>Ga0307468_100000016_pt1 | contig 189121 bp, 128 predicted proteins | sample atmdna_FD_203085 | JGI IMG/M metagenome (GOLD analysis project Ga0307468, IMG submission 203085) | Hardwood forest soil microbial communities from Morgan-Monroe State Forest, Indiana, United States - atmos_gases AM2C_05 | ecosystem: Environmental > Terrestrial > Soil > Temperate forest >...
CGATCCATTTGAGCTATTGATGATGTACCAGGTGCCATTAGCTGGGTGATAGACGGCGACATCCGTTTTCCCATCGCCATCATAGTCTCCCGGCACCATAACATCGCCGTTGACTCCCCAGTTTTTAACCTGAGCCGATCCATTGGAGCTGTTGCGGATATACCAATTGCCTTCAGACGGGCGAAATATTGCCGCATCCGCCTTTCCATCGCCATCATAATCTCCCGGCACAGGAACATCGCCGCTGAGGCCCCCCCATCCTATAACCCCCATCGATCCATTTGAACTATTGATGATGTACCAGGTGCCATTAGCTGGGTGATAGACGGCGACATCCGTTTTGTTACTTCCGTCGGATATATTCCAGACATAAGCTTCGCTTCTTCCCCCAACCTCTTTTACTTTCCCGTTTATATCTCTGCTCTTGTCGCGTCCCCAGAACAACACTCTTCCATCAGGTAAGACGCTCAGATGTACTGGGACGAGCGGCAAGTTTATGACGGGGTCAAACCTACCTCCGACTTCTGGCCTATTCCTATCTGCTTCAGAGGGACAGGATTGTTGCAGCGGTTTCGGGTCGGCAGTGATCGAGCCACTGGGAGGCGGGGCCGGATCGCCGCTGGCTCTGGTATTTTCCTGCAAAGTTACTGCCGGGCCGGCAAAAACCAAAAAGGTCACTATTGAAAGTAGCAGTAACCTCGGTTTCAAATTGTGTAAAAGCCTGGGCTTGTGTAGATTGAACATGGACATACTCCTTTCAAGGATGTGTGTTAAAGGCAAGACAGCCTTCAGCCTAGCAAGCACCAGCATGTCTTGCCTTTTCCCTTTTTGTTTAAGCAACTACAGACGCAAATAGTTGCCTCTTAGTAGTATCAAGACTTGTCAGGTGAGGATGTCAACAGGGCATTTTATTGTTCCAGCGCGCTAGTGCAAAACGATGCGCTTTCAGCGCAAGACTTTAGTTGCTACTCATCTCAACGAGTGCTGGAAGTTTGGCTGTAAAGGAGCCTCGCCATAACAGCCACAGCGCCATGCGACTAACGAAGCATATCGTATGGGTGAGGAAATACCGATACCATATGCTGCAAGGTGAAAGCAAAGTGAGGTATCGAGATTTGATCGTGCAAATCTGCGATAGCGAAGATGTGCGGATACTGAAAGGCCCAGTTAGCAAAGGCCATATGCATATAGAGTATCTGCCATCACAATCGCTCTCGGACCTGGTCAACTGGTTTAAGGGCGAACCTCATGAATCCTCCAGCAAGAATACCCTGAGTTGAAGCGACGCTACTGGGACAAACATTTTCGGGCAATAGGCTATGGAGCTTGGAACACGGGCAAGATCACCTAAGAGATGGTGCAAGAATATTTTGAGCATTATCGTGACCCAAGCAATCGTCAAAGCAACTCCCTTCATCTTTGAATAAAAGGGCATTCAGTTGTATGAGCTTGGATGCGAAAAAGTGTGGCGATTGATTCCGCTATTGCGATTCTGATGACCGAACTTCTTTTTCGCGCTTCTACCGAGACCGCATTACGTAACACACATTACCAAAATCGACTTTCTTTGTCAAGCAAAAGGAGCAAAGGGCAGAGACGGCTTGGCGCGATGATGTGAAGAGATTCCAGACCATGCCTGAAGGAGCTAATTCGTTGTTGCAGGTGACGCAACGGACGAAGCGAAATCGCTCGACCGGGCTTGGGTGAGTGTCGTCTTCGTTGGTCGGGCGATTTATCGCTTCTTTGATTTTTTCTTCAATCTTCTTTTCTTCAGATGCTTTCAGTTCATAAAGATTCTGGACAGAGCGTCGAACCCGGTTTGCGTTGGTGATCTCCCAATAGGTTATGTCCTCGAACTCGACTTGCCTGCGTATGACATAAGTGAGCCCTTCCTCAAAAGCCTGCGGGCTGTATTTGCCTACCGCGACTCGATCTGCGAGCACCTCTTGAAGTCGCGTCGCTCATGGAAGTCGCCGCCGGCTTGATTAATTTTTCAACGAATGGTTTTACGGCGCAGGCTATCCGGTTTATGATGCGGCATGGCATTGGGACGAGAGCGCAAACGAGTTGCGGCTGCGCGCCGCGCAAAAACAAGCGACGCTTTTTCAAATGCCGCTGAATGTCGCATTCACTTGAGACAACAAGACGCGGCGCGAGACGGGCGAAGTCAAACAGCGCGAACAAACCTTTGCCTTCAAGTGCGACCGCAAGCCGCAAGGCGTTGCTATTGATTCCGACGAATGGCTGCTGAATGTTGCGAGTTTGAAAGAAGAATAGGAGAGCTATGAAACTGCGAGTTGCTGTGTTTGTGAAACTGCGATCTGCAATATTGATGCTGTTAATGTTTGGCCTGACGGTCGCGCCGTCGTTTGCGCAAGCCGTCGCGACGCCGCCGCCAAAGCCCGATGCGGTGATCCGCGAATTTTATCAATGGTACGTTCACGAGGTCATTCAAAACAAAGACCCGCTGACCGCCGGGCGCAAGACGATGCGCAAGTACGTCACGGCGCGCTTGCTTGGCGCAATAGACCGGATGGCGAAAGGGCCGGACGGATTGGACGGCGATTACTTTCTCGATGCACAGGATTTCGATAACGATTGGGAGAAGAACATCGCCGTGTCGAACTTGGTGGTGAAGACTACAATTGCGACGGCGACCGTAGCATTGAAAGGCAAGGACATGAACCGCAACCTGCAACTGACGCTCAAGCAGGAAGCCGGTGTGTGGAAGATTGACAAGGTGGTTGGGCTGGATAAGTGAGTCCGGTTCGATGCGACCTGTAAGCTTCCGATGAGTTTGCGGGGCGCTTGTTCATCAGCGCGCCGTGGTTAGCTGGTGAGGCATTGCCGCAAAAACTTCGCCAGCACATTGCCGGTTACAGTGCGGCGGTAATGCTCAGTCGAACGGAGGTCAGTGATGGGCGAGACCTCGCGCGCGAGACGGTCTTGCGCTTGCTTGATGAGATCGGGCGTGATGGCTTGACCGGCAAGCAGGGCTTCGGTCTGCGGCGCGCGAATGACGGTTGGGGCAACGCTGCCGACGGCGATATGGATGGACTGGATGATGCGCTCGGACGCAGTCGCGCGGGCCGCCATCACGACTTTCGAGATGGCCTGCGCGCGGCGCGTGCCGACTTTGCAGTAGAAATCGCGCTCGTCGGCTCCGAGCTTCGGCAAGCGCACGGCGACGAGCAACTCATCAGCCGCCAGCACGGTTTGGCGATACTCTGTATAAAATGTATTGAATGCTACATATCGCGAGCCACGGGCGCTGCCGATTTCCAATTCGGCGTCGTAAGCCGCGAGCACGGGAAGCGAGTCGCCGGCGGGCGACGCATTGACGATGTTGCCGCCAAGCGTGCCGCGATTTTGAATCTGCACTGCGCCAATCGTGCGCGATGCCGCAACCAGCGCCGGAGCGTACCGCTGAACCAGCGGCGAGCGAATCAACTGCGTATAAGTGGTTAGCGCCCCCAGGCGCAGATGGTCGCCCTGGTCGCCGATGCCGCGCAATTCATTCACGCGCCAGATGTCGAGAAAGCTGGCATCCGGGAGTTGATGCGCGTTCATCAAGACCATCAGGTCAGTGCCGCCGGCAATCACCCGCACACCAGGGCCGCGCTCGGCGAGGATTGCGTAAGCCTCCGCGAGCGTTTCAGGTGAATAAGCTGTCGGCGCGTCGGTCATGGTCAGTAAAAGGCTAATGTAGTTTTCATTCCTGAACGTCGGTATCGAGGTCGACGACGAGCCGCAGATTGCCGCAGGCGCTGCACACCAGGGCTTCGACGAAGCGTTCCTCTTCGGTATCGTCAAAGTAGATGGTCATCTCGCGGTCGGCAAACAGCGCTCCCCGGCGCATGGCACCGCCGCAGATGTCGCACGGCTGCCGGTCAATTGCCGATGCCTGCCCGTCACCTGTCTCCTCTTCATCGTCCGCGTCGTCGCCGGCAGATACCTCATCTTGCGAGTCAGCCGCTGCCTGGCGCGCCTTGAGTTCTTCTCTGGCAAACTCAATGGCTTCGGCGCGGTATTCTTTCCGGTCTTTGCCGACCAGGCGCTGCAACTCGGCCTCGCTCATCTCGGCAATACGCTCTCTCAACTCCCGTAAATCGTCATCCATTTGCTCACCCCTTTACTTTTGCGGCCTGTTCGATGGCGTCAATGATCTTTACATAGCCGGTGCAGCGGCAGAGATTGCCGGCGATGGCCTCTTTGATTTCGTCGCGCGTCGGGCTGGGACTGGCATCGAGCAAAGCGCGCGCGGCAACCAGCATGCCGGGCGTGCAGATGCCGCACTGCGCGCCGCCGGTTTCGAGAAACGCTTGTTGCAGCGGATCGAATCGGCCATCGCGCGCCAGCCCTTCAATAGTGATGATGCTTACATTTTGTAACTGGCAGATGGGGATGAGACAAGAGTTGACGACTTCGCCATCAACGATGATCGAACAAGCGCCGCACTCGCCTTCGCCGCAGCCTTCTTTGGTCCCCGTCAGCCGCAAGGTTTCGCGCAACAGATCGAGCGCGCGCTGCATGGGCGGCGCGTCGATTTCGCGCTCGGTGCCGTTGATTTGAAATCGAATTTTCATCAATGTATCAGATGATTATCCACGAAGGACACGAAGGATCATAAAGAACGGCGAGCCCTGAAAGGCTCGCGAGAGTCAGGCTGCATCCGGTGCATTCACTCTCATGGTTTTTCTTTGTGTTCTTCGTGTCCTTCGTGGATTCGCTCCTTTTCCATTATCGCCTGCAAACGTTCGGGCGTGATGGGGATTTCGCTGACGAATGCGCCGGTGGCGTTGAAGACGGCGGCGGCGATGGCCGGAGCGCCGCCATCCATCGGCAATTCGCCGACGCCCTTCGCGCCGAACGGCCCATGCGGGTAGGCTTTCTCAACGATGATCGTCTGCATCTCCGGCGCGTCGAGCGAGGTCGGTATAATGTAATTCGTCAGACGATTGTTCACCACGCGGCCCTTGTCCCACACCACCTCTTCGAGCAAGCCGTAACCGACCGCTTGCAGCGTGCCGCCTTCGATCTGCCCGGCAGCAAGCAGCGGGTTGATGGCCCGCCCGATGTCCTGCGCCGTTGTGATATTGGTTACAATCACTTCGCAGGTGTCCATGTCGACTTCGACTTCGGCGACTTCCGCGCCCCACGAATAAACCGGATAAGCGTCGCCCGAATAGGTTTCATCATCCCAACTGATGCCCGGCGGGCTGGCGTACTCGGCGAAAGCCTTGAGCGAGCCGTGTTGGGCAATGTATTCGCCTGCCATCTCGTCGAAGCTCGCCAGGCGGTGATTGTCCGCCATAAACTGGCCGTTGATTAATCTGGCTTCCGCAGCGCCGAAGCGTTCGGCGACAAAGCGCGTGAGCTGGTCTTTGGCTTCGCGCGCCGCCATTTGGACGACGCGACCGACGACCATTGTCGTGCGCGAAGCGACCGTCGGGCCGCTGTCCGGCACTTTCGAGGTGTCGGCGTCTTCGATTTCAACCTCATCGACAGGCAGGCTCAACTCATCGGCAACGATCTGGCCGAAGATGGTGCGCGTGCCCTGGCCGATTTCCGTCGAGCCCGTGAGGATGCGGGCTCTTCCTTGCCCGGTGATCTCGACGCCGGCTTTGGCTTTCATGCGGGCTTCGCCGCTGCCGGTAAAGCCAGCGCCGTGAAAGAAGAACGATAAGCCGACGCCGCGCCGTTTGTGGTCAGCCGGCGGCTGCAATGATTGTAATGAATCCTCGATTTGCTGATTGAAGGCTTGAGCGGCGGCGCGCTTTTCGACGTAGCGCGAGCCGGCGACGGCGGCCTCAAGCACATCGCTTGCGCCGACGCTCCACTTGAGTTGCTGGCCGGTCGCCGTCCGGTCGCCTTCGCGCAGCATATTCAAGCGGCGCAGTTCGAGCGGAGAAATGCCGAGCACAGCGGCGATCTTTTCCATCTGCATCTCGTAAGCGAAAGCCACCTGCGGCGCTCCGAAACCGCGAAACGCGCCATTGGGCGGCGTATTGGTGGCGACGGCGCGCGCCGTGATGCGGACGTTGTCGCAAGCATACGGGCCGAGCGCGTGAATCGCGCCGCGCGACAACACGACCGGCGTCAGCGTCACATAAGCGCCGCCATCCATCACGATATCGATCTCGCTTGCCGTCAACCGGCCATCGCTGGTTACGCCCGTGCGATGGCGAATGATGCCGGGATGGCGCTTGGTAGTTGCGGCGATGTCTTCGGCGCGATCATAGATGAGCTTCACGGGACGCCCCGCCTTGCGCGCCAGCAGTGCGGCGTGCGCCGCGATCATCGAAGGATATTCTTCTTTGCCGCCGAAACCACCGCCGGTTGTTGTCTGGATTACAATCGCCTGCTCGTCCGAGAGATTGAACAACTGCTTCAGCGCCTTGTGAACATAGTAAGGGCATTGCATCGAACCCATCACGGTCATGGTGTTATCACCGGGAATGGCGATCATGCCTTGCGGCTCGATGTAGAGTTGTTCCTGATGCGGCACGCGGTAACTGCCTTCGATGATCAAATCGGCGCGTGCGAAGCCTTCATCTATATCGCCGCGCCCGATCAGGAAACGCTTGAAGACGTTGTCGGGCGCATAAAGAATCACCTGGGCGGCGAGCGCCTCTTCAATCGTCAAGACCGGCGGCAGTTCTTCGTATTCGATGCGAACCCGGCGCGCGGCGGTTTCGACTTCGTGTTTGCTTTCGGCGGCGATCAACAGGATCGGTTCGTCGTGATGCCGTATGACGGATTCGGCCAACAGCGGCTGGTCGTTTTCAATCAGGGCGACGAAGTTGGCACCGGGAATGTCGCGGTAATCGGCGACGACAATCCGCGACCAGTCGAAATTTGCATCAAAGGTGATCGCTTTGATGCGCCCGTAAGCCGTGCGGCTGCGAATCGTCTTGCCGTAGAGCATGCGGTCGAGCGCGATGTCGTCGACATAGCGCGCCGCGCCCGTCAGCTTTTCGACACCTTCTTTGCGCAAGACGTTTTGTCCGACAGCCATTCGCAAGCCTCCAAAGTTGCGCCCTAGTTTAATCGCCCGGCATCACCCTGACAAGCCTGCGGTTGCAAAAGCCTCGACCGCCGTGAAATGCTTTTGAGTGCGGATGAACGTCCGTGTGATGATCGATCAAGGAAGATGGAGCATGTCCGTATGAAAGTTGCCACATATCTGCAACGCCTCAATTATCACGGCTCGACTGAACCGACCGTGGAAACCCTCAACGAATTGCATCGCGCACATATGCTGGCAGCGCCGTTTGAAAACCTAGATATTCATCGCGGGCGCGAGATCGTTTTGGATGACGAGCGTCTCTATGCCAAGATCGTCGAGCGGCGGCGCGGCGGCTTCTGTTATGAATTGAACGGCGCATTCGCCGGTCTGCTCAAAGAACTGGGCTTCAATGTGAAGAAGCTGGCGGCAGGCGTGGGGCGAGCCGATGGCGGCTTCGGCCCGCTGTTCGATCACATGGCGCTGCTGGTCGAACTCGAAGAGCGCTGGCTTGCCGACGTTGGTTTCGGCGATAGCTTCCGCGAACCATTGCGGCTCGATGATGAGAGCGAGCAGGCGCAAGCGTTCGGCGTTTATCGCATACGTCACGACGGCGAGCAGCGGATCATGGAACAGCGCAAAGATGATGCGTGGCTGCCGCAATATCGCTTCACCTTGCAGCCTTATGAGTACAGCGATTATACCGAGATGTGCCGCTATCATCAGACCTCGCCCGAATCATTCTTCACGCAAAAGCGCGTCTGTTCGCTGGCAACTATAGACGGGCGCATCACGCTAACCAACGGACGATTGATTACGACAGCGGGTGACGCGCGCCACGAGCGCGAACTGGCCAGCGAATCAGAGATCGCCGCCGTCCTGCGCGACCAGTTCGGCGTCGTGTTGTGAGTTTTATAATTAAGAACGAGAGCGCGGCGAGCAATTAACCAACATAACGGCAGGCGAGACCAATCCAGCTAAACATCAGCCAACGAGTTTGATCTGTGTTGTAATTTACTGTATTTTACCGTTGATTCTTTTGTTCCTCTTGGGTGTAGACAGCAATTACAGAACGGAGCCGCTTGTGTTTGAGTTTGAGCACGATCTCTTCATCAGTTATGCGCACCTTGATAACGGACGGCTCTACGAGTCGGATCAGGGATGGATTGACCTCCTTCATCAAAGGCTGGAGATCAGGTTGGCACAGCTTCTTGGTGAGGAACCGAAAATCTGGCGCGACCGCAAGCTCCGAGGCTACGATTACTTCAGCCCGGAAATACTGATTCACCTTTCGCAATCCGCTCTTATAGTCTGCGTCCTTTCTCCGAGTTACATCAAATCAGAATGGTGCCCAAAGGAGCTTCGGGAATTTCATCAGCAGGCGGCGATGAATGGCAGCATTCACCTTGGTAACCAATCGAGAATCATTAAGGTACTCAAGACACCGGTCAGTCTCGATGCGCATCCTCAAGAGTTGCAGGGTCTATCAGGCTATGAGTTTTTTCTCTGGATTGATCAGGCGGCAAACCGTTTTCGAGAATTCGGTCACGACGATGGAGGCAACCGTGACAAAAGGTACTGGGACAAGTTTGAAGACCTGGCGCAAGATATCAAGGAATTGATCGAACGCCTGGGCAATTCGCAGCAACTTACCATCAAGCCCTCCGGCAAAACCATCTACCTTGCCGAAACGACCTCTGACCTCAGTGAAAAACGCGACGGTATCAGGCGAGAGTTACATCTCAATGGGCATCGCGTCTTGCCTGACAAGCCGCTCCCACATGACCGGCGTCTGCGGAACGAATTGAACAGCCAACTTGCTGAGAGTCAGCTCTCGGTACATCTGGTCGGAGCCGACTATGGAATCGTTCCCGAAGGCGAGTCAAAATCGATCATCGAGATTCAATGCGAATTGGCATCGGCGCGCGTCGGCATTGCGGATTTCTCGCAAATCATCTGGATGCTGCCGAATCTCAATTCAAACGATGAGCGCCAACAAAAATTTATCGGCGAATTGTCGGATCACTTGAACCTACCGAGAGGAACGGTGCTTCTACAATCCAAGCTCGAAGATTTGAAAACCTTCATTCAAGAAAAGCTTAACCCGTCCGCCCCATCGCTTGAACTGCAAACGGCCATCGGCGGCAATGGCGATCAGCGGCCTGTCCTGGTCTACATTGTTTGCGATCAGCCGGATCAGGAAGCGGTCAAGCCAATAGCAGATTGTCTTTTCGAGAAAGGCTTTGAGCCATTCCTGCTGCCTGATGATGCTGATCCGAAGATGCACATACAATACTTGCAGGAGTGTGACGCGGTGCTGGTTTACTGCGGCAACGCAACTGACGAATGGCTGATAATGAAGTGGATGGAATTGCGCAAGCTTCCTGGCTACCGGCGCACGAAGCCGATCACAGCTTTTTATCTTAGCGAGCCGCAAACCAGCGGCAAGAAGCGCTTCAGAGTCCAGAACGATATCGTCATCCCCCACTTCGCAGCATTCACCTGTGATTCGTTGAAGCCGTTCATTGAACGGCTCGAAAAGGCGCGAGGAGGCCGGCAATGATTCAAGAAAGTCTCGAAAGACTGCCTGAAATCGACACCCCCTCGAATCCATTCCCCGGACTTCGGCCATTTGAATTTGCCGAAAGCCATCTCTTCTTCGGTCGCGAAGATCAGATTGACAGCCTGATCGAGAAACTCAAAGACACGCATTTCCTCGCGGTGGTCGGCACGTCGGGCAGTGGTAAGTCTTCGCTGGTGCGCGCCGGATTGTTACCGGCCTTGATCGGCGGAATGATGAGCCACGCGGGATCGGCATGGCACGTCGCGCTGATGCGCCCCGGCAATGATCCAATCGGCAATCTCGCCGGGATGTTGAATTCGCGCGATGCCTTCGGCTCTGAAGAAGAAGAGAATCGCAGTCTGCAAATTGCCATCACCGAAGCCACCCTGCGGCGCGGCAATCTTGGCCTTGTCGAAGCCGTGCGCCAGGTGAATATGCCGTCAAGCGAAAACCTGATTGTCATTGCCGATCAGTTCGAGGAATTGTTCAGAGTTGGGCAGCGCGTAAAGAAAGAGGACGCCGAGAACCACAAAGCGGCCTTCGTCAAATTGTTGCTGGAAGCTTCAGGCCAGCGTGAAGCAAACATTTATGTGGTGCTGACGATGCGCTCGGATTATCTGGGCGACTGCGCACAGTTCTGGGATTTGCCCGAAGCCATCAACGAAGGTCAATACCTTATCCCACGCATGACTCTCAATCAGCGCCGCGAAGCGATCACCGGCCCGGTGGCTGTGGGCGGCGCTGAGATCACGCCGCGCCTGGTGCATCGTTTAATTAATGATGTTGGAGATGATCCCGATCAATTGCCGACCCTTCAGCACGCGCTGATGCGAACCTGGGACAAGTGGAAAGAAGGAAACCGTTCCAAAGAGCCGATTGATCTTCGCCATTACGAAGCGATTGGCGGCATGGATGAAGCGCTGTCGCAGCATGCCGATGAAGCCTACCACGAGTTGCCTGACGAGCTTCGCAAGACGGCAGAAAAAGTCTTCAAGGCGCTGACCGAGAAAGGCCCCGACAATCGCGAGATTCGTCACCCGATTACATTGGGCGAAATTTGCACGGTAGTGAAGGCGCAAGAAGCGGATGTCGTCGCCGTCATTGATGTGTTTCGCCACCGGGGCCGCTCTTTCTTGATGCCTCCTGCCGACACCCCGTTATCTGCTGGCTCACTGATTGACATTTCGCACGAAAGTTTGATTCGCGTATGGATGCGGTTAAAAGAATGGGTAGATAAAGAAGTGGAGTCGGCTCACCAGTACCAGCGGCTGGCGGACAGGGCGATGCTGTACGCGAAAGGCGAAGAAGGATTGCTGCGCGATCCGGGTTTGCAATTGGCTTTGAATTGGCGCAAGCAAAATGAACCGAACTTGGCCTGGGCGCGGCGTTATCATCCCGGCTTGAGTAGCGCTTTGGCAGGCTTGAGTGCGCAGCAGAGACAGCTTGAACTGGAGAAGGCATTTGATCAGACAATGCGTTTTCTGAATGACAGCGAGAAGCAGCGCGCCGCAGAAAGCGAGGAGCAAGCACGGCTGCAAAGACTTGACGAAGAGCGGAAACAACGTGAAATGGCTCAAGCTCAAGCCCTGGCCCTGGCAGAAGAGCGAAGGCAACGCGCTGAGGCAGAAGCCAAATTTGCGATTGCGTCTCGCCGGACTATGGTGACCTTGATCGTACTATCTTTGGTTGCCCTTGCGACTGCGGTCTTCGCCATCAAGCAAAAAAAGGTTGCCGAGCAAAAGACAAATGAAGCGATAAAACAAGGGCGAACCATTCGCCAATTGCTCTACGTCTCAGACATGAATCTCGCGCAAAAATCATTTGACGATAATAACCTGGCGTTGGGATATGAGTTATTAAACAATTATCTTCCCGCTCCTGAAGCTCCAACAGAGGATTTACGCGATTTCGATTGGTATTATCTCTGGCGGTTGCATCACAACGAATCGGCTACGCTTCTAGAGCACGCGGACTATGTCTATTCGGTGGGCTTTTCGCCCGATAGCAAAGTGCTGGCCAGCGGCAGTTGGGATAAAACGATCAAATTGCGGGAGGTGAATACCGGCAAGTTGCTGAACACACTTGAAGGGCATTCGAACTATATCTATTCGGTGGCCTTCTCGCCGGACGGCAAAGTGCTGGCCAGTGGCAGCGGAGATAAAACGATCAAGCTGTGGGAGGTGAGCACTGGCAAGTTGCTGAACACACTCGAAGGGCACGGGGATTCTGTCTATTCGGTGGGCTTTTCGCCGGACGGCAAAGCGCTGGCCAGTGGCAGCGGGGATAAAACGATCAAGCTGTGGGAGGTGGGCACCGGTAAGTTACTGAACACCTTGCAAGGGCACGCGAACTCTATTTATTCGGCGGGCTTTTCGCCCGACAGCAAAGTGCTGGCCAGTGGCAGTGCAGATAAAACGATCAAGCTGTGGGAGGTGGGCACCGGCAAGTTGCTGAACACCTTGCAAGGGCACGCAGGTTATGTTTTATCGGTGGCCTTTTCGCCGGACGGCAAAGCGCTGGCCAGTGGCAGTGCGGATAAAACGATCAAGTTGTGGGAGGTGAGCACTGGCAAGTTGCTGAACACGCTCGAAGGATATGCGACCTATGTCTATTCGGTGGCCTTCTCGCCCGACGGCAAAGTGCTGGCCAGTGGCAGTTGGGATAAAACGATCAAGTTGTGGGAGGTGAGCACCGGCAAATTGCTGAACACCTTGCAAGGGCACGCAGGTTATGTTTTATCGGTGGCCTTTTCGCCGGACGGCAAAGTGCTGGCCAGTGGCAGCGGAGATAAAACGATCAAGTTGTGGGAGGTGAGCACCGGCAAATTGCTGAACACCTTGCAAGGGCACGCAGGTTATGTTTTATCGGTGGCCTTTTCGCCGGACGGCAAAGTGCTGGCCAGTGGCAGTGCGGATAAAACAATCAAGCTGTGGGAGGTGAGCGCCGGCAAATTGCTGAACACGCTCGAAGGGCACGCGGACTATGTTAGGTCGGTAGCCTTTTCGCCGGACGGCAAAGTGCTGGCCAGTGGCAGTGCAGATAAAACGATTAAGTTGTGGGAGGTGAGCACTGGCAAGTTACTGAACACGCTCGAAGGGCACGGGGATTCTGTCTATTCGGTAGCCTTTTCGCCGGACGGCAAAGTGCTGGCCAGTGGCAGTGCGGATAAAACGATCAAGCTGTGGGAAGTGAGCATCGGCAAGTTACTGAACACGCTCGAAGGGCATTCGGACTATGTCTATTCGGTGGCCTTTTCGCCCGATGGCAAGGCGCTGGCCAGTGGCAACGGGGATAAAACGATTAAGCTGTGGGAGGTGAGCACCGGCAAATTGCTGAACACCTTGCAAGGGCACGCGGATTCTGTCATATCAGTGGCCTTTTCGCCCGATGGCAAGGCGCTGGCCAGTGGCAACGGGGATAAAACGATTAAGCTGTGGGAGGTGAGCACCGGCAAGTTGCTGAACACGCTCGAAGGGTACGCGGATTATGTTTTATCGGTGGCCTTCTCGCCCGACGGCAGGGTGCTGGCCAGTGGCAGCAGGGATAAGACAATCAAGTTGTTTTTTGCGGCGACGGATGAAGAGGTGGAGGCGCAACGAAGTAATTGAACTGATGAAGATAGTCCTGCCGAATTGATAAGTGCGAGCTTGAAGGGCAAACGCTCTGAGGCGAAGTTTCGCATCGGTCGCGCCGGACGGGTTGAGCCTACCTGCAATTCAACTGATGCAAGCCTTTCCTTGAAACCAGCGGATGTTTCTTTATTTTGCCGACCCATTTGTTTGAAAGACGTGAGCATTTCTTTGAAGAGCAGGAACCTTTCTTTATAACGCAAGTTTGTTTCTTGATAACCTCAGAACATTTCTTTATAACCCGAAGACATTTCTTCGTAAGACAACCACATTTCTTTATAATGCGGCGACATTTCTTCGTAAGATAGTCACATTTCTTTATAACGCGAGGACGTTTCTTTATAACGCGACGACATTTCTTTATAATGTAGGCACATTTCAACCAAAACAGGCGACTACTCAGCCGCGTAGCGGCAGGTTGAATCTAAGCCGGTCTTTCAAGGCGGGCACATCCGTGGGTTTGGTCGGAATGCTAGCTCTCAACAATGGATGTGAGCCGCGCCGCTTCGGTTTGCGCGCTCTCGATGACTTCGCGCTCGTCCATCGTCGTCAATCTGCCGTCGCGCAGCACGATGCGACCGTCAATTAATACGGTCTCCACGTTGCTCGACTCGGCGGCGTAAACAATCGTTGAAACGACATCAGGACGAGGCGTAGTGTGCAGCTTATCAAGGTTCAACAAAACCAGATCGGCGCGCTTGCCCGCTTCGATGCTGCCGATCTCATCAGCTAATCCCAAAGCCCGCGCGCCGTCAATTGTCGCCATGCGCAGGACCGTGAGCGCCGGCAAGGCTTCGGGGCCGTGCAAGGCTTTTTGCAGCAAGGCCGCTGTGCGCATCTCTGTGAACATATCCAGGCGGTTGTTGCACGCCGCGCCGTCGGCTCCCAGCGTCACAGAGACGCCGCGCTCAAGCATCTCTGCGACTCGCGCTATCCCTGAGCCAAGCTTGAGATTCGACGACGGGCAATGCGCGACGTGCGCGCCGGTCTGCTTGAGAATCGCCATCTCGCCGTCGCTCAACTGCACACAATGTGCCAGCACGACGTGTGGCGCGGCCAGGCCCACCGCGTTTAAGTATTCAATGTTACTGAGGCCGGTTTCGCGCTCGACCATAGCAACCTCATCGCGGTTTTCAGAAGCGTGCGTATGCACGATCACGCCGCGCTCGCGCGCCAGCCCAGCGACCTGTTCCAACAACCCTCTTGTGCAACTGACGGCAAAGCGCGGCGCGAAGCAGTAACGAATGCGCCCGTCGGCAACGCCGTGCCAGCGTTCCAGTAACCTGAGCGATTCAGCGACGGACGCCTCCGTTGCTTCGTGAAGCGCAGCGGGCACGTCATCGCCTTTGTCCATCATGCACTTGCCGACGGTGGCGCGAAAGCCTGTCTCTTCGACGGCTTTGAAGACCGCTTCGGTGTGATTGACCGTCTCCATGGTCAGCGCCGCCGTCGTGCCGCCGCGAATCATCTCGGCAATCCCTAAACGTGCCGAGGCGTAAAGCGAGCCGAAGGTGTGCGCCGCTTCCATCGGCCAGATGCGTTGCTTCAACCAATCAATCAACGCCAGGTCGTCGGCAGCGCCGCGAAATAACGTCTGGCAGAGATGGATGTGCGTCTGCACCAGCCCCGGCAGCAATACACGACCGCTCGCGTCAATGGTTTCGTGGGGCGTTTCACTGGCCGTTTCCGAAATGCGCCCTTCGAGTTCCGGGCCGACGGCGGCGATGCGCGCGCCTTCGATGAGCACGTCACCTGTAAGGATGCGATTGCTCGCATCCATGGTCACGACCGTCGCATTTTTAATCAATAACGAATCGCTCATGGCGCATCTCGTTTCAGTGAACGCAGGCGCAAGATTAGGGAAGATTACACAGCAAGTCAATCGTTTTGCAGTGTCCCGCAGCCGATTCCTGCTTGAGCAACCGGGCAGAAACATAGAAGATATAATTCAGCCTGGCTGGTGGTTTGCTTATGGCTGAACACGAGGACTGTCAAAAACTGCGCGACGGCTTGAAGGCGGTTCGCGGCGAATTGGAAGAGATTCTCCACACGCTCGCGAGCGAGGCAAATGGCGCAGCCGATGAAGCGCACGAGGTGCTTATCAGGCCGCCATCAAACGGCGCGCCGCCGAATTTCTTCGCCGAGATCACCCAGGGCGAGCAAGCCCCCGACGACGAGTTGCACCTCAAGGTGCTGCGCATCATCACCAGTCTCGGCTATGCCTCGACGCTCGTGCTGCAACACCGGCTGGAGATCAGTTATCGCCAGGCGTCGAGCGTCGTCGCGGCGCTCGAACGCGACGGCATGGTCGCGCCGGCGCACGGCTTCCGCCCGCGCAAGACGCTGGCACCCGCCTATGAGCTTCTCGAATCGCTCGAAGCGAAACTCGCCGAGCCGCGCAAACATTGAAGCGCCCGACCTGATCAGTTCAATTGTGATCAATCTTACTCAAGCGGCCATTTGCTGTCGATGAATTGCAGGCACAGGCGCTCGCTGCCATCCGTGCCGGTGAAACGATTGCGCACGAAGGCGAAGCTGCTGAAATCCTGGTTGCCGCTGGTGACGCGCGCCATCTCGATGTCTTCCGGCGCGTGCTTGACGCGCAGGCGCGCGCCGCTCAGGCTGAGGTTTTCGGTGATGGCAACTTCGCGCGCCAGCAGTTCGCGCGATTCATCAAGGTATTCGATCAGGACATTCTCGGCGCGCTCGGCACGCGGCTCGCGACGGCGGTCAGGGCCGTCCCAGCGTTGGGTGCGAAACATTGCCCAGGGCTTGTGCAGATAACCGGCGGGCGGCTGGTTGCCGATGAATTCCATGCCGATGATTCGCGCATCGCCAGACGCCGGCTCGATGCGGCGGACGATGGCGTACATATTATAGCCCGGCTCGCTGAAGCCATGACTGCGCAGCTTGGTCGGCAGCGGCAACGTAACGTGGACTACAGATCCGTGATGCAGGCGAGTTTGCAGGCGAAGGGCGACGCCCAGGCGTCCGACGTTAACGGTTTTTGTGACTTCCTGCCAGCGATTGCCGCTGCGGTCGTAGCCTTTGACAAAGACGGGAACCGAAAGATTGAAGCGCTCGCAGCGGCGGCGATTGACCGGCGCGACCGCTTCGGCGGCGAGCCTGGTGAAGATCGCCTGCGGCGTTGGGGCGATGATGGCAATCGGGCCGCTATGTGGATTCGGTTGGCGCTCCGGTTCGGCTTTGGCTTTGGCGCGTTTGAGATTGCCTGAGGTGCGCTTGCGCGGCCTCGCCGTTTCAATGGGCAGCGGCACGACTTTGCTGCGCGTCAGCGAGGTGTCGTAATCGGCGCGCTTGCGCGGGCTGGTCAGCACCATAAAGGCTTTCGAGAGTTTGTTGAAGGCGTCGTCGACCTTCGCCAGCATCTCGTCAGGGACGGCGGCGCGGACTTTATGATAGGTCGGATGCAGCACGGCGATGGCATCGTGATAAGCCTGGACGATGGCGTCTTCGCTCGCCGAGCGTTCGACGCCGAGCAGTTGATAATGCGTCGTCGCGCTATCGATGCGTTCGAGCAGGTAACCGATTTCGAGATAGTGGGCGCTGATCAGCTTACCCGTGCTGCCGGGTTTCGGCTTGGCGATAGTCAAGTCGCCAGACGCTTGGTTCAATCCACCGGAGCCTTTCATAAGCTGCCTCTTGACGTGTAATCATTTGGGACTTCTCCGGGGGTAGAAGCCGTATCCATCTGGAACGCTGACGCCATTATGAACGCCGCGCTACGGAAGTCAATAATATTGTCTTGCAGGCAAATGCAGGCTTTCCCCGCGCAGGTGATGTGAGTGACGCAGGAAGGGAATCGCTCATCAGCATAGGATGAAAAAGTCGCTGTTGCGCCTGGAATATTTATTGTCTTGCTGTCTTCCTAACTGAAAAAGACAGTTAGAAATGCCCCAAAAATCTCGAAAGTGAACATTACCGTTAAATTTCCGTTCCGGTTATCCAAAATCATCCTTAATAAAATCCATATGCCTATGCCATACGGTTGAACAGTATAGTTATTCTGTTCAATTTAGAAACTTCCGATTCGACGGCTCTGTTGCCTGCGTTTGTAAGGCGCGGTGCGATTATTTGATAAGAGCCACCGCAGGCGAATTACACAGAGAATCCCTTTCGCCTCAGACACTTTTTGATCCAGGCTTCCAGACGACTCTGCGCCCGCGGGGTGTTTGCCCAAGACTGGCCTTCTGGATATGCCAAAAAGCCGGCTGCCATTCGTTCCTTCATCCCCTGTGGTTTGAGTGAGCCCGCATTGTAGGAATGACTCCTTTCATTCAATTTAATCATAGCCTCTGACATCACCAACCTTCTCCGTGCTTAACGCTCCGATTCAGCGGGCGCGGGAACGGTACTGGAATTAATGATGTGAACTGCGCTGCCCGCGCTCTGCTGCAATCGGTTGTTGGGCATTACTTCTAGATCATCAATCTAGCTCTAAGCAGAGGGCTTCTGATAAGAACTGCTATCGCTCTTTGACCGTCTTTTAACTACGGGCTTGCGAGGCTGCTTTGCTACTTTCGATGTCGAGTGTTCAGGAAGTGTAATCCTTGCCAAGCGCTCGGCCTTAATATCTTTTCGTTTTGCCACAACCCTGTAAGAAAATGTCAAATTGCTCCTTCCATCATTTTGCTCCTGCACCCGAAAGCCCTTACTATTCCGGTGCGTCACATACAAACCGTTTGAGTTGCGATAGGGCGTTACGAAGACGTGATACTTGTTGCTCTTTGTCACAGCGGCGAAATCAGGGTCTAGTCGAACCTCCGCTTTGCCGTCGACTAACCGCGCCTCCCCGAAGTCTTCGAACCAACTCTCAGGACTCTCCATACAGTACAGCAGCCTGTGCGAACCATCTGGGTGACGCACAGCCGCGCTCTTAGAGCCGAATACAATAGAGTCGCCGGAGACGCGCACGTCTCCCTGAAAGAAAGCCGCAAGCCCTGAATTGCCCTTGTCTTCGGCGACCAAGGCGATTCCTCCTCGTGCGGTCTCGGCGCGGACGCCAACGCCTCCGAATTTATCGCAGATACCGTGGACGCCCGTCCCCGCCGCGCCATCACAGGTGCCGAGAACTCCTGTTCCGCCAATTGAGCTATTCCCTCCGGAGACGCCAACTCCCTGCGAGGAATCGCATCGCCCAACTACGCCGAACGCGACTCCTTCTTTCTTCGAATTGAAACCGAATACACCGCTTTTCCCATTCGCATGGCACTGTCCAACCACACCATCATTCTCTTGGCTGTCGCCTCGCACGCCGACGCCTCCAAGCCCTTCTTCGCTATTTTCGGCAAAACCAAAAACGCCTGCACCGTTAGGTGAATTTGTTAAGCCAGCGACACCGAAGGCCGCGCCAGAAGTGCTACGGTTGAACCCGAACACGCCACTTTTGCCATCGCTGTCCGATTCACCAACCACACCATCATTATGTTGGCTGTGACCCCTCACCCCATTGCCATCGGCACTTTCTCCATTAACTCCCGTACCTGTACCACTCGCGCCCAAGACCCCTGTACCGTCCCCATCTGCTGAATTAGGTATCTCTTTTTGCCCAACCAAGGGAGTTAAAGATTGAAGGCTTACACCTATGACTCCAGTTCCACCGCGCATAACAGCGCCAACGACTCCGACACCGTCATGGTCAGGTCTGTGAATATTGTTGTGTGTGCCAATTACGCCTACGATTCCCAGGTTACCCTGACCATAGACTCCAAAGTTGTCACCCTGACCAAAAACCCCAACCCCGTCGACATCTGCTTCTCTGCTCGCTCCCGCCTGTTGGACACTCTTGCCGAAGACGCCGCACCGCGAACCTTCAACATTTACTCCGTATGTAAAATCAGCGCCTGCTCGATTTGTAGAAAAGCCCGCCCTGGGAAAGCCTGATCCTGTGAAAGCTGGACCTGTTGCTGTGAATTGATCCTCGTGTGCCATTGCCAATCCTCCTTAAGTTGAGATGTGAATCGGAACTCGCGAGCCTAACGCCTGGGGTGACAGGGAGCGTTATATAAGACTGGCGAAGGTAGCTTTGCAACTAAAGTCGCTTTTGAACTCAAAGTAAGCGGGTTGAACTAATAAGTTGCCCACTATACTATTAGGCTCCTGTTGACTTCTTGGGCAAAAGCTATAGTAAGGGTATATAAGTACCTGGGCCAAATTAGATTAGACTAAATTGGTTTCGGCACTATATATCGCTGAATTTGTTCCATCACTTAGTAAAGGGAAAACCAAGAGAAACATTTCATGAATCTACCCTTTTGAGTAATTAGTTTCTGTTATACTATTGAACAGAAGGGTTGAATTGTTCAATTCAAAATCAGTTCTTTCGGTAAAAGAAAGATGCCTCAATGCGGCTCTCTTTTTTTACCGGCTTGCGGCCTTGCCGGTGATGGCGCGAGCGGCGGGCGAGTCTTTCATCGGCAGCGTGAAGCGGCGAATGCCGTCATATCTGTACAAAGCATTGGCGACGGCGGGCGCGGTCGGCACCAGGCCGATTTCACCGACCCCCTTAGCGCCGTAAGGCCCATCGGGATGTTGATCTTCAATCAGAATCAACTCGACTTCCGGCATGTGGCGGGCGCGCAGCAAGCCTTGCGAGTTGACCGTCATGGTCTGCGGTATGGCGTTTTCAACGCGGAATTCTTCGGTCAGCGCGTAACCCAGTCCCATGTGAACCGAGCCTTCGAGCTGGCCTTCGAGAAGCGTAGGATTCATTACACGACCGACATCGTGGGCGGCGACGACTTTCTTGATGCGTCCGTCGTCGTCGAGGATGACTACCTGGGTTGCGAAGCCGTAAGCGAAATGCGTCTTCGGCTTGGCGGCATTCGCTTCAAGCGAGGTGGTGTCGTCGATCAGCACTTCGCCGTAATAGGTACGGCCTGCCAGATCGCGCAGCGTGCGCTTCTCGTCGAGATCGCGCTTCAATTTGCGCGCCGCTTCCTGCACGCCGCGACAGCCGAGAAAGGTGCCGCGCGAGGCAGTCGTCTGGCCGCAGTCTAAATCGTATTTTGTATCGGTCGCTACAAAACTGAAAACGCCGGGCGGCAAGCCGGTCTCTTCGCAGGCGGTTTGCTGGAGGATCGTAAACAAGCCCTGCCCCATCTCCGTGTAGCCTGTGTAGATGCCGACCGTGCCGTCATTTCGCACTTCGAGCATGGCTTTGCCATATTCCGGCAGGCCATTGCCGATGCCGACGTTCTTGACGCCGCAGGCAATGCCGGCATACTTCGCATTGCGATAAATCTCGCGCACAGCTTCGAGCGTCTTCTTGATGCCGACGCTGGTCTCAAGCCGCTGGCCTGTGCAGAACATATCGCCAATGTCCAGGGCGTTCCGGTAACGAATCTCCCATCCATCAATGCCGACACGTTCGGCAAGCATGTCGAGCAGGGATTCAATGGCAAAGGCCGCTTGATTAGCGCCAAAGCCGCGCATCGCCCCGCACGGCGGATTGTTGGTGTAGACCGCAAGCGAGGTGACCTCGACGTTGGGCACCCGGTAAGGCCCTGTGCAATGCCCGGCGGCGCGCTCCAACACTTTGGTGCCGACCGATGCATAAGCGCCTTTGTCGCCGATCATAAAAGCGCGCACGGCGGTCAAGCGGCCTTCCTGGTCGCAGCCGACCGTATAAGTCATCTTGATCGGGTGGCGCTTGGGGTGCAGGCGCAGGCTCTCTTCGCGGCTCAAGGTCAGCTTCACGGGTTTGCCGGTGATGCGCGCCAGCAAAGCGGTCTGCGCCTGTACGCTCATGTCTTCTTTGCCGCCGAAGGCACCGCCGTTTGAAACCAGCGTCACCTTGACCTGTTCTTCCGGCATTGCCATGAAAGAAGCGATTTGCCGGCGGTCATCGAAGACGCCCTGCCCCTGCGTATAAACCCGCAGGCCGTCGCCTTCCGGCATCGCAATGCACGATTCCGGCTCAAGATACATATGCTCGATGAACTGTGTCTGAAACGTATGCGAAGCTACAAAAGCCGAATCGCGCAAGGCTGCATCGACATCGCCGCGACGAATTTCCGACTGGCTCAGGAGGTTGCCTTTCTTGTGAAGTTGCGGCGCGTCGGGTTTCAAACCGTCTTCCGGCGTGGTGATGGGCGGGCGCACTTCGTAATCAACGGTGATGCAGCGCGCCGCGCGCCGCGCCGTGCGGCGATCAACGGCGGCAATCGCGGCAATCACGTCGCCGACGTAGCGCGTCTCTTCGCCAACCGCCACAAATATCGGCCAGTCATTGTAAATCAATCCCTGATGACGCTCTCCCGGCGTATCCCTGGCCGTGACGATGGCCGTGACGCCGGGAATCTCTTTCGCCCGCGATATGTCTATATGCTTGACCAAGGCGCGCGGGTGCTCCGAGAGCAAGACCGCGCCGTGCAGCATATCCGTAAACGTCATGTCATCAATGTAAGGTCGCTCACCAAGCGCGAACTCGCGCGCTTCATAACGCGGCAGGCGCGTGCCGACTCTGCCGCTGTGATCACACTCGGGCACCGCTTCGCCGCGCAGCGCGCAGGCCGCCAGCTTGATCGAGTCGACGATCTTGACATAGCCGGTGCAGCGGCAATGGTGCATGCTGAGGATGCGATTGATCTGGTCGTCAGTCGGCTCAGGCGATTTGTCGATGAGATGCTTGGCGCGCACGATGATGCCCGGCGTGCAGAAGCCGCATTGCAAGCCGCCCGCCGCGATGAACGAATCGGCGAAGGTGTCGCGCTCCAATTCCGAAAAGCCTTCGAGCGTCAGGATGCGCTTGCCGGCGGCGTTCTTTGCGGGCACCGCGCAGGCGACGACGGCGCGGTCGTCAACAATGACCGTGCAGCAGCCGCATTGCCCTGTCGGGCTGCAACCGTCTTTGGGCGACAGGATGCCGCACTGCTCGCGCAGCACTTCAAGCAACGTCGCGTCTGCTTCGATCTCAACCGCGCGCCGCTGCTGATTCAAGGTGAACTCAATGCGATTCGTCATAAGCCATCTTCCTCGACCGCCAATCTGGCTGCTTCGTTGTGGTATCGGCATTTTAGCATTTTCTGCCGAGCCGAGGCAGAGAAATTAGAGGACGTGACAAGTGACAAGGTGAAAGAATCGAAGGAGACCCATCAATCGTAAATTGCCAAAGCTGACGGCATAACGCCAGCCGCTTTCTCTGGTCACCTGTCACTCGTCACTTGTCACGGTTCTGTTAGTAGACTGCCGTGTCGGGATGATAGATCTTCCAGTCGAACCAATAATCTTTTAACACCATGACCCGGCGCAACTGGCGACCGGCGAGAGGCCCGGCGGTGGCGCGGCCCGTGAAGTCCCAATTGCTGCCCGTCTCGGCATCCGCGATTTGTAATGTATCTTGCTTAACCGAAAAGGTCAGCGCGCGACCATCTACGGTGCTCTCGAAAGCGCGGACGGATTTCTTGCTCGTATCGAGCAGAATGACAATCGCTGTGCCGCCCAGTGTATCGGCGACCGGCGCGAGCTTTTCGAGGCGGGCCATCGGGTAAGCTTTGGCGGTGCCGTTCATGGCGATGCCGATGACTAAGTCGCGCGGCTTCAACGGGTCGTCTGGATCGACGGGCGTGATCACGCGCAACTTGGCGTAGCGGTCTTCCCAATCGACCGGCTCATATTGTGCAGCGACGCGCTCATCCGGCTTCAGCACGCGCCCCTCGGGCTGCTCGTGTTTCCAGAGGGCGAACGGCAATTCGTCGTGCGCCACCAACTGTAGCTGTTTGCCCTTGAGCGGCCCGGCGATGCATTGGCCACTGACCTGCTGCCACCACGAGCCGGTCTCTTCATCACGCATGATGAAGTTCTGATTATTGATGCCGCTGAGGTGAAAGTTCAGCGTGCGACCGTCAACGTTGCGCTCCCACACCAGACCGGTGTGGCAGAGCGTTCAGTAAGTTGCCACGAGGGGCACACCGCCCACCGTGTCCTCGACGACGTGATGATAAGCCATCTCGCGGATCGGATAGGCCGCCGCTTCCTGGTTCACGCTTATCGCCATCACCTGATCGCTGTCGTTAACAAAAGTAGCATCGCTTACTTTGTCGAAGGCCGCAGCGGGGAGCGGATGAAACATCCATTCAAAGTGGTTCTGCCGCGCGAACCAGGTCAACAGCGCCGCCAGCGCCATCAGCATGACCAGCACCGTGCGCTTGAACCAGCGCCCACTGCGCCATAAATAAATCGTGAGCGCGACCATCGTGATGAGTCCCAGGACGGTGGCCAGCGGCGACCAGCGTTTGAGATTAAAGGCCAGATCAATGGCGCGCGGCGTCTGGCTTTTGAAAGGCATGATGAGATAGACCGGGATGACGATCATCGCCAGCAGGACGGCAGCCATCAACCACAAGGCCAGCCACGCCAGTACTGTGTGCGCCGGACGCCGGGCGGCGGCAGGTGAAGCAGCATTCATAAGATTCTCCTTCGGGCGAAGATTATGAGGGGTTCGGCGAATCAAGCGCAAGCGAGCGAACTATCGGAAGCCAATCATTGGTCACAACTGCAAGCGCCCGGCAATTTGCTGCTGCGCAAATGAAATCAAATGATGCTCGCTGGTGCCGTCGCTTTCGATTCTCCTGCACTTTGTGCATAATCGAGCGGCGCAAAGATATTTCCGTAGGTAAAGGTCGTGCAGCAATGCCAAGCCTAAAGGCAGGAACGCTCATTCGTCTAGCCGTCCGGACGCTTGGCTTGCTACTGGCGGTGTCGAGCGGCGCGGCTGCGGAACATCTTCCCATCAAGACCTACACCACCGCCGACGGCCTGGCGCATAACGTCGTCAATCGCATCGTCCGCGACTCGCGCGGCTTCCTCTGGTTCTGCACCCGCGAGGGCCTGTCGCGCTTTGATGGCTACAGCTTCACCAACTATGGCATCGAGCAGGGACTGCCCTCGGCCATCGTCAATGATCTAGTGGAGACGCGCGAAGGTGCCTACTGGGTGGCGACGGCTGGCGGTTTGTGCCGTTTCAATCCGCTGGGAAAACCCCAGGCAATCGTCAACAATCGATCACCGATCACCGATCACTGGCCACCGGCCAATGCAATATTCACTGTCTACGTCCCCGCTGAAGACGCGAGATCGAAGTATGTCTTATCCCTTTTGCAAGATCGCGCGGGGGCGCTCTGGTGTGGCACACGCAATGGTCTTTACCGCGTGGAGACCGCCGCTGAAGTGAAGTTCGCGTTTGTTGACCTGGGAATCCCGGATTATCTTGAATCCAGATTCATCGAGTGTCTGCTCGAAGATCATCGGGGCACCTTGTGGATCGGCGCAGACCACGGTCTTTTCCGGCGATGGCCCGATGGGCGAATTGACGCGTACACGATTCGTGAGGGGTTGCCGGACAATATAATTAATTCGGTACTTGAGGATCGTGAAGGGCGCATCTGGGTCGGCATGGCGCTCGGCGGATTGTGCTGGCTTGCGCCTGATCCGGCTCCGGGCCGGAAAGTGGTGGCCCGTGTCTACTCGGTCAGAGAAGGTCTGCCGACTTATTGGATCAACCAGTTGTTTCAAGCTTCCGACGGCAGCTTGTGGGCCGGGAGTCGCGCCGGGCTGATTCGGTTTATGCCGACCGCCGATGGCCGTGACTTTCGATTTCGCCTATACGCAGAGCCTCAAGGCGTGAGTTATCACGAAGTAGAATCGCTTGCCGAAGATGGCAATGGAAACCTGTGGGTGGGAATGCAGCCGGGCGGCGCGGCGAAGATAGCGCGCAGCGGATTCACGACCTTCGGCAAGGAGGATGGCTTTTTCAGGAGTTCTTCCATATTTGAGACCACCGCCGGAAATCTGCTTGTGCTCGGCGGACCTAACCCAGGTATACCGGAATTCATCAATCAATTCGATGGCGAGAAGTTCGTCCCGCTTCGCCCGCAATTCCCCGCAAGAGTCAGGAAACGAGGATACGGATGGGGGTGGAACCAGATGGTGCTTGAAGATCACACGGGCGAGTGGTGGATAGCGACCAGCGCTGGGGTTTGCCGGTTTCCGAAAGTAAGCACGCCCGAACAACTCGCGCATACGCCGCCGAAAGCTATATACACGACGCGCGACGGACTCGCAGCCGATATGATCCTACGTCTGTTCGAGGATTCACGCGGCGACATCTGGGTCGGCTCGGTCGGCCAGGGCAAGGGGCCAAGCGGTCTGTCGCGCTGGGAGCGGCGCAGCAATACTTTTCACCACTACACGGAAAAAGATAATCTGCCGCGCTTCGATACCTTTTTTGTCTCATCGTTTGCCGAAGACCGTGCCGGCAATCTCTGGATCGGCTTCAGCGGCGAGGGCGGGCTGGTGCGTTACCGCGACAGCCGCTTCACCCTCTTCACCGCAAACGACGGTGTGCCCGTGGGCCAGATTCGCAATATGCTGGTTGATTCGGCTGGCCGACTGTGGGTGGCGACCTCGCGAAGCGGGCTGGGCCGTATTGATGATCCGGTTGCAGAGCGACCGCGACTTCTCACCTATACGACCGGCGATGGTCTCTCAAGCAATGAAATCACCGCCGTAAGCGAAGACCAGTGGGGGCGCATCTACATCGGCACGGGGCGCGGCATTGACCGTCTCGACCCGGCAACCGTGCGCATCAAGCATTACACGACTGCCGACGGTTTGCCGCTCGGCGCAATGGAGGCGAGTCTGCGTGACCAACGTGGCGCGCTCTGGTTCAGCTTTTCAACTGGAGTTGTGCGGCTGGTTCCTGAACCCGACCCGCAGCCTGTGCCGCCGCCGATTCTGATTACCGAGTTGCGCATCGCCGGCGAAACGCAGCCGATTTCGGCGCTCGGCGCAGTCGCGATTGCGCCGGTCGAGCTTGGCGCGGATAAGAATCAACTACAGATTGCCTTCGTGGCGCTCGGCTTCAGTCCCGGCGAAGGCTTGCGTTACCAGTACAAGCTCGTAGGCGCAAGCGACGAGTGGAGCCAGCTTGCCGACGAGCGCACGGTCAATTTCGCCAACCTTGCGCCGGGCCGCTATCACTTTCTTGTGCAGGCGATCAATGCTGACGGCGTGGTGAGCGAAACGCCGGCGTCTTTTTCCTTCACGATCTTGCATCCGCTCTGGCAGCGCTGGTGGTTCCTGGCGCTCGGCGGGGCCTTCCTGGGATTGATTGCCTATGGCTTGTACCGTTACCGTGTGGCGCGCTTGCTTGAGCTTGAGCGCGTCAGGACGCGTATTGCCACAGACCTGCACGACGACATCGGGGCAAACCTGTCTTTGATTGCCATGGCCAGCGAAGTCGCCCGCCGACGCTCGCCCGAAGATGATCAGCAGATGACCGAAGTTCTCTCGCTGATCTCAGGCACCTCGCGCGAACTGGTTGACTCGATGGGCGACATCGTCTGGGCAGTCAACCCTCAGAGAGATCATCTCTTTGATCTGGTAAAGCGAATGCGGCGCTTTGCCAGCGACGTGTTTTCGGCCAGCAATATCGCTTTCCGCTTTGACGCGCCGATTGATGATCGAGACATCCATTTGCGCACTGAAACACGACGCGAGGTGCTGCTGATTTTTAAAGAAGCCGTCAACAACATCGCCAGGCACTCCGAATGCACTCAGGCTGACATAGAGTTTAAGGGCCAGGGCGGATGGCTGATGCTGAAGTTGAAAGACAACGGCAAAGGCTTCGACACCAGCCGGTCATTTGATGGCAACGGGCTGGTGAGCATGGGCCGCCGTGCAGAGCGCTTAGGCGGCACCTTGGAAGTCGTCTCGCGCGACGGCGAAGGCACGGCGGTAGCGTTGAAAACGCCTTTCAAATAGCGCCGGCTGAATCCTTGCTGACGGCAAGGCGAGGCGCAAACTTTTACTGCGACCGTAAGACGACACTAGGAACCTACCTAATGACTTAGCGGTTGTTTTAGTGGAGACTGAGCCTAGATCCGCATCAAACATGACTATCGACGATCATACAACAAGGCCAGCGCCTTCGCCGCCTGAGATCAAGGTGGCGATTATCGAGGATCAGCGCAAATTCCGCGAATACCTGGCGGCGCTGATCGACGGCAGCTTCGGCTTCCGTTGCACCGGCAGTTTTCGTTCGATGGAAGAGGCGCTCGACCGCATCGGCGCTGAGTTACACGATGTCGTGCTGGTGGATATCGGCCTGCCCGGAATGGATGGCATTGAAGGCATCAGGATACTGAAAGAACGCTATCCTAAATTGATCTTGTTGATGCATACGGTCTATGACGGCGACGAGCGCATATTCGATGCGTTGTGCGCCGGAGCGTGCGGGTATTTGCTGAAAAAGACTTCGCCGGTGCGCCTGCTGGAGAGCTTGCGCGAAGCCATGGCCGGAGGCGCGCCGATGACGCCAGAGGTTGCGCATCAGGTCATCAGGCTGTTTCGTGAGATTCGCCCGCGCGAAAAGACCGACGAGCCGTTGACCCCGCACGAGGTCAGGCTGCTTGAGATGCTGGCCGAAGGCCACAACTACGAGACCGCTGCCGTCGAACTGGGTGTAACCACGCACACCATCTCATTTCACTTACAACGAATCTACGAGAAGCTGCACGTTCATTCCAAGACCGAAGCCGTGGCGAAAGCGCTGCGCCACCGGCTCATCAAATGAAGACTGGCGAGCCATAAAAAAGGCGCTCGACTCATAGCCCCGCAACGGGTTACTCACTGCGAATCGCGCCTTACAATCCTAAAAACCTTCCTAGTGATTTCCGACTGCAACTCAAGTTAAATCTTATCCTGGCGTTAAGCCACAGTGATAATCCATCACCAGCCCGAAGCGAAGATTAGATCCGTTTGCGAATCAATATACGGGAGAGAAGGGAATGCCGATGCGCCACCAAGGCACAAAGACACAAAGTACCACGAAGGCTTTGTGCCGCTTTGTGCCTTGGTGTCTTTGTGGCTCTTCCCCATATCCGATGGCAAACCGATCTACGAAGCAGCAGTCACTCATGTAATGAAGAAGGGAGCCTGTCGATGCGGTCAAACCCAGTCAAATTATTAAAACCTTGCATCATCGCCGTATTTCTTGGGATCTGGGCATTGAATGCTGCACTATCTCACACGGTCGCCGGCAAAGTTGATTTCCGTCGTGATGTTCAGCCACTCCTGAAGCAATACTGCATTGAGTGTCACGGCCCAACGCAGCAGATGCATGGTTTCCGCCTCGACCGCCGGCGTGATGCCATGCGGGGCGGCACAAACGTGATGATCAAGCCCGGAAACGGCGCGGCGAGCAGGCTCTACCTCAAACTGATCGGCAACCAGTACGGCCCACAGATGCCGCTTACCGGATCGCTTACTCAGGAGCAGATCGACATTCTCAAAGCCTGGATCGACCAGGGAGCCGAATGGCCGGACGAGCTTGCGGGAGAAATGCCTTCGCCACTACCTGACCCGAAGGCTGCGCGGATCATGGAGGCGCTGCGCGGCGGGGATCAACAAGGCTTTGAGAAACTGGTGAGCGCAGATCCGAAAATCGGAAACCTCAAAGGTCTGGGCGGCACAACGCCATTGATGCAAGCGGTGCTGTACGGCAATCTTGACGCCGTCCGACTCCTGCTCGCAAACGGCGCTGATCCCAACCTTCGCAATGAGGCGGGCGCGACGGCGCTGATGTGGGCGGCGGCTGATGCGGAGATGCTTCGCCTGCTGCTTGACCGTGGAGCCGATGTGAATGCGCGCTCCGACGATGGCCGAACCCCTTTGCTTATCGCCGCAGGACAGTTCGGCTCCAGTCCGATAGTGAAGCTCCTGCTGGATCGCGGTGCCAGTCTCTCGGTGAAGTCGCCAACCAACATAGGCTATTCGACTCCACTATCTGAAGCGGCGCTCATCGGCGATGACGCGCTCTTGCGGATGCTTATCGAGCGCGGCGCTGAGGTGAAAAGCTCCGGCCTTCAGCCATTCGCGAATGCCAGCAGAGCCAATTGCTCGCAGTGTCTTGAAACCTTAATCGAGCGTGCCGATAAAGGCACTCTGACCAATGCCGCAGTGCGTCTGGCTGCTCCGCTTGGCGATGCAAGCGCGGTCAAGAGGCTGCTCGATAGAGGAGCCGAAGCCAACGCCAGAGACCCGAAAGGCAATACTCTGCTGATGCTGGCAGCGAGTTCCGACGCCATACTCGTGGACACGGTCAAATCCTTGATTGAGCGCGGCGCTGACCTTGACGCAAAAAACTCGGAAGGAAAAACCGCGCTCGACTTTGCCAGGCTGCGAGGCGCGACGCCAGTCGTTGACCTGTTGGTCAAGGCCGGCGCGAAAGCCGGCGCGGCGTCCACAGATACGGTTGCCAGTCCTAAGCCGGCGGGCGCGATTCGAGCGGCGCTCGAAAGAAGCATTCCGCTGTTGCAGAAAACCGATTCGCTCTTTATGCAGAAAGCCAGTTGTGTTTCATGCCACCACAACAGCCTCACCGCGATGATGGTCGCGACCGCGCGAAGGAACGGTTTCACAGTAGACGAGCAGATTGCGCGCAACCAATTGAAGGCGATTGGGGCTTTCCTCGAAACCTGGCGCGAGCGCGCTCTGCAAGGCGTTGGGATTCCCGGAGAGGCCGGCACTTTAAGTTATATTTTGCTCGGCCTTGCGGCGGAGAACTATCCGCCCGATGCGGCTACCGACGCGATGGTGCGGTTCATGCTGTCGCGGCAGTGGCCGGATGGACGCTGGCGAGTCTTTGCCTATCGCCCGCCGATGGAATCGAGCGACATTCCAGTCACTGCGACTTCGTTAAGATCGTTTCAAGTTTATGCGCCGAAAGCGCAGCGCGCGAAGTATGAAGCGGCGGTGCGACGCGCCGCAGATTGGCTGATGAAAGCACAACCCGAAACCAGCCAGGAGCGCGCGTTTCAGCTTCTCGGCCTCGGATGGGCTGGCGTGACAGCCGACAGTGAAATCATCAAGAAGGGCGTCGGCGACCTCCTTCGAGCGCAGCGACCGGATGGCGGCTGGGCTCAGCTAGGCTCGCTGGAAAGCGATGCTTATGCGACGGGTCAGGCATTAGTAGCATTGCAGCAGGCCGGCGGAGTATCGGTGAGCGACCCGTCCTACAAGCGCGGGATCGAGTTTCTGCTGAAGACACAATTCGAAGATGGGTCGTGGTACGTGAAGAGTCGCGCGATCCCAGTTCAACCTTACTTCGAGAGCGGATTTCCGCATGGACATGACCAGTGGATCTCCGCCGCCGCAACGAACTGGGCGGCGATGGCGCTGGCATTAACCGGTGCCCCGCAAAAGCGGTAGATCTCGCCGAATCCTCGGAGCGCTGACGAGGAAAGGGCTGTACCCTTCATCGACACAAACAAACTGCAAACTGGCAAGCGCCTTCCCGGCTGGAAGGATCGCTTCTTCAACGCCGAAAAGGAGAAACGCTGTGATTAGATTTCGCGCGATGGGCTCAAGCCTGTTGTCATTGATTCTCTTGTTCTCAACCGCACAAGCGCAGAGCGTGATTACAAAAAGCGAAAAGAGCGCCGGTGTAACCATCACCGCCTCTGCATCCGGCGAGCACATGCGCTTTGCCGCTCCTTCGTCAGTCGTGCAGATTCGGCTGGAGGTCTACAACGCAACCGGCAGGAAACTCTTTGACAACGAAGTGCGCGGCGGCAATCTGCTCGACTGGCACTTGCAAGACGGACAAGCCGAGCCTCTGGCAGACGGCGCTTACCTGTGCGTCGTCACCGTCAAGAGCCTTTCAGGAAAGCTCACGCAAAAGATTGGCTCGGTAAGAATCGAGAAGAGCACGGTGATTATGCAAGCGGCAACGGCTTCGCAGATGACGCAGCCGCAGATCGAAGCCATCGGCCCTGTCGAAGAGAATGCTTTATTGACGATGCTCGAACCAGATCAGCAGCAGACGACTACCGTGATGGCGCACGACGGCGAAGACGGATTGATCACCAGAGGACGCGGCGCGCTGTCGTTTCGCATCGGCGATTTCTACAGCGGCACAGACCGCGAGCAGATGCGCTTGACTGCCGAAGGCAATTTCGGAATCGGCATCACTCATCCGCAGGTGCGACTCGATGTCAACGGCTTGATCCGCACGACGCGCGGGATTGTCTTTCCAGATGGATCAGTGCAGACGACAGCGGCGCTTGCCGGCAATCCTGGTCAAACGCCAACCATCAACCTGCCGGGCCAGTCAGAGGATCAAGCCAAGACTGCCAGCCAAGCCGGCAAGCATAAGAAGAAAGTGTCGCCGGAGTTCAACGTGAATGAAGATTTGACGATCAACGGCAACATCATCTTCACGCCGCCAACGCCGCCATTGTTCACGCGCGATGTCACCATGCAAAACAACAATGGCGGCCTGCGCTTTTTTGGCGCGCCGACGCTGACGAATTCACCGGCGGCGGCAGCCATTCAGTTCTGGGGCAACAACTCGCCGTTTCCTGGGCAGTTGTATTTAGATACCGGCGCGCACGATTCGGGGGCGGTGATTATTCGCAGCACTGGCACAGGCGGGACGATCACCGAGCGGATGCGTGTGACTGCGACAGGCGGTGTGGGAATCGGCACGGCGAGCCCGCACGCAGGCATTAAGTTGGAGGTAATCGGCACCACGCTGATGACACCCGGCAACGGCTATGACATACAGATCGGCTCGCCGAATTCGGAGAGCGGATTGAGCCTGATCAAGTCCGCCACGGGTAGCCGGGCCGACCTGCGGTTTGACGGCTCGACGCTAAAATTAGTGGCCGGGCCAGGCGGGATACCTGCCTCGACCAGCGGCGTCGCCATCACATCGACAGGCAACGTCGGTATCGGCATAGACCCGCCGACGACCGCCAAGCTGCACGTCTTAGGCGGAGCAGGGCAGGCAGCGGTCTACGGCGAGAGCAACACCAGTCGCGGCGTCTGGGGCAAGAGCACGGGCAGCAGCTACGGGGTGTATGGCGAGAGCGTGAACGGCATCGGCACGCAGGGTGTGAGCACGACGAGTATCGGGGTTGGCGGCATCAGCATATCGAGTATCGCGGTGTCGGGTACGAGCACGAGCGGGACGGGGGTGTACGGCGAGTCGTCGGCAGTTAATACGGCGGCGCAAGCTGGCGTCTACGGCAAGGGTCTGGGCAGCGGCGGCGTTGGCGTGACCGGCGAGGCCAACGTTGCCAACGCCGTCGGCGTCTTGGGAGTGACTTCAAGCGCCAGTGGCTTTGCGCTCTACGCGCGCAATACGAGCAGCGGCTTCGGCCTCTACTCTGAGAACAACGTCGCGCAGAACCGTGACAAGAGCGGCTTCGTCAAGGCGATGGTTTTCGTCAATCAGGACGGCACCATCGCCAGGTGTTATAACGGGATCACCGGTGCCTCAACTGGAAACTGCGGGTTTAGTATAACTAAATCCAATTTCTTAGCCGGAGACTACGTAATTGATTTTGGTTTTAAAGTAGACGACCGCTTCCTTTCGGTTACGCCGCGTGGTTCGTTGGGGGCAAATGTCGGCGCGACTTTCTTTTTGGGCGCTAATGGTGGGGTTACGGTTAACCAGGCAGTCGTTGATACGTTTCTGACAGATGTGGATTACTCAAGTGCACATGCCGATGCTAACTTTATGATCATCATTTACTGACGCGCCGGGCGGCGTTCAAATGAACCAAGGCGCGGAGTGCGTTGCACGCTCCGCGCCTTGGCTTGCCTGCTGACAGGATCGATTAAAACAGCACGTCGAAATCCAGGCGGAAGCGCCGCCGGTAATTGCCGAAGAAGATGCCGTATTGCGGATCGTCTATGTTGGCGTGAATGCTGTACGGGTTGAAATGATTCGTCAGATTGAAGCCGCTCACCGATAGCCGCAGCGAATACTTGTCGCTCACCTTGAAGTCCTTCGAGACCCGCGAATCGAGCGAGAAGAAATGCGGGAAGCGCGTCGTGTTCGCCAATCCGACGTAATTCTGCGCCGCATCGGTCACCGCATAAGGGAAGCCGTTGCGCCATTCGAACAGCGGCGAGATGCGAATCTTCTTCGGCAGCTTAATCAAGCCCCAGGTCAGGAAGCGATTCGGCAAGTCGCCCGAAAGATTCGAGTACTGGTTCGTTCGCACCACCGGAAAGGGAAAGTTGCCCAGATAGTTGTTGAACTCGTTCAGGTCGCCCTGCGTGCGGCTGCGCACGTAAGAGAAGAACAATTGCTGGCCGTCCGGCATCTGCCAGCGCGTCGTCAACTCAAGCTGGCGATAGCCGGAGCGCCCTGACCCGCGCATCACCAGCGCGTCTTCTCCCTGCACGACGCCAGGTGTAATCGTGATTACACCATAGGAATTGCTCTGCAAATAGTTGGCGCGCAGGCGCAGTTGTTTGGTGAGCGGATGCTCGACTTCGACATTCCAGGTGGCGCTGTAAGGCGCGAAGTTGCCGGCGATGTCTTTGCTGAAGATGAACGGCAGTTTGCTGCGCTCGGCGCGGTCGGTGATGTTGCTGAAGGTGCGCGGGCCGTCGATGATTTCGCCGTTCGGCCCATAGGTCGTCACCACCTGTTCCGGGTAGCGGTTGAAGGAATAGACCATCAGCGGCACGCGATCATAAAACAATCCATAGCCGCCGCGAATCACCGTTTCCTGATTGCGAAATGGCGTCAGCGCGATGCCGATGCGCGGCGCGACGCGTATGGTTTCGGTGATCCCCTGACGGTCGAAGCGCGTGCCGACATCGACGGACAAGCGCGGGTTGACGACCCAGTGATCCTGAGCGAAAAAGCCTGTCTCCAGATCGGTCCGATCAAAGGTCTGGCCGTTGCCGACAAAGTCTATGCGCTTGATGAGCCGTCCGTCCGTATCGCGGATGTTCACCGGGCGTGCCTCGAAGTCACCGCGATTGGTGGTGCGCGCAATCGTCGAGCCGAATTTGAGATTGTGCGCGCCCATGGCACTGATCGGCGCGAGCGAATAGGTTTCAATCGATTCCAGGCGCGAGGCGTTTCTATCCTGGTCGCTGAAATAATTGCCGCTATTGCCCGTCGGCGCGAGCGTCATTTCGTTCTGCCCCTGGCCCCAGACGCCGCCGCTGTAGCGCTTGAAGGCGAGCGTGCTTTCGAGCAGGTTGCTGCCAATCGTCAGGCGGTCAATCACTGTGCCGGTGTAGTCATGGGCGTTGAAGGTCGGCGTCACCTCCTGCGGGTTGAAGAACTCCAGGCCGACGAAACTCATGTGGCGCGGGGCGACGTGGAACGTCCCCGTCAGCGTGTGGGTCGGTGAAAGAATGTAGTCGAGTTGCGTGAAGGAGTTCACCGATTCGTTCTTCGATTCGTTGAACGGGAAGGGCAGCGTGCGCACTGGCCGTTTGACGAGATCGTATTCGATACCTTCAGAGAAATAGAATTTGTCAGCGATGATCGGGCCATTGAAAGTCAGGCGTGGCGAGGCTTCGCGGATGCCGCGCAGTCGACCGCTCCAAATGCGAAACTCCGGCAACGGATCATTGATCTCGAAGTCCCACTTGTCGCCGCCGCGCCGGGTTTCAACCGAGACGACGCCGGCAGTGAAGCGACCGTATTGCGCGAGGTAGGGCGTCTTGAAGACGTTAATGGTTTCGACACTATCGACCGGCACGGTGACGCCGAACTGTCCGGTCGCCGGGTCTGTGACATCCGCCGAGTTGACGATGAGCGCGCTGCGGTGCTCGCCCTGGCCGGAGATTTTGATTTCGCCTTCCGGCGAACGCACGACGCCCGGCACCAGCGGCAGCGTGTCTTTCACGGTTGCCGGATTGCCCGGCAGGTCTTTGACTGTCGTGCGCTGCAAGGTGTCGGGCACCGAAGCGGTTTTTTCGACCTGCGTTTCTGAGCCTGCCTGCACGTTGACCGTGGCGCTGAGATTGACTTTCGGCACCACCGTGAAGTTGATTTCGACGGGCGTGCCGGCCTTCACCGCTACATCGGCCTGATTGAGGGTTTCGAGTCCTTCTTTCGAGATGATAACTTCATAGGTGCCCGGCGCAATATTGGTAAATTCGGCTATCCCTTTTTCGTTAGTTGTAGTTTTAATAACGACAGTGCCGCCCAGTTTCAATTCGACAATGACGGCGGCGACGGCCTGTTCGGCTTCGTCGTGCGTGGTGACGCGCAGGCTCGCGCCTGAGCGGACTTGTTGGGCTATGAGGCTGCAAGGTAACGCCAGCACGAGCGCCAGCGCCGTAAGCGACCGGGTCAATTTATGAAGACGGGGGGAATTGAAAAACTGCATAAGAGTAACGACTTTCATCAACTGCCTCTCTATTTTTTTGTCCTTTCGTTTCGATCACGCTAAGACGAATGATAACCGATCTGGCAAGCCTTGGCCATTCTGGATGCAGCGCGCAAAGCCACGCCGCGATAAGAGATTCCGAAAACCGCCTGGCTGATGTGCAATGCCCCGACCGCTGAATCGCGCAGCACCCCGTAAGTACGCGAGCGGCAGCGCGATGGATTGCTGCACCTGCTCATAAAAGGTTTTTCCGCCGGCGCACGGCTTGCGCCCTTGGCAAGCCTTGCAATCGTCGGAAAACTATTGCACGGATGTCGAACTTGCTTGATAATGGTGACGGTTCACTCGGTTTTCACGCCCTTAATTAAGGGGTGAACAGTGAATGATCCTGCGGCCCTGTCTGCGCTGACATCCTCACTAGCCCCCTTAGATGAAGATTGCCGTTGCGCGCTCTCACCAACCCTGATGCCGCGCGGTTGACCCGAAGAAAATGTTGCACTGCGTTTGCAGTGCTTCGAAGAAAGCTGCCCGCAGGAAATAGAGCAGCAAATGTAAGGAGAATCATTCGTGTTTAATCCACAACTGTTTCACCCACGCCTTAGGGTCTGGGGTAAGCGCGCTCTTGCGTTCCAAGCCATACTCCTCACATTCTTGATTGCGTGTGTGCCCGCACAGGGGCAGATCTGTGCGACGGCGGGCAAGGACGGCAACGCCGGCACATTGACCGGCATTGTCAACACTTACTATCCCGGCACGGCGACGGCCAACGCCGGAGCGACCTCGATCACCATCGGCGCGGCGACCGGCGCTTCGACCGCCATCGCTATAGGCGACCTGCTGCTCGTCATCCAAATGCAGGATGCAGGGATTAGCAGCTCTAACAATAACAACTATGGAGCGAATTCCGGTACTGGTTCCGGCTACAACGCTGTGAACAGTACAGGCATGTACGAATTCGTTAAGGCGACCAGCGCCGTGCCGGTTACCGGCGGCACCGTGACTATTCAAGGCACCGGCACCGGCAATGGCCTGCTCAACACCTACACGAATGCTGCCTATAACGCCGGAACCCCGCGAGCGCAGCGTCGCTTTCAGGTGGTGCGCGTACCGCAGTACGCCAATGGCAAGTTAAGCTCTGGGCTGACGGCATTGGCTTGGAACGGGACGACGGGCGGCATCCTGGCGCTCGACTTTAAAGATGGCCTCGAATTGGGCGGCACGGTGAGCGTCAACGGGTTGGGCTTTCGCGGCGGCGCGGGCTTGCAACTTCAAGGGGACGGCGGCTCCGGTAATGACTATCGCAATACTGCGCCGACTTCGGCAGCCACGAAGACAGGCTTTCATGGATCGAAGGGCGAAGGCTTTGCCGGCACGCCGCGCTATGTGTGGAATGCAGCGACCAGCGCCGTGGTTGACACGGGCGTCGAGGGGTATCCGAATGGCAGCATGGGGCGCGGCGCGCCGGGCAATGCCGGCGGCGGCGGCACCGATAGCGATCCGGGTACGGCCAATCCCGGAGGCAACGACGAAAACTCCGGCGGCGGCGGCGGCGGCAACGGCGGCGCTGGCGGCAGGGGCGGCAATTGTTGGAGTTCAGAAAGCGTCAGAGGCGGCGCGGGCGGCGTTGCCTTCGCCGAAGTCGGCCCGGGCCGTATCGTCATGGGTGGCGGCGGCGGCGCTGGAACACGCAACAACGACGACAACATCACAGGCGCAGCGGGCGGCGCGGCAGGCGGCGGCATCGTCATCATTCGTGCTCGCAAAATTCTCGGCACCGGCACGATCACCGCTAATGGCGCTGCCGCTTTCAACGACACGCTCAACGACGGCGGCGGCGGCGGCGGCGCTGGCGGCAGCATCGTCTTCTTTGCCTTGAGCAGTACCTTGACGGGTCTAACAGTCAACGCCAATGGCGGGCGCGGCGGCGATGCCTGGCGGACGCAGGCGGCGGGCGGCACTCCGGGCGAACGCCACGGGCCGGGCGGCGGCGGCGCTGGCGGTGCCATCTATCTGTCAAGCGCGGCGGCCAGCCTCACCGTTACCGGCGGCGCTAACGGCATCACCACAACCTCCAACGATCCTTTCAACGCCACCACAGGCGGCGGCGGCACCAGCGCGACTAATGTGACTTCCAACCAGATACCCGGCGTGGACTCTGGCGCAGAATGCACCGCGCCGACCGCCGTTGATTTGATCAATTTTGCGGCGGCTGTCGATCCGCGCGGCAACGTGCTGCTGGAGTGGAAGACAGGTTACGAAATCAGCAATCTCGGCTTCAACCTCTATCGTGATGCGGGAGGCAAACGCAAACGGCTCAACTCGTCGCTCATCGGCGGCACGGCCTTGCTTGCAGGCGCGCGCACGCCCTTCACCGCAGGATTCTCTTACGCCTGGATGGATACGCTTGCTTCTTCGAAAGACCAGGCGGTTTACTGGCTCGAAGACCTTGACACGCACGGCAAGACTGTCCTGCACGGGCCGGTCAGCCCTGTTGCCGTGAGCCAACTGCCGCCGCAATCACAGTCACTCATGATCAGCCAACTGCGCAGCAATGCGCCGGGAGCGGTATTCGAAAAGACCTCGATGGTAAATTCGATTACACAGGGCAAAGCGGCGCGCGTATCATCACAAGACTTGCAGACGCAATGGGGAATCGCCGCCAAACCCGGCGCTAAACTCCTGATCGCCAAAGCCGGCTGGTATCGCCTCACTCAGCCCGAACTCGTCGCCGCCGGCTTTGATGTCTCCCGCGATCCTCGCAACCTGCAACTCTTCACCGACGCCCGCGAAGTCCCCCTCCTCGTCAACGGCGGCCTCAAGGGCCGCCTTGAGCCCTCTGACTCCATCGAATTCTACGGCCAGGCCCTCGACACTCCGACCACCAACCTGCGCTCCTACTATCTCGTCAACGGCGCTCAGCCCGGTCGCCGCCTCACCGTCCTGCCTCTCAGCAAAGGCGATCCCACCCACCGCCTCAACTTCACCGCCACCGTCGAGCGCCGCGAACGCTCCACCTATTTCCCCTCGCTCAACAACGGCGAGGCCGAAAACTGGTTTGGTGCCATCGTCTCGACCTTCGCTTACAGCCAGACGCTCAACCTGCCGCATCTCGACCCGGCGGCGACCACCGAGGCGCGGCTGGAAGTCGCCTTGCAGGGCCTCAGCTTCTCTGACCCGCCGACCAGCCACCTGGTTCAGGTGCAGGTCAATGGCCAGGAGGTCGGCTCGATGGTCTTCGACGGCCAACAGCATCCGGTAACGCAATTCAACATCAGCCAGCAACTCTTGCAGGAAGGCGCGAACACGGTGACGCTGACGGCCAGCGGCGGCGACTCTGACTTTAGCGTCATCGACTGGGTGAAACTGAGCTATGGACATCGCTTTGTCGCTGATGAGAATCGCTTGATGTTGAGCGGTCAGGCGGGCGAAGCGGTGCAGGTCACAGGCTTCACGACGGCAGGGGTGCGGGTGTTCGACATCACCGACGAGAGCAATCCGACGGAGTTGAAGAGTCAGGTCGAAGGGCAAGGGCAGGAGTATCGAGTGACGGTGGTAGCGCAAGCGGCAGGCGAGCGGGTGCTGCTGGCGGTGAGCGACCAGATGGTGGAGCGTGCCGCGCAAGTGGTGGCGCAAGTGCCGTCGAGTTGGCATGTGGCAAGCCAGGGAGCCGATGTAGTGATCATTACACACGGCAGCTTGCGAGGAGCGCTGGAGCCGTTGTTGCAGATGCGCAAGCAGCAAGGGTATGCGGTGGCGGTGGTGGATGTCGAAGATCTGTACGACGAGAACAGCTATGGAGAGCATGGGCCGCAGGCGATTGCGGATTTTCTGGTGCAGGCGAAGAGTTGGAAGCGAGCGCCGCGCTATGTGATGTTGATGGGAGACGCGAGCTATGATGTGAAGAATTATTTGGGATTGGGAGAGAACGATCTGGTGCCGACGAAGCTGATCTGGACGAACACGTTTGAGACGGCATCGGATGACTGGCTGGCGGATACCAACGGCGACGGCACCGCTGATCTGGCCATCGGGCGACTGCCTGTGCGCACAGCGGCGCAGGCACAAATGATCGTCAGCAAGATCGTCAGCTACGAGCAAGGGTCGCGAACCTCAGGAGTTGTAATGGTCGCCGATCTTGCCGAAGACTATGACTTTGAGGCGGCGAGCCTGGCAGTCGAGCAAACGCTGCCGGCGGGGATCAACGTGCGAGAGATCTACCGTAGCCGCATGGATGATGTGACGGCGAGCCAGGCGATCATCGACGCAATCAATCGCGGGCCGAAGCTGGTCAACTATGTCGGACACGGCTCATCAAACTTGTGGCGCGGCAATCTGCTGACGACCGACAGTGTCGCGCTGTTGACGAATCAACAAGCCTTGCCGGTGGTGATCTCGATGACCTGCCTGAACAACTTGTTCAACGATGCGCGCGTCAGCAGTCTAGGAGAAGCCTTGCTGCTGCGGGAAGGCAGCGGCGCTATCGCCGTGTGGGCTTCGTCGGCGCAGACGGTGGCCGGGGCGCACGAGCAAGTCGATCAAGAGATGGTCAGGCAACTCTTCAACGGCACTGACGCCAAAGGCCAGCCCTTGACCCTCGGCGATGCCGTCATGCGCGCCAAGACCGTGGCGCATAACGAAGCAGTCATTCAGAGTTGGATTCTTCTCGGCGATCCGCTGGTGCGACTGCGTTAACGGTCTGCTAGCGGCCATTAAACAAAAGCAGACGCGGCGATGCGGTGATGCGGGGAAAAGCCTCCTCGCGTAACCCGTCGCCGCGTCGCCGCGTCTGCGCCTCCTGCCTGCCTTCGCGCGCGCGCGCATATATTTCGCCCTGCAAACTGGCAAGCGGCCCCGTCAGGTTGCTATAATCCCCCTGTGCCTTTCGCTCAAGCAACATCGAGCCGACGGCCTGCGGGTTGGCAAGTACAGATTATTTATCGAAGGAATATCGCATGGCGATCAAGAAAGTAGTGCTGGCAAAGCCGCGCGGATTTTGCGCCGGCGTGGTTCGTGCCATTGACATTGTCGAACGCGCGCTGGATTTCTTCCCCCCGCCGATTTATGTCTTTCATGAAATCGTTCATAACCGCTATGTCGTCGATAATCTTAGCAAGCGCGAGGTCGTCTTCGTCGATAGCCTCGAAGAAGTGCCCGACGGCGCGGTTTGCGTCTTCAGCGCGCACGGCGTCGCGCCGGCAATCGTGCAACTGGCCGAAGACAAAAATCTGCGCATCATCGATGCCACCTGCCCGCTGGTCACCAAGGTTCATCTGGAGGCGATTCGCTTTGCGCGCGAGGGCTATTCGCTGCTGCTCATCGGCCATCCCGGCCACGAAGAAGTCGAAGGCACCATGGGCGAAGCGCCCATGCAACTGGTCAGTTCGGTCTTGGATGTCGAGCGGCTCGAAGTCGCCGATCCTGATCGTATGATTTACATTACGCAAACCACGCTGTCGCTCGACGACGTGGCGGAGATCGTCCAGGCGCTCAAGCGCAAGTTCCCGAATTTGCAAGCGCCGCCGAAAGACGATATCTGTTACGCGACGCAAAACCGCCAGAACGCCGTCAAGGAGATGTCATCGCAAGTTGACGTGCTGCTGGTCGTCGGCTCGCAAAACAGTTCGAACTCGCAGCGCTTGCGCGAAGTCTCGGTCGTCGGCGGCACGCCGGCTTACCTGGTGAACGACGAAACCGAGATCAAGGCCGAATGGCTCAAGGACGCTGAAATCGTCGGCGTGACGGCGGGCGCTTCGGCCCCTGAAGAACTCGTCATTCGTGTGCTCGACCATTTGCGCAGGCTGGGCGCGGGCGAGTTTGAAGAACAACCGGGCGGCGACGAAAATGTCCATTTCGCGCTGCCGCAAGAGGTCTTGCACCCTGAGCGGCTGCTCGTGCAGCTTAACAGCGAGGCGCGATGAAGACGCCCGTCCGCCGATGGTCGTCGGTTGCCTGTGCGACAGACCATGAAGGCATGAACCGCAATCTGATGAATCCATTCCGTGTGCTTGCTGGCCCTGGCAATGGCAAAATCACCGTCATTTATAGTATTCTTTCCCCGGCCAAGCGATTCCCCTGATCCAAATCTGAAACGTTTATGAAAGTTGGGCAACAAATAGAATCACACGTTGAAAGGATTGGAAGGCCCCATGTCAAGACAGTATCAAGTGAAGACGGCTCTGGCTGAACAAAGTCTGGAACCGGATGTGCGCCGCGCCATCAAACGGGCGCAGCAATACTTCTTGCAGATCCAGGACCCGGATGGCCATTGGTGCGGCGAGCTTGAGGGCGACACGATTCTTGAATCGGAGTACATCCTGACGATGCACTTCATTGGCCGCCTCGATTCGGATAAGGTTCGCAAAGCGGCCAACTACATTCGTCAGAAACAACTGGCGGACGGCGGCTGGGCGATTTATGAAGGCGGCCCGGCGGAAGTCAGCGCTTCGGCGAAAGCCTATTTCGTCTTGAAGCTGCTGGGCGACGCGCCCGAAGCGCCGCATATGAAGCGCGCCCGCCAGGTGATTCGTCGGCTCGGCGGCCTCGACGCGACCAACAGCTTCACGCGCATTTACCTGGCCATCTTCGGCCAGTACCCCTGGGAGCGTTGTCCTGCGGTGCCGCCGGAGATCATCCTGCTGCCGCTGTCAGCGCCCATCAACCTCTACGAAATGTCTTCATGGTCGCGCGGCATCGTCGTGCCGCTGGCGATCATCTGGGGCGTCAAGCCTTCATGCGCGGTGCCCGAAAGCGCCGGCATCAAAGAGTTGATGTTAGACAATCCGCCGTCGACCAACGCGCGGCGCGGGTTCTGGAAGACCTTCTTCAAAACCACCGACGCAACCTTGAAGTTGATCGAGCGGCGCGGCTGGCAGCCGTCGCGCGAAAAGGCGCTGAAGGCTTGCGAGCAATGGATGCTTGATCACTTTGAAAAGAGCGACGGCATCGGCGCTATCTTTCCGCCCATCATCAATTCGATCATCGCCTTGCGTTGTCTCGGTTACAGTAACGATCATCCGATGACCTCGGCGCAGATTCGCGAACTCGAAAAGCTCGAAATCGAAGAAGGCGAGAGCCTGCGCGTCGCGCCCTGTTATTCGCCGGTCTGGGACACGGCGCTGGCGCTCAACGCCATGATCGAATCGGGCGTGCCTGCCGATCATCCTGATGTCGTCAAAGCCGCCGAATGGATTCTCGCTAAAGAAGTCAAAGAGGTCGGCGATTGGAAGGTGAAGAATCCCGAAGGCGAGCCGGGCGGCTGGTACTTTGAATACGCCAACGAATATTACCCGGATGTCGACGACACCTTTCAGGTGTTGACCTCTTTAAGCAAAGTCCGCTTTCCCGACCTCGCGCGCGAACGCCACAAGCGCGAAGCTATGGAGCGCGCCTTGAAATGGACGCTCACCATGCAGAACAAGGACGGCGGCTGGGCGTCGTTTGACAGAGATTGCGACGAGCAGTTTTTAACGCAGATCCCGTTTGCCGATCACAATGCCATGATCGATCCGTCGACGGCGGACATCACGGGTCGCGGCCTTGAAACCCTGGCCAGTCTCGGATTCAAGACCGATCATCCGACGGTGCAGCGCGCCATGTCGTATCTGGCCAAAGAGCAGGAGCGCGACGGCACCTGGTTTGGTCGCTGGGGGGTTAATTACATTTACGGCACCTGGCTGGCGCTGACCGGCTTGAACGCCATCGGCGAAGACATGTGGGAGCCCAAGTATCAGGCGGCGGGGTGCTGGTTGCGCTCGATACAGAATGCCGACGGCGGCTGGGGCGAATCGCCGAAGAGCTACGACGATGCGTCGCTGAAAGGGCAGGGCGCAAGCACGCCATCGCAAACCGCCTGGGCGCTGATGGGCTTGATGGCCACAAAGGACGACAGCGACGGTTTGCATCGCGGTGTTGAATATTTGCTGAGGGCGCAGCTTGACGATGGCTCGTGGCAAGACGCGTCGTGGACCGGCACAGGCTTCCCGACAGTCTTTTACCTGCGTTACCATCTATACGCGGTCTACTTTCCGCTGCTCGCGCTCGGCATGTACGCGAAGAGATATTTCAGGGATTAACCGAGAGCGTGACAAGTGACAAGCGACATGAAAGAAGCGCCGAGATCGGGTTCGCTCCTGTCACTCGTCGCCTGTCACGATAAGGAATAAAGTTATGCGATTTCCATTACACATTACGACAGACGCCATACGCCATCAGATCACTCAGGGCCGTCAGGGCAATAAGCGCTATCCGATGGTGCTGATGCTTGAGCCGCTCTATACCTGCAACCTGGCCTGCATCGGCTGCGCCATTGAACGCCACACCGGCAAGCTCGAAGACCGCATGTCGCTCGCCGATTGCCTCGAAGCCGTCGACCAGTCGCAAGCGCCGATTGTCTCGCTGTGCGGCGGCGAGCCGACGATTTATCCTGAATTGAAAGAACTGGTCGAAGGCATCGTCGAGCGCAAGCGTCACATTTACCTGTGCACCAACGCGCTGCTGCTGGATACACGGGTATTCGGCAAAATTGCTCCGCACAAGCGGCTGACGCTCAACGTCCACCTCGACGGCATGAAAGCGACGCACGACCTGGTCTGCGACCGCGCCGGCGTTTTCGATAAAGCCGTCGAGATGATCAAGCAGGCCAAGCAACTCGGCTATCACGTGACGACCAACACCACGGTCTTCAAAGAAACCGAGATGGAAGAGATCGAAGATCTGTGCAAGTTGACGAGCGAGATCGGCGTCGACGGCATGATGATTTCGCCCGGCTACCATTACGAGTCGGTCGATACGGACATCTTCCTCTCCAAGCGCGAGATTCAGACGAAATTCAAGCAGGTGTTGGAGCTTTCGAAGAAGTACCGGTTGATGAGCACGCCGATGTATCTGGAATTCACTGCCGGTATGCGAGATTACAATTGCTCGCCGTGGAGCACGGTGACGCGCACGCCGCGCGGCTGGAAAGGCCCGTGCTACCTGATCGGCATCAAGTATTACTCGACGTGGGACGAGTTCTGGAACGGCGTCGATTGGCCGTACTGGGAATCGCGCGAAGACCGGCTCTGCCAGAACTGCATGATGCACAGCGGCTTCGAAGCGTCGGCGATGTTCCAGTTGCGCAAGAGCCCGCGCGACCTGGTGCGCATGGCGGTGTGGAACTTTGCCGGCTGAGCAGCCGACTCGCTTGATAAGCTTAAACGATCTGCAAAGAGGCGGGGCGCTCCCGCCTCTTTGCGATTCAGATGGATGAAAACGCATGAAAGCGCTGGTCACCGGCGGCACGGGGTTTGTCGGCTCGCATCTCGCGCGGCGGTTGCTCGAACGCAACCTTGAGGTGCGCTGTCTGGTGCGCCCGTCGAGCCGCCTCGATAACCTCAAAGATCTGCCGGTCGAATTCATTACCGGCGACCTGCGCGACACGGATTCCATCAGGCAGGCGGTGCGCGGCACGCATATGGTCTTTCACTGCGCGGCGGATTATCGTTTGTGGTGCAAGCACCCGCGCGAGATGTACGAGAGCAACGTCAACGGCTCGCGCAATGTAATGCAGGCCGCATTCGACGAACGCATCGAGCGCGTCGTCTATACCAGCACCGTCGGCGCGCTCGGACTCAACGATGACGGCACGCCCGCCGATGAAGCGACGCCGGTTGCGCTTGACGACATGATCGGCCACTACAAGCGCAGCAAGTTTCTCGCGGAAGCCGAAGTCCGCGAGTGGGCGGCGCGCGGCCTTTCAGTCGTCATCGTCAACCCCTCGACGCCCATAGGCGAACTCGACATCAAGCCGACGCCGACCGGCAAGATCATCGTCGATTTTCTCAAAGGTAAAATGTTTGGTTACGTTGACACAGGCATGAACCTGATCGACGTGCGCGATTGTGCTGAAGGTCACATTCTGGCCGCCGAACGCGGGCGCGACGGCGAACGCTATATTCTCGGCGGCACGAACCTGACGCTCAAGGAGATGTTCGACGCGCTCGCCCAGGTAACCAATATTCCCTCGCCAAAAATGCAGGTGCCGCACTGGGTCGCCGAAACCTATGCGCGGTTAGAAAATTTCTGGGCCATCAATGTCGCGCGCCGCGAGCCCGATGTGCCGGTCGAAAGCGTCAAGATGTCGCGCCACCGCATGTGGTTCGATTCCGAAAAAGCCGTGCGCGAGCTTGGTCTGGCGCAAAACCCCATCACCAGCGCGCTCACGCGGGCCGTCGAGTGGTTCAAAGAACATGGCTATGTCAGGCGCTGAAGGCGAACGCCAAATCAAGCAGGCGGCAAAGAGCGAAAGCCTGCGCCCGCCAGTGCTCATCGTTGCGGCGCTCAAGCGCGAGCTTGCGGCAATCGCCCGCGACCGAACGCTCGAACTGGCATTGCTGGATACCGGCGAAGGGCCGCGCAACGCCGCCGCCGCGTTGCATACGTGGCTCAATCATCATCAAGCGCGAGCCATTATCAACGTCGGGCTGGCGGGGGCACTCTCGGCTTCGCTGGCCGCAGGCGACCTGGTCGTTGCTCGCGAGATTCGCGGGCGTGATGGCTGGTTTGACGCCACCGCTTCGCCGCTCTTTCAAACCGCCGCGCGCCTCAGCGATGTTCGCATCGGCACGGCGGTCACGGTCGATGAAATTGTCTGCAAAGCTACAGACAAGCGGCGGCTCGCCCAATCAACAGGTGTGCAGACGACCGCCTGGGTTGACATGGAATCGACGGCGATTGCCGCCGTGTGTGATGAATTACAAATGCCTTATCTCATCGTTCGCGCCATCAGCGACGGGTTCGACGAAGACTTGCCGGTTGACTTCAATCGCTGCCGCGACGCCAGCGGGCGCGTCAGCGCGCGCCGCGTCATACAGGCGGCGATGGCCAGGCCGCGAGCGTTCAAAGGTCTGCTGGAATTGAAACGCCGCGCCGACCTGTGCGCCGACAACCTGGCTCGATTCATTCGCCGGCTATTAAAAGAAATGATGAATGATGAATGATGAACTGAAGAGGAAAAGGCAGCGTCGGCGCATTGCGCCGGATTATCAATAGATCATCCCACATCCGTTTCCTCCCCTAATTCATTATTCATCATTCATCATTCATCATTTCCCACCAGAGCGCTCGCCGGTATATAATCGCGCCCGGTTCAACTCGTTTCATCGGCGGTCTCATTTGCAATCAACATCCGATAGCTCAATCACTGCGCCAAGCTTGCCACGCGGACGCTTGCTGCGCATTCTCGGCGTCGGTTTCGGCCTCGCCGTGATCATCGGCAACACCATCGGCGCAGGCATTCTGCGAACCCCCGGCGAAGTTGCCGGCCACCTGCCAAATACCTGGCTTTTTCTCAGCATCTGGGTCGCCGGCGGACTCTATGCCCTGTTGGGTGCCATCTCAATAGCCGAACTCGGCACGATGTTGCCGAAATCCGGCGGCCAGTATGTCTTCGCGCATTATGCCTTCGGCGATTACGCGGGCTTCGTTGTCGGCTGGAGCGACTGGATTTCGACCTGCGGCACGAGCGCGGCGATTTCTGTGGTGATTGCTGAATATCTCGGCGTGCTGTTTCCGGCGCTTGCCGGTCGCACGGTGATCATTGCGCTGGCGGTGGTGATCGCCTTCGCGGTGTTGCAATGGCGCGGCGTGCGCTGGGGCAGCCGCGTGCAAAACATCACCAGCCTGGTTAAAGCCTTGGCCTTTATCGCGCTCGTCGCCGCCTGCTTTGTGCTCGGCAGCAGGCCGACCGCGCCAGCCGAGGCGAGCGAATCGACTGCCGCCGGTGAATCGCTTTTTCTTGCCGTCATCCTGGCGCTGCAAGCGGTGATTTATACCTATGACGGCTGGACGGGCGTCATCTATTTTTCCGAAGAGGTGCGCGATCCGGCGCGCGACGTGCCGCGCGCCATGTTCGGCGGCGTGCTGGCGATCATTGCCATTTATCTGCTGGTGAACCTGGCGCTCGTCTACGTCTTGCCCATCTCAGAGATCGCCGGCGCGAACCTGGCTATGGGCGCTGCCGCCAATGCCATCTTTGGTCGCTATGGCGACACCGTGATTCGCGCGCTGACGATCATCTCGATGTTAAGCGCCATCAACGCCTGCCAGTTGATGGCCTCGCGCGTCATCTTCGCCATGAGCCGCGATGGCCTGGTGTCGAGCCGCATCGTCAACGTCAACAAAGGCGGCACCCCAACGATTGCGCTGCTGGCGAGCACCGTCGTGGCGGTGCTGTTCATCTTTGGCGGCAGCCTTGAAAACGCGCGGCAGATATTTGAGCGGATCATCGCCGTGCTGGCCATCTTTTTTGTCGTCAGTTACGCCATCTCTTTTCTCGCCGTCTTCGCACTGCGAAAGCGCGAGCCTGACGCGCCGCGACCTTACAAAGCCTGGGGCTATCCGGTGACGACGGCGATTTCGCTGATCGGCTCGCTGGCTTTTCTCGGCGGCTCATTCGCGACCGACATCAGCGCCGCCGCCACCTGGCCTGCCTTTTTCAACTCGACCAGCTTCTACGCCATCGTCTTGCTCGGGGCCAGCTATCCGGCTTATCGTTTATTAAAGCGGCTGGCAAGCTGAGGGCGGGCCGAAGTTCAATGGCAGCGGAGACGGGGCATGGGGCACGCGGATTTTTCATTTGAGAGACGGCTAGAACGCGCCTCGACGATACCGAGTCGGTGCTACCTTGAGGCCGAGTTCTTGCAACTCGAAAACGACAAAGTCTTCGGGCGCACCTGGCAACTGGTCGGACGCGCCGACCAGGTCTGCGGGCCGGGCGATTATTTCACCGCCCAGGTGGCCGACGAACCCGTCATCGTGGTGCGCGGCGCAGATGAACGGCTGCGAGCTTTTTCAAACGTCTGCCGTCACCGTGCCGGCCCGGTCGCCGCCGGCCACGGCAATCGCAAAATTTTTCAGTGCGGCTATCATGGCTGGACCTATGCGCTTGATGGACGGCTGCTTGGCACGCCGGATTTCGAAGGCGTCGAGTGCTTCAGCAAAGCCGCGAGTTGCCTGCCCGAATTTGCCGTCGCGACGTTGGACGCGCTCGTCTTTGTAAACCTCGACGGCAACAGTCAGCCGCTCGCCGAAATGCTCGGCGACCTGCCGGCGCGGATGGCCGGGCGCGACCTCACAGCGATGAAGTTTGCGGCGCGCAAAGACTGGCTGGTTGACTGCAACTGGAAAGTCTACGTTGACAATTATCTCGAAGGCTATCACATCCCCATTGTGCATCCGTCGTTGCACCGTGAACTGGATTATCAGAATTACCGCGTCGAGACGCAAGGTTGCTATTCGCTTCAACACGCGCCCATCAAACAGACCAGAGAAGCGCGGCTGCGTCAGGATGAGCACGCCGGCGGCGAGGCCATCTATCTCTGGCTCTTTCCCAACCTGATGCTGAATATTTACCCGGACAATTACTCGACGAATCTGATTATTCCGGTCGGCCATAAACAAACGCTGACGGTTTTTGAGTGGTACTTCCGCGACCCCGGCCTCGTAGAAGTGCAGGCCAAGCTGCGCGAGACGATTGCTTTCAGCGATGAGGTTCAACTCGAAGACATCAGGATCTGCGAAACCGTGCAGCGCAACCTGCGTTCGCGCACCTACCAGACGGGCCGTTATTCAGTGAAGCGCGAAAACGGCGTGCATCACTTTCATCAACTGCTCAGCGATTTTCTCGCCGCCTCCTAAATCGAACCGCCCGGCATTGGAGCAGAAGATTAGCCACAGAGTCACAGAGCCACAGAGAAAAAACCAAAAGTACTGAGAAAACCTAAAGATTTTTATCCTCTTCTCTGTGTCTTTGCGCCTCTGTGGCAATTCCTTTCTCAAAGGACGAGTTGAAAGGCGATCAATCTTCAGGCGCACCCGGCCATCGCGGCGCGACCAAGCGGCGGCGGCCATCCTCGCTCATCGCCGCGCCTGGCTCGTCGAGTTGTAATCTATCCCACAATTTGCATGTCACCTGCTTGTGCATCTGATCCAGCCCTTCGCAGTAGTTGGTGAATTGGCAGCGGCGAATCTCGCTGCCGCGCCCCCGTCTGATTTTTAAAAACCAATCGGGGTCGGCCAGCGACTGGCGCGCGGCGGCGACGATGTCGGCTTCATGACTTTGAAGAATCTGTTCGGCCTGCTCAAAGGTCGCAATGCCGCCTGAGGTGACGATGGGCGTCGGGCAACCGGCCTCGCGCACCGCTTGTCTGATTGTCGCTGCCAGCCCGACGTTGCGACCGAACGGGCCGCGCGCGTCCGACAACACCGTCGGCATGCATTCGTAGCCGCTCGGCCCGGTGTAAGGATAGACCGCGTGGCCGACTTTCGGCTGCCGCGCGTCGTCGAACTTGCCGCCTTTGGAAATCGAAAGGTAATCAAAACCACAGCGCGCGAATTCAGTGCCGAAATAGACCGCGTCTTCGAGATGGCTGCCGCCGGTGATCACTTCATCGCCGAGGAAGCGCACGCCGACCGCGTAATCCGCTCCCACCTGCTGGCGCACGGCGCGATAAACTTCGAGCGGCAGGCGCACACGGTTTTCGCGCCGCCCGCCATAACCGTCCGGGCGCGTGTTGCCGGCGCTCAAAAACGACGCCATCGTGTAAGCGTGCGCGTAGTGCAACTCGACGCCATCAAACCCCGCCTCGCGCGCCCGCACGGCTGCCGCCGCGAAGATGCCGGGCAACACCTCAGGCAATTCGCGAACGTGCGGCAACTCCATATCGGTGACGCGCTCGCGGTAACCATAGCGCAGCGATTCAAGCTCGCGCTCATCAAGGACGCGGTCGAGCAACTCGTCGGGGGCCTGGCTGAGAAACCGGCGAATCTCGGATTCATCGGCAACGAGCCAGAGCGCATCATTGGTTGTCTCAACCAGCGCGGCGCGATGATGGTCTTGCAAGAGAAAGAAGCGCGCGAAGAATTTGTCTTTTTCGGGGCGGCGCTTGACGGCGAGAAAATCGATGATCTGAATGAACAGGCGCGTGTGGCCTCGGCTGGCGCGGCGCACCGTCTCAACCAACTGGCGCAGGCCGGGCGTGAAACGGTCGTGGCCGATGCGCAGCAGCGGGCCGCTGGCAATGTCGCGGACACCCGTAGCTTCGATTACAATCGCGCCGGGCTGTCCCTGAGCGAAGCGCTCGTACCAGCGCAGGACGTTGGGCGTCACAAAGCCGTCTTCGGTAGCGCGCCACGGCACCATCGCCGGCACCCAGGTGCGGCTTTCGAGCCGGACGCTGCCGACGGTGATCGGCGAAAACAGCAGCGACCTGGCCGCCTCTTCAGCCGTAGGCCAGCGCGCTTCGAGCAGCGAATGACGGATTGGTTTTCCCTGACGCCACATCCTGCTTTGAATTTACCACGCAGACGAAGAAGTACGGGAGCCCAGAGCGGCGAATTGAGAGATCAGGCTAAATGCATCTCGTGCAGCGATGGATGAAGAACCACATTCTATTCGTGCCTGAGCGCGACCATCGGATCAACTCGCGTGGCGCGGCGTGCCGGAATATAGCTGGCCAGCGAGGCCACCGCGATAAGCCCCAGCGAGGCCAGGACGAAGGTCGCCGGGTCGGTGGCGCTCACTTCGTAAAGCAGGCTGGACATCAATCGCGTTAAGGCAAGCGCAGCGACCAGGCCAAGCGTTGTGCCGGTCGCCGCCAGCCCTAGCCCCTGTTTGACCATCAATCCAACGATGTTCGTGTAATCGGCTCCCAGAGCCATTCTGATGCCGATCTCGCGTGTGCGCTGAGTGACCGAATGGGCGATGACGCCGTAAAGTCCAATCGCTGCCAGCACCAGAGCCAGCCCTCCGAAGATGCCGATCAGAGAGGCGGCCAGGCGTTGCTGCCAGAGAGTCGTTGCCACCTGTTCCGACAGGCTCTTGATCGCAAAGAGCGGAAGATTCTTTGCCACCTGCGCGACGGCGTTGCGAATCGTCTCGATCATCGCCGCAGGCTCGCCCGTCGTGTGGATGACGAGCGTCGTCCGGCCATCGTAAGCCTGTAGCACAGGCAAATACAAAATTGGCGGCGCATCAGAAAGCAGCGTGCGATATCTTGTGTCCTGCACCACGCCGATGATCTCGACGGGCGGGCGACGCGGCCCATTAGGCGAGGGCACGGCCAGGCGCTTGCCGATGGCGCTTTCACCGGGCCAGAGTTTTTCAGCCAGCGTTTGATTGAGAATGGCGACGGCGGGCGTGCCCGCGCGATCCGCTTCGGTAAAATCGCGGCCCTGAAGCAGCGGGATATTCAGTGTGCGGAAGTAACCCGGCGCGATGCGGTTCGCGTCCGTTCTTATGCCCAGATCGTCGCTTGCGCGCAGGGCCTCCTGCGGCGGTTCCTGGCCTTCGAGGAAGATCGACAAACGGTCGCTCCAATCATTGGGCGGCACCGTCTTGGCAAAGCTTGCGGAGACGACGCCGGGGGTGGATGCGAGTTGCCTGATCAGTTGCTCGTAGAAAGCGCCGCCGGCCTCTGCGTTATACCCTTGTATGCTGAGATCGAGAGACATCAAGAGCCGGTTGTTGGTGTCGAAGCCTCTGTCTATGGCGACGATCTTCTGCATCGTCCGCACCGCCAGACCTGCGCCAATCAGCAGCACCAGCGCGAGGCCGACCTGGAAGGCGACCAGCGAACTCTGCAAGCGCGATTTGTGAAAGCCGCCGGCGGGCGCGCCGTCTTTCAGCGACGCCACCAGGTCAGGTTTTGCAGCTTGCAGCGCCGGCACCAGTCCAAAGAGGATTCCGGTCAACACAGACAGCGCCAGCGAAAAACCGAGGACATTGAAATCCAGTCCTGTATCCAGCCCGCGCAATCCATACGCCGGTTGCTGAAAGGCTAGAATCAAGTCGGCCATCCAACGGGCCAGCAGCAATCCCAAAGCGCCGGCAAGCAGCGAGAGCATCACGCCTTCGGTCAACAACTGTCTGATCAAACGACTGCGACTGGCTCCCAGAGCCAATCTCATGGCAATCTCTCGCCGCCGCGAGGTAGCGCGCACCATCAGCAAGGTGGCGACGTTGCCGCAGGTGATCAGCAGTAGAAGAACGACGGCGGCAAACAGCAATCCCAGGAAGCAGCGGAAGCTTTCCCGGTCGGATGAGGTCAGTCCGAGCCCGGCGACTAACCTGGCGCTGCGGGTCTGGTTGGTTTCGGGGTAAGCCTGCGCGAGATTGCTGCTGATGGCGGCAATCTCCGCCTCGGCTTGTGGCAAGCGAACGCCGGCCTTCAACCGACCGAAGATGGCAATCCATCCGGCGCTGCGATCCTGAAGAATGCCTGCGGACATTCGCGGTATGGCTTGCGGCTGCATGGCCATCGGCAGCCAGACATCGAAACTGCTGCCGGTTGCGGTGCCCGCGAATTCCTGAGCCGCGACGCCGACAATCGTGAAGTTGTAGCCGTTCAGGTTGATGCTCTGTCCGATGATCTCCGGATCGGAACCGAAAGCTCGCTGCCATAATCCGTGACTGATGACGGCGACCGCCGCAGCGCCGCCCGCCTGATCGTCTTCCGGTTCGAGCAAGCGGCCCAGAGCCGGACGGACGCCGAGGATGGAAAAGTAATTGCCGGTGACAACATCGCCGCGTATTCGTTCAGTCGTGTTGCCCGCGAAACTCAAAGGCGTGCCGACGTGCGCCGCGAGACCCGAAAATGTTTTATTCTGATCGCGGTAATCGAGATAATCCGGGTAGCCGAAATTATAATAATTCGTTCCTCCCTGAAGACGCTCAAACGCGACAAGCTGATCTGCCGCCTCGACGCCCGCAAGCGGGCGCAGCAAAACGGCGTTGACCAGGCTGAAGATCGCCGTGTTTGCGCCGATGCCCAAAGCGAGCGCGAAAACGGCCAGAGCCGTAAAGGCGGGGCTTTTAGCGAGCAGCCGCGCGGCGTAGCGTATGTCTTGCCAGAGAGCTTCCATCATCCACCTCTATTCGTACACTTCACATTCGTTTTGAAGATTGATCGATTAGACGGTGATCGGCGCTTTTCTCTTCCCTCTGACTTCTAGAGCGGCGTGCAATTGCGCATACGGGAAGAGCCACAAAGACACGAGGGCACCAAGCCACACAATTCTTTCGTGGGACTTGGTGTCTTTGTGCCTTGGTGGCTCATCGGCATGTTGATCTTTCCCGTACACGGATTCGCAAACTGATCTAATTATCGGCAGGCAGTTTCTCTCTCCAGGCATCATAGGCGGCGATGAATTGCGGGTCGCGCTTGCGCAACTTGTGGTAATCGATCTTCTTGCTGCGGGTCATCAGTTTGAAAGCGAAGGGCAGCGGGTCGAGCGCCAGGTCTTGTTCGGCGTTTTCAAACATCAGCAAACTTGCGTATGCAGCATCCTGATACGCATCAATCACCGGCTTGCGCAGGCGTTGAAACTCGGCAAGCGACGACGCCACCGGGCCGCCTTCGGCAAAACAGCGCGCCAGCGCGATGGCATCTTCGAGCGCCAGCTTGGTGCCCGATCCGATTGAAAAATGTGCCGTGTGCAGCGCGTCGCCCAACAGCACCACATTGCCATGATGCCACTGCTGGTTTTTGATCAAAGGAAAGTTGAGCCAGCGCACGAAGTTATTCGCCAGCAGCGCGTGGCCATCCAGGTCTTTATTGAAGACCTCGGCGAGATAGGCGCAGGTCGCAGCTTCGCTCATGTTTTCAAAACCGGCGTTCGCCCAGGTCGCTTCGCTGCATTCGACGATGAACGTGCTGGTCGTATCGTTGAACTTATACGAGTGCGCGATAAACAAGCCGCCGTCGTGTTCACGAAACGTCAGCGTCAGGCCGTGAAAGAGTTGATGCGTGCCTAACCAGATGTATTTGTTGGTGCGCCAGTCGACGGTTGGTTGAAAGGCTTCGCTGTGAGCGCGGCGCACCAGGGAGTTAGCGCCGTCCGCGCCGACCAGCAGATCGCCGTCATCAATAGCGGCAATGTCTGTGATGTTGGTGTGAAAGCGCAACTCGACGCCCAGAGCGCGGCAACGGGCTTGCAGGATGTTGAGGAAGACAAGGCGACTGATGCCTGAGAAGCGATTGCCGCGAATCGTCACCTTCTGGTCTTGGTGAATCACGTCGACGTTGTCCCACGTCTGGCAAGCGCGCATGATCTCATTGAACGAAGGCTCGTCGTTATCTTTCAAGTAAGCGAAGGTTTGATCGGAAAAGACGATGCCCCAACCGAACGTATCGTTCGGGCCGTCGCGCTCGGTTATCGTGATGTCGTGCGCCGGGTCGAGGCGCTTCATCAGAATGGCAAAGTACAACCCGGCAGGGCCGCCGCCCAGAATGTTGATCTTCATAGATGCAATCCTCAATCGTTGAGATTAGCCGCAAGCTCGGCAATCAGCAACATCTCGGAAATGATGAAGGATGGATGATGAATGATAAATTACAGGAACCGCCCGACACGATCCATATAGCCGTTATTTTCGCCGTTCATCATTCATCATCCATCATTCATCCTTTCTGCTGTGCCGCCGCACGCTTTATAGTTCGCCGTCTCTTTGTTAGGATTTCGCGCGGGCGCGCGCCGCGCCATTTTTTGTGCGAGCGCTAACCGCTTGCTGATGATTTGTCTCATGACAGATGAGAGGTCTCTTCCAACTAATTAAGGCGCGAAAGGGAAATCGCAACCCATGAGCTCTGAGCAAACGACGGCGGCCCGTTCTGCCGTACACACGTCACGCGAAACCATCATCATGGTCGAGGCGCTGGAGAAGCAATATCCGCGCAGTCCTGTCAAAGCGGTCAACGGCATCAGCTTTATGGTTGGACGCGGCGAAGTCTTCGGCCTGCTTGGGCCGAACGGCGCGGGCAAGACGACGACTATCGGCGTGTTGACGACGCGCGTGCTGCCGACGGGCGGGCGCGCGACGGTCGCCGGCGTCGATGTCGTCGCCGACCCGGTTGGCGTGAAGCCTCACATTGCCGTCGTGCCGCAGCGCAACAATCTCGACCGCTCGCTGACGGCGATTGAGAACCTGACGTTTCACGCCGCTTACTTCGGCATTCCGCGCGGCGAGCGCAAGCGCCGCGCCATGGAGTTGCTCAAGCAGTTCGGACTCGGCGAGCGCGCCGACGACAAAGTCGACAAGTACAGCGGCGGCATGGCGCAGCGCCTGCTGATCGCCCGCGCTTTGATGCATTCGCCGCAGGTCTTGTATCTGGATGAACCGACGACCGGACTTGATCCGCAGGCGCGTTTGTTTTTGTGGGAGATGATCCAGACGCTCAACCAGCATGGATTGACCGTCTTTTTGACGACGCATGACATGGAAGAAGCCGAACGCCTCTGCCAGCGCGTGGCGATCATGGATCACGGGAAAATCCTGGCGCTCGATACGCCGGCGAATCTGAGCAAGCTGGTGCCTGCCGGGACGCGCGTCGAGTTACGCGTGCATTACGACGTGACGTTCAGCGAAGAACAGAAAGCCGCTATACTGGCCGATGTGCGCGCCCTCGACAGCGTCACCGACGCCGAGTGGACGACGGTGCGAGCGCCAACCAGTAGCCCGGCGGGCGGGCCGCCGCCATGGGTGCTGGCGATGATGGGCGGCGGGCAAGGCAAACCGGCTGGCACGGCAGGCGCGATGCCCAAGATGCCAGCGCCTGCCGATGAAGATCCCATGCTGCGGCTTTACGCCGAGCGCGGCGGCGACGTGGCGGTCAAGGCGGCGCAGATTCTCATCAGCGCCGGACTGGAACTGGCCGATTTGCACCTGGCACAGCCGAGTCTCGAAGACGTATTCATTCACCTGACCGGAAAGGGGTTGAGAGATTGAGCGCAACGACTCTACCGATGACGCAATTTGCCACGCCAGGGCGGGCCCGCATGATGGCGACGGCGTTTATCTATCTGCTCTGGCGCGATTTGTGGGTTACATTACGAACGTGGCCGACGTTTCTGGCCATGACTTTATTGCAGCCGATCTTCTTTCTGTTCATCTTCGGATGGCTGTTGCCAATGCTCGGCCAGGCCAATAGCGGCTATGGCGTGCTCTTTCTGCCGGGCATCATCTCGCTGACCACGGTGTTGACGGCGATGCAGGCGGTGTCGATGCCGCTGGTGATCGAGTTCGGTTATACGAAAGAGATTGAAGACCGGCTGTTGTCACCGCTGCCTGTGTGGATGGTAGCGGTGCAGAAGATGGTCTTCGCGGCGATTCGCGGGCTGGTGGCGGCGGCGATGATCGTGCCGCTCGGACGATTGATCCTGGGCAGCGGCTTTCAGATCAGCCTGGAATACTGGTGGCTGCTGGCCATCGTCGCGGTGCTCGGCGCGCTGGTCGGCGCGGCGCTGGGGCTGGTGATGGGAACCATCGTGCAGCCGGCGCAGATCGGCCTGATGTTTTCAGTCGTCTTGACGCCGATGTTGTTCACAGGATGCATCTACTTCCCGTGGGCGATGCTCGAACATGTGCGCTGGTTTCAGATCATCACCTGCATCAATCCCGTCACCTATGCGAGCGAAGGCTTTCGCGCCGCGCTGGTGCCGGCGATGCCGCATATGTCGGTCTGGTTCATCATCCTCGGCCAGCTTGTCTTTCTGGCGTTGTTCGGCTATTTCGGCATGCGCGGCTTTCTGCGCAAGGCGATTGACTGAGGTATAGCCCGCCACAAAGTCACCAAGGCACAAAGTTTCACCAAGGCAATCTGGTGATTCTTTGTGTTCTTTGTGTCTTTGTGGCATGTTGCTCTAAACGTCTTTTTTATTGGAGGGAAAATGCTCAGACGCGCTGCAATGGTCGTTCTGCTTAGCTTCGTATTCCTGCTTTCAACCATCCCGGCAATGGCCCGCCGGCCACAGGAAAAATCTATCTCTGTAGCCAATGTTACACCGAAGCCGGGCCGCGCCCCCGGCCAGCCGATTGATGAGGAATACACCAGGAAGATTCGCGAATACACCACCGAGCCGTTCTTCCTGTCGCCGCTCGTCGATTATCTGCCGGCCTCGCCAGGCGTGCCGACGCCCAAGGCCGTGCTCGGCGACGTTGCCGGTGCGCCGGGCAAGCTGCCTTATTCGCACGAAGTCTATCGCTATATGCGTATGCTCGAAAAAGCCAGCCCGCGCGTCAAGGTCTTCTCGATTGGCACGACCGAAGAAGGTCGCGAGATGATCGCCGTCGCCGTCACCTCTGAAAAAAATCTGGCGCAGCTTGAAGCGAATCGCGCCAGGCTGGCCAAGCTCGCCGACCCGCGACAGATTCAGTTGAATGACGACGAAGCCGACCGCCTGGTTGCTGATTCGGTGCCGGTCTACTACATCACCGGCACCATTCATTCGCCGGAAACCGGCGCGCCGACGGCGCTGATGGAACTCGCTTACCGCCTGGCGGTCGATGAGAGCCCGTATGTCAAAGCGATTCGTGACGGCGTGATTACCTTGATCACGCCCATCGTCGAAGTTGACGGGCGCGACCGCCAGGTTGACGTTTACAACTGGCATCTGGCGCACCCGAACGACAACCGGCCATCGCTGGTTTACTGGGGCCATTACGTGGCGCACGACAATAACCGCGATGCTATGGGCATGACACTGAAGCTCACGCAGAACGTCTTGAAGACCTTTACGGGATGGAAGGCGCAGGTGCTGCACGACCTGCACGAGTCGGTGCCGTATCTCTACGACAACACGGTTGGTGATGGGCCTTACAATGCGTGGCTTGATCCCATCCTGACCGACGAATGGCAATTAATGGGCTGGAACAACGTCAGCGAGATGACCAAGTTTGGCATGCCCGGCGTATTCACGCACGGCACGTTCGATACCTGGTCGCCGGGCTATCTGATGTTTATCGCCGCGACGCACAACGGCATCAGCCGGCTCTACGAAACCTTCGGCAACGGCGGCGCTGATACCGTCGAACGGACGCTGTCGCCGCAGGAGACGGCGCGCACCTGGTACAAGCAGAACCCGCCGCTGCCGCGCGTCCGCTGGTCGCAGCGCAACAACAACAACTATGAGCAGACAGGGCTGCTGACATCGCTCTCGTACTTCAACGCGAATTCCAAGCTGTTTCTGAAGAATTTCTACTTGAAGAGCAAACGCTCGATTGAAAAACCGCGCACCTCAGGCCCTGCCGGATACGTTTTGCCGGCGGATGATCCACGACCCGGCGCGCAGGCAGAATTGTTGCGAACCTTACAAATGCAAGGCTGCGAGATTTCGCGCGCCAGCGCCCCCGTCACCGTCACCGTCAAGAAGAAGAAAGGCAGCGCGCCGCGCGAGCCGAGCGCCAACGGCACATCAGCGAAAGAGACTACCGAGACGCGCCAGTTCCCGGCGGGCAGCTACGTCGTGCGCATGGATCAGCCTTACAGCCGTATCGCCGACGCGCTATTGGATTATCAATACTGGTCGCCGAACGATCCGCAGAAAGAAGTCTATGACGACACCGGCTGGACGTTCGGCGAAGTCGCTAACGTGCAAGTCGTGCGGGTCACCGACCCCAGCCTGCTCAACGCGCCAATGGAGCCAGTCAAGGGTGAAGTCCGCGCGCCGGGCGGCGTCACCGGCAACGGTGCCGTCTTCATCATCAATCACAACACCGAGACGGCGCTGGCGACGCTGCGCTATCGGTTCAAAGATGCGAAGGTTGAAGTCAGCGAAGAAGCCTTCGAGCTTGAAGGGCGCAAGTTCAATCGCGGCTCGTTCATCTACGGCAACGTCTCGCGCAACCAATTGGAAGCGGCAGCGCGCGAGCTTGGTTTGACGATTTATGCCGCCGCCGCCGCTCCTTCGGTGAAAACTCACGCGGTCAAAGCGCCGCGCATTGCTGTCATGCACACGTGGTTGTCGACGCAGGACGAAGGCTGGTGGCGGCAGGCCCTCGATCAGGTGAAGATTCCTTACGATTACATCAGCACGCAGGCCGCCGCCAAGTCGGACTTGAATGCCAAGTATGATGTGATTATTTTCGCGCCGGTTGGCGGCAGTAGCCCGCAACGAATCGTTGACGGCATGCCGATGACCGGCAACCCGCTGCCGTGGAAGACGACCGATAAGACGCCGAACATCGGCAAGATCGATTCGACAGAGGATATGCGACCGGGGCTCGGCTGGGCAGGGCTGGCGAACCTGCAAACTTTCGTGCGCCAGGGCGGCCTGTTGATTACGGCGACGGACACGTCGAACTTTGCCATACACTACGGCTTCACGCCGGGCGTATCGGTGCAGCCGGCGCAGCGGCTCCGCGTCACCGGCAGCATCCTGCGCTCGAAGGTGATTGACGCGACAAGTCCGATTGCTTACGGCTACGGCGAGAACTTGAGCGTCTATTGCTATGAAGGGCCGATCTTCAACCTGAGCAATGTCAATGGCGGACGCGGTCGGCGGCGCGCCTCGGAAGATCATGATCGCCCGACGGGGCGCGGCACGATTGACGACCCGGACACGCCGCAAGACCGCCCGGCGGCAGAAATTCCTGAAGAGCCGCGCGCCGAAGTGTGGCAAGCATTACCAACCACCGACGAGCAGCGGCGCAACGGCCTCTTCATCATTCCGCCCGCCTACAGGCCGCGAGTGATCTTGCGCTATGGCGACGCAAGGGACTTGCTGGTATCGGGCCTGCTCGATGGCGGCGCAGAGATCGCCCAGCACGCGGCGGTGATCGATGTGCCGGTGGCCAGCGGCCACGTCGTCTTATTCTCGAATAACCCCATCTGGCGCGGCGAAACCCAGGGCAGTTATTTCCTGGTCTTCAACGCGATTTTGAACTTCGATCAGTTGAACGCTGGCCGCAAGCTCGATGACAAATGAGTGATGAGTGATGAGTAAGGACACCTGCTTTACTGACACTCATCATTCATCACGTTCTACTCATCACTCACTATGGATGCCTCTTGCGGTTGATTTGCGGTGAAACCGCAGCGGCCACTTGGATGTGCTTTTTGGCGCGGCGTTGTCTCGCCTGCGCCGGATAAACGCTTTTCTGTGCAACTCTCTTAGCTCAGTCTTGAAGACCACCCGACAGCTAAGAGGCGATGATAAACGATTGCCCCCGCCGCACCTCCAAAGCCTGGCCCGCGCCGCGCAACTGATGTAATGATTCTGTTGTCAATCGGGCTACCATATTTGCTAAGCGAGATAGAAGCGATCTAACCATCTGTTGACTGACTCCCGTTTTGTGCTGACTCTCTGTCTTTGGGCTGTTGACTGTATATTGCAAACAAATGTTTCTGAAATATCTACATACAGAAGATTGATTTCAGGAAAGTAATTCAACCAGATCCTTTTTCAATTTGTTCGCCAAGTCTGAAATATTCTTATAGATTAGGCATCGGTGCCCTCTGACATCAAATTTTAGCTCCTCATGCTTTTTAGCGATGAGAAGAGTTGGTTTCTTTCTACCCCAAGCATATCCTACCTCCAAATACACATTTGGGTTTGCGCCAGTAAGGTCGGCAATAACCAAAGATGCTGTTTCAATTCTAACTTTAATCTGACCGAGAATATCTCCTGTGAATGTTGTCATATCAACCCGCTCACATAAATAGCCTGCTGCATTGATGGGTCCTTGTATACCAAAGCCATAAACGTCTTCCATGTCCTCTGTAAACGGCATGGCTACAAAAATATGCGGCTTCTTATTGGATTGTGAACCAGCATCTATTTCAGACCGTGCAAAAGTTTTGGCAAAAGAGCGCTCATTATTCAATTGCGACTTAGAGACGATATATTCATCAAAAATATTTTTAATTCGAGTTGCACGACCTCGGTTCCTTTCGACTATGGTTATGCACTCCAAAGAATTTGGCACGAGGTATTCTCGAAATGCATCAAGTAAGCCAGCCATCTGGGCAAGGAATGCTTCTCTCTCATCCAATCCATACCCTACGCCATGCATTGTCATAGCAACGTGTTTAACCTCCGGCATATGAGAGGCCACAATCTCCATAGAATAGTTGGCAAAGCTACGAATCTGCCCATAGCCGAATCGCCCTAAAGAATTGACTCCCACAAAGAGGACTTGCTTTGCAGCAATTTTACCTTCTGAGGGCAAGAAAACGTACTCATCTGGGAGCGGAGTTATTTTTGAAGCAGTTTCTTCATCGCTGGTTAAACGGTATGCAACATCTCCATCCGCGCCATAATGTGCTTGTGCATACTTGAGGATCAAGACATCGCATGGGAAATCAATCACATCGGCGCATTCTATATCAATCTTCTTTTCCATGCTCAGGATATTATGCACATTACCTAAGAAAGGAAAAGCGGCCTCTCCTGCTAATTTCACGAAAGATGAGCCAGGCATCACGCTCAATGTCCTGTCCAGTCTCATGGTCATAGTCAAACCATGGACTACGACTTAAAATGAAAACCGCACTTTAGCTATTCATTAAAACTGAGGTCGACTTTCCGGCGACCTCAGTTTATCAGTCAACCTGATTTGCTGGCGCGTCGCTCACAAGCGCTGCCTATTGAATGAGCTTGGCGCTCTCGGTTGAGGTGTGGTGAACGGGGATCAGCAATGAACGTGGCCGAGCAGCCAGTACACGAGGATGAAGATCAGAATAGTCGAAAACAGCCCGCCGCCGAGCTTCCAGGAAATCAAACCAGCGAGACAACCGCGCGCAGGACCTTCCATGAAGGTTCTCCTCTAACAACATCTGCAAAGATTCACAAGAGTCCCGGCGCGTTTCTAAGGCACTTGATGTGCCAGGTCGTCTCCACGGCATTCGCTGGCGATTAACCCCGAATTCGGCCAGTTGCTTGTCTCAAATCAAAACGCAGGATTGGCGTGCAGCATAAGAAGCGTACAACTGCCGGGTGTGGCGCTCAAGACTGTCTATGAGGCTGCGCCCTGTGTCGGTTCGGGACGATTCATTCCTGCGGTGCGGGCGTCTGGCTCGAACAGGCCAAGCCGATTCAACTCGCGCTCCAACTGTTCCGGCGATTTGAACCAGACGGTCTTGAAGCCTAACTGCTCGGCTACGGCGATGTTGGTTTCAGAATCGTCGATGAAGAGGCATTCTGAGGCTGGCCGCCCGATCTTCTCCAGCAACACCGCGTAGATGCGCGGGTCAGGCTTGATGAGTTGTACCTCGCCGGATAGAACGATCACCTCAAACCAATCCCAGAAGGGGTGCTTGTGGCGTATGCGCCAGAAGGTTTCCGCCGACCAGTTGCTCAAGCCATAAAGCGTAAAGCCGGCCTGCTTCAACGCGCCGAGCAGCTTCACGGTTGGCTCGATGACGCCGCCGATAGACTCCTCCCATCGCTCATCATAGGCCCTGATCAAGTCGGCATAGTGCGGGAAGCGCGCCGTTAGCTCTTTGACGGCGACGGCAAACGGTCGTCCTCTATCCTGCTCCAGGTTCCATTCGACAAAGCCGATTTCGCTGAGGAAACGCTCCATCGCCGCCGCATCATTCTCGAATAACTTCCGGTAAAGATAGCGCGGATTCCAGTCGATCAAGACACCGCCGAAATCAAAGATGATGATTGGCGACCGGCGTTCGGGTTGATTCATATAAGGTGAATGCAGGTTCCTTTCTTCAGCCTAAGCCTGAGTATTGTAGCATCACGAACAGGTGAACGATGACGCGGATCATCTGATGCGAGCCGTCAACTCGCCCGTGCTGCCGAGCGGCTTCTGCATAATCACGACTGGCTCTCCGAGGTATTCGGCGCGCTCTACGACTGTCCATCCCAACTGCGCATAAAATCTTTCTTGCGCATCTGTGTTGCTTTGTGGCTTGGTGTCCTTGTGGCAATTCTCCGGCTATGCTGATCTGAAAACCGCTCTAAAACAATGCGTGCCGAAAGGCTTCGGCGAAAGAGATTTTGATCACAGAGGTGGCCCGCTGCGCCGCTACGTCCCATACTCTCAGGGTGTCGTCATAAGCGCCGAGCGTAACCAACTGTTTGCTATCGGCTGACCAGGCGATGATCAGGATGCGCGACTGGCGCTCGTGGCCGCGCAATTCCTGCATCTGGCCGTTGGCCGCGTCCCAAAGGCGCACGAGGCCATCGGCTCCGGAGGCCAACTGCGAACCGTCGGGCGACCACATCAGGTTTGCGTCATAACCTCGGTTATCGAGAATGAACAGGGCTTTGCCTATCGCCACATCCCATAGGCGCACCGTTTGGTCGTTGCCCGTCGAGGCGATCTGCTTGCCGTCAGGCGACCACGCCAGCGCCGTGATCGAATTGCCATGACCTTCAAACGTACGCAACTCCGCGCCGCTCGTCGCATCCCACAGGCGCACGGTGTTGCTCAAGCCGCCCGTCGCCAACCGCTTGCCGTCAGGCGACCAGGCGACACAGCTAACGTAGCTTTTATCACTGAAGCGAAAAAGCGATTTGCCGGTTGATGGATCGATAATCTGCGCCGAGTTGTCCCAGCTTCCGGTGGCGATCAACCGGCTGTCGGGCGACCAGGCAAGGGCTTCAATATCTTTCGTGTGAATCGGCTCATTCACTAAAACTCGCCCGCTCGCTGCCTCCCAGATACGCAGTACGCCATGTTCGTCGCCGGTAGCAATCAGCTTGCTATCGGGCGACCAGGCGAGGTTTCTAGCATAACCCGCCGCGCCTTCGAGCCGCTGCGCTGGCTGCCAGTCGGCGGTGTTCCAGAGTTGGATCGCGCCCGTCTGCCCGCCGGTCGCAAGCCAGCGGCCATCGGGCGACCAGTGGACGATCCACATGGGTGTGTCTACACCGTCAAAGCGGTGCAGTTGCGCGCCGCTTGCCGCGTCCCAGATTCGTAGCGTGCAGTTGGTTTCGAGCCCTTGACCGTGAACCGAAGCGAGCAGCCGCCCATCGGGCGAGAGCGCCGCCGCGTTGATGGCGCGATAGTGGCTGAAGCGGTCGCTGCCGAAAACCCGCAACCAGACGAAGCCAATCACCAGGGCGACGCAGACGCCGGCAATAATTGTCCATCGCCTGACCCTTGAACCTGGCCTTGCCTCTGGCCGCTTGTCGAGCGCGGGTTTGGCGGCGGCTGGGGTCGTCGAAACGGGCGAATCGGCAACTCGCCATTCATTGCCGCAGTGCGTGCAAATCTGCACCTCGCCGGTTGCCGGCAGCGGCGCGCCGCAAGACGGACAGCTTTGCGATATGAGTGACATAGCCACTCTTTTTAGCCCTTGCGGCGCGAGCGGTCAAGCTCAAGCAAGTCAGGCAGTGATGAGTGATGATTTCACTTCGACGCGCCCGGCTCTTTGGCGATGATGTAGCTGCGGCGCGCGAGCACGGCGACAGGGCCTTCGCGCTTTTCGACTTCGGGCCCAAGCGCCACACGTATCTTGCGGCGCTTGCCGTCGCGCGCCGTGTTCGTCGAGGTGTAAGCCAGCGAATAACTCGCCGCGACATTCTCAACCACACGGTTGACCGTCTCGTCTATCTTATCCGGCGGCGCGCCGGTTAATTCGCCGCCGGTCTCTTCGACAAACATCTTCAGGCTGCCCGAACGCAATTTGAAGATGCGCAAGAAAGTTGTCGGCTTACCGCGAATCACCTGATCGACGCGTCCGCCGAACGTCTGTATGAGAATGCCGGAAACCGTCGCCCCCGATTCCAGCACCGATTGCAGGGCTTCCTGCTCGGAAATCTTCGAGAAGTCAATCGCCGCTTCCAGGCTCGTCAGCACGATAATGGCGCGGCGGCCCGCAGGGTTCGCGGCCTTCCTCATATACTCGCTGGCTTCGTAGATGGCCTGATTAAAGTAATGTTGCTCACTTTCGTGCTGGCGCTCGACCGTGGCAATCTTATCGGTGATCAGTTTGCGGTCGCGCGTGAAGGGTTGAAACAGCTTGACCTTGTTCGAAAACGTCAGGATGGCGACTTCGTCTTCGGGTTTCAGGTGCTGGATGGCTTTGGCGGTGGCGTCACGAATCTGGGCGTTGAAAGGATTGACGCAACCGGCGCGGTCAACCAGGAGAACGACCGACACCGGCAGCGTGTCGCGGCTGAAGTAGGTGACTGATTGTTTGATGCCGTCTTCGTAGATGGTGAAGTCATCCTTCTGCAAGCCCGCGATGACGCGGCTGGTCTTGCGTTGCACGGGCAGCACATCAACCAGCACCAGGTCGGTGCGCAGCCTTAGCGTCTGGTCAGCGCTCGGCGGCGGCGGCGATTGCTGGAAAGTCGAACCCGATAAAGCGATAACGAAAGCTGTGATGAAACTGATGGCTTGATGCATAGCTGTATGGCTCGGGACTGCGGATTGGTGGTTCGTGCGGCGATTATAATAGCACGAAATGGCCGGGAACGCGCGAGTCGAAAGCCGCAGGCATAGAGAAAATCATGAGCCCTTCACCGGCGTCGCCAGGGCATTGGCGACCGTTTCGATGGAGAGCGACGAAGATCGTCAGCGTAGTATGGATTACTTAACTTTTCTTAAAAGCGATTCCGTTGAGGTGTGAATTTACAGAAGAGGGGTTGCATTATTTATAGAATGGGTAGAGAATGCGCAATGGCAATTTGCTCAAGTAGCTCGAAAAATCTATGATCCTCAGCATGTTGCGTCATGCTGTTACTGCACAAATCTTTTACGGTCTGATTTAGAAGCCCGGCTCTCAACCATCACCCCTGATCCTCTCGAGCCGGCACACAAAAAGGCACTCGGACAATGTTCGGCTTTGTCAAAGACGGGTCTCCTGATGGTCGCGCAGGGCTCATCACAAAAGGGAGTTGTTTGCGAGCCATCAGTTGACCAGCTATCAGTTGAAATGCCTTGCCTGAATTATCATTCATGAATAGAGGAGACTTGAATCGCCCGGTGATCCCGCGATAGATTCACCGGGCATACAGGTCGCCGATTCAGGAAGCAGAGCCGGCTCGATTGACGATCTATTCCACGCTGACCTGTAGTTTCGCTCTTGCGTGCATCCCGTTGGGAATCCGAAGCGTCCGGCAAACTCCCAAAGATCGCCGTATTCAACGCCGGAAAATGAATGCGCCCAACCCAATTGTCGAGGATTTGATGAGGAACAAGTATGACTAAAGGACTGGATAACCTGAAACACATCGTCGTCCTGATGATGGAGAACCGATCCTTCGATCACATGCTCGGAGGCTTGATGGCGGAAAATTCACGGATCAACGGCCTGACCGGGAATGAATCCAATCCGGATAGCAGCGGGCAGGTGGCTATGGTTGCGGCGAGTGCCGAGTATCAGGGCCAACTCGATCCTGACCCCGATCACCACTTCCCCGGCGTCAATATGCAATTGTTCGATGGCACGGCTGGTCCGCCAGCGACGCCGTCCATGCAAGGTTTTGTTAAGAGCTATTTTGAACAGCGGCGCGACCTCAACCACTCTCGCAAGATCATGTATTACTTCCCGCCGGAGAAGATTCCGATCCTGACGGGACTGGCGCGCAATTACGCCGTGTTCAACGGCTGGTTCTCTTCGATTCCGGGGCCGACGCTCTGCAACCGCGCCTTTGCTCACTATGGGACTTCGTTCGGCGAGGTCGGCATGAATTTGTTTTACCTGAACGTGCCATACCTGAGCATCTACGAGCGCATGTTGAAGGCCGGTCGCACGTCGAAGCTCTATTACTATGATCAACAAAGCTCATCTCTGGAGGTGGTCAACCTGCTCAAGAACCAGCCGCGATTGTTTGGGGTCTTCGAAGACTTCGTCGCCGACTGTAAGAAGAACAGGCTGCCGGACTACTGTTTCGTCGAACCTAACTACAGCGACCATGAGGATGATGGGGGCGGCGAATTGCTCGCCTCTGACCAGCACCCCGACCATCACGTGCTGGCCGGCGAGGCCTTCATCGGACAGGTCTACAAAGCGATTCGTAACAACCCCAATCTCTGGAAGAGCACCTTGCTACTGGTTACTTATGACGAACACGGCGGCATTTATGACCATGTGCCGCCGCCGACCTGTACGCCGGATGGCTTCCATGCCTCGGCAGAAGCCACCGGTACGGGCGTGCCCTTCGACTTCGACCGGCTGGGCGTGCGCGTGCCGGCGATTGCGGTGTCGCCGTGGATTCCCAAGGGCAGCGTGATCGCCGGCCCTGAGGATCCCATCAATGGCCGCGTCTTCGAGCATGCCAGCATTCCGGCGACGGTGACCAACTTCTTTCTCGGTGACTACGACAATCGCTCGCCGCGCGAAAAGGCCGCCAGCACGTTTCTCGACTTGCTTTCGGATCAGATGCGACCGGAGAACGATTGCCTGAAGCTCAAATAGGAGGCGCACCAGATATGGCTAAATCAGAAAATGTAATTCGCATTCCGGAACTGCCTAAAGATGCCTACAACAAGCACCGGCCTGTTTCAGAACTCTTGTGGACGCAAGTGGAGCATTTGGCGGCGGTCGTGAAGACAGGGATTGATAATGAGCGGCGGGCGATAAGGACAGAGGGCCAGGCGAGCGCCTTCATCAAGAAGTACAGCGTGATCCTGCTGCACTGTGAGCCTGCCAAGAAGAAACCGGCTGGCGCAACCAAAGGTGCCAGCAAGAAACCGGCTGGCGCAACCAGGAAGGCCAGCAAGAAACCGGCGCGTTCATCCAAAGGATAACCGCAATCCTGCACTACAAGGTCACAAGGCCGAGTCAACCAAAGGAGGCCACATGCGACGCCATACGCTTTTCCTCGTTGCCTGTCTCATCGTCCTGGCAGGGCGTGTTTCTGCTCAGGAGAGTCAACTGCACGCCGAGTTTCGACACGAAGGCGAATCGTTCAAAAAGAGTTGCGCGAATTTCAGTCTCAAATCGATTCCTGGTTGTGCGGAAGTTTTCTTCACCGGTCATCCGCTGCACATCGCGGTGGGCAGCATCGCGCCGGGAAATGGCTTCGGCGCTGGCCCGGCGTTTGTGACGCACTATACACCGAACGAAGACTGGCGGTTGAGCTTCAATGCCGATGCCATCGTGTCAACCAACGGTTCTTGGCGCGCTGGTGTTTACGGGAAAGCCCTCTACACAAAGATAGAACCCGGAACCACTGACCTTAAACCGTCTCCCATACTCAACGTCTACGCACAGGCCATATCGCTGAACAAGGTTGCTTATTACGGGCTCGGTCCGGATACGAAACGCTCCGATCAAACTTTCTTTGGGATGCGCGAAACGATTGTTGGAACGAACGTGATTTATCCCCTCTGGAGCAAGCCACTCAACCTGTCGTTACAAGGAGAGGTGAATGGGCGCTTCGTCGACATACGCGAAAGCCGTGGGCAGTCGAGTCCATCGATTGAGCAGGTACATACTGAAGCGAGTGCGCCCGGCTTGACGAGCCAGCCAGCCTTTGCGCAGTTCGGTGAGGGTGTACGAGTGAAGCCCGCAATCTCTGACTATCTCCGGCTCAATTACTTCGTCAACTATCAGCAATTCGTCGCGATTGGCGACTCCAGTTTTTCGTTCCAACGATTGACGGTCGATTTGTCGCATCAAATTCCACTCTCAAAGAAGACGATTGAGTTGTCGCGTGACCACAATGGACCGGACGACTGTTCGACGAGCCCGACATCCACAACTCATGACTGCCCGAAGATCACTAGTGATCGAGTAGGCAGCATTAACCTGCGGCTGCTGATCTCGGAATCCTTTACTTCTTCGGGACACGTCGTGCCGTTTTATTTTCAGCCGACGCTGGGCGGCTCGGACATCAATGGCAAATCGTCGCTAGCCAGCTATCAGGACTATCGCTTCCGCGCGCCCAACCTGCTGCTTTTACAGGGCAGCATTGAGCACTCTATCTATGGCCCGCTCGGCGTTACCTTCCTGGCGGAGACCGGCAAAGTCGCACTCCGACGAGGCGACATCGAATTCAAGCATCTGGCGCATAGCTATGCGGCAGGGCTGACGTTGCGTGCCGGAGGGCTTCCCATGGTCTATTTAATGTTCGCCTGGGGAGGACATGAGGGCACACATAACATCGCCTCGATGAATACCTCGCTGCTTGGAGGTTCTTCGCGCCCCTCTTTATATTGAGGGCGTGCCGCCCTTGCAGTGCATGGCTTCGCAGATGTTTGGATGGTCTTATCAAGGCTTTGCACAAGAATGGGGTGAAACTCGCCTTTAGATCGGTTTGCAATTGAGTGTAAGGTAAGCGCAATGATTCACCGAACGTTGCCCAGTCGCCTCCCCAGGATAGCCCAACACTCTTGGCAAGGGCGGCAAAGTTCTTGAATCACTCCAGGTTCCAATCTAAATTTCCCTTGGAATTCTTGAAGGCGATATCAAAAGCCGGGCTGGGAAATTTATTATGATCGCGAAAGAAGACCTCTGACTTTAGGCAGAGAATGAATTTCGCGCCGCCTGAGTCTCCTCAAAAGGGCGAAGGCGGCTATGGACTCCCGCTGTGTTGTATTGAGATTTTGTAGAGCCTGCCGAGTGGTCTGTGCCGTGTGGTCTGTGCCGTTAGTCTGGCGTGTCCTTGAATAATTGGCCAGGTTTGACTTTGAGCGCACCGCCCTCATTGCTTGTTGCCTTGCTTCTTGTTTGGAACGTAGACGAGTAGATCACCCGGCTGACATTCGAGCGTATCGCATAGGCTCGCAAGCGTTCCGAGATCAACGCGCCGCTGGGTATCATTCCAAAGCCTATGACAAATCGCATAGCCAAGTCCGGTTGCTTTAGACAACGCAAAGGGGTTTTCTATATTTTTCCGCCGAGCCGCTTCTTCGATTGTGAATTTCACGTCTCCCATGTCCGAGAGCGTAGCATATCCGAATAAATATCCACAAAAATAATATCCAGAAGTATACTATTTTTACTTGACTCTATCCAGAAGTATGCTATCATAATTGTGGATAGTGAGAGAGCAAAAGGAACTTGACTATATACGAGAATCCAATGGCGAGAAGTTTGGAACCCTAGAGCACGATGAGAACTATTACGCCGACTACCACGACCATGAAAAATAACCATCGGCAGGATTGAGGCGAGCAGGTTGTAAGGCAGACGGCCCGCTCATTATTCACCTACCATTCGGAGGAGATAGACATGGCATTAGTTGAGAGACCAATCCCTCGCGGCCTGACCGGTCTGCCGGTTGGTCAAAAACGCGCCGCCAAACTTGCTCGTAAGGTCGCAAATGAGCTTGAAACCCCAGCCGCCTTAGTCCCGCTTGTCGAGTTACTGTTAGGCATTGCGCCGCTCGCAATGAGCGAGGAGGAAATGCCTGATGGTCTTTCCCTGTCAGGCGATTTGTGGGTCAGATATTGTTCGGCGCTCACTGCCGTTGAAACGCTGTATAGCTATTCGGATGAATACGCCGAACGGATCAGAAAGTACCTGCTGCGAATTCGGCCTAAATATAATCGGGATGAAGGCGAGCGCCTGACCGATGATAACCAGATCAAAAGAGAACGGTGTGAGTAAATGCAGCGGGCTTTCAAATACCGCATCTATTTTGCCCATCAGGAAAGCCGCCAGCTGGTCAACCAATTTGCAATTATCGTATTTGAAAAATTGAATATAGGCGGGATGCTCAAGAATCCCTGTCTGGCCAAGAGCATTGCAGACGCCGCATGGAATCAACTGGTGCAATTCACAACGTACAAAGCTGCAAAGGCTGGACGCTGTGCGGTGCAAGTCAATCCATGCAACACCAGCAAGGCATGTTCGCGCTGTGGTGAGCTAGTCGAGAAAGATTTGAGCGTGCGTATTCATGCTTGTCTCGGCTGTGGCCTGACGTTAGATCGTGACCACAATGCCGCGATAAACATTCTGGCTCTGGGGCTACAGAGCATTCCGCAACTGCGGATAGAAGCCGCGCCCTTTCAGGGCATGGAGTAGTCACTATGATCGCTTTTTCTGCCTTTAGCATTGGTAGTGTATTGAGACCTCCGCAGAAAGTTAAGCGATGCGGTTTATTAAATCGTTAGGCTCTAGTCGGGGCTAGCCTGGTTTCAATTCCTTGATTAACCAATCATCCTGCAACCGTTCATCCTGCAACCGTGCATGCAGACGCCACACCTGTCCCCCCGCAGTGATTTCAGCCTAAACGGATCGGAACTTTCGCGCGCCACCATCGTTTTAGCCGGTATGCTAAAAAAATAGCACTTTGTCGTTGACAGCGTGGCAAGGGTATGCTAAAAAATTAGCACCTTGAGAACAAGCGAGGAGTTGAGTCGATGACCAAGAACCCGCATGCGCACTTGAGCCGCCGCGAGCGGCAGATCATGGATGTCATTTACAGCAAAGGCCGAGCGTCGGCAGCCGATGTGCTGGAAGCGATGCCTGCGCCGCCCGGTTACTCGGCGGTGCGCGCGATGCTCAGGTTGCTGGAAGAGAAGGGCTACCTGCGCCACGAGCAGGACGGGCCGCGCTACGTTTTTCTGCCGACGCTGTCACGCGAGCGGGCGCGGCAGTCGGCGATGACGCAACTGCTGCAAACCTTTTTCGACAACTCGGCAGAGCAGGCGGTCGCCGCCCTGCTCGATATGTCGCGCGCGAAGTTGAGCGATGCGGAACTCGACCGGCTGTCCGAGATGATCGACAAGGCCAGAAAGGAAGGGCGATGATGGCTTACATATTCGTAGAACCGGCGGCACTGGTGCCGGAAGGCGAATGGCTGGTGTTGCTGATTGCCTTGGCGGTGAAAGGCACGCTGATTCTCGGCATGGCGGCAATCACTTTATTGGCATTGCGCCGGGCGGCGGCGGCCTCTCGCCATCTGGTCTGGAGTCTGGCAATGGCGAGCCTGCTCATACTGCCGCTGCTCTCGGTTGCCCTGCCGGCATGGCAATGGTCAGTTTTTCCCGCTGGTTTTCTTGTGCACGAATCGCTCGCGGCAAGCGCCATATCATCGCCGACTGCCGCCGTTATGCGGAAGCCCGCGCCAGCGGCCCACGCCGAGGCTTTGCCCTCGTCCGCTGAAGTCGGCGCAAATGATGTGGGCACCGCGCGACAATCGGGACAGAACGCCCGGTCGCTTGATGCGGCGAATTCCGGGGCGGCTGCTGAAGTGTCCGACGGCTCGTTTGTCGCCAGCCCTTCTGTCGCGGCTTCCATAGAAAGTAATACAGCTTACAAAGCGGAGCCGTGGCGCAGTCTTAGCCCGTGGGGATGGCTGCAATGGGCAATAATCGGCTGGTTCGCCGGAGCCGCTCTGGTTGTCGCTCATCTGCTCATCGGTATGGCGCGCATCTGGCAGTTAGCGCGGCGGGCCGAGACCGTAGGTGAAGCTGAATGGCTGATGCTGGTCGACCGTTTATCGCGACGCATCGCCCTGACACAGACGGTGGCGTTACGGCGCAGCGCGCGAGTGACGATGCCGATGGCCTGCGGCCTGTGGCGTTCGTCCATCTTGTTGCCTGCGGATGCCGATGACTGGTCAGGTGAGCGGCGCGAAGTGGTGCTGCTGCATGAACTGGCGCATGTCAAACGCCGCGATTGCCTGACCCAATTGATGGCGCAAGTGGTATGTGCAATCTACTGGTTCAATCCGCTGGTGTGGATGGCGTCGCGGCGGCTGCGCGTAGAGCGCGAATGCGCCTGCGACGATCAAGTGCTAGATGCCGGCGCGAAAGCATCGGATTATGCTGACCATCTGCTAGACATCGCGCGTTCCATGGGTGCCGCGCCGAGCGCTCTGGTGGCCGCTGTGGCCATCGCCCGCCGCTCACAGCTCGAAGGCCGACTGCTGGCGATTCTCGACCCGCAGATGCGGCGTCGCGCCCTGAATCGAGCAACTGTAACTTTGATTGCAATTGTGATGCTCTGTCTGGTGCTGCCGCTTGCCATGCTGCGGCCTGCGGCGAACGCCCAGACGAAGCGCGCACGGCCAGCCGTTGCCAGGCCGCCGGCGGCTCCACAAGCGCCCGATAGTCCAATTGTAGCGTCGCCTACAATTGCACCAGCGGTGCCCTTAATGGCCGCGCCGCCTGAGGCCGCGCTGGCACCCGCTGAATCCGTAGCATTTCCTGAAGCAGCGCCGCCGGCTGAATGGCCGGCAACACCGGAAGTCGCGCCGATGCCGGCTGCCATGCGGATGCCGGCTGCCATTGCCGCCGCGCCGCAGTCGCCGGCTGCCGCGCCGCAAGTGTCGCTCAGCCAGCAAGACAAAGATGCTCTGGTCGAAGGGTTTCGCGAGGCGCTGAAAGACAATGATCCTGAGATGCGCGAGCAGGCGCTTTTCGCGCTGATGCAGATTGGCGGGCCACGTGCCACCGAAGCGATTGTTGCGGCACTGCAAGACCAGAACCCTGAGGTGCGCGAGAAGGCGGTCTGGGCGCTCGGCATACGACACGGCGAGGGCCTGGTTGATGCGCTCATCTCGGCCCTGCGCGATGCGAATGCCGGAGTCCGCGAGAAAGCTGCCTGGGCGCTCGGCCTGAAAGGCAATGCGCGCTCGGTTGATGCGCTGGTCGCAGCGTTGCGCGATGAGAGTTCGGATGTGCGCGAGAAAGCTGCCTGGGCGCTCGGCCTGAAAGGCAACAGCCAGGCTGTCGAACCGTTGATCGAAGCTTTGAAAGACAAGAGCGCCGACGTGCGTGGGACAGCCGCCTGGGCTTTGGGCATGCGCGGCGATGCGCGGGCGATCAAAGCCTTGAATGCAGCGACCAAGGACGAAAACCGCGATGTCCGCAGCAAAGCGTTGTGGGCTCTCGGCCTGCTGCTGATGAGAAAAGGCGAAGCCGCGACGGCCAACGGCGATAACGATAACGACAACGATAACGACATTGATGACGATGTTGATAATCAAATTGGCACCGGCATCAGCGGCGGCATTAGCGGCGGCATCGCCAGTGGTGTCGCGAGCGGCGTCGCCGGGGGAGTTGCTGGCGGGGTTGCCGGGGGAGTTGCTGGTGGCGTTGCGACGACACGCGAGCGCAAAGTGCTGAAGCCTGCAACCGGCAGTGCTTACCCCTCGAAGGCAAAACCCAAACATCCGTGAACCACTGACCACACATAGCGCGGCACTGTTCGCAGATCAGCCCTGCCGCGCTCGACTCCGAGCATCTGGAAGTGCCTGCCAGATGTGCCGCGCGAATGCGGCATTGATTACAAATTAAATTGCGGTCAAAGAGAGGCGAGATCGCACGCCCTTGCACAGCAGGGGCGCGGCGGTGCGGTGTTTTCATTCATTCCTCGGAAGGAGCATTCGACATGAGAAGACTAATGCTGGCTCTAGTTGCGTTGATGATATTGAGCATCGGCTTTGCTACTTATGCATTGCAGGCGACGGCAACGGGCGCAAGCGCGCCACAAACTCCCGCCGATTTGCCGGCGAAGATTCGCCTGCTTGGTTCTGCCAATGCCATCGAGCGAGCGACGGCAGCCTGCCAGATCGCTGAGATGGGCAAGCAGGCGACCGCCGCGATTCCGCAGTTGATTGCCTTGCTCGGCGACGATACGTCCATCAATGCGCAACTCGATTGCGGCAAGCACAACGAGTGGATGGGCAAACACCACATCGTCAGGCAGACGACGCCAGGCCGCCAGGCCGCACATGCGCTTGCCGTTATGGGGAGCACGGCGGTCGAACCGCTCATCGGCGTGCTGCACGATGCGCAGCCCGTCGCGCGAGCCAATGCGGCGTGGGCGCTCGGTGTAATCAAAGATACACGCACCGTCGCGCCGCTGATTGCCGCGATTAAAGATGCGGATGTGCGTGTGCGCGAAAACTCGGCCTGGGGGCTGGGCTTAAAGCATGATCGCAGCGTCGTCGAACCGCTGATCACCGCCCTCGGCGACCGCGAAGCGACGGTGCGCGAAAAGGCTGGGTGGTCGCTCGGTCTGCAAGGCGACCAGCGCGCCGTTGCGCCACTGGTCGAGGCCCTGCGAGACGATGTCGCCAAAGTGCGCGAGCAAGTTGCCTGGTCGCTCGGACTCAAAGGCGACCAAAGCGCCGTCGAGCCGCTGGCCCTGGCGCTCAGAGACAGTAGCCCTGAGGTGCGTGAAAAAGCCGCCTGGTCGCTTGGCCTCAAGGGCGATCATCGCGCCGTCGAATCATTGATGGGAGCCTTGAAGGATGACGCAGCGCCGGTGCGCAAGACCGCCGCCTGGTCGCTTGGACTGAAAGGCGATCATCGCGCCGTGCCGGCGTTGAATCTGATGATGAAAGATCAAAACCCTGAAGTACGCAAGACCGCCGCCTGGGCGCTCGGCCTGATCCTGATGCGTGATGGTAAAGCCGTTGATGCTAACCTCGATCTCGATCTCGACAAAAACATAGATGTCCATGTTGATGCAGATAAAAACACAGATGCGAATGTTGACGTCGATACAGACGTGGATACGGATGTGGATGTAGACACAGACATGGATATGGACATGGATACGGATATGGATTTTGATGACGATTCGCCAAGCCCATCGCCTTCACCGAGTCCCACTCCATCACCTTCGCCGAGCCCGTCGCCCTCACCCAGCCCAACGCCTGCGCCCGGCAGTACGTTTAAGAAGCAAGTGAAGGTAACGCCGAAGCCGAAAATCAAAACCCAGATTTCGATTGATCGCTTGAACCAATAACTACCGCTACATCCCAAAGTAATTCGGCCCGCGCGCGATCCATTCGCGGCGCGGGCCGAATTACTTTGCTTCCGGCGTTTTTGATTACGCCGGCCCGTTCATGTTCAGCGCGCGGACGAGGAAGCCCCAGCGGTCGGCAACCTCTTCGATCTGCTTCGATGTCGGCTTGCCCGCGCCGTGACCGGCTTTGGTTTCGATGCGAATCAAGACGGGATTCGCCCCCGTTTGCGCCGCCTGCATGGTCGCGGCGAACTTGAAGCTGTGCGACGGCACGACGCGATCATCGTGATCAGCGGTCGTAACCAGCGTCGGCGGGTACGCGGTTCCCGGCTTGATATTATGTAATGGAGAATACGCATACAGCGCCTTGAACTCTTCGGGGTTATCCGACGAGCCGTAATCTGACACCCACGCCCAGCCGATGGTGAACTTCTGGAAGCGCAGCATGTCCATCACGCCGACCGCCGGCAATGCCGCGCCGAACAACTCGGGCCGCTGGGTCATCGCCGCGCCGACCAGCAGGCCGCCGTTGCTGCCGCCGAAGATCGCCAGCCTGGGCGTCGAGGTATACTTGTTGGCGATCAACCATTCAGCCGCCGCGATGAAATCATCGAAGACGTTTTGCTTCTTGAGCTTCATGCCGCCCTGGTGCCAGTCTTCGCCATACTCGCCGCCGCCGCGCAGATTCGGCACCGCATAAATGCCGCCCATCTCCATCCACACGAGATTGCCGACGCTGAAGGTCGGCGTCAGCGAGATGTTGAAGCCGCCGTAGCCGTACAGCAGCGTCGGGTTCTGGCCATCGAGCTTCAAGCCTTTCTTGTAGGTGATGATCATCGGCACGCGGGTGCGGTCTTTGCTGGTGTAAAAGACCTGCTTCGATTCATAGTCCGCCGGATTGAAATCCACCTTCGGCGCGCGAAAAACCGTGCTGCGGCCCGTCTGTATGTCGTAGCGATAGACGGTCAGCGGAGTTGTGTAGCTGGTGAAGCTATAGAAGGTTTCTTGATCCGTGCGCTTGCCGCCGAAGCCGCCGGCGCTGCCGATCCCTGGCAGTTTAACTTCACGCACGAGCTTGCCGCCGAGATCGTACACCTTGATCTGGGTGTGCGCGTCTTTCAGGTACGATGCCACCAGCAGGTTACCGACGACATTGGCTGATTCCAGAGTTTCTGCCGCTTGCGGGATGACCTCTTTCCAGTTGCCGCTCTCAGGTTTTGTAATATCAACCGCAATGATCTTGCCGCGCGGCGCATCGAGGTCGGTGCGCAGCCAGAAGGTTGTGCCGTCGTTGTCGATGAATCCATAGCTTGCATCACCTTTGTCGAGCAGCGGCTGCACCCCGGCATCTTTTGCCTGGAGGTCTTTGTAGAAGATGCGATTGCGACGGTCTGTGCCCTGCGTTGTGTAGATGATCAGGTAGCGGCCATCGTCGGTGACGCCGCCGTTGATGTTCCATTCTTTCTGATCGGGACGCTCGTACACGAGTACGTCATCGGCTTGCGGAGTGCCGAGATGATGATAATAGAGCTTATGAAAGTAATTCGCGCCGGTCATCTGCGTGCCGGCCTTGGGCTCGTCGTAGCGGCTGTAGAAGAACCCTTGGCCGTCTTTCGTCCACGACGCGCCGCTGAACTTCACCCACTTGATGACATCGGGCAAATCCTTGGCGGTTTCGACATCGCGGACGCGCCACTCCTGCCAGTCGGAGCCCGCCTGCGCGATGCCGTAAGCCAGCAGCTTGCCATCATCACTGACCGCTGTACCTGATAAAGCTACCGTGCCGTCCGCCGACAGCGTGTTCGGGTCAAGCAGCAGTTGTGGCGCGGCGTCGAGCGCCGTGGTGCTATAGAGCACACTCTGGTTTTGCAGGCCGTTGTTCTTCGAGTAGAAGTAACGGTTGCCTTGCTTGCTGGGCAGGCTGTAGCGCTCATAGTTCCACAGCTTGGTCAACCGCTGCTTGATCTGTGCGCGCGCCGGAATGTCGTTCAAGTAAGCGAACGTCACCTGGTTCTGCGCTTCAACCCAGGCGTGGGTGTCGGCAGAGTCGAGGTCTTCAAGCCAGCGGTAAGGATCGGCGACTTTCGTGCCGTGATAATCATCAATCTGGTCAAGTTTTTTCGCTTCTGGATACACAAGTTTCTTTGCCGTTTGCGCCAGGGCGGGCGCTAGGATGATCGCCAGTCCGAGCAGGCTCGCGGCGAAGGGTTGTAGTCGTTTGAACAGCGTCATGGGGAGATACTCCTTTTTGAAGGCTTAACTTTTTGCCTTGATGGTAATGCGAGTTCCACTGGCATAAAAACGCATGATCGCCGATAAACCGTCAGGGGCTCCGTTGGATGGCGGGCAATCCGGCGATTGCCCGGACGACAGGCAATCGACAGGTTGCGCTGCAAGGATAAATTCATCCACTAACCGCTCTGGCGCGTCGCCGCCACGCGCAACGAACCGCAGAAGATTGATGCAGGCGATGCGGCCCGCGTGCTCTGCGGCCGCACCGTCCGGCGTTAATGAGAGCCAGGTTACTGCGATTGCATGGAGTCGAGGAAGTCCGAATTGGTCTTCGTCCGGCTGAGCTTGTCGAGCAACAACTCCATTGCTTCGGTGGGCGACAGTTGCGAGAGCACCCGCCGGAGCACGATGATGCGGTGGAAATCTTGTTGCGCCAGCAGCAGCTCTTCCTTGCGCGTTCCCGACTTGTTGATATCGATGGACGGGAAGATGCGCTTCTCTGTGAGCTTGCGGTCGAGGTTGATTTCGAGGTTGCCGGTGCCCTTGAACTCTTCAAAGATGACATCGTCCATGCGCGACCCGGTGTCGATCAGCGCCGTGGCGATGATCGTCAAGCTGCCGCCTTCTTCGATATTGCGCGCCGAGCCGAAAAAGCGCTTCGGCTTTTGCAGGGCGTTCGAGTCAATACCGCCCGAAAGAATCTTGCCCGACGGCGGCACCACGGCATTGTGGGCGCGCGCCAGCCGGGTGATCGAATCGAGCAGGATGACCACATCGCGGCGATATTCGACCAGGCGCTTGGCTTTTTCAATCACCATGTCGGCGACCTGTACGTGGCGTGTCGGCGGCTCATCGAAGGTTGAACTGATGACTTCGCCGTGTACCGAACGCTGCATGTCGGTGACTTCTTCCGGGCGCTCATCGATCAACAGGACGATGAGCGTCACTTCCGGGTGATTGCGGGTGATCGAGTTGGCGATGTTTTGCAGCAACATGGTTTTGCCGGTGCGCGGCGGCGCGACGATCAAGGCGCGCTGCCCCTTGCCTATGGGCGTCATCAAATCGAGGACGCGGCCCGCCAGGTTCTCCGGGTCTGACTCCAGCTTGAGCCGTTCATCAGGGTAGAGCGGTGTCAGGTTGTCGAAGAAGACGCGGTCGCGCGCCAGTTCGGGCGGCTCGAAGTTGATGGCTTCAACTTTGATGAGTGCGAAATAGCGCTCGCCTTCTTTCGGCGGGCGAATCTGGCCGCTGATCGTATCGCCTGTGCGCAGGTCGAATTTGCGAATCTGCGAGGGGCTGACATAGATGTCGTCCGGGCCTGGCAGATAGTTATAATCGGGGGCGCGCAGGAAGCCGAAGCCATCGGGCAAGGTTTCCAGTACGCCCTCGGAAAAGATCAGGCCGCTTTTTTCGGTCTGTGCTTGCAGAATTTTGAAGATCAATTCCTGCTTGCGCATGCCGGTGGCGCCCGCGATGTCGAGTTCTTTGGCGATCTGTGTCAGCTTCGAGATGGACATATCTTTGAGATCGCCAATGTCCATGAGTTGGTTTACGTCTTCTGCCATAATCGTTCTGAAGTCCTCATCGGGTTAGTCGCCTCACGAGAAGGCGGGGAGTTTTGTCACAGGGAATTTGCAATTGCGGATTCGGGGAAGCTGCTGCTCCAGGTCTTTTGGATTGCGCTTATGGATTCAGGCAGCCGCTCTGGCAGTTGGATGACCGTAATGAGGATTGGAATTCAAGACAGGTTAATGACAAGTCTTTCAATCCGCATGCGACCCAGAGGGTTTCACGAGCGGTTTCCCAGATCCGAAATCAGCAACCCTTGTTGTGATTTCTTTCCAGATGCGATCCGCCCCACTACGCGTGATCGCGGAATAAGCAATGATCGGATTTTCTTTTCCCAGCACCGCCGACGCGCGACTCAAATTGGTTCGCCGCTGGTTGCTACTGAGCTTGTCCGCTTTGGTTGCAACGATGACGAATGGCCGTCCTTTCTCGATCAACCAATCTCTCATCAGCAGGTCTAGCTTGGAAGGCTCGTGCCGCAAGTCGGTGATAAGAATAGATAGCACAAGATTTGGCCGGGTTGCAAGGTATTTCTCGATCATCGGCCCCCATTCGCGCTTTACCTCGCTCGGCACGCGCGCATATCCATAACCCGGCAAGTCGACGAAAGAGAACGCTGCGTTGATCAAAAAGAAGTTGATCAGTTGCGTGCGTCCTGGCGTCGAACTCGTCTTCGCCAGTCCCTTCGTGCCAAGCAGGCTGTTAATCAAAGAAGACTTGCCGACGTTCGACCGGCCCATAAAAGCGATCTCTGGTCTCCCGTCGCGCGGGTAATGCTCAGGGCTGGTGGCGCTTTTGATGAATCCGGCGCTCTTAACTCTCATAGTGGTCAGTGGTCAGTAGTCGGTAATCAGTGATCGGTGATCGGCGATTAGTTGCAAGCAATACAACTTCTTCACTGACTACTGACCACTGACCACTGACTACCGATCACTATTACTCAAGTGTTGGCGTCGAGGTCGGCGCGTCTGCCGGTGGCTGACTCCAGAGCGGCACGTCGGTCGGCAGGTCTGATTTCGGCAAACGGCCTTCGAGCGCCACCTGCCAGACTTCGTCAATCGAATCAACCGTGTGAATCGTCAACGCTTGCTTCACGTCTTCGGGAAGCTCGACCAGATCCTTGGCGTTCTCTTTCGGGATGACGACGGTGGTGATGCCTGCACGATGCGCCGCCAGCAATTTTTCTTTGACGCCGCCGATGGGCAGCACCTTGCCGCGCAGAGTGATCTCGCCGGTCATCGCTGCGTCACGGCGAATCGCCGTGTTGGTCAGCACGCTGACAATCGCCGTGGCGATGGCGATGCCTGCCGATGGGCCGTCTTTCGGAATTGCACCTTCCGGGACGTGCAGGTGCAAATCATACTTCTTATGAAAATCAGGATTGATGCCCAACCGCTTGGCCCGCGTGCGCACGCACGAAAGCGCCGCGCGCGCCGATTCCTGCATCACTTCGCCGAGCTTGCCGGTCAGCGTAATGTTGCCGCGCCCCTGCATCAAGGTCGCTTCGATGTGCAACACTTCGCCGCCGACTTCCGTCCAGGCCAGCCCGGTCGCCAGTCCGACTTCGCTCTGGTCGGCGATGGCTTGCGGGCGGAAACGTGTCGGCCCCAGCAACTCTTTGACGATCTCGTCAGTCACCGCGATGTGATAATCCGTCGGGTCGTCGCTGGTCAACATTTTGCGCGCGCTCTTGCGCAGCACCGAGGCGATCTCGCGTTCGAGGCTGCGCACGCCGGCTTCGCGTGTGTAGTATTGAATGATCGTGCGTATGCCGTCATCGGTGAAATCGATCTGTTCGGTCTTCAGACCATTAGCTTCGAGTTGCTTAATCAGCAAATGGCGGCGGGCGATCTCCAGTTTCTCGCGTTCGGTGTAGCCGGGCAGCCTGGTGGTCTCAAGGCGGTCTTGGAGAGCCGGCGGAATCGTATGCAGCACATTGGCCGTGGCGATGAACATGACATTCGATAAGTCATACTCAACGTCGAGATAATGATCGTGGAAGGCGAAGTTCTGCTCAGGGTCGAGCACTTCAAGCAAGGCAGCCGACGGGTCGCCGCGAAAATCCATGCCGAGTTTATCGACTTCGTCGAGCATGATGAGCGGATTGACCGTGCCGGCCTTCTTCATCATCTGAATGATCTGGCCCGGCAGAGCGCCGATGTAGGTGCGGCGATGGCCGCGAATTTCGGCCTCATCGCGCACGCCGCCCAGGCTGAGGCGGACGAACTTGCGTCCCGTGGCTTTAGCGATTGAGCGGCCAAGGCTGGTCTTGCCGACGCCCGGCGGGCCGACGAAGCAGAGAATCGAGCCGCGCGGTTTATCGACCAACTGGCGCACGGCCAGGTATTCGAGAATCCGCTCTTTGACTTTCTCAAGCCCGTAATGATCCGTGTCGAGCACCAACTGCGCCGCACGGATGTCGCGCACCTCTTCGGATTTTTCTTTCCACGGCACCGCCAGCAGCCAGTCTAGATAGTTGCGCGAGACCGTCGATTCGGCAGACATCGGCGGCATCTGCTCAAGCCGGCGAAGCTCGGCGATGGCCTTTTCATAAGCGTCTTTCGACATGCCGGCGGCTTCGATCTTCTGCTTGAGTTCTTCAAGCTCGGCCTTCTCATCCTTGCGGCCCAACTCTTTGTGAATCGCTTTGATCTTCTCGTTGAGATAATACTCTTTCTGTGCGCGCTCCATCTGCCGCTTGACGCGACCGTGAATGGCGCGATCTACCTGAATCTTTTCAAGCTCGACTTCCAACACTTCAACCAGCCGCGTCAGGCGTTCCTGCAAGCCGAAGATTTCCAGCAACCCCTGTTTGTCTTCAACCGAAATCTTCAGGTTCGAGGCAATCGTGTCGCACAAGCGCGCCGGATCATCGTTGCGCAAGGCGGCGGTCAGGGTCTCCGGGTTGCTGAGTTCCGTAGACTGCCGCACGTATTGATCGACCAGCGAGCCGATGCGCCCGATCAACGAATTCAGGCGCGAACGCGGCTCGGCGGTTTCCGCATGCGTGCGCAAGGTCGCCATCCAGAAGTCGCCGTTGTCTTCGATGCGCACGGTGCGGGCGCGCTCTAAGCCTTCGACCATCACCTTGATGTTGCCGTCGGGCAGGCGCAGGTTATGGGTGATGCGCGCGATGGTGCCGATGGAATAGACCTGATCGATATTCGGCTCGTCAATCGTCGCATCGTGCTGCGTAGCCAGGAAGATCGTCTTGTCGCCGCGCAAGGCGGCTTCCAGCGCCCGCACGCTTGCCGGGCGACCGATGACGAAGGCAACAATGGTATATGGAAAGACGACCACGTCCCGTATGGGAACCATTGGGCATCTCATAACATCGTTAGGAGTGCTGTCGCTGAATTCGTTCATGATTTTAGTATAACCGAGGGCGGAAGAAGGATCATTAGTTATTCGTCATTAATCATTAGTCAGTTGCCCTTGATTCGCCGCCGGCGGCGGCGCACCCAGCGACCAGTGACTAGTGACGTATGCCCAATGACATCATCCGGCTTTTTCGAGGACAGGGAACGTTGCGCGGCGGCTCTCAACCATTTCGCGCGTGACCACAAACTCTTTCACCTTCTTATAGGAAGGCAGCATGTACATCACGTCGAGCATCAACTCTTCCAGGATCATGCGTAGCCCGCGCGCGCCGACCTTGCGCGTGAAGGCCAGATGCGCGACCGTCTGAATGGCATCGTCGGTGAAGCGCAGCTTGACGCCTTCGTACTCGAAGAGCTTTTGATACTGTTTAACCAGCGCATTCTTAGGCTCGGTGAGAATTTCAACGAGCGCCGCCTGATCAAGCTCGTGCAGCGTGCCGGCGACCGGCAGTCGCCCGACGAATTCCGGTATCAGCCCGAACTTGATCAAATCTTCCGGCTCGACCTGCGTCAGCGTGTCGCTGAGTCGCTTTTTGCGCACGCTGGTGACATTGGCGTTAAAGCCCAGCGCCTTGCGGCCAATGCGCTTTTCGATGACCTTTTCAAGTCCGACAAAAGCGCCGCCGCAGATGAAGAGAATGTTGGTGGTGTCAACGGGGAAGAATTCCTGATGTGGATGCTTGCGTCCGCCTTGCGGCGGCACGTTGGCGACCGTGCCTTCTAAAATTTTCAGCAAGGCTTGCTGTACGCCTTCGCCGCTAACGTCGCGGGTGATCGAAGGGTTTTCGTCTTTGCGGCAAATCTTATCGATTTCATCGATGTAGATGATGCCGGTCTGCGCGCGTTCGATGTCGCCGTTCGACGCTTGCAGCAGTTTCAGTATGATGTTCTCGACATCCTCGCCGACGTAACCGGCCTCCGTCAGCGTCGTCGCATCGACGATGCAAAAGGGCACATTGAGCATGCGCGCCAGTGTCTGCGCCAGCAAGGTCTTACCGGTTCCCGTAGGGCCGATCAGCAGGATGTTGGATTTCTGTATCTCAATGTCCGATGAGCGCCGCTTGAGCATGTCTATACGCTTGTAATGTTGATAGACCGCGACGGCGAGTTTTTTCTTGGTCTCTTCCTGGCCGATGACGTAATCATCGAGGAAGGCTTTGATCTCGACCGGCTTCGGCAAAGGCGGACGGCGGGCAGCAGTTTCCTGTTGCTGATCATCGGTGATGATCTCGTTGCAGATATCGATGCATTCGTTGCAAATATAAACGGTCGGCCCGGCAATCAGCTTCTTGACTTCATTCTGCGATTTGCCGCAGAACGAACAGCGCAATGTGTCGTCGCCTCGTCTCATCCACTCTCCAATCCTAGCAGAAGGTCTTCTCTCTACATCTCGCAACGGGGGCAGTCTGATAAGGTAAAGTAAAAAGGAAAATGTTCAAGTCAATTTTTGCCTTTTTACTTTTGCCTTTCATTCGCGGTGTGTAATCACCTGATCGATCAATCCATATTCTTTCGCCTGCTCGGCGCTCATGATGCGATCACGCTCAACGTCGCGTTCGATCACTTCAATGTCCTGACCGCTGTGCTTGGCCAGAATCTGACTCGTCAGCGCCCGCATGCGCATGATCTCTTCAGCGTGAATGCGTATGTCGGTCGCCTGACCCGAAATCCCGCCAATCGACGGCTGATGAATCAGTATGCGCGAATTCGGCAACGCGAAGCGTTTGCCGGTAGCGCCCGCCGTCAGCAGCAAGGCACCCATCGACGCCGCCTGGCCGACGCAGATCGTCGTCACATCAGGTCGAATAAATTGCATGGTGTCGTAGATCGCCATGCCGGCAGTAATCGAACCGCCGGGGCTGTTGATGTACAGCGAAATATCACGGTCGGGATCTTCGGCTTCGAGAAACAGAAGCTGCGCGACCACCAGATTGGCAATCGTGTCGTCAATCGGCGTACCGATGAAAATAATATTGTCTTTGAGTAGCCGCGAGTAAATATCGAATGCGCGCTCGCCGCGCGCTGTCTGCTCGACGACCATCGGTACGAGAGCCATTTGCTTTTCTGTCTCCTTGGAAAACTTACCGGCCACAAAATTATTATACTTCCCAGTTGGCATTGCGGGAAGTTACTTTTTCATTGCAGCAACCGGAACGGTTACGAGCGCTCAATCAACGAGCGCCAAGCCGTTGCGGCTAACCGAGCATCAGGGAGGGCTCATTCGCCCGCTGGTTCAACTGGATTCTCGTCAGCCGTTGCTTCAGCCGCCGGCTGGCTGCTGGCCTCCGCCTCGGCTAAGGCCTCATCCGGTTTGTCGGTCTCGGCGTCTGCGGCTTGCAGTCCTTCGATTTCTTCGGTTGTCAATTCTGCGGAAGCGATGACGAGATCAAGGGCCTTTTGATGTCTGACCTGCTCTTTGATGCTATCGAGCGCCTCTTCTTTTGTCAACCGTGCCTTTGCCGCCGCCACCGTTTCGCCGCGACTCAGCGCATACTCTTCAAGCTCCTCATTGAGTTCCTGGTCGCTGACCTCGATGTTTTCCTGTTCGGCGATGCGGTCGAGGATGAACAGGCCGCGCACATCGCGCTCGGCGCGCTCGCGCTGGCCGGCGCGGATCTCTGCCCAATCCAGATGCATCTGGCGCGGATCAATGCCGCTGGCGAAGAGTTGATCGAGCAGCGTGTTGAAACGCGAGGTCATCTGCCGCTCAAGGATGAAATCAGGAACCGCAAACTGATGGCGCTCGACTAGTGTGTCCAGCGCTGCGGCGCGCAAGTCCTCTTCGGTGCGGTGTTCGCCCTGATGCTCCATCTGTTTGCGAATGTCTGCCCGCAGGTCGTCAAGCGTCTGGAACTTTTCGTCAAGGCTCTGGGCGAATTCGTCGGTGGCTTCGGGCAACTCTTTGAGGCGCACGGCGGTGACGTTGGCTGTGTAGTTTACCTTACGACCGGCGAAACGCTCCGGCTTGTATTCTGCCGGGTATTCGACCGTGAAGCTGCGTTCATCGCCGGCCTGCGCGCCGATCAGCCCTTCAGTAAATTCCTTGAGCACATGATCGCCGCCCAGGGTGATCTCAACGTCGTCCTGCTTGATCTCTTCCGGCGGCGCTTCTTTAGGCGTCTCTTCACCTTGAAGAGTTTCATCACCTTGAGGTGTCTCATCACCTTGAGGCGTCTCTTCAGCGGCGGCTTCGCTGGTTTCGGCTTTGGCTTCCTCTGACGGTTGCGCGGCCTCGGCCTCGGCTGGCGGCGCTTCTGTAACCTGTGCCTCAAAACGGCCAGTGAGGGTGGCGGTCACCGTATCGCCGGCTTGCGCGCCGCGATCTTCGACCGGCACCAACTCAGCTTGCGTCTCGCGCAGCCGTTCGAGTTCTTTGTCAACGTCTTCGTCGCGGATTTTATAAACCCGTTTAGTGAGCGGCAGGCCCTGGTAATCGGCCATCTCGAATTCCGGTTTGACCGAAATCGTGATGGTCACGTTGATCGATTCGTCGTCGCCGAACTTCAATTCATCGACGGCAGGTTCGCCAATGACCTTGAGATCTTTATCGGTGATGGCTTGTTGCAGTGATTCCGGCAGCAGATGCGAGACGACTTCATCGCGCAGTTCTTTACGAAAGCGCGTCTTAATGACCGACTTCGGCGCGTGGCCGGGACGAAAGCCGGGGACGTTCACCTGGCGGGCCAGCTTGCCTGCGACCTTATCGGTTTCGGCGCGCACGACCTCGGCGGGAATCTCCAGATGCAGTTGTTTCTTGCAATTCTCTTGATCGGTAACAGTGATATTCATATCGGTTATCAGTTGTCGGTCGTCGGTGGTCGGAATTTAGCAATCGGTTGCTGGCACTGGCTGACTACCGGCAACCGACCACTGACCACCGATCTGTATGCCGGGAGCGGGACTCGAACCCGCACACCTTTCGGTACAAGTTCCTAAGACTTGCGTGTCTGCCAGTTCCACCATCCCGGCTCTCATGTCTCGCGCGGCAGCGAAAAACGAGACAAATAACATAATGGATAACCACGGTGATTGGCAACCAAGTGGAAAGTTTCTGGTTCCTGGTTTCTGGTTCTTGGTTCTTGATCCATGATGATGCTTGCTTAAACAAGTAGCTCGAATTACCAGGAACCGGGAACCAGAAACTCGAAACCCTGGCGTCCTTGACACGTCTGCACGGCAAATCTAAGATGAACTTGCTGCTGCATGAACTTCAACTCCCACAGGTGAGCGATGACACAGGTTTTGGCGATGTTGCTTCAGTCGCAAGGCACCACAGCGACGACTGCTGCAAAGACAACCAACACGCCGCCCATCTACGGCTACATTCCGCTGATGATCATGTTTTTGATTGCCGTGGCGCTGCCGTTCGCACTGCTCGGGGCCTCGCGGTTGATTCAGCGGCGCGTCTTTGGCCGCGACAAACTGATGCCGTATGAATGTGGCGTTGATCCGATAGGCGACGCCCGCGAGCGCTTCTCGGTGCGTTTCTACATTGTCGCGATGCTGTTTTTAGTCTTCGATGTCGAGACCATCTTTCTGTTCCCGTGGGCCATCATCTACGACAAACTGGCGCTGTTCGGACTGGCCGAGATGCTGATCTTCATCGGCATTCTCGTCGTCGGTTATTACTACGCCTGGCGCAAAGGCGCGCTAGAGTGGGCCTGATGATTTTGGATTTTAGATTTTGGATTTTGGATTAGCGCCACCGGATTTCACCTTCGTTCCCTAATCCAAAATCCAAAATCTAAAATCCAAAATCCAAAATCCAAAATGGGACTGGTTTTTTATGGTTAAAGTACGAGAAGAAGTGATTGAATCTTCGAGCGGCATCATCACGACGACCGTCGATTTTGTGTTCAACTGGGCGCGGAAATCGGCGCTCTGGCCGATGACGTTCGGGCTGGCCTGCTGCGCCATTGAGATGATGGCGACCGGCGCGTCGCGCTTTGATATGGATCGTTTCGGTGCCGGCGTGTTTCGCCCAAGCCCGCGCCAGTCGGACTTGATGATTGTCGCCGGCACGCCGACCTTGAAGATGTCGCCGGTCATCAAGCGCGTCTGGGATCAGATGCCCGAACCGAAATGGTGCATCGCCATGGGAGCGTGCGCTTCGACGGGCGGGCCGTTCCCAACCTATTCAACATTACAGGGGATTGATCGCATCGTGCCGGTTGACGTTTATATTCCGGGCTGCCCGCCGCGCCCCGAAGCCTTGCTGTATGGCTTGATGCGCTTGCAGGACAAGATTATGCAAGAGCACCCGACGCGTTTCGCCTTCGGTCGCGGCAACGTCACGCAGGCAGATCTCGAAGGCCCGACCGCCTGACATCAGGCAAACGTGTAATGTGACATAGCGCAGAGGCAACCGGCTTCTGCGCTTTTGCTTTTGCAAAGCCTCATGCGCTGAGAAAGTGCAAGAAAGAATGTGTGCGATGCCGACGCCGCTTGAGCGCAGACTGCTTGAACAAATCCGCCGCGATGGCCCCCTTAGCTTCCGCGACTTCATGCAGTTGGCGCTTTACGACAGCGAGCTTGGTTATTACAACACCGAGCGATTGAAGATCGGCCCGGCGGGCGATTACTACACGTCGAGTAATCTTCATCCGGCATTTGGCGCGACCCTCGCCCGCGCCTTTGCTGAGTTGTGGCGTGAAGCGTTTGACGGGGAATCGCTCGTGCTCGTCGAGATGGGTGCCGGCACAGGACAACTGGCGGCAGACGTGCTAACGGCGCTCGGCGACGAACAGCCGGAGCTGTTTCGTGATTTGTGCTACGTTATTATCGAAGCGAGCCCGGCGATGCGGGCGCGACAACATGAACGGCTGATGGGGTTCGGCGAGCGCGCCCGATGGCGCACTCTCGAAGAGATCGCGCGCCAGCCGATAACTGCGATCTGCTTTGCAAACGAGCTGGTTGATGCGCTGCCGGTGCATCGTGTGCGCTGGCAATTGGGCGGCACACAAGAGCAGTTCGTCGGGCTCGAAGGCGAACGCCTGGCGCTTCACTGGCATGCGCCTTCAGAGCCGGAACTCATGCGCTACGTTGAATGCCTCGCTCTGCCGCTTCGTGAAAACCAGATCATCGAGATCAACCTTGATGCGCTCAGATGGCTAGGGCAAGTGTCGCAAGCCCTGCATCACGGCTTTCTGGTGACGATTGATTACGGCGACGTGGCGGCGCACCTGTACGCGCACGACCGGCCTCAGGGCACGCTGCGTTCGTTTTATCGCCACCAGTTGATTGATTCACCGCTTGAACGCATTGGTGAGCAGGACATCACCGCCAGCGTCAATTTCACGGCGTTGATCGAGCACGGGCGCGACTACGGATTCGAGACGGTGAGTTATGAGAGGCAGACGGCATTCCTGCTGCGACATGGGCTGATTGAGCGCATTGCGGCCATGCACAAAGCGGACGAAACCCTGGAGGATGTGAAAGCCCGATTGGCGATAAAAAACCTCTTTGTGCCCGGCGGCGCGAGTGATAATTTCCGCGTGTTGGTTCAGCAAAAAGTCGCTTTGCCTTGAAATCGAGAAGGCCGCAGAAGCACAAACCCACAAAGCATAAACTGATAAAAAATCTCTGCGGCGCTGTGATTCCGTGGCAAATCCTAAAAACGTTGCTAATCCGTCGTCGTGTGCTTCGGTTGATTGCGACCGCGCAGGTAAACTTCGGTCAGGCCGCGCAAGCGCTTGCCGATGGCTTTGGTGAGCGCGCCCGGTTTCATCCGCCAGCGCCAGTTGCCAGAGGTGCTCGCCGGCAGATTCATGCGGGCTTCGGAGCCCAGCCCCAGTAAATCCTGCGCCGGCGTGACCGCCATATCGGCCACCGACGCCTGCGCCGCGCGGATGAAGTCCCAGTTGATCTCGCGCCCATCGGTGTTGAGATATTCTCTGCAAAACTTCTTTTCACGAGCAATCTGCTGCGCCGTGCGCGTTGAGCCGCGACCCGCATGGCTGTTAAACCAGCCGACCGCCGTGTCGTTGTCGTGTGTGCCGGTGTAGACCACCGTGTTATGCACATAATTGTGCGGCAGATCCGTGTTAGTTATGTTACGAAAGCCGAATTGCAGAATACGCATCCCCGGAAAGCCGAAACCATCGCGCAGAGCCTGCACGTCGGGGGTGATGACGCCGAGGTCTTCAGCGATGATAGGCATCTCGCCGAGATCCTGCCGGAGCAGCGTGAACAACTCGCGGCCCGGCACCTCGACCCAGTGGCCGCGCTCGGCGGTGGTATCGCCGGCAGGAACCTCCCAGGCGGCGGCAAAGCCCCTGAAGTGGTCGATGCGCACGATGTCAACCGTGCTCAAGGTCGCGCGCAGACGGTCTTTCCACCACTCGTAACCGGTCTCGTGGTGCCGCGCCCAGTTATAGATCGGATTGCCCCAGAGCTGGCCGGTCTTGCTGAAGTAATCCGGCGGTACACCGGCAACGACACGCGGCGAGCCATCGCCACCGAGCTTGAACAGGTCAGGATTCGCCCATACATCCGCCGAGTCATAGGCGACGAAGATGGGAATGTCGCCGACGATCTTAATGGCATTTTGATTACAGTAACGCTTGAGCGCCGACCATTGCCGGTCGAAGAGGAATTGATAAAACTTCTGCGCTTCGATCTCGTCGCGCAGCCGCGCGCGCGCCGCCGCCAGCGCATGTGCTTCGCGCCGCGCCAACTCCGGTTGCCACTGATTCCATCCGCCGCCGCCGTGTGCATCTTTCAGAGCGCGAAACAGCGCGTAGTCTTCAAGCCAGCCCGTTGCTTTAGTGGTGAATGTTATAAAATCAGCGCGCAATGATTTTTGCTTCGAGCGGCGAAAATTCTCGAAGGCGCGCGCCAGCAGCGCCGATTTGTAATCAATCACACGCCCGAAATCGACCGCTTCGGCTGCAAAGCGCGGCGCGCCCTTGATGTCGTCTTCGACCAGCAGGCCGTCTTCAACCAGCAACTCCGGGCTGATGAGCAGCGGATTGCTGGCGAACGAAGAGAAGCATTGATAAGGCGAATCGCCGAAGCCTGTGGGGCCGAGCGGCAATACTTGCCAGAGACTTTGATCGCTATTGATGAGAAAATCTGCGAAACGATATGCTTCTTTTCCCAAATCACCAATGCCGAAACGTCCCGGCAACGATGTCGGATGCAAGAGTACGCCGCTTGATCTTGGAAAGCTCACCGTAACCTCCGCCGCGATAACAGGCGCGATTATACATAAGTGGGGGCCGGGTGTCAGGGGCCGGGGGCCGGATAACTGAGGGAAAGAGGGGAAAAGGCGAACGGGTGAAAAGGCAGAAAGAGCGCCTTGCTTATCCTGTGTGGTTTTCCTCTTCATTTGCCGTTTCGTCCTTTCCTCTTTTACCCCTTCCGGCTGGCCCCCGGCCCCTGACACCCGGCCCCCGTCTTGTGTTATGTTCATCATCCGATGGCTGCGATTGATTGGTTTCCGCTGACGCTTTCATTGCGCGTTGCCTTGATGGCGACGGCGATGGTTCTTGTGATTGGCGTCGTGCTCGGCTGGCTGTTGGCGCGGCGGCGATTCTTTGGGCGCGAATTGCTTGATGCCGTCGTCACTTTGCCGCTCGTGTTGCCGCCGACGGTGCTCGGTTACTATCTGCTGGTGTTGCTCGGTCGTTCCAGTTTCCTTGGGCGAGCCATTGAATCATTGACCGGCGAGACGCTGGTGTTCACCTGGCGCGGCGCGGTTCTGGCCGCCGCCGTCGGCGCATTGCCTTTAGTAGTCAAAACCACGCGCGCCGCGATTGCTGCGGTTGACTGTGAACTGGAAGACGCCGCCCGCACGCTCGGTCAATCCGAGTGGCGCGTCTTCTGGCGCGTGACTTTGCCGCTGGCATCGCGCGGTATTCTGGCAGCAGCGATGCTGGCGTTTGCGCGCTCACTGGGCGATTTCGGCGCGACGCTGATGGTCGCGGGCAACATTCCGGGGCGCACACAAACCGCCGCGATTGCCATTTACGACGCCACGCAAGCGGGTCATGATGATTATGCGTTGACGCTCGTGCTGATCCTTTCAGCCATCGCGTTGGCGATTGTTTACGCAACCAACAAATTAGTGACCAGTGACCAGTGACAAACAACAAACAACAAATGATGAATGATGAACGATGAATGAGAGAAAGAACGCATTCGGCTTGAGCGTTTGCGATGCTTGCTTAATCACCTCGTACTGATTCATCGTTTATCATTCATCATTCATCATTTTTTTATGACGCTGTCGGTCAACATCAAAAAGCGGCTGGGCCGTCACCGCAAGTCGAATGCGTCTGAGGGCGCGTCCTTGTCTGGGCAAAGCGATGGCAAAACCAGCGGCTTTCTGCTCGACATCGAATTCGCGGCGCTGCCGGGAGTGACCATTCTGTTTGGCGCGTCGGGTTCGGGTAAGACGACGACGCTTAAATCGATTGCTGGAATCCTGCGCCCGGATGCCGGGCGCGTTGCGATTGGCGAGAAGACGCTGTTTGATTCCGAACGCGCCATTGATCTGCCGATTCGTCAGCGTGGCGTCGGCTACGTCTTTCAAAATCTCGCCCTCTTTCCGCACCTCTCGGCACGCGAAAACGTCGCGTTCGGCATGACCAACACCGGACGGCGTGACCGGCGCGACCGTGCGATTGATCTGCTGCGCGCTTTTCACGTCGAGCACACGGCTGAGCGCCAGCCGCGCCAGATTTCCGGCGGCGAAGCGCAGCGTGTCGCCTTTGCCCGGGCGCTTGCTTCAGGCCCGCGCATCCTGTTGCTCGATGAACCGCTGTCGGCAATCGATGAGGCGACCAAACTCGCCATCATCAGCGATCTCAAGGCGCTCAATCGCGAACTGCGTTTGCCGGTAATCTATGTTACGCACAGCCGCGAAGAGGCGATGACTCTCGGTGAGCGTGTGATCGTCTTCGAGCACGGGCGCATTGTTGCCGAAGGCGAACCGCTCGAAGTCTTCAGCGCGCCGGTCAGAGCCAGCGTCGCCCGGCTGACGGGCGTGGAAAACCTTTTTCCTGGCCGCATCACCGCGACGCACGCAGCGGGCGGCACCATGACCGTTGAGATCCAGGATGCGAGCGGCGTCTGTCAGGTCGAAGTGCCATTCGGACGCGAAGCCGTTGGCGAGCAAGTCCGGGTCGCCGTGCCCTCAGGCGACATTCTACTGGCGCTTGACGAGCCGCAGGGCACCTCGGCGCGCAACCGTTTGTGCGGGCGCATCACGTTGATTGAAGACAAAGGCGCACGCACCCTTGCCAGTGTCACGAGCGGCGTCCTTTGGCGCGCCAGCCTGACGCGCCAGGCCGTCAACGAACTGAATTTGTATCCTGGTAAGCAGGTGTGGCTCGCCTTCAAAACGCACTCTTGCTATCTACTCGATGAATAGTCATCGAGCCTTTGCCAGATGTCATTGGCCGCTGCTCGAATATTCGTGATTGGATTGTGCAGCGCGTGATCAAGCGCCGGTGATCACTGATTGATGCCTACTGACCAAAACGCAGGGTGGCGATGTGCGGCAGGTTGCGATAGCGTTGCTGGTAATCCAGGCCGTAACCGACGACGAACTGATCAGGGATTTCAAAACCGCGATAGGCAATCGGCAGGTCAATGATGCGCCGCGCCGAACGGTCGAGTAGCGTGCAAAGCCGCAGGCTTGCCGGATTGCGCCGCTTGAGGTTTTGCAGCAAATAATTTGCCGTCAGCCCCGTGTCAATGATGTCTTCAATCATCAGGACGTGGCGACCGGCGATGCTTTCTTCAAGGTCTTTGGTGATGCGCACGACGCCGGACTGTCCGGCATAAGACGAAATCGCAATGAAGTCAATTGATACCGGAATCGTCGTGGCGCGCAACAAATCGGCGGCAAATACAAACGCGCCTCTCAGGATGGCGACCAGCGTAAGTTCGCTATCGCCATAGGCGGCGGAGATTTCGCGGCCAAGCTCTGAAACCCGCTCCTGGAGCCGATCTCGTGGAATCAACGGCTGTTCCGAAAGAGTTTCATTCGTGAGAAAATTTTTCATAAAAAATTTCTTTCATGAATGCATTTTTTAGTTGACTTGAAGAATATCTGTGCTACTATGAGCGAGCTTGGTTGGCAACAACCAGGTTCGATCCCGAGAGGTTTTGTTTGAAGTCTTCAAGTTCGCCGGATGGTTGAGGCCCCGCAAGGGGCGTCGACAGGAAAGCGAAACCTCAGTGTGATGGCCGAGATTCGCAAGAGTCTCGCATGCCGGGAGCTTTCGGGCTTTCGGTAGGGAGAGTTCGCAAGAACGCTCCACGTGATCGCTGAGGGCTTGGAGACGGATTTCAGGATCACTCGGGATCGCTATTTTTTTGCTCGATAATCTTTTCGTCTTCAGGTGCAACCCTCCTCCTATACGTCATTTCCTTTTCGACAACCGTGGCGTTCGCACTTGAGCCGGGGTCGCTACCTGTTGTCGCGAGCCTGGCTGTCCTGCCACGCCCCGCTGCCGGCGAATTTCTCGATCAGCTTGCGATAGTCTGCCGCATAAAGCACTTTGAGGTGGATGTCCGGGTACAACTCGCGCAGGCGACGGATCTTGCGATTTTTCTTGGTGACGAGCGGCTGACGCAGGGTGGTCAGTTCGATATACAGGTCGTGCTGCGGCAGATAAAAATCGGGCGTGAAAAAACTCGTCGCTTCGCCCCCTTCGTTCCATTCAATGGCGAAGGCGCGCGGCTCGTACTGCCACTCGATGTGATAAAAGGTCAGGATGCGCGCGAACTCGACTTCCGATTCGTTGGCAAAGCGCGGCGGCTTTTCGGCTGTCGCCACAGTCGCCGAGCTTGCCTCGGCGGTTGCCAGCGCGCGCTGGATTTCATCGCGCAACGACCCCGGTAGCGCGACGATCTGCTGCGCTGGGGCCGAAGGGTCAGCGGTGGAAGTTTCCTTGACGACAAGGACGTGCTGGCCGTCGCGTTCAGCAATCTGAATCGTTACTTCGGGGCCTGCAGTCTCGCTTTGGCGAGGCGCACGCTCGCGCCGTTTCGAGGAGTTGGCTGTCATAGGCTAACCGTTTGGCTCGAACCGATTCCCGATCCTGCTCGTCGAAAGCGCAACCGATTGAGGGGACTTGCGGCGCTTCGTTTTGCGAGACCCGGTTGTGCTGCCCGAATGAAAGTGAATCTTGAGGCCGCCGCCTGTGCGCGGAGTTGCCGTCGCACTCCTTGCTCTACTGCGTCTGCAAAGCATAAAACCCCTGCTTTGCGCGCTGATTGCACTCGCAAAAACAGGGGTTAACACGCCCCAGTGTAACGCATCCCTCGATAGATGACAACAAATACCGGCGCATTGGGTGCGATTCAGATTTTCGCGTCCGTTGGCTGAGCCAATGGTTTATATCGAGCACGTCCTATCGCCATCCGCCGCCATGGATGATCAGATGCGGGCCGATATGATCCTTGCCGACAAGGGGTTTTTCTTTCCTTCAACGGTTCGGCTGAAATAGCTCAACCCCACCGTCTTGGCATGTTGTTCTCCATTCTTGCCATGAACTTGCTTGACCTCGCCTAAGGCCAGCGTCTTGGCTTCAGCCCACTCGCCGCCCAGCAAAGGCACCATCGCCCCATCAACACTCAGCAGTTGCAAGCTCGGTCCTGGTGGCGACCGAGCTTGCTGCGCTAGTAGCCTCTGCGCCTGTTGCGCTTGGGCAACAACCAAGTCGGCCCCAGTGTGCTCAGTTAAACGACGAGTGGTGGCTGGACTCACCGGCGTGCCCGTCAGATAAGCCAACTCGGTACTTGCTTTGGCGAAAGGCATCCAGGTCGAACTGGTATATGAAACGAAGAAACGATTGGGATAGCGAGTTGCTTGCTAATCCTGGCGCATCTCTGCCGGGCCTTGATGCAAGCGCGGCCCGCTAGACTTCTAATTTCTGAAGTGATATAGCTTGCCTGTCAAAGGGATCTACATCTAAGCCATTCGAGGTTGAGTCGATATAAGCCAGTCAAATTTGCGGCAGGTAAAGGAGATAAACATGAAAGCAGGTGAACGAATAGTCAGAGCGGCAATTTACCCTGGGATCGGTATTGCCAGAGTCGGTAATAGTCCCGATGAATTCTTCATAGGCGCGGAAGCGCCAGGCATGTTGCCGGGTATGAAGGATGGCGTAGTAGATGAGCAGTTCAGATACAAGGATAAAAAGAATCGCGTCAAGCGCCAGGCAGCCCGTTTTCGCATTTACGGCTTTGATGCTTCCGGCAAGGTGGTCAAAGAACTGACCCTAGATGATAAAGAGGTGAAAATCACCTGGAGCGTACATGTCGCCAACATTAAAGCCAACTGGTATCAATTCAACAATGCGATGGATCTGCCGATTGAGATTGCGATGGATGCGGTGCAGAGGAACAATAAGATCTTCGGCACAGACCGTCAGCAGCTTTTGATTGATCCGGGGGCTCATTCCATTTCAGGGAAAGATAAGAAAGGTGCCGAACTCGTGGGCCAGTTTCTTGACCATGATGTTCCGCTCGGAGAACTCAGGACAGACGAAAAGGGCCGCTTAATCTTTTTAGGAGGATTTGGCTATTCGAGCTCTCCCGTCTATGCCAACGATATTTCAAATTTTTCGAACAATAATTACTGGCATGATGATGTTTCTGACGGCCCTGTGAAGGCGCGCGTTTGGATCAAAGGAGTCGAAGTAGAAACCGAATCGGCCTGGGTGGTTGTCGCCCCTCCGAAGTTTGCGCCGGGTATTGCACCCATAACCCCGCTTTATAATCTTGGCCTTGAAACCTGGGGAGTGCCTCCGCCACAACGCCCGTCATTTGCAGAAGACATATTCCCGATTTTCGAGCGGCTATCTTTAATGCAGTGGTTAAGCGATAACCAGGATATGGTTCATGGCTGGAAGGCCAGACTCGATTTTATGAACCCGGAGTTCTTAGCTCGACTGGCCGATAATACGCCGAAAAACGCCGCCTTCCGCAAGCGACTATTCCGCCGATTCCGAAATCCGAATTATGCTGTATATGAACCCGACAAACTGCCCGTGATCCTGGGCGATGGAATCGATTATCCGAACAATCCGAGAAGCATGTTTGCCGTGCTACCCGGCCAGTATCAAGTATTGAAGGATTGGAGCAACGGGAATTTTAATAACAAGGGTTGGCGGCGCGAGGTACACAGAAAACCCAAGCCGCTCGAAGAATATCCATTGCAGGAACAACCAGCGGCAATGGATCGAGCCGCACTGGAGCCATGTCTGGGCGGGCCATTCCATCCCGGCATTGAAGTAACATGGCCGATGCGGCAAAAGCGACTCTACTCCGGCCTTTTCCGCATTAAGGCTGCCGCTGGTTTGACCAACCAGGACTATGGGCCGCTGCTGACGCCTGAGATGGCCATGAGTGAGCGTGGCCCTCTGAGCGCAAGCGGCCCAGGCGATATTACGCGGTGGATGGGACTGCCCTGGCAATCTGACGCGGCAAGCTGCCAGGACGTCTATGTGCCCATAGATTTCCCGCTACCTGTCTGGTGGCCTGTCGTACTGCCAATCAACGTGCTGACCGAGTACGCTTACACTCAAATCATGAATCCCAAACTCGTCGCAGACCAGCGCGAGAAATTTTTTGGCTGGCGGCGAGACTGGACGCGCGGCGTTGGCGACGTTGGTTATCACGCTGAGGGCGGCTACACGGAGGCGATGATACACATGGTGCAGGATTGGAAGTCTCTCGGCTTCGTCGTTGAGCGGAAAGGCCCGACCGATAGAGGAGCTAAGGAGTTGCCCGACTCTTTATTTGTCGAAACTGAACGGCAAGAATTAGACGCCTAAAGACCAACGGGCGGCGGCGCTAACAAACTTTCTGACACGATGTACGGCGTTCGTAAATTCGAAGTCGCTATTATAGGCGGCGGGCCGGCTGGGTCCGCCGCTGCGCTTACCTTAGCCAGGGCTGGCCATCTGGTTGGGCTCATCGAAAAAAAAGGTGTTGAAACATTCAAGGTCGGAGAGGGGCTGCCACCTTCTGCAAAGCCCTTGCTGAACGAGCTTGGCGTGCTGGAGCAATTCAACGCTGATAACCATCTCCCCTCCTACGGTAATGATTCCGCCTGGGGCAGTCGCATCCTGCAAAGCACCGACTTTATCAGAAATCGCTACGGTCATGGATGGCATATCGACCGGCCTAAATTTGATGCCATGTTGAGAGCCGCCGCGCAAAAAGCAGGGGCTCGAATTTACGAACATACTCGTGTGAGCCAACTGATGCGCGGCGCAGGCAGAGCCTGGCGAGTTACCGTGGCTGAAAGCGAGGGACTGAGAGAGGTGCGCGCCCGCTGGTTGATTGATTGCACGGGGCGGCTTAGCTGGATAGCGCGGAATCAAGGCATTAAACGCATTAGCGATGATCGCTTACTCGGGTTTGTGGCGCTGTTTTCCCCTGCAAAAGATGCGGCTGAGGCCGATTGCGACTCCCTATCACTCATCGAGGCCGCAGTGAATGGTTGGTGGTACACCGCGCTGCTTCCGACGCAGCAGCGAATTGTAGTGTACTTCACGGATGCCGGTACTGCATCCAGCAAACTGGCGCGTTGCGCGGACGGCTATCTAAAGCTTCTCAATCAAACTGAGCATATACGAGCGCGCCTTTTCACGCATCGTTACCTGATCGTGGGCCAGCCGCGAGCGGTCTCGGCAAATAGCGCGCGGCTAGAGCGATTCGTCGGCGACGAATGGCTGGCAGCAGGCGATGCTGCCATATCGTTCGATCCGCTCTCATCACAAGGTCTACTTACGGCGTTATATTCTGGCCTCAAGTCAGGTCGCGCACTTCACGCATACCTGTCTGGCGAGCTGGATGCGCTGGAATTGTACAGCCGTGATATGGATGCCATCTACAGCGCCTATCTAGATAACCGAACGATGTTCTACGAGCATGAACGGCGATGGGCTAAGGATGAATTTTGGCGAAGGCGACAGCGGAAGAGCTTATAGACCATGTGATTGCAAAACACATTCTTGCGTCTGTAGAACGATCCCCTTGCTTACCACAGACGATCAAGGGCACGAAGAATCACCATAACAGAGGGATTACTTATTCCAGCACATTTCCGGTTGCGAATTCGCTCGGTAGTGACTAAGATTCCTCAAGCCGAAATGAGAAAGCGGCCCTAATGGCTACCAACAGTGTATTTTCCCTATTGTTCGGCTGCTGACCTGAGTACTCTGCAATGACAGCAGCAAAGACCCTGAGAGCGAGAAAAGGATTTAAGAATGGCACCGGTCGGAGGTTAGAGCTTCATGATCCCTCACTTGTTCGCAGACGCTAATGATGACGGCATAAGATTTATACTTCAAAGTCCAGATAAGGATCATACTAATGGCGGTCTCCTTCGAGATCGCGAGCAAGGACACCTTGTGACGATGGCCGGACGCGGAGGCACCGGGAAGTCAGTGCTGGCTCTCCAGTTCCTCACCGAACTCCTAAACCAGAGTGAGGGAAAGAGTCCGGCAGCCTTCTATTTCACTCTTGAAGCCAGCCCGCTGGAACTTGCCCGGCAGTTGCGTGATTTCGAATTCGGACAAAGGTACTTCCCCCACCCTGAGTTGACAAGAGAGGAATCTGAAGGCTCCCCTCCACTTCGCGACCTCACACATGACAGTCTCTACTGGTCATGCGGAGGGCTGCACCTTCACGCTATTCCATCTCCGGTCGAGGATCTCGCGGTTCTGATCCGGCAGATCCGGCAAACCATCGCCAACATTCTTGTCGAGAATTTGTTCGACGACCTCGTTGGCATCGTGATCGATCCCCTTGGCGGCATTCGATCTCGTGACACGCTGCGCACAGATCTCAGCAGCCTCAAGCATCTTGCCGATTCCCATAAAACTTTCCTGTTCCTCCTTGCAGAGGACCACATTTACGAACAGCACAAGTCAATCGAGCACTATTCGCAGACGGTGCTGCAACTTCAGCACGATCCATTCAAGCAGCCTACCAGAGGGATTTTTGTACAAAAGGCCAGGAGCCAGCCGTTTCGCGCAGGGTATCACCAACTTGATCTGCGTAAGTCTGGTGTCACCGTTTTCCCTTCCGTGGAAGCACAGTCGGCGTATGCTCACGATCTAAAGCGAAGCCCGGACACGGCAAAGGATCTTGAGAAGGCCGCCTTCCTGACGATCAACGGCTTCGACCAACTTCGAGAAATCGAAGATGGATCGGTAATCTTCTTAATGGGCCCGCCCGGCACTTTCAAGCAGTACATTGCCTGTAACTTCGCAACCGCTCCAGAGAATGCATCTTCGCTCTATATCTCGTTTAAGGCCGAACAATCTGCGGTCGAGAAATATATCAAACCCGTAGAGGATTATCACACCTTCGTTAATTCAGGGGAGCGAAGCGAGCCAGCCACTTGTTTCATCGATGTTCGAAACCCGCTCTCCACTCCACAGGAGATACTCAGTAGAATCCGAACCCTGATGTCTTCGCCGCTTCGAAGACCGCGCATCCGTCGGGCCGTTGTGTGGGGCCTGCGGCGGCTTGCGGATATGCCCAACTTCTCAGGTAATATCGCCGTGCAGTTTCTCGAAGCCCTCGTGACTTTGTTGCAGGCAAAGCAGACGACCTGCTTGCTTGTAGACTGGCCTGACATCGAAAAGGGCAACACGCTGCCGATCGTCGACCTGAGCCAGTATATCTTGCTCACGCGACTCTGCCACTCACGTCGTCACCTGAATGAGGAGCATAAATCACTCGCCGACATCGTCTGGAAAGATAGTGACAATTCTGAGCCGCGTCACGCGGCCCTGCTTCGCGTTCAGCGTGATAACGAGGGTTTTCACCGGGATGTCGGTTTCCGTTTCGTCAAATCCTCCAAACCGAATCCAGGCAGTGAGAGGATCAAGTCGGACTTCGAGGCCTGTTGGAATATAGTCGGGGATAAGTGGGAGAAGGATCCAAGTCTCAGTTGAGGCATGATCATGAAACACCCTAAGATCGAGAGCGAGCCTGCCATTTTCAGCCAGAATTCTGACACCTCTGGTGTGTCCAAGAATATGTGGCCGAGGCTTGAACAACTCATTCAGGAGGCGGAGTCGATTGGGCGTCAAGCCAACGCCATGATTGGTTCATTGATGAGTCCCCCTAAAAAAGCGAGCATGGCGATTATTTGTTATGAGAAGCTTAAAGGGACAGGATTCTATGCCCTTGCCTGTGGCGCGGGGCAGCCGACAGGTGACCCTAAGCAGGCTCAAAGGTACTGCACGTGGTTCTGGAGTTCCATCCGAGCGGCTCTATATGATCAATTTAGTCGCTTCGTGGTCCCAGACGAAGAAACCCGAGAAAAAATTCTAGAGGCCGCCGTCGATGAACAAAAATCCGAGGCAAGAGATGCTTTTTGGCGTGCTGACCCGACCGAGTTCAAAAACAAAATAGGCCGAATCTGGTTCCTAGTTGCCCTCGCAAATGTCCTTGGAGAAACCGAGCGACGTAAAGGACAAACGCCGGTCAATCTGGACTGGGTGTTTAAGAGAGTACACAATGTCCTAAGCCAATTGCTCCCCGAGGATGATATTCAAAATCTCAAATACTGGCACGGCTCGAATCAGCCTTCCCGGTTCGATAAGGTGCGTCTATTCGCCGTCTGGCGTCTGCTCAACCGGTTCCAGGATAAGATCTTTCCGGAGAGCGAGCGAGCGAAATTTGAAGTCCCTGATGACGAGGGACTCGTTCAGCGTTTGGGTTTAATGCTTAGTCGGGGGGCAGAGTCGGCCCTGGGTGTGGAAATAAGTCAACTCCTGCGAGTCCTTTTTGGCAGATACCTGAACGTCTCTCCTACCCACATAGAGTGGGAGGAAAGTCTGCGAGAAGGAGTCCGATATGTATTAGGTAGGCAGAACAAAGTCGATGGATCCTGGGAACTACCTATGCCGGAGAGTCACGCCAGTCTATTTCTCCATCGATTCTCACCGCTTTTACACATCCTTGATCTGGACACTGAACTTTTGCGGCTTGAGGGTGCCTCACTTGTTGAGGCTTGCACTCGTGCGCTGGCCTCGGCACGCCGCACGTTGTCTGTCCAAGAGGCAGCGTTGCTAAGAGGTCTCAATGATCCCGAACATCTGGACTGGAAGAGCCTGGTGAATTCTATTGCTGTAGGTCTGTCGCTGGGGGCAACGATCTACGACCGTCTGAAGGATCTCTTGTCTGATTTGATCCTCCGCCATCGAAACGCTGAGGAGGGACATACAGAGCAACAGGTCGAACATATCCCCAACAGTTTGAGATTTCAAGAAAACATTGAGCACGGAGTGATTAGGCCGTGGCTTGAATATGACAGCCGGCGACCCGGTGCCATCCTCATTTATGGCCCTCCGGGAACAGGGAAGACCACGGTCGCCAGGATCATCGCGTCGGAACTAAACCGCAGGTCGGTCGGGCAACGAGTAGGCCCGATTGGAACAGATCGCTGGCGGTTTCTGTCGCTTAGCGCCGCAGATTTCGCCCGCGAAGGATCAGATGGCATTGTTGCCTGTGCGGAGCGGCTGTTCGGTGAACTCAAAAGAGTTCGTCGTTGTGTTGTGTTACTTGATGAGATGGAGGAATTTCTGCGCGCAAGAGGGATGGGCTCCGATAGGGACAGCCGGTTAGTCACGACGGCGTTTCTTCCGCTTCTACAGGAAGCGGTAAAGGCCCGAGAGGTCATTCTTGTGGTTGCAACCAATTTCGTGAGGAGCATTGATGTCGCCGTGACACGCCAAGGGCGCTTTGATTTAATCTTGCCTCTTGGCCCTCCTGACCCCAAGGCCCGAGAGGACATTCTAAAGGATATTCGTGAATATCAGCATATAATGGATTTCCTAAAAAAAGGCAAACTACTAAATAGTGGAGAGGAGTTCAAAAACGCCGTTGTGGAATATTCAATGGGTTATACAAGAACAGAGCTTGAGAGCTTTTTCCTTCAGATGTGGGAGAATATTAAGGAAGAAACCCAAAATCAGAAATCGCTCAAGGTGTTGAAGAATTGCGCCACGCTGAAAATCGAACTCTGGCGCATGCGCGCGGACCGAGTTCCGATGGCTCTCAGTGGCCGTGCAGGTTCTGATTGGCGAGCTTTCGAGGACGAAGCGAAGCGATACTGCCGCTACGCCCCAAACTACGAGCCACAAGAGAATCCTCTCGTCTACTGGCGCGAACCAAATTTCCCTCTCCAGCGAAATGCCAAAGAAATCGAATAGTCGCTTTGTGGTTTCCGCCACTCTAAGGGATATGGAAAAGATAAGGGATGATAATGAACCAGTGCAATCGGAAGCAGATTTGGAATTAGGACAGCTAACTGATCAATGCTAGTAGCAATAATGTCAATTATCGCTTGACCGAGGATCACGTATCAGAAGGTGCCCGTGTTGCCCGCTTTCCAATAATGAAGCATTTCTTCAAGAACTTTTCCCAGATTGCTCGAACCTCCCTCCGTCAGTTGGCGCTTGAAATACTTGCTGAGGGCATAAAAAGCGTCACGCCACAGAATGTCATACCTGAAGTTCTGCAACTACGTCACAATCAGTTATATGCGCTTAATCAACCTTACGATCTCTCGGCGCGAAAAATTCTGGTCATAGGAGCAGGAAAAGCCTCAGGAATGATGGCACGAGTCGTTGAAGATATTTTAGGACCTGAGAACATAACTAAAGGATTGGTAATCGACGAAAAAACCAGCATCAAAAATAAAAAAGTAACCGTCTTGAGAGGAGGACATCCGATACCCACTAAGGAGAGTGTCTATGCAACAACCAGAATGATTGAAATGATAGATGGCCTTTCAGCCGAAGACCTGGTGATATGCCTTATGTCGGGCGGTGGTTCTTCAATGCTAGCCTTACCTGTACACGGCATAAGCCTCAAAGACCTTCAGATTGTTAGCAAAATCCTCCTACTATCTGGCGCACCCGTACATGAAGTGAATATTGTACGAAAACACCTGACGCAGATTACCGGAGGCCAATTAGCACAGAGGCTCCAACCTGCGTCAGTCATCACCATTATCATCTCCGACACCCTGGATACTGAGTATGACGCAACCGCTTCTGGGCCGACATTTCCAGACAAATCAACCTATACTATGGCGCTTGATACTCTAAACAAATACAACCTTTTGCCGATCACGCCAAAACGTATAATCACGCACCTTCGCAAAGGAGAGCAAGGGCTGATACCTGAGACTCCCAAGGAAGGCAGTCCAGCCTTTACAAGCGTTCAAAACATCGTTGCTGCCGAAAACAACTATGCGCTAAAAGCTATGCAATCTTATGCCGACAACCTGGGGTTTAACACACATATAGTTTCTAGGCGACTTACAGAAAATGTAAATTTAGTTACCGAAGCAATAGCTGGAGAAATACGAAGAGTTCCAAATCGTACAAACTGCTGCTTACTTGCCGGAGGAGAACCGACGATTACGGTTACGGGCTCTGGAATGGGAGGAAGATGCCAAGCGCTGGCGGCACTGATGATCGAGCAGATTCGATTTCAGAGAGACTGTGTCTTCGTCGCCGCAGCAACTGACGGATCAGATTTTCTTCCAGGTGTTTGTGGCGCGATTGTTGACAACGAGACCTATGAGGCGGCAAAAGCGGCAGGACTTCGCATAAACGATTTCATTAGCCAGAACAACACGTATTTTCTTCACAAGAAACTCGACAACCTCATCCTGGCTGACTATACGGATACCAACGTTTGTGATTTAATGATATTTCTTTCAAAATCATGAATTTTCTTTTTAACGAGGCTTTCGGCGTATGACTTTCAAACTGGTTTTGGCGCAAGCCTCGACTCTCCCAAAAGAAATTTTGAACTTCAAGGGCTGTGATAGTGATGAAGAGGTTCATCACTATCACAGAGCTATTGGGCAATGCGGAACGTCCCGTCATCTTTTCATGAAGGATTAGGTATCAAATCATTGCGAGCGGATGCGGATTCCACTTCTGCCATTGAAAATGTTATTCTACGAACCCAGAGCCACATGTCTTACAATCCTTACGATGGAAGATCTTCCTGTGAGTCTGGCCCCCGGCCAGGAAAAAAGACCTTGATTGAATTCATTCACGCGAAAGAGAATATTGATGGAGGAAACCATGTCAGCACTGGAGTATGACGCAAAGAATCGAAATAGGGTTCTTTTAATAATAATCGACGGCTACGGTTATGATCCGGAGAAAGAGCAAGCAATACTCAACAGCGTCGAAGAAAAGTTGCCGAGAGAGGTTAGACAACTGATCCTTGAGCAGGCCCGAAAGCGGCTGATAGATACAGGTCAATTGCAAAGCAGTGAAGCTTTAAGGCCACTTGTACAGGCAACTATTTGCCCCACACCCATTAGGCTAATCACTTCCGAGCCCACATTCTCTCAAGGATCTCAAGACAAGCTGATAGCCGTGGCCGAACTTATAAAGACGGACTTATGCACACATAAAATAGACGGAGTGAGTGTTGCCGACTTTATTCAAGACTTGATCATCAAGGAGTCCGTCAAACAGCGATACGCTATCTGGGCTGCCAGAACTCCTTTGCTTCACTCTCTTAGAAGGCTATATCCAACCGTATCAACGAAGACATCGGGGATTGCCGTCGGCTATGAAGATCTCCGGCCCGAAGTTCAGGGTAATTCCGAGACCGGACACCAGCAGATCGGAAGTTTCGTCGTGGCCGTTCAGCCCGCGTTCAATATTAGTCTCTCAATACAGAATGGCGAGTTTTTTGAGAATCCAGTGCTGAGAGAATGCGTTGCAACGGCTTGTGAGACGAACGCCAATTTGAATTTGTGTTTTCTCCTTTCAGGTGAATATGGCAACGATGGCCGAGTGCATAGTTGCTGGAACCACTTAGAAGCCTTCCTCAAGCTATGCTTCGAGGAATTTCGGCTGGACCCCATCAAGCTACGGATCCAGGCTATATTAGATGGCAGAGACTCCCCTTTATTTTCGTCAGTCGAGACTAAAGATAATCAGGGCGGGTTTCTGCAAAAACTCGCGGCCCTCCTCCACAAGTATGGCGCGGACGATGCTTTGGCGTGGATTATCGGCAGAAGCATCGCGATGGACAGAGATTACGACGAAGAAAAAGCCATAGCTAATTATGAGCTACTTACCAAGGGCAAAGGCCAGCAGGCTCAGGGCATTGGTTCGGCCATCGAGCTTGTTCGGCAGATGCACGCCAACGGTTTTGCGGATGCCTACGTCCCTCCGATTGCAGTCTGTGATCGAGACGGAAAGCCTCGAACGGTCGCTTCCGGAGACGTTTTCGTGGATCTTAACTTTAGGAGTGATCGGCAGAGGGCGCTGATTGCCTCGCTCTTGGGTGCTAAAGATTTTCTTGCCGAAGAGGCTCGCCGCAAGAGCGCTAACTGGAATTTGGATTGGATTGATCCCAACCTGAAATTAAAAGTAACTTGCCTAACCGAATATCATCCTGATTTTAGTTTGAAGTACGGTGCAAAAATCGCCTTCCAGACATCACCCAATCCTCACAGCTTTCTAAGCATTCTAGCGAAGGCCAGCAAGGAGCTTAATTTCCCGTTCAAATACTTCCTACTCGCAGAAAGTACCAAGGCGCTTCACGTCGGATATTTCATCCGAGGCCAAAGAGAAGAGATTGAAGTTCCCGAATGTGAAGACCGGACGATTGTTCCTTCCTATGGCATTGAACGTGGAGTCAAGACCGATGACGACTACTACAAGACTCCAGAAATGAAAGTATTTGAGATTTGCGGGATCCTGGGGAGTGAGATCTATAGACGGCGTTATGATCTCATGATCGTAAACCTATCCAACGCAGATATGTTGGGCCATCTCATTTGCGACCATTTTGAAGAAGCGGTCGAATCTATTGAAGTAATTGACGATGCCTTACGCAGCATCATTCCATCCGCGCAGAAACTAGGCTTTTATACAATTATTACTTCTGATCATGGAAATGCGGATGACTATTCGCCAGCACATGGTTCCCACGACATCCTCACCACCATCGTATCACCCAACAACGATGTTGTATTGAGAAACAATCTGAATCGAAAAGCCAGGCTTTCGGATTTGCCCTGGACTATTATTGATTTGATGGGGATTCGGCAGGTGATTGCCAGCCGCATACCGGAAATACCATCGGTGTTAATCGAGCAGGATCTGGTTGGACAATCCCTGATCGTGCCCAGAGAATAGCCTGATTCGATTGCCGGACGACACTGGGAGCGTAAAAAATGAGTTCAAACCGGAACCTGTACCCGGACCTAATCTTTGCGCACCTCTCTGATTTCCACTTTGAAAATCCCTGGTCCGGACACCATAAACTAGTATTTGAACGGCTCCTTGATGATCTTCACCATCTAGCATCGGCAAAACATCTTGCTCCAGATTTCATCGTTCTCAGCGGGGATATTGCCTCACGCGGAAAGGAGCCAGAATATGAAGTTGCGGCCCGTCAGTTAGATCGCATCCTTGAAGCAACAGGAGTATCCAAAGAACATCTAATCATCTCACCTGGGAATCACGACGTTGATCGCGCACGAATAAGCCGAGTGTTTCATCCCCAGTTAAAGGATCAGGATGATGTAACACAGCTAATGCGAAGCTCCAGTGATATAGGTTTTCTGTGCCAAAGGTTCGCAGGTTTCAAACGTTTCCTTGATGAATATCTATCCCCCGCCAACCATGGCTTTACTTACGAGCATCCGTTTTATACTCGGACCTTAGATATCCGAGGACTACGAATTGGCTTAGCGGCAATGAATTCCGCACTTCTCAGTCAGTACGAAGTCGAATATGGAAATTTGATACTGGGGGAATACCAAATTCAGACAGCCATCGAAGAACTCGCCGCCAGTAGACACGACCTGAGCATCGCTATTTTCCACCATCCACTCAGTTACTTCACTACATTCGACTCAGATGCTATTACCCCTTTGCTTATGAGAAACTTCGACCTTGTATTGACCGGACACATTCATTCTGCAGAGTGCTATCGCTTCGAAAACCCGGACGGAAGTATTCAGATATTTGGCGCTGGTTCTGAATTCGGTGGCCAGGATTGGCGAAATACTTTCAGCATAATCCGTATTAATGCTGTGCATCGAAAGGGGAGTGTTTTCTTTAGACGTTGGACCAAGGAAGGTGGCGGAGGTCGTTGGGCGGCCTACCTTGGACGATATGAACTGCAAGGAGATTCTGACTCAATCGATTTTTACTTGCCTGATCGAACCGGGATCTCCAAACATCTTACAGTTCCTTACTCTGTGGCCTCCAACCAGCGGCTATTGCAAAAGCTTCGCCCTTTGCTCGTTCTAGAGAATGAGAATTTCAGCAAAGACGATGGCTACGTTCCACTAAGGTACAGCTTTTCACTTGATTCAAGAGAACCCAGGCATGATTTGCAGAACTATTTGGATGGTTGGTTAGGCGACCAGAATGAGTCTACTGTATTCCTGTTTGGAGAATATGGCACAGGTAAGAGCAGATTCCTGCGTCACTACACCGGAGTCTTGGCGCATCGTTTTGTTCAGTTTCCTGAGAATTCCCGAATACCTCTGTTGGTTCTCCTGAACAATCGACGCCTTCATCAAACCCTTGACCAATTCATCCTCTCCTCTTTGATCCACCATTACGGCATCAACATCTCTTGGGAAGAACTCAAGCAACTGATGGAACAAGGCAAGATTCTGCTACTTATCGATGGATTCGACGAGTTAGCACATAATACGGAACCAGAGGCCATATTTAAGAGCCTCAAGGAACTGTATTTCATTAATTATCTAAACAGCAAAATCATCATTGCCGGTAGATCGGGGTTCCTTACGCCGGGTCGCAGTCTTCGCCGAATACTCTCTTCCGGGCCTTCCGACGACGATGATTATCTGCGATATGTAATTTCAAGTACTACGGTTACTGAAGGCGAGCCTGACATCCAGAACCTCTATCTAGGAATGTTTGATCCTGAACAGATGGAGTCCTTCATAAGGAATTACCCCAATGCCACTGCCGAAAGGAAGCGGCAGGTTCGAGAGATAATCAAAGACAACCGCAGCATTATGAACCTTGCCAAGAGGCCGGTGATCTTACAATTACTGTTAGACTGTGAATCTGAGGTACTCTCAGGCTCCGGCATGAAGAGAGTAACTGACCTCTACTCCCTTGTGACCGAAACCTGGTTGTCAAGAGAACTGGCCAGCTACGGCATTCAAACAGCAGAACGAGATGAAGCAGAGTCTGCGGAAATCGTCGCCCAGAGCCTTGAGGCTTTTGCTTCTCATTTGTTTTATAAGGGTAATAGTGCGGTTAAGCGCTCAGAATTAAGGCAGCTTCTATTGTCATTCTCCTGGACTCCTCGTGCAAGCATCCCTGTCGATGCGGTTCTCGATATATTGGAATCTTGTATTTTTCTTGAACCCTCGGCTGCCGATAGTCTGAGCTTCCGACATCGATCCTTTACAGAGTTTCACGTTGCACGGCACATTCTGCGTACACTGAAGAAAGGAGAGATACCTAATCTTGGTGAAAATCTCCCCTCAATAGAAATTCTCGATTTCCTCAGAGAACTTATCGATTCGGAAGTTGCACGGCAATGTATTTTGATGCTCGATAATCTATCGCCTCCTTCAAATGTAAAAATTGCTTTTATTATTGCCCTACGACAGTTTCCTGCGGGAATGAATGACCGCCTGAAGAGGTATGTATCTGATCCAACTGAGCCTTTTGGAGTTCGGCGGGTGGCGGCGTTTTCGCTTGCGGAGACAGACTACAGAATGGTTCACGAACTGGTCTCTGAACTAGTGACAAATCGGCGTCTGCAATGTGAAAACCTGAAGTTCCTTGCTGACCTTTGGAAAGCAGATGACTCAGAAATTGTACGCCGTACGAGATTCCGACTTGAGCACCTGGAGGATGAAAAACGGCCTTATTGGGAAGCTGGCCGTTCTGTACACATTGCGACGCTTGCTTATATTGGCGGCCAGAATGAATTGCCGCTCCTCTTAAAGTTCGAGAATGACCGCGACCCGTTCGTCTCTAGTTGTGCCCAAAAGGCCATTGACCTGATCAATTCCAGGTATTCACCGCAAAGTAGACAGCTTGACCAGCGCCTTGAAGTTGCTTTCGACGTAATCCGGCAAGCCGGCAAAGTGCTGCTAAAACGTTTCTCCGGGGACAACCCTATCCTGCGGCTAACTCCGCATGACATCACCACTCAGGCAGACTTGGATGCTCAAGCGATTATCATAGAAGGCATTCAAGGCAGCTTCCCGCATGATTCGATCCTGGCCGAGGAGCAGGTAGATTCTATTCAAAGTCAGAATCACGAAACAGGTTACCACTGGATCATCGACCCTCTGGACGGATCAGTAAATTATGCTTCTGGCCTGGAACGGTTCTGTATTTCAATTGCCATCGAAAATAATGGGGAGACTGTAGCAACCGTGATTTACTCGCCTATCAGCGGTGACATATATTGGGCGCGGCAAGGAAGAGGTGCCTTTTTCCGTGATCGAATGATAACAGTAAAAGCCCCTCCGACAGACCTCAAGCCACTCGTCGTCTATTCGACGAGTCGCCACGATGAGCAGTATATGTCTGTCGTTGGCGGCCAGCTTCTTAGAGAGATTACCACTAGCTTTCGGTCAATGCGTTTACTCGGTAGTACCTCGCTAGATTTTTGCGATCTTGCCGCTGGGCGGTTTGATGCTCTGGTAAAGCTTCCGGGTAGTAAATGGGATTACTTTCCTGGAAGTCTTCTCGTCCGTGAAGCCGGTGGCAAAGTCCAATTTCTGCGCTATCCTAGCGACGATAGAAGCCTGCAATATGTTGTTGCCAGTTGCTGCGATGAGATCTCCGAACAAGTTAAGGAAGTGTTACGTAAAGTAGTCGGCGAAAGAGAAGTGCTAGACTCTTGACCGCTTAGCCGTAGATGCAAAAGGAAGACTATAGCTGATGATTCAACCATTCTCCGTGGCATCTTCTGGCCGCTTTGAAACGTGACCTAAAATACAAGCGTCTGAATGGAATGCGGCAAACTATTCAGTTCTGCGGCCTTGCCCGCTACCCACAGATAATAGGGAACTTTTTGGTCGCTTTTATTCATCACCACGACCGATACCTTGCCATCGGGGTTGATAAAAGCCGTAGACAGCAACGAGCTTCTGCTCGGTGAACTGACGATTCTCTTCGCCCCTGGACGGATGAATCTGGAAAAATGCCCGATATAGTAAAACGCATTTGTGTAAATTAACTTACCGGTTTTCGTATCGGCGTGAAGCGGCGCGAAGCACAGATTATTGGTGTGATTGGGCCCGCCCGTTTCATCCAGCAAGATGTTCCAGTCTGTCCAGGCGACCGTGCCATTATTGAAATCATTGATCATTGAACGTCCATAGAGTTCGCCCAATTTCCAATCATCTACTTTGGCAATATCAAAGGCTTCTTTACACCCCTCGGTAAAGATCAGGTTTTTAGCCGGGAAGGCCTCATGCACTAATTTCACGTTATCGAACATGGGTTCTCCACCGCTCCAGGGCTCGTACCAGTGGAACCCGATGCCCCATACATATCTGGCTGCCTCGGAGTCAGTTAAGATGGTGCTGGCTCGCTGGTACAACAGATCCCGGTTATGATCCCAGACGATGATTTTCTTATCGCCCAATCCTTCTCGCTTCATCGTCGGCCCAAGATAATTTTTTAGAAAATCTCTTTCTTCTTCTGCCGTATAGATACAGGATTCCCATCGTTGAGTCGCCATCGGTTCATTTTGTATGGTAATGCCCCATACCGGTATTCCTTCATTATGATAAGCCTTGATGAACTTCGCGTAATAGTTCGCCCAGGCTTGATAAAACTCCGGCTTTAATTTCCCACCATGTTGCATATCGTTATTGTCTTTCATGAATGCAGGCGGGCTCCAAGGGCTGGCAAAGAGCGTCAGGTTTCCACCCGCAGCGGCAATCGCTCTTTTGATAAATGGAATGCGAAATTGCCTGTCGTGTTCGACGCTGAAAGATTGCAACTCTTTATCGCCTTCGTTTATGTAGGTATAACTACCACTGGAAAAGTCGCAACTGTGAATATTGGTTCTGGCCAACGAATAGCCGATCCCTTTTTGCACATCAAAATAAGCATTCAAGATTTCCTGCTGTTTATCTTGCGGCACTTTCGCAAAAGTCTCAGCCGAAGCGTCGGTAATTGCTCCGCCGATCCCTAAAAAGGTTTGATCTGTCTTCGACGGGTCGACAAATACGCACACCTGAGTTTCCAGGGGCTGTCCGAGATGTTTGAATGTTTGTGTGTCGGTGGTTGAGATCCGGTAATCACTTTTTTCAGCCGTCGTATAAACAACCACCTTCCTCCCCTCGGTAGAAAATGGTTTTGCGGCAATCGGCGGTTGCTTATTTTGCGCCAGGGAAGGCTGGATATTCTGTGCCAGCAAATATGTTGAAGAAGAAGCCAGTAAAAAATCACGACGATTTATTTTCATAGGCGATGCTTATATCATACTGGCCTGGGTCTAGGATAGTTCGTTAAGCTGCCTAGAGCGCTTTGCAGATCAGCTTAACCGGAGAATCAGCCACTAAGCCACCAAGGCACCAAGAATCATCATTGGCTGTGTCCCTTGGTGCCTTCGTGTCTTGGTGGCTTAGGCTACACTAAATTGAAAACTGCTGAATTGGAGAAACTGCCATGACTAGTAGCCGGATGTTTGATCGGTCGAAAATCACCTTCTGGAAGCTATCTCTGCTCACCCTTTGGCTGCTGTTTGGCTTCACCTACAGTTTCGCACAGAGCAAGTCATCAGCCGGCGTCAAGGTGTTCATCGGCGCGCGTTTGATTGACGGCACCGGCAATCCTGCCATCAATAATGCGGTTCTGGTCGTGCGTGACGGCAGAGTGGCGGCTGTGGGGATGCCTGCGATGGTGCGCCCGGCTGCCGGCGCACAGATCATCGATCTCACCGGTAAGTTTATCGTCCCAGGGTTGATCTCCACTCACGTTCACATCTCCGACGTGCAAGGCGCGCATCCGGCGGCCTACACGACCGAAAACACTTTGCGCCAACTCGGTGTGTTTGCCCGCTACGGGATCACGACGGTTCTGAGCCTTGGAGGCGAACAGGAACCCGCCTTCAAAGCGCACACTGCCCAGAATACGCCTTTCCTGGATCGGACACGGATTTATCTGGCAGGAGAAATCGTCGTCGGCAAGACGCCCGAAGAAGCTCGCCAGATGGTCGCCAGAGTTGCTGCCAGCAAACCCGACATCATCAAGATTCGCGTTGACGACAATCTCGGCACGACAACAAAGATGCCCGCCGAGGTTTATCGCGCGGTCATTGACGAGGCTCATCAACGTGGATTGCGCGTCGCCGCCCACATTTTCTATCTTGAAGATGCGAAGGCCCTGCTGCGTGCCGGCGTCGACTTCATTGCTCACAGCGTGCGCGATCAGGAGATTGATGACGAATTCATCGCGTTGATGAAGGCGCGTCACATCCCCTACTGCCCGACCCTGACGCGCGAGCTATCGACTTTCGTCTACGAAACGACGCCCTTGTTTTTTGCTGATCCTTTTTTCCTGCGCGAAGCCGACCGCGAGGTCATGATGCAATTGCAGGAGCCGCAGCGCCAGGAAGCGCTCCGAAAGTCAACTAGCGCGCAACGCTACAAGGCGGCTTTACAAGTGGCTCAGCGGAATCTCAAGAAAGCCGCTGATGCCGGTCTGCTCATTGCAATGGGCACGGACGCCGGTGCCTTTGCGAACCGCTTCGAAGGTTACTTTGAGCACCTGGAAATGGAACTGATGGCGGAATCAGGACTCACGCCAGCGCAAATCTTGCGAGCCGCCACTAGCGACGCTGCCCAGGCGATGCGCGTTGAAGATATAGGCAGGCTCACGAAAGGCGCGTGGGCTGACTTCGTCGTACTGGAGCGAGATCCTTTGAAGGATATACGCAACACCCGAAGCATTGTCTCGGTCTGGATCGCCGGTAACCAGGTGAAGCGTTGATCGGAAGCGGCGGCGGCTTTCAGCTAAATCGAACCGCACGACACTGGGAGAGAAGACTGGCCACAGAGTCACAGAGACACAGAGGAAAATATTGAGAACCCAAGAGCATTTTAGAGTTTTCTCTGTGCCTTTGTGCCTGCGGTGGCAATCTCTTTCTGTGCCTTTCTTATGCGGTCTGATTTAGCGGCTCAATAGATTCGCGAAGTCCAAAGTCACGCCAAAGACGAATGACCGCCCTGGCGACGGGGCGTTTTGAAAAGGCTCGAAGTATAGGCGGTTCGTCAAATTATCGACGCCGAAGACCAACGATACGCGATGCGTCTCTCGTCGGTACGTGTAACCGGCGCGCAACGACTGCGTCGCCAATGAGCGCAAGCCGGCCAGCGTGCCATACTGCGTCTGAATCGTTGACGACAGATCGATAGGCGCAACGCGCGTAACCGACGATTGATAACGCGCCTGATACTGACCAAGCCATCGGCCATTCGGGCTGTTATAGCGCATCCCCATTAGACCGCGAAACGGCGTGATGCCGGCGAGCGGCGCATCGCTTACAGAGCCGCGCAAAGGGATTGCCGTATCCGCGCGATTATAGAATTGTTTGATGAGCGCCACGGTCGTTTCATCTGGGGTTAAATCGGAGCCCTTCAACCAGCCGAACGTGCCGAATGGCGAGAGGCTGCCGGCCTTGCCGACCGGCAGGTTCACCTCGTAAGCGCCTTCGACTCCCTGAATGCGCGCCCGCGCGGTATTGATGCGTTGCACGTATAACACGCCATGAAAAGGGAAGTCAGGAGACAGCGGCTGCAAGCCGCGCGCCGGATCAGCCGGCACGAATAGCGTACTGGAGAATGCCGGGCGCAGGAAATCTTCGAGGTTATTGCGGAAATAGGCGAGCGATGCAAGCCAACGGTCGCGCTGCGTCTTGAAGCCGACTTCGTAGCTGTTGCCGCGCTCCGGCTTCAAGGCAGTGTTTGAAATCAACAGGACGCTGAACGACGGATTGCCAAAGTCGCGCAGAATATAACGCTCGGTAATGCCGGGTTCGCGATAGCTGTTGGCCCATCGAAAGTATGGGTTGATACGACCAGGGGCGCGCACAATCACGCCAAGGTTGCCGGTCGCCACCGTGTGATTTGTGCCGAGCGCGCGGCTGCCTTTGACCAGATCATTGATGCCTTGCAGTCCGGCGACGTTGATCTGGCCGGGAGCAGCAAGCAACTGATTGAATGAAGCATCGAGGACGATGGATTCGGTGTCGAGCGGAAAGCCTGAAGTAACCTGCGCTACAGTTTTCCAGTTATCGAGGCGGAAACCGCCGATCAACCGCAGCCAGCGCGCCGGCTCGTATTCGATCAGGTTGAACCAGCCGAGGTTCCGGTAAATCGAGTCGGGGTTGCTGGCCCTGTCGGTGATGATCTTGTCAGGCAGGCTCGTCCCCGGCTGAAAATCGATGCGCGAAAACTCATCTCTGGAAAAGTCGCGCAGGTAAGCCAGCCCTGTGGTGATCGCCGCGCCCGAAAAGGGAATCAAGGTCGCCTGAACATTCAAGCCGTAAGAGGTGACGGCGTTCTTGCCATCGGTGTAATTGCCTAAAGTGAACCGCGAAGCCTGGCCTGTGAGCACCGTGACCGCGCCCGCCGGCGCTGAAGGGTCGGCGACGAGTTGCCAACTGCTGTCTGGATCAATGGCGGAAACAAAATTGTCATCGGCAAACGCATACTTTTGGCCGTAGAAATTGCCGGCAAGATGCGGCAACCAGCTTGCCAACTCGTGACCTTCATACCCAAGGCCATACTTGTCCAGTCGCCGAAGCCCATTAAACTGGTTGCGTCCATCGAAGGGCGGAATGACGAAAGGGAATTCGATATTTTTATGCTGGCTGTTGAGTTGCCGGTAACGTATGCTGTGCTTTGCCGACCCCAAGAACCAGACATCCAACTGATCGTTGAAGCCGCGTCCGTCGCCGTTGGGGATCTCCGCATGCGCCGGCAATTGCCACACCGCGTAAGTGCGCGCGACATCGTTGCCCGCAAGATTGCCCATCGCCGTGGCCAGTTGGCCCAGGCGCACGACCTCTTGAAGATCAATCGCCGCATCGCCGGCGCGATAATCACCGGTTGCGAAACGCGAGCCGCCGAGCCGCACAGCCAGCTTCGACGTGCTCCAGTTAATCGTCGTGGCGGCGCGGCGAAACAGGCCGTTGCTGTGCAGGTCGCCGTCGAAGCGAATGCCGAAAATTGGCGCGGCCTCGGCGCGCGCCGGTGCCCGCGTGACCAGGTTGATCGTGCCGGCCAGCGCATCCGAGCCATACAGGCTTGAGCCGCCGCCGCTGACCACTTCAGCGGATTCCAATTGAGTGACATCGATCACACTGGGCGAAATGCCGGAGAGCGGATCGCTGCGAAAATTGTTGAGCCGTTCGCCATCGATCAACACCAGCAGGCGATTGGAATCGAGGCCGCGCAAGCGCGGGCGTTCGGCGGCGGGATTAGCGCCGATGACGCTCAGATTGGGCGTCTTTTCGATGGCCGCAAAGGTTGACCAGGGGCGATTTCTAGCGATCTCGGACGCCTCGGTGACGGTCACCGTCTGCGGCGTGTCGACCGATGCGCGGGCGTTGCCTTGGGCGGCGGTTACCGTGATCGTGTCCTTCAGGCTGCCGGGCGCAAGCGAGAAATTCTGAATAACCTGCGCGGCGCTTGTCAGGGTCACGGTTCGCGCCGAGGTCGCGAATCCGTCGCGGTCGACGGCGATGCGATAAGCCGCCGACAGCAGCCCGCTGATCTTGTACTCGCCGGCGCTGTCGGTCTTGGCGGTGGCGACCCGCCCGCTTGTAAGGTTGGTTACTTTGACGAGCGCGCCGGCGATGGCGTCTTTGTTCTGATCAACCACTGAACCGGCGATTGAAGCGCCGGATTGTGCTGATGCGCTGATGACACATAGGGTCAGAATCACTGCGGTCGCCAGGCATCTGAGAAAGCGTTTCATAGATATTTTCAGCAACAAATTCTTCTCACCATCAGCCCACTTAACTGGCCGACCCCGGAGCGCCGAGATTCAGCCACTCGATCAGCGCTTGCCGTATGTCGCGCGACATGTCGCGGGTCACGGGCATATAACGCGGATCGGTTATGGGCATATTGAGCACCATCTGCAACGCCGGTATGTTGCTCTGGATCGTTTGCAGGTCGGCGATATTCATTCTGCTGACCATGAACGGATAGAGTTTCGCGTACTGCTGCAAGATGGGCTGGAGGTTCGCCCAGGTCGGCGCTTCATCGAAGCGGTCGAAGACGCGCACGCTGATGAATTTATTTGGGTCGGGAGGAAACTGCGGATCGTTATCCAGCGCCCATGAAAAGCTGACCCCATACACCTGTCCGTCAATGAACTGGCGCGGATTGCCCGGATCGCCTGCGGTCATGCAGAAGGAGACGCGGCCATCGCTGCCGGTCGTGGCGCTCGCCGGAAAGGTGAGCGCCGATTGTGGTTGACCAGTAGAGCCGATTTGACTGTTGTCATAATTCAGTGTGATCGTCTGGTTGGCAGCGGGCGTGCCGAACTGCGTAGCAATCAACTCAACGCCGACCACGTCGCCGGGATTCATTCGATAAACAAACTGCGTGACATTGACGTAAGCGCCTGCCGGGTTTTCCTGAAGCAAGACGGCGGTGCCGGGCGGCTTGCCGCCCTGCGCGGGAGTCACCTGTATGACCCCCACGGGGTTGTTGGCGATCTGGCCGACCTGCGCATCGGTCAAGGGGAATTCCTGAATGCAAGCCGTCGTTTCGTAGTCCTTCAGTGAGTATTTTATGTTACCGAGAATCACCGGCGGCGCGTTGGCCGGGACAATAGCGGCCTGCAAGTTTCCGAGTTTCGGCGGCCCGCCGCTTTTAGTTGTCGGGATACTGTTGCCTAGATCGAGCAGCAACCGTTTGCGAATCGCATCGACTCTGGCAGGCGCATAATACAGCGGTGAGTTTTGGGCAGCGTGCCGCTTATCAAACGTTTGTGGGCGCAGTAACCGGCCAATGACGAAATGCGGCGGCTCGTCGGCCCACTGCGGGCCAATCGTGCCGACAATTCGGCCTTGCGTAAAATCAGGCTTCGTCGAGTCTCCCTGGAAGCGATCAACAACAAACTTGATCGATAAGGCTGCCGGGCTGGCCTGTTTGAGCGCCGCCAACAACGGCGAACTGGTACGATTGCTCCAACTGACCAGTTCGAGCACCGATTGATAATAAGCGCCGACGGTGCCGTCGCTGCCCGCGCCGGTACTCTGCAACCTTCCCCAGAGGTCATCAAACGGCGCTACCCGGAAAAGCCCTATGAAATAATCCTTAGCCGATATGGCCACCTTCACTTGCAGGCCCCAGACCTCAGAGACCCCCTGCTGATCGGTGTCGAGGTCGACGAGTTTGGCCGGCGAAGGCGAATCGGTGCTGGCGACGCTGGCACCGATCAATGGATCATCCGTCGCCGCTTTAAGCAACTTGCCGGTCGCGCCAACTGCGCCGCGCACTGTGCAGTTCTTGAATTGCCAGAAGTGATTGCCATTGGGGTTCCAGCTTGGCGAAGGATTGGTGACTGCCGGGTTATAGTTCGCCGGATCATTATTGATGGTCGAAGGATTGGCGATGAAAATCCCTGAGAAGTGTAATCTCGGAACATCCAAATAGCTCACCGTTCAGTTCTCCTTTCAAGCGCTTCACCGATCAAGAAGGGTCAGTTGCGGCGCGCCTAGTTGCGGCGCGCAATGATGCGCCGGCGCTCTCGCCACAACTTCGCCGTCAACCGGCGTTCTGCTTCTGCAACTGTAGATCGATCCATTGCAGGATCATCTGCGCCTTGTCGCGCGACATATCGCGGGTCACTTGCATGTAACCTGGATCATCTTTTGGCAGCGACAGCACGCGTTTGATGGCTTCGAGATTCGCCGGCTGCGTGACTTGCTGGTAATCGCCGAGGTTGATGACGTTGGCGGTCATGAAAGGATAGAGCTTGGCATACTGCGAGAAGACCGGCTCGACATCTCGCTTCCAGGTCGGCGGCGCTTTGTAGATGTAGCTGTTATGTACAAGGATGCTGACAAAGCTCGTCGGATCGTGATTATAACCTTGCGGTTCCTCGTCGCCCCAGATGTAGCGGACGCCATAGACCTGGCCGTCAATGAACTTTCTGGGATTCTTTGGATCCGAGGCAATCAGCTTGAACGAGGCGCGGCCCTGTTCATCTGTGGTCACGGTTGCCGGCGAAATTTGCAAGGCCGATTCGGGGACGCCGATTGGCATGGACGGGGGGTTCGGCGGGGTCTGCATATTGTTGACCGAGGCCGGATCCTGCACCAGCGTGATCAATTGATTGACCGCCGGTTTGCCGAAGACGGTCGCGTAAAGCTGTACCGCGACTTCATCGCCGGGATCCATGCGGAAAACAAATTGGTCTGCCCGAACAAATGCGGCCAGCGAGTTCTCCTGGATCAACGGGGTGATCTGTCCCCAGGAGGCGATCTGCACGATGGCCAGCGGCGTCGTCGCGATCAAATTGAGTTGATCAGCGGTCAGCGCAAATTCCTCTATGCCGGCTGTCGTCGTATACCAATCCGGCGCTTGATAGCTGATCTCGCCAATGAGCGTCGGCGGCGCGTTCGAGGGCAGCGCGGCAAGCGCCAGCCGTCCGAGCGCCGGGTTCATCGGGCCGCCGGGCGTGGTCGTCGAAATGCTGTTGCCGACATCAACGATGAGCGTTTGGCGATTCTCGTCCACCTTAGCAGGCGTGAAGAAGATCGGCGCACCCGGCGCGGTCAACAGCGTCGCCGGTGAATCATAAGGGTCGCTGGTCGGGGTCGGCGCGCTGCGCAGCAGGCGGCCCGCGACAAAGTGATCTGGCTCACTTTCAAAGGCCGGGCCAATCGTGCCGACGATCCGGCCTTGCGTAAACGTCGGCGTGCCTGAAGAGAGATTGATGCCGTCGAGGTTGAATTTGATCGACAGCTTATTCAGGTTCAGGGCCTGAAGCTCTTCGAGAAACCGTGAAGTGATCGTCTGGCTCCAGCGCAACTCGCTGATGACCGATTGATAGGATGCGCCCATTGGCGCATCGCCGCTCGCGCCTGCGCCGACGGCGCGAAACCATATGTCGGTGAAGGCCGCGACTTCATACCTCCCGGCAAACGAGTTGGCAAGGCCGAAGAGGCCCAACTGAACCTGCTGGCCCCAGATCTCGGAAACCATCTGTTGCTCAGGATCGAGATCGACGATCTTGGCGATACGCTGCTGATTAGCGCCCATAAACGCAGCCCCGATGATCGGGTCTTGCTCAGGCGAGGTGCAGACCGTGCCGTCTGCATAATAAACCGCCTGCACCGTACAATCGATGAATTGCCATTGACCGGTGCCCGTCGGATTCCATCCCGGATTCGGGGCGCTGACGCGCGGATCGTAATTTTGCGGCGTGTTGTTGACCGTCGACGGATCGGCGCTGAAGGTTCCCGCGAAGCATAACCTGGGAAGGTCGAGGTAGCTCATGACAGCCATCCTTTCGTCAAGCATCAGAGGAGAGCAGAAGTGAGAAGAGCGGTTGCCAGCGACAATCGCCGCTGCTCAAGAAAGCGAAATTTGTTGAATCAGCGACAGCGCGAAACTGAAACTCTGAGCCCGAAGATCAGCTTGGTGACAACCTGAAGCAATTTGCCCGTGCCGAAAGCGGCACCAGAAAACTTAAAAAGCCAATCTTGCGGGAGTCATGCTTGCTCAAAACCGAGGGCGATATTACGCCAGCCGCTGGCGCTTGTCAATCGAAATGAGATTTACGCCACACTATCACGCCGGACGATTGTCTGTGATCGAGTTGACCTTGCGCGGCAGCCATTGTTATTTTCTTCCGCATGCAAGAACAACTCGAAGAAATCATTCGCCAGTTCCAGGCCGATACCGGCTCGATCCACTTGCTCGAAGACGGCGTGCTGATTCTCAAAGCTCAGGTCGGACTGCCGCCGCATGTCGCCGAGATCGTTTCCAGAGTGCCGATTGGCAAGGGCATGGCCGGCCTTGCCTTCGAACGCAACGAGCCGGTCTCCAGTTGCAATATCCAGTCAGACCAGACCGGCAGCGTGCGCCCCGGAGCTAAAGATACAGGGGTAAACGGAGCCATTGTCGTGCCCTTGCGCAGCCCAGGCGGCGAGGCTGTAGGCGCGCTCGGCATCGGCGTCCGCCGCGCCTACGAGTACACGACAGAGGAGACCGAACGATTGCTCGCGGCGGCAACGCAACTCTTGTCATAGGATTTGATTGCCTTACCAGACCGCTGATAAAAGCCATGAGTACCATAGATCAGCCAACGTTCGCCCTGGCGCATCTGCGCGCCGCGACGCGCTCAGGAAGGACGCCGCAGGGCGATTGATTCACCCAACCAGGGGCCATTTACCGGGCCTGGCGAAATTCAATCGCCGGACAATTCAAGGGAGTCCGCGCGCCGCATTGTTCAATCGCCGCCGACAATCCGACTCGCTTCGCCAGCTAACTTGACAAGGCAAAGGCCATTTCGTATCCTATCTGTTCGTCTTCTTTACGAATAATTTGGAGATTCGCATCATGAGTACATTCGTTCCGAGCGGCAAGAATCTTGAGCAGAGTCGCAAGTGGCACATCATTGACGCCAACGGCAAGACCGTTGGCCGATTGGCAACCGAGGCGGCGCGCATCTTGATGGGCAAGAACAAACCCACCTATACGCCTTATATTGATGTCGGCGACCATGTCGTCGTCATCAACGCCGAGAAGGTCGTCTTTACCGGCAATAAGTGGAAGGACAAAGTCTATCGCCACCACACCGGCTGGCCCGGCGGACTCAAAGAGATCACCGCGCAGAAGCAATTGCAGCAGCACCCGGAGCGCATTCTGGAATCAGCGATTCGCGGCATGCTGCCGAAAAATAAACTCGGTCGCAAGATGGGCAAGAAGCTCAAAGTCTATGCTGGCACCGATCACCCGCATCAGGCGCAGCAGCCCGAAGCTTTTGAGATCAAGCGATAAGTAATGGCGGTCACCCTTGCGGGCCGCATGAGTTGAAGGAGAGTCGATAGTGGCAGAGACGACACAGAATTATGGAACGGGCCGCCGCAAGAGCGCCACGGCGCGCGTCTTCCTCAGGCCCGGCACCGGCGAAATTATTATCAACAAGCGCAAGCTCGAAGATTATTTTGATAACAAAGTGCATCGCATGGTGATTCGCCAGCCGCTGCACCTGACAGACACGGCTGACAAGTTCGATATTCTGGTGAACGTCGACGGCGGCGGCATGGCCGGTCAGGCGGGCGCGGTGCGTCACGGATTGACGCGCGCGCTGGTCGAGTTCAATCCTGAATTCCGCACACGCCTGAAGCGCGCCGGCTTTATCACCCGCGACCCGCGCGCCAAAGAACGCAAGAAGTATGGACAGAAGGGGGCGCGCAAACGCTTCCAGTTCTCGAAACGCTAATTCGATTTTGGATTTTGGATTTTAGATTTCAGATTAGAAAGAGCATCGCGCTCATTCGCTTAATCCAAAATCGGCAATCCAAAATCCAAAATCGATAAATCCATTGTTGGCCCTTGCGATTGGTTGTTCCAGCAGGACAATTGGAACGCGGGCCGGCGAGTACATAAACCAATTCAACATGCAGGAGGTAAGATTGGCTACTGTAACCATGAAGGAACTGCTTGAAGCCGGCGTCCACTTCGGACACCAGGTCAGGCGGTGGAATCCGAAGATGAAGGAATACATCTTCGGCGAACGTAACGGAATTTACATTATTGACCTTCAGAAAACTCAGCGGCTCTTCAAAGAGGCTGTGAAATTCGTCACCCAGGCGGCGATGGACAACAAGAGCTTCCTGTTTGTCGGCACCAAGCGCCAGGCGCAGGACGCCGTCGCCGAAGAGGCCAAACGCTGCAATCAATTCTACGTCAACCAGCGCTGGCTCGGCGGCTTGCTCACCAACTTTCAGACGGTGCAGAAGTCGATTCAGAAGATGAAGGACATCGAAGCCATGCGCACCGACGGGCGCTTCGATGCGCTGACGAAAAAAGAGCGCCTGCAACTTGAGCGCGAGCACTCGGCGCTTGAGAAGAACCTCGCCGGCATACGCGATATGCGCCATCTGCCGGACGTGATCTTCATCATCGACTCGAACAAGGAAGAGATCGCCGTTCACGAAGCCAACAAGCTTGGCATCACGACCGTCGCCATCGTCGATACGAACTGCAATCCCGATGGCATTGACTACATCGTACCGGGCAACGACGACGCGTTGCGCGCCGTGCGTCTGTTTGCGGCGAAGATGGCCGATGCCATCGTCGAAGGCCAGCAGATGCTCAAGGAAGGCGCAGCCGAGGGCAGCGAGGCCGGCGAGAGCGTCGCCGGCGATGGCGCGGAAGCGGCACCGCGCGGCGAGCGCCCTGAGCGTGGCGAGCGCGGTGAACGCCGCGACCGTGGCGGACGTGGCGGCAGAGGCGGTGACCGTCGTGGCGGACGCCGCACGACCTACGTGCCGCCGGGAGCGCCGCCCATTCCCGAAGCCGCCGCCGTGCTGCCGCAGGCGGGCACACAGGCAACTGCCAGCGTACCCCAGAACGACGTACAGGGGTCGCAACCCGGCACGCGCCGCCCTCTCGAAGCGGTTGATGCGCCGCGTGAAAGTCTACCGGCAAAGACCGTCGCGCCTGCCGACCCTGTGCCAGGAGTCGCGCCCGACCGCGAACCCGGCGCGTCGGCAGATGCGGGCGCTAGCAAAGCCGAAGCCGCAGAGTAAGGTAGAAGCGACGCGGCGACAGGTTCGGTCAAGCGGTAGGTTCCCGCATGTCCCGTCGCCGCGTCCCCGCGTCGCGGCGGCTTTTTTCATTATCAAAGAGGAGAGTCAGGTAGTAATGTCAAACGCGATTTCAGCAACAGCGATTAAAGCACTCCGAGAGAAGACCGGTGCCGGCATGATGGAATGCAAAGCGGCGCTCACAGAAGCTGCCGGCAGCGAAGAAAAAGCCATCGATATTCTGCGCAAGCGCGGTCAGGCGACGGCGGCCAAGAAGTCGGGCCGCATCACCGCCGAAGGTCTGGTTGACGCTTACATTCATGCCGGCGGCAAGATCGGCGTGCTCGTCGAAGTCAACTGTGAATCGGATTTCGTCGCCCGCACGGACGATTTTCGCGGCTTCGTTCATGATCTGGCGATGCACATTGCCGCCAGCGAGCCGCGCTACGTCATCAAAGAAGAAGTCCCGGCAGAGGTGCTTGATAAAGAACGCGAGATTGCGTCCGATCAGGCCCGGCAAGATCCGAAGAACGCTAACAAGCCGCAGCAGGTGCTTGATAAGATCGTCGAAGGTCGCCTGAACAAGTTCTATCAAGAAGTCGTGTTGATGGAGCAGCCGTTTGTCAAAGATCAGAACATGACGGTTGGCCAACTGGTCACGGCGATGACCGGCAAGACGGGCGAGAATGTCAAAGTGCGGCGCTTCGTCCGCTTCAAGATGGGCGAGGGGCTCGAAAAACGCAGCGCCGACCTCAGTGCAGAGGTACAGGAACTGCTCGGCAATTAGTAACCGGCAATCAAGCCTCTCGTAAAAGAGAGGCTTTTTTATTAAGCGCTGAACTGCGGCATGGGATTCCGCTTTTAGGCGAGACTCCATGCCTGAAGGGCTGAGTCAACGGCTCGATGGTAAAAGTAATCTATGTCGTCAGAACGCAAACCCGTCTATAAACGCATTCTCTTGAAGCTGTCGGGCGAAGCCTTGATGGGCGGGCAAGGCTACGGCATTGACCCGACGACGATTACGCGCATTGCCAGAGAGATTAAAGATGTTCACGATCTCGGCGTCGAGATCGCCATCGTCGTCGGCGGCGGCAACATCTTTCGCGGCGTCGCGCTCTCGGCCAAAGGCATGGATCGCGCCTCTGCCGATTACATGGGCATGCTGGCGACCGCCATTAACGCGCTCGCCTTGCAGGATGCGCTCGAAAAGCAGAACGCCTTTACGCGCGTGATGTCGGCTCTGGAAATGAACAAGATCGCCGAGCCGTTCATTCGCCGCCGCGCCATCCGCCACGTCGAGAAAGGGCGCATCGTCATCTTTGCCGCAGGCACCGGCAACCCATATTTTACGACCGATTCGGCGGCGGCGCTGCGGGCCCTGGAGATTCGCGCCGACGCCATTTTGAAAGCCACGAAAGTCGAAGGCATCTACACCGCCGATCCGGCAACCGATGCCACCGCGACCATGTTCGATCATCTCACCTACCTGGACGTGATTCAACGCGACTTGAAAGTCATGGACACATCGGCCATCAGCCTGGTGCGCGAGCGCAATGTGCCGATACATGTTTTCAATCTCTATAAAGAAGGCAACATCGCACGGGTTGTCTGCGGCGAAAAAATCGGCACCATCGTGCGCAACCAGTTGCCGGCTGATCTGGCCGGACAGTCGGGCGCGCCAGCTTAATTTTGGATTTTAGATTTCGGATTTTGGATTAGCTCAAGCCGAGCGGCGCTGACCGCTGCGATGAAAGCCTGAGTGTAAATTTGGATCAATAGCGCCTCGCCGCTTTTCAACGATTCCGGCATAATCTAAAATCTAAAATCCAAAATCCAAAATTGGAAGGGGATGGAATGGAGATCAAAGATGTCATCAACGATGCGCGCCGCCGGATGGATTCGGCAGTTGAGGATGCGCGTAAAAAACTCGCAGCGGTGCGCACGGGCCGCGCTTCTGTGAGCCTGCTCGACAACGTGCGTGTCGAATACTATGGCACCGAGATGCCGCTCAATCAGGTGGCGACGATTCATGCGCCGGAACCGACGCTGATCACCTTGCAGCCGTTCGACCCGACGCAGCTTGGCCCGATTGAAAAGGCGATTCGCGCTTCCGAGCTTGGATTGAATCCCTCGAACGACGGCAAGCTCATCCGCGTACCGATTCCGCCGCTGACCGAAGAACGCCGTCGGCAGATGGTCAGGGTGGTTCACGATGTCGCCGAAGAGCATCGCACCGCCATCCGCAATGTCCGCCGCGATGCCAACGATCATCTCAAGCGGTTGCTCAAAGAGAAGAGCGTCTCCGAAGATCAGGAGAAAGACGGCCTCGACCATGTGCAGAGATTGACCGACCAGCACATCGCCAGGATCAACGAAGCATCAGAGCACAAGGAAAAAGAGGTGATGACCGTTTAATCGCTGCTTCGACCTGCCCAGCCAGGATTTCGGCAATGCGTGGTTGAAGGTCTTAGCCTTCAGCCACGCACCCCACTCGCTTAATCCATCCGGCGTTCTTTATCGCCTTAAAATGGTGCGCGAATGACCATAGGCTTTGCACCGCAGGCACCGCAGGCACAAAGATTCACCAGGCTTAAGGCGTCTCTTTGTGTTGGTGCTTTGGCGGCGGCAGCCGAGTCCACCGCCACAGAGAAGCGCCACAAAAAGAAAAGAGCCTGAATAGGCTCCGAAGCTGTCTGAATTGTAACTGGCCAAGAGGCTCAGGGGGGCGTCCACTTCCCCCTGATTCCAACTACTCCCAAATCTAATAAACGTACTATACAACAAAATTCTTGAAATAATCATTGCAATTCGCTTGCGCTTTTTCCAGAACGCCAACCGTCCATAAAATAGATCTGTACCCTAAATCAGGCCGCATAAGAAGAGGACAAAAGAGATTGCCACCGCAGGCACCAAGACACAGAGAAAACTCTAAAACGCTCCTGGGTTTCTTAATGTTTTTTGAATCCCTCTGTGTCTTTGTGCCTGCGGTGGCCAATCCCCTGTTCTAATCTCGTAAGTTTTGATTTAGGACGGGCGGGCTTCAGGCGGCAGGTTGAAAGCGAATGCGCCGTTCAGAGTCGGAAACATAATCGATCCAGACGCGGATTGCGCCTTCGGGCACTTCATTCAGACGTTCGGCCCACTCAATCACCGTAACTGCCTGGTCATCGGCGAAGATTTCTTCGAGACCAAGCTCGCGGCACGCATCCTGGTCGAGCCGGTAAAGATCGATGTGAAAAAGCCGCAGCCGGCCTGCGTACTCGTTGATCAGCGTGAACGACGGGCTGGTGACTTCTGCCGGATCAATTTCAAGCCCGGCGGCCAGCCCTTTAGCAAACACGGTCTTGCCTGCGCCGAGATCGCCGCTCAACAGAAAGACGCTGCGGGCGTTGAGTTGCGCACCCGTGCGCTCGGCCAGTTCGAAAGTCTCTTCCGCCGAATGGGTGATGAATTGGCCGGTAATCAGCGGCTCGGTTTGTGTGGATGGTTCTTGTGTCACGTGGATTGATTTATGCCGGCCTGAAAGCGCTCCGCTTTGCCGCCTACGCGGATGAACGCCTCGCCGAGATGCGTGATGATGTCTGTGGCAATCATCGCCCGCGTGCCGAGCCGGGCCGCCGCCAAATCGCCCGCCAGCCCGTGCAGGTAGACCGCAGCAATCGTTGCCGCGAGCGGCTCGTCCCGCTTTTGCGCCAGCAGCCCGGCGATTATGCCTGTCAGCACGTCACCCGTGCCGCCCGTCGCCATGCCGGGGTTGCCCGTCGGGTTGACGTAAACTTCGCCGTCGGGCGCGGCAATCAACGTGCGGCTGCCTTTCAATATCAGGATGACGCCATGCAAGGTTGCGAACTCGCGCGCCGCTTCAACGCGATTGTGAAGTATATCACTAATCGTCTTGCCGGTGAGCCGCGCCATCTCGCCCGGATGCGGTGTCAGGATCAGTGGCTGTGCGCGGCTGCCGGCGACGTTTTCGGCCCAGGGCACGAGCGCGTTAAGTGCATCGGCATCCAGTACCATCGGGCGTTCGCGCTGCACGACCATCGAGCGCACAAAGGCGCGCGTCGTTTCTTCCGACGCGCCGAGCCCCGGCCCCATCGCTACGACATCGCGCGCCGTCGCCAACTCAATCGCTCGCTCGGCGGCTTCCCTGGAAACGGCTCCCAGAGTCGTTTCCGCCAGCGGCTCGGTCATGCATTCGGCGATAACACGGGCAGCAACGACCGGCTGTGATGATTCGGGCGTCGCGATGGTCACGAGTCCCGCGCCGGCGCGCAAGGCAGCTTCGCCTACCATGCAGGCCGCGCCCGTCTTGCCACGCGAGCCGGCGACGACCAGCACTTTTCCGGCATCGCCTTTGTTGGCCTGTGAACTGCGCCGCGATGCCTGTAGCCATACATCCACATCTTTCTCTTCAACGAGATTCAACTGCGAGCCGCACGCAGCGATCAACTCATCGGGCGAGCCAATATGTCCAACAACCAGTTCGCCGCTCGCCTCGCAAGCCGGCGGCAAGATGTTGGCAATCTTGGGCGCGGTGAACGTGACGGTCAGATGGGCGCGCACCGCCGGGCCGATCAATTCGGCAGCGTCAGAGGCGACGCCCGAAGGCACGTCAACCGCGACAACCGGCACACCTTCGCCAAGCGAGTTGATCAATTCGATGGTGTCGGCAAACCATCCCGCCGCCGGGCGCGCGAGACCCGTCCCGAATATCGCATCAATAACGATGTCGGGCCGATTCCTTGTTGCCGCGCTGCGCAATTGCTCAAGGCTTTCAATCTCGACAAATCGCGCGTGCGCTGACGAAACCGCAAGCGCGCGAATGACCTCGAAATTGCTTCTGGCATCGCCGCGCGCTTCATCCACGCGACCGAGCAGCAGCACATCCACCGCCGCGCCTTTGACGGTGAGCAAGCGCGCCACCGCCGCGCCGTCGCCGCCATTGTTACCTTTGCCACAAATCACCAGCGCCCGCCGCCCGTCCATTGCGCCGAACTTTTTTTCGATAGCCTCAACCGTGCGCGCGGCGGCATTTTCCATCAGCAGAAGGCTCGGCATGTTGTAGTTTGCGGTCGTCAACTGATCCACAGCGCGCATCTGCTCGGCGGTGAGTATCTTCATACAGGCGATAATAGGCGAGCGTCGAAGAGGTGTCAAAATTCATCGTGCGCCGTCCGCCGCAGCATTCTTTCCGTCGACCAGATGATCCCAGTAATGCGCGGCGCGAGTTGCAAGCGCCGGCAGGTCATCGGCGAGCAGATAGCCGCCTTTGATCAAGCTAAGCGCCGCCTGTTTGATCTGTTCGAGATAATGCTCGCGGTCGCCGTAGCGTTCGGCAATGGAGAGGCGCGGATCGTTCGTACCTTCACGTTCGGATTTGGTTCTGGCGAATGGGATGAACGAACCGGCGAAGTCGGCGAGTTGATCTGCCGCGCCACTCTTCGTATCGCGCGGATTCCAGCCCGTGTAGGTCGCCAGCGGCGCGGCGACTTCCGGCATGCGTATGCCGCCGAGATCAATGCCGTCGCCATCAACTTGTGGAACGTACATTACAAATGCTTTGCCGACCTTCGGCGGCTCAAGCGTGACGATGCCTTGCGTTTTGAATTGCGGGCCGTAATCGACGCGGTAGGCTTGGTGAATCGCGCGCGTGAAATTGACGCCGGGAATCTTCGGAAATCTCACGTCTTCGGGGCGCACCAGCGAGCCATCGCTGAAGCGCGCATAGCGGCTCGGCGGCGGCGGCATGTTGTCTCTGGCCCAGCCGTCGAGCGCCACAATCAGCGCGCGCATCGCCCAGGTGTAATCGTTCGGGCTGGTGCGGTTCTGAGTGCCGGCAGCCTGCGGCGGAAACGGCGACGGCCCGTGCTGGCCGCCGGCGAAAAAGTAAATCCGCACGTTGTCCGTTAGCCGCGCGTCTTTGCCGTCAAGCGTCGTGTGAATCAACGAAGCGGCGCGGCCCCAGTATTCATAAGAAGAAAACGTGTAGAAAATCTTCGGCAGCGGCTGCTCGTGGGCGTGCGTCAGCAAACCGTCGCGTTCTTTGGTGAGCGGATCTTGCTGCTCAACGTCGGTGAACGGAAAGATGTCCGTCGGATAGAAAAAAGTCGAAAACTGGCTGGCATCGCGCGACGCTTCGGCGAAGCGATAATTGAAGCTGCCACGACCGCCGCCGGCAACGTGCGCATCGATGGCGTCAAAAACTTTGCGGTTGCGCTCGTCGGCGTTGAAGCCTTGGTAAAGAAAATGCCTGAGAAAGCGCCCCGATTGCGAGATGCCGAAGCCGATGGCGCGCGCGACGGTCAGCGCTTCGTTCCTGTCGTATTTGAAATACGCCATGGCGTCGCGCACCGCCGCCAAACCAAGCCCGACGACCACCGGGTTTTCGGCGCGATAAACGATCTCATAAATCCTGCCCGGCTCGAAGCCGCCTTTCAGGTAAATGGAATTTGGATCACTCACCGCCTTTCCATCGACCAGCCGCGCGAATTGCCAGTCATTGCGCGGAATCGCGCGCCGCTCGCCTGAAATTGCATCACGCACCGTGAGCCTATAAGCGGCGTTGTCGAGATCAATTGCCGGATAGGGTTTCTGACCGCGATGGCCGAGTGATGTATCATACACTTTGTTTGAGAAGACGAAATCAGCGCGCACCAGTCCGCTGATCGGCTTGCCGTTGTCTGTAGCCACCGGCGCGATCAAGCGCAGGAGGTTCGGCTGATCCGGCACGTCCGTCTGCCAGCCGATCCAGACGAGCGCGAAGCCTCGGCGCAGAAGAAAGCCGTCACCCATCTCCGCTTCACTCGTCGGGTCGAATGAGTTGCGCCCGTGATTGAAGAATCTGAGCATCGCTTTGCCGCCGCGATTCGGGATTTCGACCAGCGCCGTGCCGTTGCCGCGCTGACTCTCTTTTGGCTTGAGGATGAAGAAGTCTGCGGCGAATTCAACCAGTCCACGCGGGTTGCGCGGCGCTTTATCGAGATCGACGATTTGGCGATTGCGCGCCGCCTTCGGGTCGACTTCAAAATAGAGTTTGCCGGCAATTTTTTCATATGGCCCGGCAGCGCCGAACGCCCGACCTTCGGCCACATCGGTGCGCGAGGTGATTTCCATGCGCGTGACCCTGGCGTCGGCGCTTGCGGTCAGGCACAGGAGCGCCGCCAGCAGAGAAAGATTCAGTGTGATTTTCATGACTTTCCTCAAACATCGCGGAGACTCGCGCGGTCACGTGACCAGCAGATTCAGCCACCCATCGACGACAACGGTTCGCCCGCCGGGGATCAGGGTCGTCGAACTGTATTCGGTGATGATGGCCGGCCCTTGAAGTTTCAGCCCGGCAGCGAAATCGTCGCGCGCGTAAACCGGCACGTCGGTGGCGCGCTCCGCAAGATAAACCTTAGCCGTTTGGCGCGGCGCGACCTTGCGCGGCTTCGTCGCTGAGCGCAGCAATCGCGGCTTATCGGTTACGCCCGTGGCGCGCACGCGCAACGAGACGATCTCGGTGGCGCGCTTCGCATCCCCGTAGCCATAGCGTTCGCGATGCGCCGCATGAAAACGTGATTCAAAACGGGTGCTCCATGCCACGTCAATTTCGAACGACTGGCCAACGTAGCGCATGGCTACTGACCGCGCCAGTTTAATGCGGTTGGCGGCAAAGCCTTCGCGCTTGAGATCACTTGCGGCTTCGCGTGCAAGCTGCGCGAAGCCTTTGTCAATCGCTCGCCGGTCGCTCGCCGCTGTCTTCAACATCACCGTGCGCGAATAATCTTTGACGACATCGCCCAGCAGCACGCCGAGCGCCGACAAGGTTCCGGGCGAGCGCGGAATAAACACCTGCGGAATGCGCAAGGCGTCAGCGAGCGCGCAAACGTGCAGGCCGCCGGCACCGCCGAAGCTGACGAGCGTGAATAAACGCGGATCCTGTCCGCGCTCAACCGAGACGACGCGCAAGGCCGATTCCATGTTGGCATTGGCGACGCGCACGACGCCGAGCGCCGCACGCTCTGCGGTGACCGGGCGGGCGCTGTGCTCGGCCATAGCCGTCGCCAATCGTTTGAGCGCGGCACGCGCTCGTTCAACATCGAGCGGCATCGCGCCGCCCAGCAAATCCGTGCTGCCGAAGCGGCCAAGCACAAGATTAGCATCCGTCACCGTGACTTCTTCGCCGCGGCCGTAGCAGGCAGGGCCAGGGTCTGCGCCCGCCGATTCAGGGCCGACGCGCAACGCCCCGGCTTCGTCGACGCGCGCAATCGAACCGCCGCCCGCGCCGACCGTGTGAATATCAATGATCGGCACAGCCACCGGCAAACCGGCCACCAGAGCCTCATTCGTGGTGCGAGCCGCGCCGCGACACAGCGCCACATCCGTAGATGTGCCGCCCATATCGAAGGTGATAATGTCGCGAATGCCGGCTGCTGCCGCGACTCGCAACGCGCCGACGACACCGCCCGCCGGCCCTGAAAGAATGGCCCGCACCGGCTCGCGCGCCGCCATGCCTGCCGACACCGAGCCGCCGTTGGATTGCATCACTCGCAAACTGATGGGGCTGGGGGCCAGGGGCCGGGGGCCGGACAGATTCGCTTTGCGAACTGTGCGCGACATCCTGCGACTGGCGCGCGGCTCTTGACTATGACTTGCTCCGCGATCATCCGTTTCCTGAGTCTCTGCCCCGGCCCCCGGCCCCCGGCCCCCGGCCCCCAATGCGTCCATCAGCGAACCCAGGTAGCGCGACATGAGCGGCACCAGATAAGCGTTGATGACGGTCGTTGAGGTGCGCTCATATTCGCGATACTCAGGGAGAATTTTATGCGACAGCGACACGGGAATGCTCAAGGCCGCAAGCGCCTGCGCGACGATTTGTTCATGCGCCGGATTGGCGAACGAGAAGAGCAAGCAGACGGCGACGGATTCGACTGGCGGGCTTGCGTGATGAAGCTTACTAATGGCTTTTTCGAGGCTCGCTGAATTGAGCGGCGTCAGAATTTCTGAGTTCGGCCCGGTGCGTTCATCGAGGCCGACGCGCAGTTCGCGTCTGACCAGCGGCGCAGGCCGCATCACCATCAAGTTGTAAAGCTCAGGCCGCGCCTGCCGGCCTATCTCGATGACATCCTCGAAGCCGGCGGTGGTGACGAGCGCCGTGCGCGCGCCTTTGCGTTCCAGCAAGGCGTTGGTGGCGACGGTCGTGCCGTGGACGATTTCTCCGGGCAAAGCGCCGCTTTCACCGATGACCCGCGCCAATCCATCGAGAATGGCTTGCGCCGGATTGTGCGGCGTCGAAGAGACTTTGAACGACATGAAACGCGGGCCGCGCGCCACCACGAAATCCGTGAACGTGCCGCCGGTGTCGATGCCGATTCGCAAGGTTTCAGACAAGATCACACGCTCTCCCATGGATGACGGACTTCAAGCAAGGCAGTCGCGGCGGCCTGCCGCAAGCGCCACGCAACAAGGGGGGATTTTACTGGCAGGATGCGCCGATCCGCCAGACGAAAGATCGCCGCCAGTTGCCTGCGGCTAAATTGAAACTTATGAGATTAGAAGAGGGGATTGGCCACAGAGTCACAAAGTCACAGAGGAAAATATTGAGAAAACCAGGGGCGTTTTAGAGTTTTCTCTGTGTCTTGGTGCCTGCGGTGGCAATTTCTTTTGTCCCTTTCTTATGCGGTCTGATTTAGTGAAAGCAGGCTATGCCGGGTCGTAATCGTCGTCTGACAACACGAAACTGACCAACGAATTTAGGCCGGGCGGCTTGACGGCTGTGCGTAATTCAAGTAACCTTTCGGCGTATCAGACAAACTGAAATTCAATAATAACCCCACAGTCCCATCCTCATAAACAAGCAGTAACGCGATGCCCCTTTGTCCAAGATTGACGGCAAGCATACGACGAGATTGATTAAGCACTTTTTGCCAGCCGCTGACGGCAATGAAGCGGCGGCTTGATGATCGCTAGTCCTGCGCCCTCATTCCATCAATCGAACAGGTATGTAATTGGCGCTGCTAAAAGGAGGAAGAGCACAAATGAACCCATACAAGCTAAAGCAAGCACTGACGGCGTCCATCAGGCGCAACCGCCGAAGGGCTGTCGAAGTCGACACCGCACCGGCGCGGCAGAGCATATCTGCAAGCAAGCGGGCGAAGTTGAATATTTCTATGAAAGGCGCGGGCCGGCGGCTCGCGTTTATCTGCGGTTTGCTGCTTGTGGCGTGCAGCGTCCTGTACGCCGCACCACCTGCCAGGATCGCTGCTGCGCCGCTCCCTTATGCGTTTCAATCACCCGACACGGCGCGCAGCGTCTGGAGCGATACGACGGTGCCTAGCGTCACCGATACGCCGGTTGATTCAAGCGCCGTCGAACTCGGCATGAAGTTCCGCTCAAGCGCCAACGGCTACATCACCGGCGTGCGCTTTTACAAAGGCGTGACCAACAGCGGCGTCCACGTCGGCAACCTGTGGACGAGCACGGGAACGCGGTTAGCGACGGCGACGTTCACCAACGAGACAGCAAGCGGCTGGCAGGAGGTGAATTTCTCTGCGCCCGTGCAAATCACCGCCGATACCACGTATGTGGTCTCCTACCACACGAACGTCGGTCACTACGCCTTCGACTTTGGCTATTTTGCATCTACGGGAGTGAGCAACTCGCCGCTGCAAGCGCTGGCCGATGGCGAAGACGGGCCGAACGGCGTCTATCAATATGGCGCTGGCGGCTTTCCAAGCGATACCTACAACGCCAGCAACTACTGGGTAGATGTAGCATTTATTACAAGCTTGCCGGCGCGCAGCATATGGAATGATGCGACCGTGCCCGGAACGACGGACACGCCGGCTGACTCAAGCGCCGTCGAACTCGGCCTCAAGTTCCGCGCAGAGATCAACGGCTACATCAGCGGCGTGCGCTTTTACAAAGGCGTGACCAACAGCGGCACACACGTTGGCAATCTGTGGACGAGCGCCGGCACGCTGCTCGCCACGGCAACTTTTATCAATGAGACGGCAAGCGGCTGGCAGGAGGTGAAGTTTGCGACGCCTGTTCAGATCACTGCCAATACGACTTATGTGGCTTCCTACCACACGAACGTTGGCCATTACGCCTTCAATGCAGCGTTCTTTACGACCTCAGGAGTGACCAACTCGCCGCTGCGGGCGCTGGCCGATGGCGAAGATGGGCCGAACGGCGTCTTTAAGTACGGCGCTGGCGGATTCCCTACCGATACCTTCAATGCCGCCAACTACTGGGTAGATGTAGCTTTTGCTACAACTCTGCCGGCGCGCAGCATATGGAATGATGCGACCCTGCCGGGCGAACCGTCGACGCCCGTCGACAGCAACGCCGTCGAACTCGGCATGAAGTTTCGCGCCGATGTGAATGGCTATGTCACCGGCGTGCGCTATTACAAAGGCATCGATAACACCGGCACGCATGTCGGCAACCTCTGGAGCAGCACTGGAGAGTCGCTGGCAACCGCCACTTTCACGAACGAGACGGCAAGCGGCTGGCAGGAGGTGAGCTTCGCGACGCCCGTGCAGATTACCGCCAATACGACCTACGTCGTCTCTTATCACACGGAGGTCGGCCACTACGCTTTTGACTTCGGTTATTTCACTGGCTCGGTTGCCAACCCGCCGTTGCGAGCGCTGGCCGATGGCGAAGATGGGCCGAACGGCGTTTATCAATATGGTGCGGGCGGATTTCCCAGCGATACCTATCACGCCAGCAACTACTGGGTGGATGTGGCCTTCACGACGACGCCACCGCCACCGCCGCCGCCGCCGCCTGACGACGGGCCGGGCGGCCCGGTTCTCGTCATCATCAATAATGCCGATCCGTTTGGCCGTTATTATGGCGAGATACTGCGCGCCGAAGGTCTCAATGCTTATCACATTGCTGATATTGCTTCAGTCTCTGCGACCACGCTGGCGAGCTATGATGTAGCGATCTTGAGCGCCATGTCATTGACGGATACGCAAGCGGCGATGTTTGGTGATTGGGTCAATGCCGGCGGCAATCTGATTGCGATGCGCCCGGATAAACGGCTGGCCGCGCTGCTCGGATTAACCGATCAGAGCGCGACGCTTGCGGACGCTTACCTGCTGGTCAACACGGCGAGCGGGCCGGGCGCAGGCATCGTCAATCAAACGATGCAGTTTCACTCGACCGCCGATCTGTACACGCTCAATGGCGCGGCAAGTATCGCGACGCTCTACAGCAACGCCACCACGGCAACCTCAAGCCCGGCGGCGACGCTGCGCGACGTTGGCACGAATGGCGGCCAGGCCGCAGCGTTCACTTATGATCTGGCGCGCTCGGTCGTCTACACGCGGCAGGGCAACCCTGCGTGGGCCGGACAAGAACGCGACGGCACCGCGCCGATACGCTCCGATGATCTGTTCTTCGGCGCTGCCGCCGGCGACACCCAGCCTGACTGGGTTGATTTGAACAAGGTCGCCATCCCGCAAGCCGACGAGCAGCAGCGATTGTTGATCCATCTCATTGAGACGATCAACAGCGACCGCGAGCCGCTGCCGCGCTTCTGGTATTTCCCGCGCGACCTGAAAGCCGTGGTGGTGATGACCGGCGATGATCACGGCAATGGCGGCACTGCCGGACGCTTCGATGCCTACAAGGGGCTTAGTCCGGTGGGCTGCTCGGTGGATAACTGGGAATGCGTGCGCGCCACTTCTTACATCTATCCGAACACGCCGTTGACCGATGCACAGGCAGCGGCCTATGACGCCGATGGCTTTGAGGTCGGCTTGCATGTCAACACCAACTGCGACAACTGGACGCCCGCGAGCCTGGAGTCTTTCTTTGCGAGCCAGTTGAGCGACTGGAGCGCCAAGTATACGAGCCTGAGCGCGCCGGTAACCAATCGCACACACTGCATTGCCTGGAGCGATTGGGCGAGCGAACCGCTGGTCGAGTTGCAGCATGGCATCAGGCTGGACACGAATTATTATTACTGGCCGGGCAGTTGGGTGCAGGATCGGCCCGGCTTCTTCACCGGATCAGGAATGCCCATGCGCTTTGCCAATCTCGATGGCACGATCATCGATGTCTATCAAGCAACGACACAGATGACCGATGAATCGGATCAGACATTCCCGTTCAATATCAACACGCTGCTTGACCGGGCGCTGGGCACAGAAGGTTACTATGGCGCATTCACCGCCAACATGCACACCGACAGCGCCAGTTCGAGCGGCTCGGATGCCATTGTCGCGGCGGCGCTATCGAGGGGCGTGCCGGTGATTGCCGCGCGCCAGATGCTCAAGTGGCTTGATGGCCGCAACCAGTCGAGGTTTGGCGCTCTCGCCTGGAGCGGCAATAGCTTGAGCTTCACGGTGACGGTGGGCGCGGGAGCCAACGGCTTGACCGCACTGCTGCCGTTAAGTTCGGCTGCCGGTACGCTCACCGGCATATCGCGCAATGGCGTTGCGGTCACCTACACGACGGAAACGATCAAAGGCGTGTCGTATGCGGTCTTCTCTGCGGCTGCCGGAAGCTACCAGGCGAACTACGGCGACTGATGGCTGACGGTGCTGATGTCGTAGCGGCCAGGGCGATCAGGGTGACAGGCAAACAAGCCAATCGGCCTGGTGTTTGCCTGTCGTCCTGGTTGCCCTGATCGCGTCCGGCGATTGCGATGAGAAGGAAATTTACTGAGGCGTGTCGCTGTTGATGTTAACAATGTGAATCTTAAAATTGAGCGTCTCGCCGGCAAGCAGGTGATTGGCGTCGAGGGTAATTTCATCGTCTTCGATATCGATGATGCGCACGGGCAGGCTCTGGCCCGAAGGCAGTTCGAGTTCCAGCGTCATGCCGACGGCGGGCATCATGCCTTCAGGAAACGCCTGGCGCGGCACGACGCGCACGAGTTCTTCATAATATTCGCCGTAAGCCTGCTCAGGCGGAATCTGGATGTCGCGCGTCTCGCCGGCTTCCATGCCTCGCACGCCTTCATCAAAACCCTGAATGACTTCGCCGGAGCCAACTGTGAAACTGAGGGGCTCGCGCCCGTCGCTGGAATCGAACACCGTGCCGTCGTCGAGCGTGCCAGTGTAGTGCAGGGAAATGTTGTCGCCTTCTTTAACTTGACTCATTGTGGCCTCCGAAAAGTGAGAGTGGGCTGAGGGCAGCCGATGCGCGTGCGCCCTGTCACTGATTTGTGAGCGATGCAGATGAATCGCCGAATCTGAGAAATATTACCGGGCGCGCAAGGTATCGCTTGCGCCCGACCAAAACCTGATAGTGTCGCGCGTTCAAAGATGAATGTCACTGGAAAAAACATAACACAGGCTCGCGAGGCTGTGCAAAATACGAGGTGATTAAAAGCAAGCTCCGGCGATGACCCTTCAATTGTTTGACAGACAACTCTGGCGCAGTCGCTATACAACGGAATCGCCTGAATCATCCCTGCCAAACAATGAAACTTTTCAGCCTGCCCGGAGTTGCAGCCAATGTCAGCCGCCCGCGCGTTGGCAAAGCGGCGGCGCGCGAGTAGGATTGATCTAACGCTCCAAGAGCTGAAACAAGACATGGGCAATCGTACAAAACTATTTTTATGGCTGCTGGTTGCCGCATTCGCCACGCCGGCGCGCGCCCAGGATCAGGATGAGCCGATCAGATTGAAAGCCGATCTCGTCTCGCTCACCGCTGCGGTTACGGATCGCAATGGGCGTGCCGTGCGGTCATTGAAGGCCGACGATTTCACGATCTACGAAGACGGCGCGCGCCAGCGCATCGAGCACTTTGCCGCCACCGAAGAGCCGTTTACGCTGCTGCTGCTGCTGGACATCAGCGGCTCGACGAAGGACGACATCGAATTGATGAAGCGCGCCGCCCGCAACTTTCTCGCTGAACTGCGCTTTGACGACCGCGTCGGGGTCATCGTCTTCAGCCGCGATATCGAGATGATCGGCGAATTCAGCGACCCGCGAGCCCGCCTGATCGCGGCCATTGAGCAGATTGCCACAGCGCCGGGCAGCGCCACTTCACGGTTTTCGACCGCCACCGGGACATCGTTTTACGATGCGCTTTATCTCGCACTCGCCGACAGCCCGTTGAAGCAGGTCGAAGGCCGCAAAGCCATCATCTGCATGTCGGACGGCGTCGATTCGACGAGTATGAAATCTTACAAACAACTCGCGCCGTTCGTCGAACGTTCGGAAGCGTCGATCTATTTTCTCGAACTCAACACCGAAGAAGCGACCCTTGAAGGCTTGCTCAAAGACCGCTCAGACCCTGAGCATTTGAATTTTTCGCCGGGCCAGTTGGCGCGTTACTTCGATGAGTACGACAAAGATTCGCCCAACCGTCTGCGCCCGCGCGAGACGCTGTCGCCGCTCGTGAAGCGCGAAATCAACACCGGCCTCTACGACATGGCGCGGCGCGACATGCGCGACATGGCGACGCGCACCGGCGGGCACGAATATGCGGTCAAGACGCTGGCGGATTTGAGCGGCGTTTACAAGCAGATCGCCGACGACTTGCGCTCGCAGTATTCCTTGAGCTATTACCCGATCAATCGCAGCCATGACGGGCGCTGGCGGCAGATTCGCGTCGAAGTCAAAGCACCCGGCGCAACCGTGCGCTCCCGTTCGGGCTACCGCGCCCCAGAGCGATAGTTTCAGTTTTCAGTTCCCAGTTCTCAGCAAGGGCAAGGGGCTGCTGCCGGCGTTGATTCAGCCGCCAAGAACTGAAAACTGAGAACTGAAAGCTGAGAACTGCCATATGACTTTACTGCTCAGAGAACAACACGTCACCGAGTTGCTCAACATCGAATCGGCCATTGAAGCGGTCGAAGAAGTGTTGCGCGATCAAGCTGAAGGCGAAGCCACCAACCGCCCGCGTTACCGCGTCGCCGTGCCGACATCGCAACTGCACGTCATGGCGGCGGGCGACAAACGCTTGGGGGTGTACGGACTGAAGACCTACACGGTCTCTCGCAAAGGCGCGCGGTTTTTAGTGCTGCTTTATGATGCCGCGAACGGCGATATGCTGGCGATGATCGAAGCCGACCGCTTAGGGCAGATGCGTACCGGCGCGGCCTCAGGCGTGGCGACCAAATATTTGGCGCGCGCTTCGGCGGATGTGCTCGGCGTTTACGGCAGCGGCTGGCAGGCGGAAAGCCAGGTGCTCGCGGTCTGCGCCGTGCGTCAGCTTCGCCAGGTCAAAGTCTACAGCCGCACCTCCGAGAAGCGCGCCGCCTTCGCCCGCCGCCTCCAATCGCTGGTGCGTTGTGAAATCGCGCCGGTCGAGCAAGCCGAAGAGGCAGCGCGCGGCTGCTCGATCATTGTAACGGCGACTACATCGCGCGAGCCGGTGTTGAAAGGCGAATGGGTTGAGCCGGGCACGCACATCAACGCCGCCGGCTCGAACTTTTTATCGAAGGCCGAGATTGATATCGAGACAGTGCGCCGCGCGGCGGTGATTGCGGTTGATTCGCTTGAGCAATCGCGCCTGGAAGCCGGCGACCTGCTGCCGGCCCTAGATCGCGGCGTCATCAGTTGGGAATCGGTAACCGAACTGGGGCGCATCATCGCGGGCTCTGCGAAGGGCCGCACCAGCGACGACGAGATCACGCTCTTCAAATCAAACGGCATCGCCCTGGAAGACATTTCGACGGCCTTGCGAGTTTATAATCTGGCCCGCGAGCGCGGCCTCGGCGAAGAGATCGCCTTGTGGCCCGAAAGCTAAATCAGACCGCACAGCATTGAGACGGGAGATTGGCCACAGAGGCACAAAGGCACAGAGAAGAGGATAAAAATCTTTGGTGTTTCTCAGCCCTTGGTTGTTTCCTCTCTGTGTCTCTGTGTCTGCGGTGGCCAATCTTCTGTCCCAGTGTCTTGCGGTTCGATTTAGTTTGAGTGGCAGTCAGGCATCAGGCATTGCTATAACTCATCACCTCTATTGAAACCCTCAGGCCGATACCTGTTGTGGGCGATTTACCCGCGAAATAAATTAAATCCTGCTGGAAGTACGAAAAATTTCGTTGACATACGAAGTTTCTCGTACTAGGATAGCGTTCAGTCAATTGCAAGTGAAAGGACTACGGCTATGGCGAGGACGAGCTTACCGCGCCCGACGAATGCGGAATTAGATATTCTCAGGGTGTTGTGGCAGCGCGGCGCGTGTACGGTTCGTGAAGTTCAAGAGGCGCTCCATCAAGCGAAACCCACCGGCTACACCACCGTATTAAAGATGTTGCAGATCATGACGGATAAGGGCCTGGTCCGCAGAGATGAGCGGCAACGCGCACACGTTTATGAGCCGCAGCTTGCGCAGGAGCAGACGCAACAGCAGATGGTCAGCGACCTCATGGAGCGCGTCTTCAACGGCTCGGCCAGCAGTCTCGTCATGCAGGCGCTGGCGACCAAGAAGACCTCGGCCAGTGAGCTTTCAGAGATTCGCAAAATATTGGATGATGTTGAGCGAGGTCGCCAATGAACTCACTTGAGATGCTGCTTAGCAAACCGCTCTTTCAAGCGCTGGGTTGGGCGCTCGTTCATTTCATCTGGCAGGGCGCACTGATCGCCATTCTTTATGCGGGCCTGGCGGCGCTGCTGCGCCGGCGTGCCGCCAATCTGCGCTACAGCGTCGCCTGTGCGGCGATGCTATTGATGCTTGGGCTGCCCGTTGCCACGGTCTTGATCATCGAACAGGCTACCTCACGGACATTGGATGAATCGCGCGCCGCCGAAACCGCCGCCAAGGGCTCGCAGGCAAACACCACATTGCTGCCCGATGGCCGCAAGCAGGCTCTATCGAATGAAACGCTGCCGGTCGCGCAAAGTCAATCGCTTGCCGAGGGCAAGGGGGATTCATCCGTGTTTTCCTGGCGGCGCTGGACAGCACAGCGATTCGCCTCGCTGATGCCCTGGCTGGTAGCCGTCTGGTTCGCCGGCGTGTGGTTTCTGTCGTTGCGCTTCCTGGGCGGTCTGGTCATCGCGCAGCGGCTCAAGCGCCTCGAAACCAGTCCGCTGCTTGAGCAATGGCAGGAAAAACTGGCCGGGCTCTGCCGGCAGCTTCGCGTATCGCGGCCTGTGCGATTGTGCGAGTCCGTGCTGGTCGAAGTGCCCACCGTCATCGGCTGGCTGCGACCAGTCATACTGATGCCGGCCAGCGCGCTCACCGGCCTGAGCGCGGCGCAGTTGGAAGCGCTTCTGGCTCACGAACTGGGGCACATCAGGCGCTACGATTATCTCGTCAACCTGCTGCAAACGGCAGTTGAAACCTTGCTCTTTTATCACCCGGCGGTTTGGTGGCTTTCATCACAAATCCGCCAGGAGCGTGAGAACTGCTGCGACGATCTGGCAGTCGCCACCTGCGGCAATGTGCTGATTTATGCGCGGGCGCTGGCCGAGCTTGAACAATTGCGCAGCGGCGCTGTGCAACTTGCCATCGCGGCCAACGGCGGCGCTCTGATGCAGCGCATTCAACGCCTCGTCGGCAACCCGTCGCGCGCCTCGCATCGCTTTGAATCGTGGCTCGCGGGCGTCATCGCGCTGGCAACCGTCTGCGCGATTCTGGCGGGCGCTCAGACGGCAACGCTTTCGGGCAAAACCAAGAAAACGGCTGCCGAAGATTCATCCGCCGCGTCTTTTGTAGCGCGAACTACCGACGGCAACCGTGACCGGCGCGAGCCGACCGCAAACCCGAAACCTCTCGACTCATCTCAGGACAGGCTCGCGCAATCGGACGAAAGCTCCGGCGAGCCGCAGGTTGAAACTCCTTCGATGGCGGAGACGGCTGCAACGCCGGCGCTCAATCAAGCGGAACAACAGAACGAGTCGAGCATCTCCGGCGATTTCATCAACGGCCTGGCCGCCGTAGGCTACACCAACCTGGCGGCGGACGATCTGGCCGCGCTCCGCACCCACGGCGTCACTCCCGAATTCATTCGCGAGATGAACGCCTTGTTCAATCAAAAGCTTTCCGTGGATACGCTCACCGCTTTCGCGATTCACGGAGTTACGCCGCAATTCATGGCGGAGATGAAAGCCACGGGCTTGAGCAATCTTTCGGCGGACGATCTCATCGCCTTCCGCATACACGGTGTCACCCCGCCGTTCATGGCGGAGTTGAAAGCTGCCGGATACGATCATCTCTCGGCGGATGACCTTGTGGCTTTTCGCATACACGGCGTCACGCCGGCCTTTGTTCAAGAGATGAAAGCGCTGGGCTTCAACCAGCTCTCGCCGGATGACCTGACGGCGTTTCGTATACACGGCGTCACCACCGCATTCGTGCAGACGATGCGCTCCTACATTCACGGCAATCTCTCTGCCGATGATCTCACTGCCCTGCGGATTCACGGCGTCACGCCGGAATTCATCAAGGAGTTGGAAGTCGCAGGCTACACCAATCTCTCGGCGGATGATCTTACAGGGTTCAGGATTCACGGCGTCAGCCCGATCTATATCAAGTCCATTCAGGCGCTCGGATACAAACCGTCGGCGGATCAACTCATGAGCTTGAGAATCCACAACGTCACAGCGGAATTCATCGAAACCGTCAAGAGTCGAGGGTTCACCGATGTGACGCTTGATCAACTCATCGAGTTGCGACAGTTGAATATTATTCCGGGCTCTCGCAAGAAATAACCGGCGGCAAGTGCTCTGCTGCACAACCCCATAGCTGGGACACGAGACCGGCGTCTCGATAGACGAGTTGTGTCTCTATCGGAGGATCATGAAATGAACACAGAGAATCATCATCACACCGCCGTCGCGGGCAGAAGCCTGATCGCCTGGAAACACGCGCTGCGCGCCACTTTCATCGCCCTGGCGCTGCTCGCCTGTTACCTGGGCATGCGGTCGACCGCAGCCCATGGGACGGTCGTGAGCGAGTGGATTAACGCGGCGCAGGAGGCTATCACCGGCGAGTGGATAATCGAGACGAAACCCGCAAGCGATAGCGTTTATTTAACTGTTCAACGCGGCAGCAAGGGCGAGCATTTTCATTCAACCTCGTCTTTTGATGTCAAGCAGGAGAGCCTCAAGGGCTTGAGCCCGGCGATGATGCAGAGCAATGGCTCGCCTGTGCAGTTTCAGATCGTCCGCGATGCCGGCACCTTGAATTGCGAAGGCTGGTTCAAGAACGGCAACGGCTCAGGCCATTTCAGCTTCGCGGCCAATCAAAATTTCGCAAGCCAGATGAGCAGCCTGGGCTACGGCAAGGTCGATGAAGAGAAGCTGTTTACGCTGGCCGTGTTGGATGTCTCTCTGGCGTTCATACGCGACCTGGCGGCGCTCGGCTACGATCACCTGTCGATGGATAACCTCATCGCCATGCGCATACATGGAGCCGGCCCGCAATTCATCAACGAGGTGAAAGCCGCAGGCTATGACCACCTGCCGGTTGATGAACTCATCGCCATGCGCATACATGGGGTGACGCCCGATTACATCAAAGAAGTCAAATCGCTGGGTTATGACAAACCTGAGATAGATCAATTGGTGGCGATGCGTATTCACGGCGTCAGCACCGAGTTCATGCGCAGCTTGCAGGAATATGGCTACGAGCGCCCGTCGATTGATGATCTGGTAGCCATGCGCATCCACGGCGTGAAGACAGACTTTATCAAAGAGCTTCGTGAGATGGGCTACGACCGCGTGCCGATTGACGATCTGGTGGCGATGCGCATTCACGGCGTCAGCACCGACTTCATCAAAGAGATCAAGGCGCAAGGCTACGACCGCGTGAGTGTGGATCAACTGGTTGCCATGCGCATACACGGGGTCAGCGCGGCTTACATCGAGAAGATGAAAGCGCGCGGCATCAACGATCTGTCAATCGATAAATTAATCGAGCTGCGAATTCACGGCTTCGACAAGTAAGCCGGGTTAAGGAGGTCTGCCATGAAGAAAAAAATGATGGATGATCGCGAGCCGACCAGCTTCGCGCGAAAACAGCGGCTGGTTTATGGAATCGGCTTCGCGGCGTTGGTCGCCGTGATGGTCTGGTTCAGCATTGGTCTGCTATTTCTGCGAACCCACGCTGCGGACTCATCTCCGCAAACCCGCGCCGAGGACGCCTACACCGGGCAATGGATCGTCGAGCCGGCGCGCGAGGCCGGCCTGCTGCACCTGACGCTGACTTATTCGTCGGAGAAGCGCGGCAGAGGCCAGAGCATGGACTCTTTCAGCCTGTCGCCCGAACAGTTGCGCGGCTTGACGCCAGCCCAGATGATGTCCGCCGGTACGAACGTGCAGTTTCAACTGGTGCGCGAGGCCGGCACCTTCAATTGCGAAGGCTGGTTCAAAGGCGGCAGCGGCTCAGGCCATTTCGTGTTCGCCTCAAACCCGGCATTCGTCGCCGAGTTGCGAAAGCGAGGCTATGAAGCGCCCTCAGAAGCGCAGTTGTTTAAACTGGCGATGAGTGATGTCGGCATCGCGCTTCTAGACGAATTGCAGGCGCAAGGCTACGAGCGCCCGACGCTCGATCAACTGGTGCGCATGGGCGATCACGGCGTCAGCCTCGAATACGTCCGCGCCTTGAAAGCGCAAGGCTACAGCGTGCAATCGGTTGATCTATTGACTCGCATGGTCGATCACGGCGTATCGATCAGCTTCATCAAGGAACTGGAGGCGCTCGGCTACAAACGCCTGCCGGTCGAGACCTTGATCCGCACGGTCGACCACGGGGTCACGCCCGGCTACATACAGGAGCTTGCGGCGCTCGGCCAGCGCGATCTGACGCTTGAGCAATTGACCCGGCTCGTCGATCACGGCGTCAATGTGAGCTTCATCAAAGAGATTGAAGCCGCAGGCTATGGCCGTCCGTCGCTCGATCAACTGGTGCGGCTACAGGATCACGGCGTCAACGCGCGCTTCATCGAGAAGATGAAGGCGCGCGGCTTCAACAACCTGACGATTGATGAACTGGTCAAACTCGCCGATCACGGTTTCAATGATTGAGATGAGCAATCAAATATAGGCGCGTTCTTTCTGGCGGATGGCGCGGTAGCGTTCGAAGGCGAGGCGCTCGTCTTCCAGGCCGAAAAAGGTTTTCAGCGTGCTGCCTCTGAAGGTGTGCGCGAACATCTTTGGAGCGTTCTTAATGACAAACATGGGATTGTGAGCGAACGCCACAGGCATGTGGCGCACCTTCATCCAGCGTTCGGCGCGCCACCTTAAAAACTCGGCTTCTTCGGCGGCAAGGTGCTCGGTTTTCACTACCGCCGTCGTGCCGTCGTACTCTTCCAGGCGTTCGTTGATAATTAAATTGCGATTGCGAAAATCGACGGTCATCGGCGTGCGCGGGTAGGGCGTCGGGTGCTGAATGTATGGCCAGTCGATATAGCGCCGCGCGAAATCCAGATTGGTTTCGATGGACTCGCGCGTGTCGTCCGGGTTGCCGACGATCAAGCCGCCGACGACATACATCTTGTTCTGGCGGATGTAGTGAATCGCCTTCATCGTCGCGTTGCCGGCCTGCTTGCCGTTCTCGCGCTGGGTGTTCTTTGAACTGGCGCGCAGGAACTGCAAATCGTCTTCGAGAATGTTTTCGATGCCCAGGAAAACGTAGCGAAAACCGGCCCGGCGCATCAGCGGCCCCAGCCGCTCGCCGTGATTTGCAATGGCCGAGGTCATCGCCTGCACCGTGTAATCTATCTTATTTAAGCCCGCCTCAATGATCGCCTCGCACAGCGCCTCGAAGCGCTTGATGTTCAGCGTGATGTTGTCGTCAACGATGAAAATCGCCCGCGCGCCGTTCTCATAAGCGTCGCGGATGTCAGCGATGACGCGATCAAACGAATAGGTGTGAAAGTTGCGCCCGCGCATCTCGATGATCGAGCAGAAGCTGCAATCAAAGGTGCAGCCGCGCGAGGTTTCGATGATGTCCACCTGCCGGCCAAGCATCGTGTAGCCCTGCAACACCCGCGCCTGGCGATTCGGCAGGCGAATCTCGCTGCTCTCCAGCTTGCTTACGGGCCGCTCCGGGTTGTGATAAAAGCGCTCGCCGCTGCGATAGGATAAGCCGCCAATGTGATCAAAACCGCTTTCGTTTTCGATGGCGCGCAGCAATTCTCGAAAGGTAATCTCGCCTTCGCCACGGACGATGAAATCCACCCGCCCGGCGTCGTTTGCGGTGTAAGCGTCAGCCGCGAGGCTCGGATCGTAGCCGCCGACCGCTACCCGTACATCAGGCTTGAGGGCGCGGATGAGATCGATGATTTTCCCTGCGGTCTTGCGCTGAAAGGTCATCACCGATAAGCCGACCACCTCCGGCTGGTGGTCGCGCACCAGGCGCTCGACGGTTTCGCGCACGCGGTCTTGCGCCAAAATCAAATCGGCGATGGCGACCTGGTGATGCGCATCAACATTGCCGGCAAGCGAGGCCAGCGCGCCGTTCGGCATGCGAACGGCAACCGGAGGCATATGCTCGAACGAATCGGGCATCGACAGCAGGAGAAGATTCATCGCAGGCGTTCCTTTCAACGATAAGATGAGAGCAAATTCCGAATTCGATATTATGCGAGCCGACGCCCAGATGCAATCCTGAGCGCCTGGATTGTCCCGGTTGCGGCAATTATGGTAGAACCTTAAGGACGTGATACGTGACCAGTGACCAGTGACCAGTGGGGAGCCACCAGTGAAACCGCTGGGCAATTTTCCAATGTCTATCTCGCTGCTTTTTTCTGGTCACTGGTCATTGGTCACGCATGATTTCATTTGAGGAGCAAGGCAGTTGTTTAGAAAATCGATTCTCACATTTGTACTGACGATTACTTTATTCGTAGCCGGGTTGGCGCAGGGGCTGACGCCGCAACCGGCGACGCTCGACGAACGGCTCGGCGCTGACGATGGCTTCGCGTTGACGATTCTGATTACCGCCAATATGCGCGGCAATCTGGAGCTCTGCGATTGTAATCATCCGCGCGGCGGGCTGGCGCGGCGCATCGGCTATCTCGACGCCTTCAAGAAGAAATTCAAAGACGCGCCGGTGCTGCAAGTCGAGGCCGGGCAGTTCTGGTATACGGCATCACCCGACCGCCTGGTGATGCTGCAAAACGATCAGGTGGCGCGCGCTTTTAGCCGCTGGCCTGTGGATGTCATCAATTTGAGCCGCAATGATCTGGCGCAGGCCGAACGGATGCTGGCGAAAGACGGCTTGAGCGAACGCCAGGAGCGTTTGCCGATGCTCAAGAATCTCATCTCTGCAAATAGTAATTACTATGACAACATTGCGACACCGCCGCCGTTCGTCATCAAAGAAATCAGCAGCCCGCGCATCAAAGGCAAGTCGAACAAGCTGCGCATCGGGTTTATCGGACTGGCCGAGCCGTATCGCACCAGCGACGGCATTGCCGATGCGACGGTCAAGAACATGTATGAAGCGGCGCGCGCCGTTGTGCCGCTGGCGCGCAAGCAGTGTGATGTGCTGGTGATCGTCGCGCATTCGGAGATGGCGGGAGCGATGAAGCTGGCGAAAGAAAACCCGGAAGCCGATGTGGTCATCGCCGGCAACGCCGAGGGCCTATTCAAAACTCATCAAGTCGGCAACACCCTGGTCGTGCCCGCCTCGCCGGGCAACATTCAACAAGGCGACCTGCGCGTTTATCTCGACAAAGATCGCCACGTGAGTTTCAAGTACATCGCCACCGATCTGGATGCCGCTGTGCCGTCGGACGCCGAAGCCACCACCTTCGTGCAGGCGGCGCGGCAGGAGCGCGAGCGCGCCCACTACAATCAGTAAGAAGTAAGAAGCAGCAGAGAGGCAAAGCTTGCTTACTATAACAGACAATCAGCAAGCGCATTTTCATTGTCACTGGTCACTGGTCACTGGTCACTTTTCTAGATCAGTTTGCGAATCAATGTAAGAGAGAGGGGATGCCGACCAGCCACAAAGGCACAAAGGCACAAAGCATCACGAAAACTTTGTGCCGCTTTGCGCCTTCGTGCCTTTGTGGCGCTTCCCGTACGCGCAATCGCAAGCCGATCTAATTGTGTTATCATTTGAACTACCATGCAGAGTTTGGAATCTCCAACAATTCCGCAAGGCGATGTGGCCGTAAAGGTCGAGCGCTGGACTTTTACGGTTGACGACTACATGCAAATGCTTGAGGCAGGCATTCTCACGGAAGACGACCGCGTTGAATTGATTGAAGGAGAGATCCTCAAAATGAGCCCTATCGGCGACCCTCATGCCGCTTGTGTAAAAAAAGGCAACGCGTTATTCCATCGTTTAGTCGGACACCAAGCAATTGTCAGCGTGCAAGACCCCATTCGACTGGATAATTACTCCGAGCCGCAGCCTGATCTGGCGCTGCTGAAATCGCGCAAAAATTATTACGCACAAGCCAGGCCGACGCCGGCTGATGTTTTACTGATTGTCGAAGTCGCGGACTCATCCATCGATTATGACCGGCGCATTAAAATACCGCTTTACGCGCGCGCTTTGATTCCAGTTGTCTGGCTGGTTGACTTGAACGCCGATGCGATTGAAGTCTACTGGCAACCGGCGAACGGCGCTTATCAGGCATTGCAAACGGCAGGTCGCGGCGACCGCTTAACACTTGAAACCCTCCCCAGCCTTATCGTCATGGTGGACGACATTCTCAGTTGAAACAGCGAGACGCGCAAAAGCGCGCATTTGCCAGCATTTTTTTCGTGAGCTATCATCTCTTTTCAGGTGACTCTTCAAATCAACTACCGGAGGAATACATGAGCAAACCGTCTGCGAGAGCCATCCTACCTGTCGAGCCGAAGGAGGTTATCTGGAATCCATCGGCTGAACGGCTTCGCGAGCTTACCGAGGCCATGCCCAACACCCGCACGACGCGCTATCACAACACCAATACCCAGACCCGCGTCGATGCGCGCTCGAAACTTTCCACCTACGTCGTCAGCGATACGCCCGAACGGCATGACTCGCAGACGATCACGCGCGTCGAGTATGAGCGCGTCGCTCGATTGCAGAACGATTATATACGCGGTTGCGAGATGATCGTGGTTGACGGCTTCATCGGCAACGACCGGGAATTTCGCACCCCGACGCGCCTGATCATCGAACGCTCGAACGCCAACGTCGCCGGCATGCAGAAACACCTTTATTACCCGGCCAGCGATGAAGAACTCGACGGCTTCGAGCCGCGCTTGACGATCATCTACACGCCCAATCTGGTGATGCCCGGCTATCCGGCGGACCGCCTGATTGCGGTTGATCTTGACCATGGCATCACGCGCGTCTTCAACAGCGACTACTTCGGCGAATCGAAGAAGGGCGGCCTGCGCATGTGGAATCAACTGGTTTATGATCGCGGCGGTCTGGCCCTGCACGCCGGTTGCAAAGTGATTCCGGTTGCCAACGGCGCGCGCGTCGGCTTGATCACCGGGCTATCGGGCACCGGCAAGACGACGACGACCTTCACCAAGCAGAACAACTCCGCGCCGGTTCAGGATGACTTTCTGGCGCTGATGCCGGGCGGCAAGATTTACGCCACCGAAAACGGTTGCTTCGCCAAGACCTTCGGCCTGAACGAGAGAGACGAGCCGACGATTTATGCGGCTGTGACCAGCCAGCACGCTTATCTGGAGAACGTCTCGCAGGACGGCGACGGCGAGTTGGATTTTTATAATACAAGCTACACACAGAATGGCCGCGCCGTCGTCCGCATGGCCGACATCAGTGGCATGATGGATGCGCGCGAAATCAAGTCGGCGGATTTTCTGTTGATTCTGAACCGCAACGATAACATCATTCCAGGCGTCGCCCGCCTCAACCGGCATCAGGCGGCGGCCTACTTCATGCTCGGCGAAACGCGCGGCACCAGTGCCGGCGGTGCGGCTGAAGCCGGCAAGTTCCTGCGCGTCCCCGGCACCAACCCGTTCTTCCCGCTCAAGCACGCCCAGCAGGGCAACCGCTTCTGGGAGTTGTTGGAGTCATCGCCGATGGAAGTCTACTTGATGAACACCGGTCGCGTTGGCGGCGGCGACGCCGACGAGCGCTCGCAGAAAGTTCGCATCCATCATTCGTCGGCGATTGTCAAAGCCATCGCCGAAGGCACGATTGAATGGCAGGACGACGCCGACTTCGGTTATCAGATCGCCAGCCGCGTGCCCGACCTCGAAAGCGACGACCTGGAGATTCTGCAACCGTACCGCCTGTACGCGCGCCAGGGCCGCACCGATGAATATAACCAGATCGTCGAACGCTTGAAGAACGAGCGCCGCGAGTATATGCAGAAATGGGACGGCTTGAACCCGGAGATCGCCGCAGCGGTAAGCTAAACGCGCAAGATAGATGCCTGGCGGATTTATCGAATGGAGGCGGGAAACATCCTGCCTCCATTTTGCGTTTGCATGGTGCGTTGGTAGCGCAAGCGATCAGCTTGCGCGGGGCAGACCAATCTGTCAGATTGCGCTACATCCATAAAATCAGGAGTGCACAACATGCGAGAAATCAATATGCGGTTGATCGCGGTCATTACGCTCTGCCTGGCGATCACCCCGGCCAGCCTGGCGCAAACCAAACCGGCCAGCGACGAATTGCAAGCGAAAGTCGACGAGCGCTTGAATGGTCTGGTTAAAACCGGCGGGTTCAGCGGTGCCGTGCTCATCGCCCGCGAAGGCCGTGTGCTGGTGAGCAAAGGTTATGGCATGGCCAACCTTGAAGACGAAACGCCGAACACCCCACAGACAAAATTCCGCCTCGGCTCGATCACCAAACAGTTCACCTCGACCGCCATCATGATGCTGCAAGAGCAGGGCAAGCTGAACACGCAGGATTCGATCTGCAAATACGTCACCGATTGTCCGGCAGCCTGGCAAGCGGTCACGCTGCACCACCTGCTCTCGCACACCGGCGGCGTGGCGAACTTCACGAGCTTTCCCGATTACCCCAAGACGATGAGGCAGTCGACGACCGTCGAAGCGCTCATTGCGCGCTTCAAAGACAAGCCGCTCGATTTTCAACCGGGCGAGAAGTGGAGCTACAGCAATTCGGGCTATGTGCTGCTGGGGCAGGTGATCGAGAAAGTCTCAGGCAAAAGCTATGAAGCGTTTTTGCAGGACAATATCTTCACGCCGCTCGGCATGACCAACACCGGCTATGACCACAACACCAGGGTTCTGCTGCATCGCGCCGCCGGTTATGAGCCGCAAGGCACGGGGCTGGCCAATGCCGCCTACCTGGATATGACGATTCCGTTTTCCGCAGGCGCATTGTATTCGACGGTCGAAGACCTTTACCTGTGGGATCAGGCGCTCTATACCGAGAAGCTGATTTCAAAGAAATCGCTCGATCTGATGTTCACGCCGGTTAAAAACAATTACGGATATGGCTGGGGCAGTGATAGCCAGTATGGTCTCAAACGTGTCGCGCACGGCGGCGGTATCAACGGCTTTGTGACCTTCATTGCGCGCTACCCGGAAGCCAAAGCATTGGTCGTCGTGCTCTGCAACAATGTGCGCTCAAACCCGGCAGCCATCAGCACTGACCTGGCGAAGCTGGCGCTGGCCGACCGGATGACGCTGCCTGTGGGGATCAAAGTTAGCCCGGAGATTTTGAACCGCTATGCAGGCCGGTATCAGGTTGATCGAAACATCGCTAATCTGGTGCTAGAGTTTTCCGTCGACAACGGCGAATTGTGGATCAAGCCTGGCGGCGGTGAAAAGCACAAAGTGCTGGCCCAGTCTGAAAATGTATTCCTGGATGAAGGAGGGCGAAACTCTCTGCTGACCTTCACCAAAGATGCCGACGGCAAATACTCAAGCATCGCCATCGAAGCCGGTGACGATAAGTTCAGCGCAAAGCGCATCAACCTGCCGCCGCCGAGCCTGACGGGCAACGTGACCTTCAAGTTGAAAGGCTTCGAGCAGGCGCAAGTCGTGGCGCTCGCCGGATCATTCAATAACTGGGAACCGTTGCAGACCTTGTTTGCCAAAGAAGGCGGCCAGTGGGTTTGCCGCATCAATCTGACGCCGGGAAAGTATGCCTATAAGATCATCGTCGACGGCGACTGGATGCTCGATCCGGCCAACTCATTGAGCGAAGATGATGGGCGCGGCAACATCAATTCAATATTGATTTTGAAATGATGCGGCGGCAAAAAAAGAAGCGACGCGACGGCTTACCACCAGCCGAGCAGTTTCCACCAGAGAAAGCCGATTGTTGTCCAGATTACAATGTTTGGCACCGAGGCGAGAAAGCCTAGCCACCACCAGGTCTGCTGCCTGACATAGCCAGCGCCGAAATAGATCGGCCCAGGCGTCGTGCCATAGTGGGTCAGCGAGGCCATCAAGTTCGAGCAGTAAGCCAGCAGCAGCGCGGCGGCAAAGGGCGGCGCACCGGCGGCCAAAATGACTGCCAGAAACGGCAGGTACATGGCCGTCGCGTGCGCTGTGATGCTGGCGAATCCATAATGCGCGTAGAAGTAAACCAACAGCAGAACGAGCAACGCCGCCCACCATGGCCAGCCGGTAGTGAAGCCCGCCGCGCGGTCGGCGAATTGTTTGGTGATGCCCGATTCGCCTAAGGCTTCGGCCATGCGGATCAACCCGCCATACCAGATGAAAACGTCCCAGGCGCTGCGCTCGCTCAGCACGTCGACCCAATCCAGCACGCCGGTCAGCAGCAACACGCCGATGCCGACCAGCGCCACGACCGCATAATCGATGTGATGCAGCGCCGTCGTCATCCAGAGCAGGGCGACCAGCGCGAAGACCAGCAGCATCAGCCTCTCCGACTGCGACATCGGCCCCATCTGCTCAAGCTCGCGGGCCGCCATCTCAGATGCCACCGGCGTGCGCTTGATCTCTGGCGGAAACAGCCGATAAATCAATAGCGGAATAATAGTGAGCGAAATTACACCCGGCACGATTGCCCCAAGCATCCAGCGGCTGTAGCTCAAATCCATGCCGGTGAGTTGGCCGGCGAATTTGGCAATCGCCGGATTCGACGCCTGGCCCGTCAAAAACATCGCGCAGATGATGACTTCGCATTGATAAAGCATGACCATCAGGAAAGCGCCGAGCCGCCGTGCGGTCGGCCCAGGATGCGAGTCGTAGGCTTCGGCAAGGCTCTTGGCGATGGGGAAGATGATGCCGCCGGAGCGCGCTCCTGTCGACGGAATGAAGGTGCCCATCAGCACATCCGTTGCCACCAGCGCATAGCCCAGACCGAGCGAGCGATGACCGATGGCGCGAATAAATAAAAAAGCGATGCGCCGGCCAAGGCCGGTTTTGATCATGCCGCGCGACATGAAAAACGCCGCCAGCACCAGCCATACTACAGGGTCGCCGTAACCGCTGAGCGCCTGGCGCACAGGCAACGCGCCGGTGAGCGCCAGCGCCGAAACGCCCAACAGCACCATTGCACCGCCGGGCATCGGCTGCACGATCATGCCGACGATAGTGGCGACGAAGATGGCCAGCAACAGCCACGACTGCGCGGTGATCTCGCTCGGATGAGGGATGAGCCAGATGAGGAGGCCAGCAAGCAGCACCACGCCCCAGCGGATGAGCAGGCGGCGGCGCGGCGGCGGGCCGGCAGAGTCCTTGACCTCTGCGCGGTCTGTGACGGCTTCCATTCGTGATGATCCTTTCGGGTTCGAGCTTCGGTGATGAACGCGCCGCATACTACCATCCGCCGCTTGCCGACTCAAGGCGCAGGGCTGCGCCTGAAGGCAAGAGGCAAATGGCAAGAGGCAAAAGGCCAAAGTGGCGGATACATTGCCGCCCATAAAAGCTTATTGGCATCACAGTAAGGCAAATCATTTTTGCCATTTGCCTCTTGCCATTTGCCTCTTGCTTTTTGCCTTTTGCGCTTTGCCTTCCCCTTGCAGGTAAGGGCGGCATTTAGTAACAAAAAAGACTATTGCTCTGGCCGCCGCCATCGTGATTAAATGCCATTCGCTAGTGAGCGTTCGATGTTTTGCCCCTACCCCATAAGCAAGCAACCGCTGCTTTGACCCGCGCGGATGCGCCCGATCAGCGTCCAAGCGGCAAGCATAATCATTCACCCTGGACTCCGCTTCTTGACCGCGCGGCTGGAAGGCGACAGCTTCTGTCCGATTGCGCGAATTTGTCGCCCGGCGATGGGATGCCTGGCCATTTGGCCGGGACGCGGCTTTCTTAGTATGCGTAGCATTTATTACTTTTGCCCTGAAACCTCACACTGCCGGTTGCTTGTGTAAACAGACTCTATCAATGCTAAGGAGGCTGTATGTCACCCAACAAGGCCGATGCTCTTTGCCGCGCCGAGCAACTTGCCGGGCAAGGCCAAATCAATGCCGCCATCGCGGTTTATCGCGGCCTGATCGAAGCCGATCCTCTCGACCTCAATAGCATCCAGGCGCTCGGCGATCTCTACGTCCGCGCCGGCCGCATTCAGGAGGCGCTCGATGAGTTGGCAAAGCTCGCCGACCGCTTTATCGCGCACGGCCCGGCGATCAATGCCGTACCCTTGCTGAAGCGTATGCTCGACCTTGACCCGTCGAATGCGGCACTGCGCATGAAACTGGCGGCGGTTTATGCCCGCGCCGGCCAACTCGAACATGCGCATCAAGTGTTCATCGAAGCCGGGGCGACATTCGCACGCAAAGGCAACCTCGTGGCGGCGATGGAAGCCGTCAAGCGGGCGCTGGCGATCAATCCCGACAGCCCGCAGGCGCGCGCCGCTCTCGCCGCACTCGAAGGGCAGACGACGCCGCAAGCCGCTCCGCGATTGCAGGCCGAGCGACCGGTGAATCCGCCCGCCGAGCCGAAGATGCGCAACACGACGGAGCTTGCCGAACTGGGCCAGATGCTCTCGGCGGCATCGGCAGATTTCTCGGCGGCTGAAGTGACCGATGAATTCATCGTGCGGCAACTGTTCGCCGCCGAATTGCTTGTCGGTTGCGGCGATATTGATAAAGCGGTGACGCTGCTCAAACGCCTCATCCACTTCAGACCCGACGCCATCGATGTGCGCACGAAGCTGAAAGACATCTACCTGCGCTCGGACATGATGAGAGAGGCGAGCCAGGAGTTTCTGGAAATCGCCCGCATCTATGAGAGTCACGGCGATGCCGTGCGCGCCAAAGATTTCAGCGTGCGCGCGCAGCGATTGGCGCAGCAGATTAGCGAGCCGCCCGCTGTCACGAGCCTGAGCCAATCGGCTAATCTGAAGGCCGACAAGCCGGAAAAATCGAATGTAAATCAGATCACAATTGCCAGCCCGGCGCAGACCTCCGACGCGAACCTGCCGCCGCCGGCAACTGTGCCGGTCACGCCATCTGCAAGCGTTAAGATCGAGCCGCCGCTTGCACCCGCCAGGCGCGAGCCTGCCGCGCCGATTGCGGCGAGCGTTTCGCCTGCGACCGGCGAAAATGTTGTGCAGGATGCCAGCCGTCGCCCCAGCAAGACCATGCTCGGATTAGCCGACGCCGCGCCTGCGGCTGTGGCGCAGCAGAGATGGCAACGCCAGCGAGTCGTTTTTTATGCGGTGGCTGCCGCCATTGTGATCATGCTTCTGGGTGGATGGTTCGCCGGTCGCCGTTGGTATGCGGCGCAACTGGATCGCGCCTATCAGACACTGGCGCGGGCCAACTCTTTGCCCTTACCGCCGCCGGTTGTCAATGCTGAGCAATTTACCATGCCGCGTTCGGAAGAACGCATGGATGTGCGCGCCGAATCGCCGTCGACCTCACCCGCTGCCCCGCCGACGACACAACCATCTACGCCGGCACATGACGCCGCCGCATCGCGTGATGAACCTTACAAAGAACCGGTGCCCGCGCCGTCGGCAAATGCGAATACTTCGGCGGCCAACAACGCGGTGCCAACCTCTTCGAAATCTGCCGCGCCGCCGGTCGTCTCTGCCGCGCCGCCGGTTGTCACAAACACCGATAGTCCGCCAAAGATGCCAGCCGTCATGCCGCGCAATGGCGACGCCGCCGAACCGCCGCCGCCCGCAGCGGCGCGCAAAGCAGCGGTCATCGTCAAAGGCGAATCGCTTCGCCGCGTGCAGCCCGACTATCCGGCGAGCGCGCGGGCGGCGCGCCAGGCGGGAATGGTGGCGGTCGAGGTCAGCATCAATGATCGCGGCGATGTCGTCGCGGCGCATGCCTTGTCGGGGCCGGCGCTGCTGCGCGATGCGGCGGTCGCGGCGGCGCAGCGCTGGAAATTCAAACCGGCCACACGCGATGGCCAGCCAATCTCTTCGGTAAGCACGATTACATTTAATTTCAAAATGTGATCGACGCCACGGCGCTGTCGTGGCCTCTGCGATTAAGCCGTCGGCAGCGGCTGCGGATGGCGTATCTGCTTGCATCGCGTCGGGCGCTGGTTTAGACTCTGTGCCCGACGCTCATGCAGTACGCAAGCCCTCAACCACAGATTGCCCATCGGGATATGCCTGCCTTTCCCGGCGCGCGACGGCGTGTGCGCCGTTTCCAAGTGGTTCACTGCCTGGCCATCATTATTCTAATTCTGCTCTCGCCGTCATTGGGGCGCGCGCAGAACTGCAAGCGGCTAGAGCCTGCCGGCGCAGGCCAGGACGATGCGGCGCGCATCAATCAATGCCTGGCCACCAAAGGCCGCGCCAAACTCACTGCCGGAACCTTTCTGCTCTACAGCCCCATTGTTTTTCCGGGCGGCAAAACGACAGACGTTGACGGCCTTGTGCTGGTCGGCAAAGGGATGGATGCGACCCGTCTGGTGCCGCAGTCCGATTGCCAAAATCACTGGCCTTTCGTTACTGAATCGTTGCCCAACCAGTATCAAGCGGTGATTCAAATTGTCCGCTCGTCGACGGCTGCCGTGCGCGGCCTGGAGATTGATCTGGTCAATATGCGGCGCGATTGCGGCTATCTCGGCAACAATGCGGTGATCGTCAACAAATCGCCGGGCTCGCAGGTAAACCTGGTGCGCGTCAAAGGCTCGCGTTATGGTGATGCGAATTACACAAGCGGCGGCGCGCACTGGGGCGGCATCCTCATCGTCAACTCCGCTAACTGCACCGTGACTGACGATGAAATTACCGATGTCGGGTTTGCCAAAGAGATTGACAGCGCCGGAGCGGGCTATGACGGAATCGACATTCACAACTCGGCCAATGCCATCGTCCAGAACAACCACATCACCCGCGTCGCCTTCGGCATCGTCGTCAGCAACGGCTCGCCGGCGTTGGGTTACACGGGCAACAGCAGCGACACCGTCATCGCCAACAATCGGATTATCGGCGCTGCCAATATTAACTGTCCCGATTGCTCGCAGGGTCGCGGCATCAAGTTGCAGGCTTGCGGCACGGGCGACGAGTTGCCGCTTGAAAACCTGATCGTGCGCGACAACGACGCCAGCCAGTTCGGCGGCGCTGTCGGTGTGCAGGGCGGATCGGGACTCGACCTCGTTTGTGGCGTCCGTTACAGTACGTTTGAGAAGAATCGGGTCATCGGCGCGGCGACCGCAGAGTTCGGTTTGCAGATTCGTAGCTCGTTTCTCAGCCCGGCAAACGCCACGCATCACAACCGCTTCAACGCCAATTTCTTCGCTTCAGGGCGCGGACAGTTGGGCTGCAACGATCAATGCTCGGATGTGGTTTTCACGCCTGACGGGCCCGATCAGATCGGCATTCAACGCAACGGCTTTGATCGCGCCGGCAGCAACACTGCGACGACCTTTCGTTACGCCACGGATCGTGGCTGCTCTGATTTCAGCCATGCGTTTGTGAACTATCTTGATGGCCGCAGCTTCGTCCGCCAGGGCGAGCGCATCCTGCTGGCTGCTGCCAGTGTGCGCCCCAATGCGGCAATCACCTTCCGCTTCCTGCGCACCGCCGATAATCAAGAGGTTGCCCGGTTCGTCAGCCAGTCGGCCAATCGCAATTGCGTCATGAATCAAGAGTATCTTTTGATTGATCCGACCATCTTTACGCCCGGAAGCTATCAGGTGAAAGCCGACTACAAAGATGGCAACAGCGACGCGACGATTACCGACGATGTGCTCCAACCCATCAAAGTCAAAGCCGCCAAATCGAATTGAGCCTTAGGGCTTGCGTCAACGGTGCCAGCCCCACTGGAATCTTCAGGCGGGCAGACCTCATGAGAATAGTCTTGAATTGGTACAGCGGCGGTGGTTAAATGCAAACCGGATTCGGTCATAGCGGCGCGCCGCCCTTGCCGCGCCTCTCTGGATGGCCGACGATCAAGACGGTGAGGCGGAGAACCAGTCGCCAGCGCCAGCCTCAGGTTGATGACGAGTCAATCGTAACCAGTGACAAGCTGACTGGATGGATCTTCCTGTGGCGAGCCCGCTTGTTGCAGAGCCGGCCTGGCCGTCAGGGTTCCTGCCTGTGTAATTGATAAAACACAAGAGCGCGCCGCGATCATGCCATAAAGCGCGTCAGTTTGAGGAGACATCATGCCGTTCAACAAGCCTGAGGCTTTGCGTCAGGCACAACAGTTCATGCGGCAGGGCAACCTGTCTTCAGCCATCGCGGTCTATCGCAAGATCGTCGATGCCGAACCTTCGGATCTGGTCGCCATCAGCACGCTCGGCGATCTCTACATCAAAAACGGGCGATTGCCTGATGCCGTCGAGAGCTTCTTGCGGGTTGCGGAAAACTATCTGCGCGGCGGCTCAGACATCAGCGCCCGTTACATCCTCAATAAGATTCTCAAGCTCGATCCGGAGAACCCTTCGGCGCAAGTGCGCATGGCCGAGCTTTGCGTGCACGAAGGCGAAGGCGACAAGGCTCATGAATGGCTCATCGAAGCAGGTGCGGCCTTCTGGCATAAAGGCGACGTGAACGCCGCAATCGACGCGAACCACAGGGCGCTGGCGATTAATCCCGACAGCCGCCGCGCCAAGGCGGCGCTCTGGGCTTTGCAGCAGGAACTCCAACCTCCCGAACCGGAACCGCTGCCCATGCTGCAACCGGTCGCCACTGGCGAACTGGAGCCGATTTTCATCTCCATCGGCGAAGATCATGAAGGCTTATATGCGTCGGGCGCTGTTGAACCGCCGCCGCCGGAGCCACCGGCAATGGGCGAAGATGATGAAGCGCCTTTGCCGCCCGAAGGGCTGCCGGTAGTGGACCAGGCAGTGATCATCGATCAGATCGCCAATGCCGAACTGCTCGCCGGTTACGGTCGGCTTGATGATGCCGTGGCGATGCTGCGCGAGTTGTTGATGCGGCGGCCCGATCACATCGAAGTGCGCGAGCGGCTCAAAGACATTTACTTGCGCGAGGGGCAAAAAGACCGTGCCAGCGAAGAATGCATCAACATCGCCGGCATCTTTGCAGCGCGCGGCGAAACCAGCCGCGCCCGCGATTACCTGATCCGCGCCCAGCGCCTCGCACGGCCCGCAGGGCCGTCAGCGGCTTTTTCACCGATGCAGAACACCGACAGCGACGATGTCGTAAGCCTGCCGCTAGCCGACCTGCTGGACAGCCTGCAAAATGTCTAACAAGAAAATGTATTCTGGATTACGAATTAAAATGACGGGCAGGTGCAGGTAAACAACCGCCCGTCATTTTAATTGCGAGATATGGCGGCTCTGCGCCGCCCTGAGCGCCTGACGCCGAATCAATCGCCGGTTGACGCGGCTTGGGCTGCCGATTGAATGCGGCGGTCAACGAGGATGGCCTGTTGCGCGGCGTTCAGCGCCGGCTTCATCCAGGCGAGTTGGACGAGCGCGTTGTCGGGCACGTTGCGCGAGTCGCAGACGCCGCAGCGTATGCACGGATCAATCGCCGGACATGGCTTGGTGATGCGATCCGCCATGGCGCGCTCATACTCTTTCTTCATGAACTCTTTGGTCAGGCCGATGTCAACGATGTCCCAGGGCAGCGGCTCATCAAGAGCGCGGCGGCGCAGCGCATAATCGGTCCAGCCGCGCATCAGTTGCCGCCAGTTGCCCGTGCGGTCGACTTCAAGCAGAAACTCCGAGAGCCTGCGGTCACCGAGCGAAATCATCGCTTGCAGGATGGCGATGCGCGAACTCATAGCGCGCATCTCGACATTCGGCGTCGCTTTGAAGGCGCGGGTTAAGTATTTAATCTTACGATCCAACTCGCGCTCGGCTTGAATCGGCTCCCACTGAAACGGCGTCTGCGGCTTCGGCACAAAGGCGTTCAGCGAGACGATGATCGAGCCGACGCGACCGCGCGGGCGGGCGATCTCCATCATGCGCTCGCGTATGCGTCCGGTCAGCTCAACGATGGCGTCGAGGTCTTCCTCTTCTTCGGTCGGCAGGCCAATCATCATATAAAGCTTCAGATTGAAGATGCCGCGCGTGAAGATCATATCGGCAATCTCGACGACTTCATCGTTGGTGAGATTCTTGTTGATGACGCGGCGCAGGCGGTCAGAGCCGGTTTCCGGCGCGATGGCAAGCTGTTGATCGTTGCGCCGCACCAACGCATCAAGTAATTCCGGGGTGATCTGATCGAGCCTGAGCGACGAAACCGAAACTTGATAATCGAGCTTCTCAAGGCCGTCGAGCAGTTCGTGAATTTCAGGATGATCGCAGACCGCTGTGGCCACCAGACCTACCTTGTTGGTGTACTGGCGCATGGCAGCGGCGCGCGCCAACAGCTTTTCAGCCGAGAAGACGCGCGGCGCGAGATACGAATAACCGGCCCAGCAGAAGCGGCATCCCATCGAACAGCCGCGCGAGATTTCCATCAGGTAGCGCCCGCTCATCTCCGTGTTGTCGGTGAGAATCTCGCTGGCCGGAATGAAGGCGTCGTCGAAGACGCCGTTGCCTTCCTGCTTGCGCATGGGATTGCGCATGGTGAAGACGCGCGGCGGCGCACCGTTGGTCGCCTCGATCTCTCGCAGGCCGCCGTCTTCATTGTAGTGGAAGTTATAAAACTTCGGCACGTAGAAGCCCGGCTCGCGCGTCAGGCGCAACAACAGGTCATCGCGCGATGCCGCTTCATTCATCACGCGCAGCAGGGCAGGGACGAGGACTTCGCCTTCGCCGACGCAGACCACGTCGACAAATTCAGCGACCGGCTCCGGGTTGAGAAACGCCGCCGCGCCGCCAAGGATGACCAACGGATGCCACTCGTTGCGCTCAGCGGCGCGCACCGGCAGCTTCGACAAGCGCAGCAGTTTGGGAATATTGAGATAATCGGTTTCAAACGAAACCGAGATGGCCAGGACATCGAAATCAGAGACCGGAGTTGCCGACTCCAGCGTCACCAGCGGCGTGCGCGTGCGCTCAAGCTCGCGCTCAATGTCCGGGTCGGGCACAAAAACGCGCTCGCAACAGATGCGGCTGTGCGCATTGAATAGCTGATAAACCGCCTGGAAGCCAAGATTCGACATGCCTATGTAGTAGGTGTTCGGATAAGCCAGGGCGATGTCGAGCCCGAGGCGGCGCGGGTTGTGATGTACCAGGCCGGTCTCTTCACTCAGGATTTTGCGATAGCGTTCTTTGATTTTCTGCATGGGTGTTTATGGTTGAATGCCGGTCTGTAATCTGCGCCTTAAAAAAATAATCGCGAGCGCCAAGCGCTGGCCGCAGGAAACCTCTCTGCTTCTACGGAAAAATCTCCAATAAATCATCAATCGATTCTGCCAGGTAATCTGGACGTTCGCCTTCCAGGTCGGTGCGCGGCAGCGGCCCCCACAGCGCCGCGACCGTCTTCACGCCGGCGCGGCGACCGGCGATCATGTCATGGCAACTGTCGCCGACGTATGCCGCCGCTTCTCTGGATACCTGCAAACGATCCAGCGCCGCCAGAATCGGCTCTGGCGCGGGCTTGTGAATCGGCGTGTCTTCGAGGCAGATGGCCGTGTCGAGCCATTCGTCGAGAGCGCAAAGCTTCAACCCGCGCATCGCCAGGTCGCGGCCTTTCGAGGTCACAACGCCGATGCGGTAGCCGCGCCCGTGTAGCGCTTCAATGACTTGTCGTGTGCCGTGAAACGGGCGGGCAATCACATCATGATTGGCAACATTGAACGAGCGATACTCAGTGAGCAGGTGTTCAATTCGTTGGTCATCCGAATTGCCGGCATTGCCGTTTGATTGGGCGAGCAATCGCTGCATGGCTTCGCGTAGCGGGATGCCAAAGGTGGCGATGAGCGCCGCACGCGAATGCTCAAGCCCATACACCGCCCGCCACGAATGGCTGAAGCAGCGTAGAATCAAATCGGTCGTATCTATCAGCGTACCATCCAGATCGAACAGGATAGCGCGCGTCGCAGTGGTCAAATTACTTATGTCCTTGTTTACCGCAAACTCGTTGAAAGTCAGATTATAGTGAAGCGTTGCCTGATCAGGCAATCGTTTGCCGGAACGGCAAAGGGTTGGTCGCCTTCTCGCTGCGCCTTTATGCTTAGCGTTCTCCTCGCTCAGTAGACGCGGCTGTTTTCGGTCATGCCGCGCCGGGCGCTGCGCAAAGCCGCGAGAACGAGCAGGCTGACAAGCATAGCGCCAATGCCGCGCAAGGTGTACCGCACATAGAACAATAGCAGCGCGCTCGCCGCAAGATAAAGGCGCGCGACGACAAACGCCGGCAAATAAGCCCAGGGCTTGCCCGCCATCACCGCACCGCCCACGGCCAGCGAAATCACCCCTGCGATGATCAAGATGACCAGCGATAAGGTGCCGTCGGCAAGGCCCGTGTAATGGCGACCAACCGGAATCAATATGCCGGCAAGAATCAGAATCAACCCGGCAGCTTTGACCAGCGGGCTTGCCGTGTCGATGACCTCGCTGCGTGCGGCGGCAGTGCGCGAGCGATAGATGGAAACGCTGATGTTATCATCTATTGAAAGCGGGTCGCCGCCGAGAATCAACAGCGCCAGGGCGACGGCAAGCAGTGCCAGTGGAAACTCGAAGCCGCCCGACCCCCTCAGCCCATTGCCCCAGTGCACTTGTGATATGGCGACCACCATCACGCAGATCTGGCCGAGCGCGCCGAGCCGGACGAACAACCCTGCCAGCAAGAGCAGCCCGCCGCCGAACTCGGCGGCAATGACTAAAAAGCCAAGAAACATCGGGATGCCGCCCAGAGCGGTTTGCGCGAACCCAGCCGGATCGCTGATCTTCTGTAGCCCATGCGCAAAGAAAATAACCCCGGCGACTAACTCCAAAGGCAAAGCTGCCCACGTCCCCCTAATCCGCTTGATACCCCAATCCATCAATGCTTCCTCCAAGCAATCTTATGAGCTGATCCTGTGAGAATGAGTTGGATGAAGTTCACCCGTAGTCAAACCTATAATAAAAATGGACATCTGCCGTCTCGAAGCCGCCTGCCTGGTTCCGTTGTGGTGAAAGCGTTCAACGAGTAGGCGTTATTCTATTCGTCTTTGTCGGATGGCACAAGTTGCTTGCCGGTTTATCGAGAATTCCGCCGCCTAACCGGCCTGCCTATATTTCAAGTGAACAACAAGTACCGCCAGTGTATACAAAGTAGCGGCAAATGTGAATTGAGTATCCGCTATGACCGCCCGGCCTCCCGACAATGGGTGAAACTCAGGCCCGGTCGCCGGTAAAATTCGAACGCGATTTGTTGGGGTTTTGGGTTGCAAGGCGACCATGAAGGCTGAAACCCGGCACGGCTGCCGATTCTGTCTGAATATGGCACGCCAAGTGCTCCTCTTCCAGACGGAATACTGTGATCTGCAGTTGAAAATTGAACGATCTGGAAATTTTTCTATCAAGTTCGGGGTTGTTTTCTACTAGTTTATAGTTGCATTTAGACCGGTGGCGATATATGATACGCATTCTTTTGAACAGTCCGACCGCTGACTCGCCCTCGGTTAGAAGCAGGATTTACTGAGGTAATCGTGCTGACCATCAATCAGGAAGTGACAGATGGAATTGAGCAGAGGCCGTTGGACGACGGTTTGCGCAAGGTTTGAATTCGGTTAAGCCCGAATCACCGAGCTTCGGCTCCGATTTGTGCTTGCCGGCAATCGCTGGCCCTGGGATTCCTTTTAGGGTAAAGCCTTAGCAAGTGGTTCTTAAATCGATATCCGGCACAGAGTTCGGATTAGCAGTATTTCAGGATTCCCAAATTACTTGGAGAGGGATAGAAGATGAAGATGAAGAGAGCAGTGATGATCGCGGTGCTGGCCGTGGCCGTGGCGGCGCTGGCTGTGCCGCTACTGGGGTTGCGGACACATGCAGCCGGCGGCGCTGATGTCAAAACATCAGTCGCGCCGCGCACGCCAGCCGCAGCAACCAATCCGCTGAGCTTGGCGACGGCTGGCAATTCGGGCTCGGTTGAGCATGAGTTGGCGCAGTCGCAGGCCGGCACTATTAGCCCTGACGTGCTTAAGAGCCTTGGCATCAGACGCCTGCCCAAGGGCACCGATGTGCAGACGGCCAGTAAGAAGGTGGCCAAACAGATTGCGCCCAATGCGCAAGTCCGCATAACCTTGCCTCCGGGCACCGGCCCAGGCGGGGCTTCGGCGATCAATCCGACGGTGCATGGCACCACAGAGAAGGGCGGCGGCCTTGGCTCACCGTTGATCGGCGAGCCGCTGGTGCTGAATGAACTCAGCGCCCTATCGGCTGCCCTGATCACGACAATCGGCGGACGTGACAACCAGTTTTCGGAAGTCGCGCTGATCGCCGATTGGGATGGTCGCGAAGATTGCGTCGCCGATCGCGGCGCTAAAATCGATGATTTTTCAGGTGTTGAGCCGGAGATCGATTTCACCCTGACGCGGGCCGCGATCTCCGAGCACACCTTTGCCAACGGTCACCTGTTCAATTCCTACTACTATGGTGATTCGCTGGGCAATCTGTGGTTGGGATTTGACCTCGTAGGTTCGCCGCTGGTCGATACGGTCATTCAGGCGAATCTGCCGGCAATCGTCAACACGCCGGGCGGTTCGGGCGGCTTTTTTATTCTCAACCCGACAGCCGGCGATTGCATGGATGATCAAGTAACGGTCACCGGCATCGCCGTCAACCCGGTTGCCGACCTCGGCGATTTCGACCCGGCGCTGTGCGGCACGACGGGTGAAATTATTTATGTGTCGGTGTTCGATTCGCAAGGCTGCGCCTCGAATGCTGCCAATCAGCCGATTCGCACGCGCATCTTCGCCTTCGCGATATTTGAAGTCGGCGGCACGGAATTCGTGGTTCCGGGCATCCGCCAGGTATTGCGCAGCAAATTCGCCAATACCGCTGGCCTCGCCGTTGATGATGATGGCTCGCTGTACTATCAGCTTGTGGACTTGATTCAGTTCACGGGCGGTGCCATCTTCAAGGCGACTGAAATTACGCGAACGGTTGCCAATTGCGGTGCTGTTAATCCCCGCATCAACCGCTTCATTCCGAGCATTCCCGATCCGCCAACCCTGAATAGCTGGCAAGGCACGGGAGCCAATCCAGTAGTGACGGCCAATGGTGTACGCAACACCAACTATGGACGCGGCTCGTCAACGACCTACGGCAACGTGGTGAGCCTGGCGACCGGCGCTGGCAACGTGCTGTATGCAGCCGTCTCGCGCTCGTTTGTGGCGGGAGCGGTGAGCTTCGAGCAGTTGACCGAAGGCTTGTTCCCGGCACCGGCAGCTTTCACCGCTGGCACGCCGTCAATGGTCATCAGCTTTGCCGACTGCTCAGGCGCTTTTGACATCTGCTCAGGACGCACCGGAGGATCGGTGGCGACCAACGTTGGCGGGACGCTGCCAGCCGGTGACGGTTTCGCCGATCCGGCGACCGCCGGTACAGCGCCCGTGGCCGGGGTGAACGTCTTCCGTCTCTTCGTCGAAGGCGACGGTCCGACTCTCATACCCGCAGCCGGCGGCACGGCAGTAATCCCTGGAACGCCGTCCAGCGTTCTGAAAGTCGCGATGCAGATCGATTACACGATCCATTCCGGCCTTGCAGTGAGCGAAGAAGGCACGGTCTTTGTAATCAGCGGCGGCACGCCAGCAGGCATTGGCAAGAATCCCTCGCCGATGCTGGGCGAAGTGCTCTGCTTCGAAGATATGTGCCCGATGGATCGGCGCGCTGATTTTGTTGACCTGCGGGGCGATGCGTTCCCGAACCCGCCAGCCTCAGGCGGCAACGTTGGCGACGGCGATTCAGATCGCTTCGATCATATTTTCTTCCAGGCACCGTTGGATCAGGTGACCTTCACGCCGGCAGGCCTTGCCGGGTTGGCGCGCGGCTTCCTGCGCTACACGAACCGGCTGGCAGTAGACCCAATCGGCCCTGGCGTCTCGCTGGGTGTGACCGCGCCGGTTTTGGCCGATGATGGTACGACGGAAGACAACGTCATCTTCGAAGCCCTCGATCCTGGTCATCAGGTAGCCGGCGGCGACGATATGAACACGCCGTTCCGCGGCGATGATGACGATGATCCTTCGGGAACCGTGAGCTATCCGCCACTGTCTGGCCTGAAGGAAGGCGGCTTTGAGTTTATCTTCAACGGCTTCGTGCCGCCCTCAACGCCCAACTGTGTGTGGAACGGTTTCTTCTGGAATGCGAATGGCAACATCACGTTCGGCGCGGGCGACCCGAGCGGCAGCTTTATTGACCCGCCGAATGTTCCGGCGTTCCGCGCTGGATTGTCGAAGATCGCTCCGGCCTGGACGGATCTGAATCCGTCAGCGCGGGATGCGAACCTGTCGGCATTCCCTGTGCAAGCGCTGGGCTTTGCTAACGTGAATGCCTTCAAGGTGCGTTGGATCAACGTGCCGCAGTTCGATTCGGAAGAGTGCTCGGGCACGACCGTGTCGCCGGGTAACTCCAGCAACACGTTCGCGGTGACGCTGTATGACGACGGCACCGGTATTGACGAGAACTCCGATAAGGCTCTCAATCCGGCCAATCCGATTGGCAACAACACCGTGCCGTTTGACCTACAGGAAGGCCCGACCGATCTGCGCTTCACGCGCGAACCGAACACCGGCGTCATCGTCGGCTGCTCGCCGCGTCGCGAAGGCAGCGGCAACTTCATCTTCGAGTATGGCCGCATGGATCTGCTCGGCACGCCAGCGTTGCCAGTGATCACCGGCTACTCGATTGGCGGTCTGGATCCGCTCAATCCGCCAGGCTTGTGCGAAACCAACCTCAGCGAAGCCGCGCGCGGCGCTGAAACCACCTTCGGCCTGCTGGTCGGCAACCAGACGGCAGCCATCGGCTGCAACTGCCTGATCGGCGAAGGCACCGAGCCAACCATCTTCGAGTTGTTCAATGAAGGTAGTGCGGCTAACATCGGCGCGGGTGGTGAAATCACCTTCGCGACGCCGGACTTCGACCTGCGCTTTGAAGGCAACGATGCGGCGCTGTGCACCTCGACGCGGCAGAGAGATCTGAATCGCGGCAAGGTCTCCTTCTTCGGCATCGGCTGTGCCCCGCCAGCCAACCCGATCTGTTCGACCGTCGTGGTCAGTCCGTTTGTGACGACGCCGACGACAACGGGTCTGGTCAATGCGCTGTGCGCCGTGCAGTTGAACCTGGTCGGATGTGGCTTCTTGCCCAACGAAGTGACGACGATCTGTCAGGGCTTCCAGAGCTCGACGGGTGTGCCGCTACAGCGACCGGGCAAGACGGTGTCGACGGCAGCGACGCTGACCTGCGACACGAACGGCGACGGCATCCCGGAGACGACGGTGGCGTTGACGAACGTGACGCCGGTGAGTTGCAACCTAGTGCGAGCGACGATCCCGATCTCGGCATCGTTCGGAGCCACCTCAACGACGGGCTTCCCGGCAGCGTGCTGCGGAGGAGCAGGCGTGGTGACGGTGACGACGACGTTCACCGATGGTGATAACAACATCTTCGGGCCGTTCACGCGGACGGCAACGTGCGCGCTGGCGCTGGGAACGAGAGCCCCAGTAGTGATCTCGGTAACCCCGTCAACCGGCAACTGCGCAGTTGGTCAGGATGTGCTGATCACCGGCGCGTGCTTTATCATCAACGGTGTACCGAATGTCACGTCAGTGTTTGCGGTTGAGCGCGGCAACGCCTCGCATGTCGTGACTGCGGCTCCGTTTGTGATCGTGAACAACAACTTGATCGATGCGTTCTTCCAGTTCGGCAGTGCGAATGCTGGCAAGACCTTCTTGATCTTCGTGTCAGGTCCGAATGGCACGAGTCGCAATCGGACGGTGGCACAGGCAGGCGAGCCGGCGGGCTGTAACCTTGGCAATGAGCAAGGCGTACAGGTCACCTTCACCTGCAACACCGTTAACAATCCGCAGACGGGCGCGGCAGTGCTGACGAGCTACACGTTCAATTCTGCTGCTAACAGCATCACCGTAACCGGCACCAACATCATGGATGGCGCTACGGTAACCGTCGGCGGGAAGTCACCGAAGAAGATCCTGTTCAAGAATGTCGAGACAGGATCGAATACCTTCAGCCAGATCGTTCTCAAGAAGAAGATGTGCGGAGTCCTGAACGGGGCTGCGGACATCATTGTGACGAATCCTGGGAAACCTGCATCGAATGCGTTGCGGGTAACGGAGAAGTGTCAGTAGACGTAAATTGTGAGTAAGGCAGGCGGCGCGAGTCGACTGTCTTACTTACCCATCTTGAAGGAGGGTCACATTGTGGCCCTCCTTTTTCTTTGGTGTTGCACGCTGGGCGAGGAGCGCGGTTTTTGTAAGCGATATAACAAACAATGCCGGTCATCGTCTTTGCCCGCAAGCTTGACAGAACGATCCCAGGCATATACTTTATTAGTTTCCGTCTTTAGGCTGGCAGTAGACTATGTTCGAGGCGCTTTCAGAAAAACTCAGAAAAGTCCTCAAAGACCTGCGGGGTCAGGGGCGACTCACTGAAGCTCATATCGAAGCAGCGATGCGCGAAATTCGCATCGCGCTGCTCGAAGCCGACGTTAATTTCAAGGTCGTCAAAACCTTCGTTGACCGCGTGAAAGAGAAAGCCCTGGGGCAGGAAGTCATGGGGTCGCTGTCGCCGGCGCAGCAGGTCGTCAAAGTCGTTTATGATGAGATGGTCGAAATGCTTGGCGGCACTTCGACACAACTACTGTTTACCAAGCGGACGCCGAATGTAATTATGATCGTCGGCCTGCAAGGCTCCGGCAAGACGACGACGACGGGCAAGATTGCCAAGTTTCTTGCCGAAAAACAGAATCGCCGCCCGCTCTTGCTTTCTGTTGACGTTTATCGACCTGCCGCCCGCCAGCAGCTTTCAATCATTGGTCAGGCCATCAATCAGCCGGTTCTCGACGCGATGGATGCGAACGAACCGCTTGAGTTGGTTCGCCGCGCCTTGCGCGAGTGCCAGCTTACCGGCTACGACACGTTGCTGATTGATACGGCGGGCCGCCTGCATATCGACGAAGAGTTGATGCTCGAACTGCAACAGATCAAGCAAGAGGCGACGCCCATTGAGATTCTTTTCGTTGCCGATGCCATGACGGGCCAGGATGCCGTGCGCTCGGCGCAGCAGTTCCACGAACAGATTGGACTTACCGGCGTCATCCTGACGAAGATGGATGGCGACACGCGCGGCGGCGCGGCGCTGTCAATTAAAGAAGTCACTGGTCAGCCCATCAAGTTTGTCGGCGTCGGCGAAAAGTACGATGCCATCGAGCAATTCTATCCCGACCGCATCGCGCAACGCATTCTCGGCATGGGCGATGTTTTATCGCTCATCGAAAAAGTTCAGGCCGAAGTCGACGAAGAGAAGGCGCTTGAACTGCAAGAGAAGCTGGCGCACGACAAGTTCTCGCTCGAAGATTTTCGTGATCAGCTTCGTCAGATGAAGCGCCTCGGCTCGCTCGACAAATTGCTGGATATGCTGCCGTCTGGACTGCTCGGCGGGTTGCGCATGACGCCTGAGCAGACGGCGGAGATGGAAGGCAAGCTCAAGCTCACGGAAGCGATCATCAATTCGATGACGCCGGATGAACGCCACAATCATGCGATTTTAAACGCCTCGCGTCGCAAGCGCATCGCTCGCGGCAGCGGCACCAGCGTCCAGGAAGTCAATCAGATGATCAACGAGTATATGGAGATGCGCAAGATGATGCGCATGATGACTTCGGGCGGCATGGGCGGCATGATGGGCGGGCTTGGCGGCAAGCTTGCGGGTGGGCTGATGGGCGGCGGCTTGCCAGGTTTCGGCGCTGGCAATCGGCGCAAAGCAACAAAGCGCCGGAAGAAGAAAAAGAAACGCTAGTAGCGATTTTTGGGTATAATGAGCCAAGCAGGTAAGGCGCTTTGATACCTTAACTTCATCCGAATTGGTTTGTTCAACAAGCGGTTTATCCTTTCGGCTTTATCCGAAGGGGTGAGATCAAGCGGCGAATGAATCTATATCGAACCGTTTGATGTCAGTAAGTATGGAGGTGCATTTTGCTGTCGATCAGGTTGACTAGAATGGGGGCGAAGAAGAAGCCCTTTTATCGCATTGTCGTAACAGAGAAGCGGTCAAAACGCGATGGCCGCTACATCGAATCGGTGGGGTATCACGATCCCCGCAATCCAGCGGGTTTCAAACTCGATCAGGAACGGGTGACTTACTGGATAGAACGCGGAGCGCAGCCGACCGAAACGGTCCGCAGCCTCATCAAGCGCGCAGGCAAAGCCGCGAGCGCCGAGGCGAGTGTCGAAGCCTAGCCGAGCGGGCGAGCCTGCCATCGGGTGTCTGAAGGAATTCGTCTTGGCCGCGCCGCGCGTCCTTCCTTCTCATCATAAGCTCCGAAGGAGGTGACGAATGAACGATGGTTCATTGAAGGAAGTCATCGAGACAATTGCCAAAGCTCTCGTCGACTCTCCTGATGAGGTGACGGTACGCGAAATCGATGGCGAGGCGACGACGGTGCTCGAACTGACAGTCGCGCCCGGCGATCTCGGCAAAGTGATCGGCAAACAGGGACGCACGGCGCGTGCGATGCGGACCTTATTACGCGCTGCCGGCATGAAATTGAAGAAAAGATTCGTGCTTGAGATTCTCGAATAGGTGATGGAAGCAAGCCAAAAGCCATCGCTGGTTGAAGATGTGGTTATCGCCCGCATCGTCAAAGCGCGCGGCATCCGTGGCGAAGTCGCCTGCAACCTCGAGACCGATTTCCCTGAACGCTTCGCTGCGCTGGCGCGCGTAACCGTGTGGATGCCGAACGATGTGCGCCTACAACTGGCGTTGGAAGATCACTGGTTCCATAAGAATCGGGTGATCTTGAAGTTCGTCGGCTATGACACGATGACCGCAGCCGAGCAGCTTGTCGGCGGTCGCCTGGTGATTTCAGAGGCCGATGCGCTTGAACTCGAAGAAGACGAGTTCTACGAATACGATTTGATCGGCGCGGTCGTCGTCACTGCTGCGGGCCAGTCAATCGGCAGCGTCGTGCGATTGCTGCGAACCGCGAGCGCCGATTTGCTGGTGGTTGAGAGCGACGACAAACGCGAGTTGTTGATTCCATTCGTCGACGAGATTTGCACAGCGGTTGATGTTGAAGCCAGGCGCATCACGATCAACCCGCCAGCAGGTTTACTTGAATTGTAGAACGAGACTGATTTTGGATTTTGGATTGGCCGAATCAAGCTAACTCAAATCCAAAATCCAAAATCGAGCGATGCGGTTCGACATCATCACGATTTTCCCGGAAATTTTTCGCGGGGTCTTTGAATTTGGAATCATTCGCCGCGCGGTCGAGACTGGTTTGATCGCTATCAATCTCCACGACCTGCGCGACTACACGTTTGATCGCCACCGGCAGGTGGATGATCGCCCGTTCGGCGGCGGTGCCGGAATGGTGATGAAACCGGAGCCGCTCTTTCGCGCCATTGAGGCGGTCACGCATCAAGCCACGGATGCGACCGTCGTGATGCTCTCGCCGCAGGGCCGCCTGTTGACCCAGCGCGTTGCCGAAGAACTGGCCCGTCGCGAGCGCGTCGTTTTGATCTGCGGGCGCTATGAAGGGGTGGACGAACGCGTCATCAGCCAGCTTGCTGACGATGAGATCTCCATCGGCGATTACGTGCTGTCGGGTGGCGAGATTCCGGCGATGGTCATTGTGGATGCCGTGACGCGATTGATTCCCGGCGCGCTCGGATGCAATGAATCCGCCGAGCGCGATTCATTCGCCGACGGCTTGCTCGATTATCCGCATTACACGCGGCCTGTCGAGTATCGCGGCTTGAAAGCACCGGATGTGCTGCTGAGCGGCCACCACGGCGAGATTGAAAAATGGCGGCGGCGCAAGGCGATGGAAAAGACCCTTAGCCGCCGGCCCGATTTGCTCGAACGTCGCGCCCTCAACGAAGACGAGCGGCGCTTAATCGCAGAGATTCTGCGAGAGTTGGACAAACCGTAAGGGTTCAGCGATTGGCCGAAATTTTTGGGCCGCAGGCTGAACTTACAGATTAAGCAGCGAGAGGTAATTGTCATGAATCCAGTTGTGCAAGCGGTCGAAGATCGCCAGCTTCGCGAGACGATCCCGGCTTTTCAGCCTGGTGATACGGTTCGCGTTCACGTCAAGATCAAAGAAGGCGACAAAGAACGCATACAGGCATTTGAAGGCATCGTCATTGCGCGCAAGCATTCGGGCGTGCGCGAGACGATCACCGTGCGCAAGACCAGTTTCGGTGTCGGCGTCGAGCGCATCTTCCCACTTCACGCGACCGTCATTGACCGCATAGATGTGGTGCGACATGGCCGCGTGCGTCGCGCCAAGCTTTACTACCTGCGCAAACTGCGCGGCAAAGCGGCGCGCATCCGCGAGCGCGACACGCGTGGCGAGCGTGCAGCGGCGGCGGCGGCGAAAGCCTCTGCCAGAAAGTCTCCCGCCGAGCCGGTTCAGCCGTCTGCCGAGATCGAGTCGACGAAAGAATAGCCTCAAATTCTGGGCTGATTAAAAACTTAGTTTTTAATCAGCGGGCGCATGCGCTCGGACACGCTCGTTTGGAGCTTTCATTTTTTTAATGAGAGTCTGGCAGGGCAAGGCGTGATGCTCATCTCCTTAGTAATCTGGCTATACGCGGCGGCGCTGTTCTGGCTGGTCGGCGCGTTCTACTGGCGAGCGCGCGGCGACCGCGATTGACCGGCGAGCCGCGACATGGATGGCGTATTGTGGTAGCGCAGGCTTTGTGGCTTGCGCTACTTTCGTCTGAACTGGGCGTTGGGTTGAATCATGAAGAGCCGCAGAGAGATGCTCGAAGAGTTTCTCGCCGCTGATCCGGCAGACCTGTTCTCGCGCTATGCGCTGGCGCTTGAGCTTGAAAAAGAGCAGCGCGCCGAGGAAGCCATCGCGCAGTTACGCTTAGTCATCGACCGCGATGCCGGCTACGTCGCGGCTTATTACCATCTTGGCCGCTTGCTGGTGCGCGCCGGGCAAACAAACGAGGCCCGCGAGATCTACCGCACGGGCCTCGATGTCGCAGCGAAAGCCGGTGACCGTCGCACGCGCGACGAAATACAGGAAGCCTTAGATTCGCTTGATTAAAATCGAGCCGCTCGTCTGTGGATTACTGTGACGATTCTTGATCGCTCAATTCGCCTTCGCCTTCTTCTTTAAGCTTTCGGCCTTCACGTTCAAGCTCTGAATTCTGCATTCCCTGTCCGGCACGCTCTTTGGCATTGCCTTCCAGTCGCTTCATCTCAGCCTGCACGCGATCTTCAACCTGATCCACCGTTGCCGTATCATCCTGGTTGCTCGTTTGAGTTTGATCCCGATCTATATTCATGCCATTCCCTCGTTCGTCAGGTCTTGCAAGCCGTCCACGATTCATGGTCTCATTGCCTGCGCCGGGCGGTCAAACCAACCCGATGCGGTGATGCAGTAGACGGGATATGATAAACTGCCACGGCCATTTGTCAGTGGATAAATGATTCCATGTTGGAGAGGACGCCGAGATGAAAAAATCCGTGCCTGTTGCCATGCTCATTCTGCTGATTGCTTCACTGGCTTTTGCGCAATCCGGTCGAACGCCAACCATCGAACAGTCGCTCAGTATGAAGAACGTCGCCAACCCGCGCGTCTCGCCCGACGGACGACTGGTCGCCTATCAGGTGCAGGAGACCAACTGGGAAGAGAACGCCTTCGAAAATGAAATATGGATAGCCGTCATTGCCACAGGCGAGCGCTATCAACTGACGAATGCGAAAAAGTCGAGCACCGGCCCGCAATGGTCGTCGGATTCAAAGCGCCTCGCCTTCGTCTCCGACCGCGACGGCAAGCGGCAGCTTTACGTGATTGCGCCGAGAGGCGGCGAGGCCGTGCAATTGACCAGTCTGGAGACCGGCATCAACGCCTTTGCATGGTCGCCCGATGACCGTCACATCGCCTTCACTGCCGCCGAACCTGAAAGCAAGGCGCGCAAGGAGCGCAAAGAAAAATACGGCGAGTTTGAAATCGTTCGTGGCGACTACGTGATGACTCACCTGTGGATGATCGACGTGGCTGACGACGGCAAAGGCAAGAAGCCGGAACCCGTGCGGCTCACCGAGGGCACGGCTTTCAACGTCGGCGGATTCAACTGGTCGCCGGATTCAACACGCCTCGCCTTTAGCGCGACGAGAAATCCCGATTTCAATTCTTCTGATACCGCCGACCTCTATGTGCTGACCGTCAGCGACAAAGCCATCAAGAAGATCGTCGATACGCGCGGGCCGGATAACAATCCTGTCTGGTCGCCGGATGGCCAGCAGATCGCTTTTGAAACCGCTGATGCCCACGATTTTTTTTATTTTGAAAATAGTCGCATCGCCATTGTCGCGAGCGCCGGCGGCACGCCGCAGGTCGTGACCTCAAGCTTTGATGAAGACCCGATGCTGCTGGCGTGGTCGCCCGACGGCATCTACTTCACCAGCCAGCAAAAAACTTCGTCGCACCTGTTTCGCGTGAATCCGGCGACTAAAGCCATTGAACCCATAAGCCATCCGGCGAGCTTTGCGTCGTCGCAGTATTCGTTTACGCGCGATTACCGGCAAGCCGCCTTCGTCGCCGCCGCGCCGAACGAATATACGGAAGTGTATGTTTCGCCACTCTCCGATTTTGCGCCGCGAAAGCTCACGGCGATGGGCGAGCAGTGCAAAGATTTTCAGTTGGCGAAGCGCGAGGTGATTCAATGGAAATCGACCGACGGCACCACCATCGAAGGCGTGCTCATCAAGCCCGCCGACTTCGACGGGACGAAGAAGTATCCTCTGCTCGTCGTCATTCATGGCGGCCCGACGGGCGTCGACATGCCGTTGCTGCGCGCCGACCGCACTTATCCGCTTGAGATGTTTGCCGCGAAAGGCGCGGTGATTCTGCGCCCGAATTACCGGGGCTCTGCCGGCTACGGCGAAACCTTCCGCGCCTTGAACGTGCGCAATCTGGGGGTTGGCGATTACTGGGATGTGATTTCGGGCGTCGATTACCTGATCGCGCAAGGCTTCGTGGATCGCGAGCGCGTCGGCGCTATGGGCTGGAGTCAGGGCGGCTACATCTCTGCGTTCATCACCGCGAGCAGTGACCGGTTCAAAGCGGTGTCGGTAGGCGCAGGCATTTCCGATTGGATGACTTACTATGTCAACACCGACATCACGCCGTTCACGCGGCAGTATCTGAAGGCGACGCCGTGGGACGACCCGGAAATCTATCGCAAGACTTCGCCCATCTCCTATATCAAGAACGCCCGCACGCCGACATTGATTCAACACGGCGAGCTCGACCGAAGGGTGCCGATTCCCAACGCCTACGAGTTGCGGCAAGCGCTTGAAGACCGGGGCGTGCCGGTGAAGATGATCGTCTATAAAGGCTTCGGTCACGGCATTGATAAGCCCAAACAACAGCACGCCGTGATGGAGCACAACTACGAATGGTTCAGCCAGTGGATATGGGGCGAGAAGCCGGCGCAGGAAGGCCGATGAATTGAGCTATAGCGGATTGCAAATGAGTATAGCCTTTGCCACCAAGACACCAAGGCACGAAGGATCACCATCTCCTTGGTGTTGCTTTGTGTCTTTGTGTCTTAGTGGCAATTCTCCGGCTTAGCTGATCTGATAACCGCTCTAGGCGTCAGCATAAACCAGCGGGTCGCGCGCGCCGGCTTCTCGGAAGCCTCTCTGTCTGAGCAGACAGCTATCGCATTTGCCGCACGCCAGCCCTGCTGGCGTCGGGTCGTAGCAACTGTGCGTGAGCGCGTAGTCGACGCCAAGCTCAAACCCTCTGCGGATGATTGCGGCTTTCGTCATGGTGATCAGCGGCGTGTGAATTTTGAGTTGAGTATGTCCTTCAACGCCGGCTTTGGTCGCCAGATTCGCCATGCGCTCGAAGGCTTCAATGTATTCTGGCCTACAATCGGGATAGCCTGAGTAATCGAGCGCATTGACGCCGATGTAGATGTCTGCGGCGTCGAGCACTTCGGCCCACCCAAGGGCGAACGACAGAAAGATGGTGTTGCGCGCCGGCACATAAGTCACCGGAATCCCTGTAGACATCTCTGCGCTTGAACGCGACTTGGGGACGGCGATGTCATCGGTGAGCGCCGAGCCGCCAATCGCCCGCATATCGATGTCGAGGACGAGATGACGCGCGACGCCCATGGCGGCGGCGACGCGGCGGGCGCTTTCAAGCTCAAGCGAATGGCGCTGCCCGTAGCGAAACGAGATTGCGTAAACCGTGTAGCCTTCGGCCAGGGCTATCGCCAGCGCGGTGGTCGAATCCAGCCCGCCGCTCAACAGCACCACAGCGTTTCTCTTTTCCATACGCCTCGGCTCCTCAAGCTGTTATCGCACAGTGCCTGCCTTGAATCAACCTGACAATCGGCGGTCGTCATGTTAATCTTCGCCGCTAATATAAGGAGACAAGATGAGCTATCAAACTTATCAGCACACGCGCAACTATGGCTGTCGCATCACCGAGATGATTCTGGCCGGACATCGCGCGGTGACGCTTGAAAACGAAAAGCTGCGGGTCACGTTTCTCGCCGACAAGGGCACAGACGTTTACGAATTTCTCTACAAGCCGCGCGACGTCGATTTCATGTGGCGAAGCTGGGTGGGCTTGCGCGACCGCTCGCTTTACTGGCAATCCAGCCCGCGCGGTTCGGGGCCGCACAATGATTTTTACGAAGGCGGCTGGCAGGAACTGTTTCCGAATTGCGGGGCGTTTTCCGTGTATCAGGGCGCTGAGATCGGCCAGCACGGCGAAGTGTTGTTGTTGCCCTGGCGCTACTCGGTGACCAAAGACGATGTCGAGGAAATTGAAGTGCGCTTCGATGTCCGCACCGTGCGGACGCCGTTTCATCTGGTCAAGACCGTCAGCCTGCGCCGCAACGAACCCGTGCTGCGCATCCACGAGCGCGTCACCAACGAGAGCGCCCAGGAAGTCGATTTCACCTGGGGCCATCATCCGGCCTTCGGCTGGCCGTTCATTGACGAGAGTTGCCGCGTTGACGTGCCCGCCTGCCGCATCCGCACCATCGAAGATTACACGCCGTCATCATCGCGCTTGAAAACGAAACAGCTTCGCGACTGGCCGATGGCCGATGCCGCCGGCGGCGGCCAGGTCGACCTGTCGCGCATTCCCGGCCCGGATGCGGCGGCTGCCGACATGGTTTTTCTCGAAGGCATGGCCGACGGCTGGTATGCAGTAACCAATACTACAAAGCGCGTCGGCTTTGCCATGCGCTATCCGGCAGAGGTGTTCAAGGTGCTGTGGTACTGGCAGGTCTATCGCGGCGGGCGCGATTATCCCTGGTGGGGCGCGACCTACAACATCGCCTTAGAGCCATGCGTCAGTTATCCGGTGCTGATGCATGCGGCGGCGCGCGGCGAAGCCCTCTCACTCAAGGCGGGCGAGAGCCGCGAGATCGAATTGCTGGCAATTGCTTACGAAGGATTGGAACGGGTCGGCTATGTCAGCGATCAGGGAATCGTGCAGGGGTAGTAGGCAGTTATCAGTTGCCAGTTGTCAGTAATCGGTAGCTGATAGATCCTTCTTTGTCGAATCAAGCTCATGGAATAATCTGTCTCGGAACGCGAGTAACGACCTACTGACAACTGGCAACTGATAACTGCCTACTGACTACTGCCCCTGCGGTTTGGCTTGCTTGAGGCGATCAATGCCGGTGCGTGCGGTTTCGTCTTTGTGGCCTGACGCTTCATAAGCGCGCTGGTAAGCGGCCAGCGCCTTGTCGTATTGCTTATCACTTTCGTAGACGTAACCCAACTCAAGGTTCGCGGCCAGGTGGGTCGGTTGCAGCTTGACCGCCTGTTCCAATGCTTCGGCGGCGGGCTTCCATTGATTCGAGCGCGAATAAGCGACGCCGAGGTTATACCACCCAGGAACTGAATCCATGTGCAGGCGCGCATACTTGTCCAGCAGCGGCGCGGCCTTCGCGTATTGCTTGTCGAAAAGATAAGCCTGGCCAAGCAGCGCCCACGACCGTTCGTCATTGCGCACCTGTATCAAACGCTCGCCAGTCGCAATCGCCTGCCGCACCACCGCAGGGTTCTGCCGCATCTGCGCGAAGTAAATCTCGGTCAACAGCGCCAGCGAGTCCGGCTCTTTCGGGTCAACCGCCAATGCCTGATTCAAGGCGGTCGTCGCTTGATCCATGTGATTCAGCTTGTAATGCGCGAAACCGAGCAGGTAGTAATTCGAGGCATTGGTTTTCATCTCGGTGGCCGCAGCCGAGAGCGGCTCGACCGCTTCCGTATACTTCTGCGTGAAGACGTAAGCCCGACCGAGCGCGCCGCGCGCGGTCACGTCTACCTTTTCATTGCCCTTGACGGCGAGCGCGAGGTACTGCGTGAATTCGGGAATGGCTTTGTCATACTGTTGCAGTTGATATTCGGCCCAGCCGAGGAAGTAATGGCCGGTGATCTGCGCCTTGTCGTCTTTGACGGCGGACTTCAAATAGTTATTGAACGAGTCAATGGTGTCGGCGTACTCCTGCAACTGATAATGACCGAAACCGATGTAGTACCAAGACTGCCAGGCATCGGGGTTGACTTTCAACACGGCGTGGAATTCGCGGATGGCATCGCGCGTCTGTTTTTGATTGAACAGTGAAATGGCGTGCTCCCAATCCTGCGCCAGGGTTGGCGCGGCGAGGCACGCGATGAAAGCGGCGATTGCAAGAAGCTTCTTCATAATCAATCTCTCCATTCTCTCGGCGGGCTGCCTGGCCCGGATGCTCTGTTGAAATTCTAACCACCTGCGCGCCAACGGCACAAGAGATCCGTATGTCCAGAAGCTGAGACTCAAAACGGCGCGTTCGGCGTTGCCTGTTGCGCGACCCTGGAACGAAAAAGATAGAGTGTTTTGCAACCCTCTGGCTTGCACCTGCGCTGGCTTGCAATGGTGACAGCGATACCGCAAAATGTCTTTTGCCGTTTGAGCGGACGGCACGCAACCAGGTACTGGAATCCACATTCAACGAGGTCATTCATGAAGTCGAAATCCTTCGCCCTGACACGAGTATTGGCGGTGTGTGCGCTCGTCTTAGCGCTTGCCGCCATCGCCTCTGCGCAGGACAAAAGCAAAGCGCCGCAGGTTTCGAAAGGCGAGCAGGACGCCATAACGAAAGTGCAGACTGCCGCCGACCCTGCGGCCAAGCTCAAAGCCGCCGACGAATTCATCAAGAAGTATCCCAAGAGCACCAACCGCGCCGGCATCGTCAGCCACGTGATTGGCGAGATCAGCAATGTGCCCGATCCGGCACAGAAGATCACGCTGCTCGAAAGCTCGCTGACGATCTTCAAAGATCCAGCCGATTCCGACATCCTTACGCCGGTTTTGTTGACTGCTTACATCAACGCCAAGCGCGTCGATGATGCCTTCAGCTTTGCTGACAAATCGCTTGCCAAAAATCCCAACGATGTCACGACGCTGACGCAAGTGACGATGCTCGGCGCTGAACAGGCGAAGCAAAGAAATCCCAAATACGTGCCGCAGAGCCAGCAGTATGGCACCAGAGCCATTCAAGTTATTGAATCCGGCAACAAGCCTGCCGGCATGACGGATGAAAGCTGGAAAGAGTATCAAACGCGCTGGCTGCCGCAGCTTTATCAAGTAGAAGGCTTGCTCTCGTTGATGACCGGCAATAATGCCGACGCCAAGGCCAAGCTGGACAAAGCCGCGTCGCTGAATGCCAGCGATCCGTTTACCTTCTATTTGCTCGGCTCGCTGCTCAATGACGGCTATCAAAAGGTGGCGGAGAACTTTCAGAAGCAGACACCGGGGCCGCTCAAGGATGCGCTGTTGAAGGAAGCGCAGGCGAAGATGGATGAGATCATCGAGATGTGGGCACATGCCATCGCCTTGGCGCAGGGCAATGCGCAGTACCAGACGTTTGCCGATCAATTGCGCCCGGAGTTGGAAGGTTATTACAAATTCCGTCATGGCGGCTCGACCAACGGCCTCGATGAATTAATCGCCAAATACAAAAAGCAGTGATCAATGGTCAGCGGTCAGTGATTCTCAGTAGAAAGTAATCACTGGCTCCTGACTGCTGATTACTGATTACTGACCACTAACCACTGATCACAAGCCCGCGAGGAGCAATGCCTGTCAGCAAGGATGAATTTCGCAGCGCCATGAGCCGCTTTGCCAGCGGTGTAACCATCGTTACAACTAAAACCGAAGCCCACCACCCAATCGGCATCACCGTCAGTTCCTTCGCCTCGCTGTCGTTGGAACCGCCGCTGGTGCTCGTCTGTATAGACAAACGCGCATCGATTCATGATCAGCTTGTCGAAGGGCGCTACCTTGCGGTGAACGTCCTGGCCGAAGATCAGGAGATCCTCTCGCGGCGATTTGCCTCGCGCGACGATGATCGTTTCAGCGGCACAGGCTATGCGGAAGGCGTGACCGGTGCGCCGATTCTCAACGATGTGCTGGCAGCGATTGAATGCCGCATCGTCTACACCTATCCGGGCGGTGATCACACCATCGTCGTCGGCGAAGTCGAGCGCACCATCGTCAACGACGGCAAGCCGCTCGCCTACTTTCGCGGCGGCTACGCCGAGCTTGCCTGAATTCGGGTGGTGATGAAAACTTAATCTGCCGGATCGCGCCGCATCAGTGCGCCTTGACTCGCTTCACTGCAAGCCGGCGAATAAATCGGTCTCAAGCTCAGGCAGATCGGCGACCATCGATGAGGCGCAGTGATAGACCTCGCTGTGCCGATTGGCAGCGATCCACTCCTGCAATTTCGTCATCCATTCCTGCTGGCTGCGATGTTGGCGAAAGGCTTCGATTTTCGCCTCCACGAAATCTGTAATATCAATGACGGTGGTGATGGGCTTGAAGGCTTGGCGCATCTCGCCCCACGGATTGGCGTAGCCGGTCATGTAATAAAACTTGCGGACGAGGTGCGGCCTCAACCCGGTAGCCATCTGCGCGGCAAACCGCTCAGGATCAGCGGCGCTGGCAATGGCAGCAGTCGCGATGCGCGAGATGCGCTGATGATCGCGATGCTCGTTGCCCGCGCCTTCCGGCCCGAACGTCACCACCACGTCAGGCTGTTCTTCACGAATGCGGCGCACCACCTTTTCTTCGACCTCTTCTTCATCCGCCTGATCGAGCTTGCCGTCCATATAACCGAGAAAATCAATTGCCGCGATGCCCAGGCGGTCGGCAGCGTCGCGCGCTTCCTGCTCGCGGACGCGGCCCAGTTCTTCAGGCGTAGATGCCAGCCCGGCAGTGCGGCCCGCCTGGCCGCTCGTAGCCGTGATTACGGTGATGCGCGTGCCTTGTCGCGCATATCTGGCAATCGTCCCACCCGGCCCGAAGGTTTCGTCGTCCGGGTGAGCCAGCACAAACATCAAAGACCGTTTTGCCATAATGACATCCTCAGCGCCCCCTGTGGCGCTTATTTAGGCTGCGAGCGATTCAACGAAGGCAATCAGCGCCGCGTTGAAGTCATGCGGGCGCTCGATGTTCGACAGGTGGCCGGCCCCCTCGATCACCTGCAAGCGCGCGCCGCGTATGCCGTCGCGCAGGCTTTCGGCTTCGGCGACCGGCGTGAGCCCGTCTTCTGCGCCGACGAGGATGAGCGTCGGAAAATCAATCGCCGGTAAAATATAAGTTGAATCATGCCGCGCCCCCATGCCGCGTTGCGCCGCAGCGATGCCCTGCGGTGAATTGCCTTCGATCATCTGGCGCACGCGAGCCGTGATTTCGGGGCGCGTCTGCTGCGTCGTCTTGCCGAGCAAGAGCGGCGTCATGTCATCGGCAATCGCCGCCGCGCCTTCGCGTTCAGCTTTCTCGGCAGATTGCAGGCGGCGCTCGCGTGCGACGTGCGTATCGGCGCTGGCGCGCGTATCGGCAAGCACCATTGCGCGCAAGGCATCCGGGTACTCACGATAAAATGCCAGCGACACGTAGCCGCCCATCGACAATCCGACGAGCGTCGCCCGGTCAATATCAAGCATAGACATCAAGCCGCGCACATCTGCGGCCATCTGCTCCATCGCGTAGGGGCCATCAGGAACATCCGAGCCGCCAAAGCCGCGCAGGTCGAGAGTGATCGTGCGGCAATGATGACTTAAGACCGCGACCTGTTCATCCCACATGGTCTGATTGAGCGGGAAGGCGTGAATGAAGATGACCGGCTCGCCGCTTCCCTGATCCCGATAATCGATGTTGAGGTGATTGATTGTCGCTTTCATTGCATTTACCTTGATGCTGAATGTTCAAAGCAGCGGCTGAATTCTATGAACAGAATAATTCTATCAAAGCGCGGTGCGCGGTTCATCTCAATCGCTGATGAACAGAGGAAGGCGGCGGCGAGGCTTGCAGTCGTTTAGGAAGAGCCTATTTCTTTAGCAGGTTATTCGATTCATTTTTGTCTCTGAGCAGTGATAATCGTTCGTAAATAGTCGGCATCAATTGTCGGAAGGTCTCTTGCGAGATGATGCCGCTGGTGACAAGCACGATGATGGCAAATAATCCCAGCGCCAGTAATAATGCTACCAAGATCAGCGATAGAATGATTGCTGAGGCCACCGACACATACTTGCTTAGGAAGTAAGATGCAACCACTAAGGCTGCCAGTATGAAGATCGTGACAATTAGAAAGAGAATGCTGGTTGACCACAAGCCGTGTTTGGCTGGTGGCGGCGGAGGTTCTTGTGATTTTGGTTGAATCTCTTCAGGCATACGTTGTGGAACCCCCTTTATTCTCAAATCGCGTTCACGGCGTTCCATTCGGACAATCCACTCTTCTACGCCATCGAGCAATTCTCTAACCGAGACCTTCGTCCGTAATTCGGGGATGACGATCTCTTGCTCGCCCATCTCTTCGTGGACGAGCAACTCATTGTACGAGACCAGCACTTGCGGAAACTTAGGCACGGGTATTTTCTGCTCAATCTTAATCTTGAAGCTGCCATTGATTTCGTCAAAGGCTGAACGGATGACCGCGAGAAAAGCGCGACGGGCCTGCTTATTGCCGATGATCGAGATGAAGATTTTGCGATCCACCAGATCGGCTTTGATCTTGGCCCGATTCTTGTCGCCTTGGTTTTGCAGAAAGACGCCGTTCTTCCAGTAATACTGTTGTTGGATGTACTGATTCATCCGCACGATAAAGCGCGAGATGATGGCGTCAGGCAGCGTCTCAACATAATGATATTGAAACTTCAATGCATCGGCGTCATCCCAAGGGATGTCCAGTTCGTTGTCGTGCAGGTGACGCGGGATCAGGTAATGGCCCGGTCGGTCGGTGAACTCAAAACACAACTCGAAATGCCGCATCACGTCAATCAACCGGCGATGCGTGTACTGCGGGTAACGGCTTTGGGCATCCGGCAAGCCACCCAGTATTTCGCCTATATCTTTCAGGTCGAACTGCCCCTGCGCTTTTACCAGTTCCGCTGAAGTCAGCAACCCGTACACGCCCTGCGTCACCCATCGTGGATTGAGTACTTGCGTGTCGCCCGGAAAGCGAATGACGACGCCTAGATCGTGCAGCAGTCCAAGCAAAGACTGGCGCAGATCTTCATCATTCAATTTCTCTTCGCCGCAGATTTCCAGATACTTTTCGACCGGGATGTAATCCGCCTGCATGCCTTTCAGCCGTCGTTTGATGGCCAGCCATTCGCGCGGCCATAAATCATGCACGTGTTTCATCTGCTCGATCTCGCGGGCAATTGTCACTTTCAATGCCGAAATGCCTTCGCCGGTCTCGCACGAGGTTTCGACGAAATCCCTGATATTGTATTTATCCTGTAACGCCTTGCGATCCAGATTGAGCGGGCGTTGGCCTTTCAACTGGTCAATCTGGTTGATGACGATGATGATGGGCGAAGCGCCGCCGAAACTTTCGATCAACTTCAGCCAGTATTCGATGTTGTTGAGTTGATCGCCTTTGCGCGCATCCACCACCAGCAAGTAAAGGCTGCGCGTGGTCAGAAAGAATTGGTGCGTTGAATGCTGAATCTCCTGGCCGCCGAAATCCCAGATATTTAGTTTGACCGGCTCGCCCTGGCCTTTCACCTCGCCCTGGACAACCTTCATCTCGTCATTGATCTCGACGCCGAGCGTTGTCTCTTTATCCGGATTGAAAGGGCGGTCAAGCAACTGCTCAACCACCGAGCTTTTGCCGACCTTGCCGTCTCCGACCACCAGCATCTTCGCCTCGTTCAACCGCTCTCCACTCACCAATCCCTCAATCGCGGCAAAGATCGCTTTTACGTCTGTTGGATTGTCTAGCGTTTCAGGCGGAATAGGTAATTGATTATCGTTGAGGTCAAGGCTGGTCAGGTTGGTCAGCTTGGTGATCTCCGGTGGCACGCTCGTCAGTTGATTGCTGCTAAGGTAGAAGCGGCTCAGGTTGGTCAGCTTGGTGATCTCCGGTGGCACGCTCGTCAGTTCATTGTAAGCGAGGCTAAGGTTGGTCAAGCTGGTCAGTTTGGTAATCTCCAGCGGCACACTCGTCAACTCATTGCTGTTGAGACGGAGGAGATTCAGGTTGGTCAGCCTAGTGATCTCTGGTGGCAGGCTTGTCAGTTGATTGCTGCTGAGGTCGAGGGAGGTCAGGGAGGTCAGCTTGGTGATCTCCAGCGGCAGGCTCGTCAGTTGATTGCTGCTGAGGTCGAGGGAGGTCAGGGAGGTCAGCTTGGTGATCTCCGGCGGCAGGCTCGTCAGTTGATTTCTGCTGAGGTCGAGTTTCGTTTTACCTTCCTTTGCCGCCTGTCTGATGAGTTTGAGAATTTTCTGCTTGTTGGCCATGTCGTCCTCTTTCGCTGAAATGTAGAGGGATACTACTTCGGCAGGAGGCGAGATTACAATCTTTTCTGTCGCAAAAGCAACATGGGGAGTAATGCAATCTTATGTTGTCAGGCAGGCTGAAGCTCTACGTCCGCAAGTTGAGGCTCTGAGGGTCAACGATGCACCTCAGATGTCCATCATTGCACCTTAGAGCTTCAACGATACATCTCAGAGTCTCATCGTTGAAATTCTGATCTTTATCGTTGCGGTTCAAAGCCTCAACGATGCGTCTCGGAACTCAATTGTTGAAACTCAGAACTGCAACGATGCACCTCTGAGTTTCAACGTTGAAGCTCGGAATCGCAACGTTGAGGCTCGGAGTTTTAACGTTGAAGTGTTAAAGCCGCAATGATGCGCCTCTGAAGCGCAAGGATGAAGCTCAGAATCTCAACGTTGAAGCTCGGAACTGCAATGATGCGCCTCCCGGAGTCGTCGTTGAAGCTGGGAACTTCAGTGATTCATCTTTGCTGGCCGAATTACTCGTAACGCAGCGCCGCCATCGGGTCGATCTTCGTCGCCCGCCGCGCAGGGATGTAGCAGGCGGCCAGGGCGATCAATAACAATCCAAAGGCAACCATTACGAAGGTCAACGGGTCGGTGGCTTTGACTTCGTAAAGTTGACTGGCCAGCAAGCGCATCAAGCCGAACGCCCCAGCCAGGCCGATGCCTAAGCCAACAATCGCCGGCTGCATGCCTTGACGTATGATCAGCGCCAACACATTTGGTCGCCGCGCCCCCAAGGCCATGCGTATGCCGATTTCGCGCGTCCGCTGATTGACTCCGTAAGCCACCACTCCATAGAGTCCCACGACCGTCAACAACAGCGCGGTTATGGCGAACAAGCCAAGCAACAACGTGCTGAAGCGCGGTCGCGCCACCGCTGTCGTGACCAGTTGTTCCATGGTGCGGTAGTTGGCTACCGGCAGCGTCGCATTGAGTTGCTTGAACTCTTGCTGGATCGCGCTTCGCAGCGAAGGCAGCGCCATTGCATCGGCGCGCAGTACCATCGCCATCTCGTCTGCTTCCCCCGGCGACTGTGCGAAAGGATGATAGAACTGCGGACGCGCCTGCGCCTCCAGCGCGAAACCGCGCACGTCGCGGGCGACGCCAACAATCGTTCTCCACTCCTTGTCATCCAGTACCCGTCTGATGCGTTTGCCAACCGCATCGCCTGCGGGAAAAATCTGCTGGGCCAGCGTCTCATTAACGATAATGACCGGCGACTTGTCTGCGCTGTCCGTCGCCTCAAAGTCGCGCCCGCTTACCAGGCTCACGCCCATGGCTTCAAAATAACCGGGAGTGATCAAGCGGTCTTCTGCCACCGGCTCTTTGCCGCGCGGCAACGGCTCAGCGCCTTCGACGACAAACCAGGTCACATTCTCATTGCCGCCCAGCGGCAAGTTGGAGATCGCTCCGGCGGCGCGAACGCCCGGCAAACTGCTCAATTGCGAGCGCGCCTGCTCGAAGAATTGGGTGCGCTGCCCGTCATCCGAATAGCACGTTCCGAGCAACGAGACCACGAAGGTAGCGACTCCCTGCGGCTTGAAACCCGGATCAACCGCCAGCAGCCGCCGAAAGCTTTGCAACATCAGGGCAGCCCCGATCAGCAAGATAACCACCAGCGCGACTTCAGCAGACACAAGCAGGCTATGGCTGCGAATGCCGCGTCCCGCAGAGTTCGCGCGGCTGGCATCCTTGAGCGCGTCGGCAAGGTTCACCTTCGACGCTTGCCACGCCGGGACTAAACCGAACAGCACGCCGGTCAGCATGGAGATCAACGCCGTGAAGAGAAATACAGAGGCGTCCAACGCGACATCCTGCAAGCGCGGCACGTTTGGCGGGATGAACTTCAGCAAGGCATCCAGTCCCCAATAGCCGAGCAGCAATCCAAAGCTGCCGCCCAGTAAAGCCAGCAACAGGCTTTCAGTCAGCAACTGGCGGATGATGCGTGCGCGCCCTGCACCCATGGCGGCGCGCACCGCCATCTCACGACGCCGTGCGGCAGCGCGCGCCAGCAACAGGCTGGCAATGTTGGCACAGGCGATCAGCAGCAAAAAGCCTACTGCGCCCAGCAAGACCAGCAGCGGCGTGCGCGTCTGGCCGACGACTTGACTGAAGAGCGGCGTCAACCAGACGTGCCAGCCCTCATGGGTTTGCGGATGGATTCTGGCTTGCTGTGCGAAGATGCCGTCCATTTCGGTTTGCGCCTGCGCCTGTGTAACGCCCGCTTTCAGGCGGCCAATCACGATGATCTGCCTTTGCGTTGGCTTTTCCCAGAAACTCGCCTCTCTGGCCATCGGCGTCCAGAGTTCCGCCTTTTCCGGCAGGTTGTAAAGGCGCGGCATCTCAGTCGCTCGCGGAAAATTAAAGCCTTCGGGCATGACACCGATCACTGTGCGAGACACGCCATTGAGGGTGATCGTCTTGCCGACTATCTCGGCAGCGCCGCCAAAGCGCCGCTGCCAGAGGGCGTAGCTGATGATCACGACGCGGTCTTTGCCCGGCTGTTCTTCTTCGGCTGAGAACTGGCGGCCAAGCGTCGGTTGGACGCCGAGCATCGGCAGCAGATTCGCCGATACATCAATCCCGCCGACGCGCTCAGGGTTGCCGTCATCGGATAGATCGGCGAGGTTGGACTGGAAGGCGGCGATTTGCTCAAAGGAGGTCGCGCTCGCTCGCCATTCCGGCAAATCGGTGTTGGCCGGCGGCAGTTCGTGAATGCCGAGTTCGTAGCTTGGATTATCTGTCCAGAGCATGACCAGGCGATCTGGATCATGGAATGCCAGCGGTCTGAGCAACACGCCATTGATGACGCTGAAGATGGCCGTATTCGCGCCGATCCCCAGAGCCAACGTCAGCACGGCGATCAAGCTAAAGCCCGGATTGCGGCGCAGCATGCGCAACGCATAACGCAAGTCCTGCCAGAAGTCTGCCATGAGATTTTTCCTTTCGGTTCCCAAAATCAAGGGTTCCTGAACCATCTGGCGTTCAACCCGCTGCAACTCGCGCTGTAGCATTTCGTGCTCGTTCAACTCGGCGAGCGCCGCCGCGTAGGCTTCCCGTTCGCTTGCGCCGCCTTGTAGCAACTCGACGTAGCGATCATCGAGATGTTGTGACATCTCCTCGATGATCTCGGCCTCGCGCGTCGGCTCAAGCCTGAGGCTTGCAAGCCGCTTGCTGATTGTTTGCTTCCATTCAGGCACGGCAACCTCCGGCGAATCAGGGGCCGGGGGCCGGGGGTCGGGGGGCCGGTAGCTGATTGCGGGGTATCATTGCCGCTCATTACTAATACGGGTACCGGGCGCCCCCCCCCCCCCCCCCCCCCCCCCCCCA
>Ga0307468_100000017_pt1 | contig 181373 bp, 107 predicted proteins | sample atmdna_FD_203085 | JGI IMG/M metagenome (GOLD analysis project Ga0307468, IMG submission 203085) | Hardwood forest soil microbial communities from Morgan-Monroe State Forest, Indiana, United States - atmos_gases AM2C_05 | ecosystem: Environmental > Terrestrial > Soil > Temperate forest >...
CTGAATGTAGCCTGATTCGTGTCGTTGCGGAACTGATTGTCAAAGATCAAAGCGGCTGGGATGGATTCGATCCTACAGCCAAACTCAACCTGATGCCTGTTTTATGAAATGTGTCCAGACTTCAGGTCGCCGACCTACTTTGCGATAGCCCTGCTCTTGGTATAGCGAACCTTGATGGCTTGGCGCATCATGCCCACATCGAACCATTGCAGGTTAAAGATTTCTCCGCGCCTCATTCCCGTATGCAGCGCGAATAACACGATGTTTCTTAGCCAGATGGAATTATTCAGAGCTTCCAGCAAGCGCATTTCTTCATCATCTGTCAGATAACGGATGCGCTCACTTGAGACTTTGAACAATCTGATTTTAGGCTTTGCTGCGATCAAGTCAGCCTCAGAAGCCATTGAAAGGATTTTCGAGAGAACAGCAAGTTCCTTGTTGACTCGTGATGGGCTGCGCTGCTTGCCTCGTATGGTCGGCTCGCTGGTGCGCTTCTGTTTGTACTGTTCGACCATCGGCGCGTTTATATCAGCGAGGCTATGTTTGCCGAAGAATAAGCCAAGAGCCTTGCAAATACATAGGTCGGATGTGTGGCTCTTTTTGTTGATTCTTGAGTACGGCAAAAAGTGTTTCTCCACAAACTCATCAAAGCGCATTTCCGGTCGTTCCAATAGACCGCAACGCTTTTGAAGAATTCGAGTCCTTATGGCAGCCTCTACCTTTTCGGCCTGCGCCTTTGTTCTTATGCCTTTCAGCGCGCGAACGGTGCGAGGCTTGCCCTTTTCGCAAATATCCAAATACCAAGTGTCGCCTCTTTTTCTGACAGACACTTTGCGGCTCCTTTCTGGTTTGCCGCCGTAACAGGAGCGGCTACCAATTTATCACGCGCAATAAATCATTAGAATTCTTTTCTTCCGCTTGTTCAGATGCCCAGGCGGAAAGCTCGGCACGATCAAAACGGAGTAGCCTTCCAGCGCTGCGAAAAGGGATGCGCCTTTGCTGTACCCATGCATAGATCGTGCGATTTTTGACGGCGAGAAAGTCTGCGGCCTCTTTGACCGTCAATAAACGCTCTGATTGCATACTACTTGTTGGCTCATGTTCTTTCATTTTGTATTTCCTCTCACCTTTGCCGAGATTAGCTGCTGATTTCTTGCAGATTGTTTTCCCGTTTATTTGAAGTTTATTTGGGGTCATTTTTTAGCTTTCATTTGGTAAACATCTAGCGATGATCTATGGGTTATCAGTGAAAATTGAGCTTCTGTATATGCAATTCAATTCTTAATGCGTTTCCCCCAAACCTCCCCACTAAAAAGGGGGCGTGTGTGTTCGCCGGTCGCTCGTGTGCTGTAATTCATATCATCATCAGACACGCACACCATGCTTTTAGTGGGGAGCTTTTATTTTGTAATCCAAGCTAAAGACTTATGAAGTTTATAAACTGTCTTTGCCCCGCTCTGGCTGTTCGGTGACTCAATAACCCCGATTAACTCAAGCTCTTTTGAATATCTTTCGCTGATGGTCGTATCCGACACTTGGCATAACTCAACGCCGCGCTTCGTAGTGAACTCGCCTTTTGCGGCAAGCTCCCAAATTAAAGGCTGCAGATGGTTCGGTGTTGACGAAATGGCTATGTGCTTAACCTGCGCCATGTCGTCCTCGTTGACCGCGCGCCGTTCGTGGATCAGCGCCAGCGCGCAGGCAATTTCTTTGAAGTAGTTGATAACCTTATGCGGCCCTTCGGACGGTTTGACGCCCACTGGCTTGTACGTGCCATTGTCTCGCTCGTAAACGACCTCTGCCCTTGCCTTGACTAAGAAGTTAGCGAGCTTCACGAGTCTTTCAATCCGCTGGTCAGAAATAGAGATAGAATTGAAGCTCACACTTCCGTGCGGGTGTCGCCTGTAGAATTCGATCACAAAGCGATTCACGGCCCGGTTACACTTCGCCGCCGCGTCGGAAACGTCATTGCGTTTGGCGTAGGCAATCAGGTCATCTTCTGCAAAGTCAATTACAGGTGTTTCGTAGAACAAGAGCCGCGTTCCAAGCTGGCTCATTATCTTGAACGCATTTCGCAGCAGCGGCGTTGTGGCCCCTAGCCAGTTAAAGACAATGGCCTCACTGTAGCCCCGGCTCGCCAGCCCCGTATTTATTACAAAGCCATCGCCGTCGAGTATGGGAATCAGAATCTTGAACATCTCGATCAAGTCTTTTTCTTGCCCGCGAAAGATGGGCGCAAGCTCTTTGGTCAACAGATATTTGTTTTGGATTTTTGGCAGCAGGTCTATCTTTTCCCGCTTGGCTTCGTTCATGTTCGCCGCGCTGGTAACAAAGCTCTTTGGTGTGAATGCGTCACTGCGATAGACATAATCCTTCATCTCCGCAAAAGCCTTGTCTTCGACTGGAAAGAAGCTTTCAATCACCGTACTCTTGCCCCGGCCCGATGGGTTTTCGAGAATGAGCGAAAGCGGTTTTGCCTTTTCCTTGAATACCAGCCCGATGCAGACGGCCAGCGCCACCTTCAGCGCCGGTAGCAATGCCGGATAATTCTTTTTGAACATGGTCTCTACAGGGTGAATGAGAGATGGTGATTTTGCTTTAGCCATGATGCAACCTGTCGCACGCAACAAAGGAGTTTTCTTTGATAAGTCTTTGCTCATTCGCTGCAAAAGCGTTGCTCATGCCTTGTAAATCAGGCTGATTCAAAATCAAGCAACCAAACCTTGTATGGCGCTCCGCGTTGCGGCCCGCGTTTTTTAGTTTGCTCAATACAGCCTTGAGAGTGATGGCGCTCATACAATCCCCTTGCCTGTATTCAAAACCCGCGCTCCGTGCGCTGCATTTGGCCTATAAACGGCTTTCCAGAGCTTGCCTGATGTGTACCCATCCGACGACCTACGCCCGCATCCTTGGCAACGCCGTTGAGGTCGAACAACTGCAACAAGCGGCTTCAGCCTTTCTGCTGTCGCTGGCCGCCAGCGCCGCAGCCGTTGCCCTCACTCTGGATGGCAAGACCTTGCGCGGCACGATCCCCGTCGGGCAAACCAGTGGTGTGCATCTGCTGGCGGCTTATCTGTCTGAGGCCGGCATTGTCTTGATGCAGGTCGAAGTTGAGCGCCACGAAAATGAGATTGTCGCGGCCCCGCGACTGCTGAAAATGATTGATTTACGGGGAAAAATCGTCACTGGCGATGCCCTGTTGGCGCAACGCGAGTTGAGTAAGCAGATCGTTGAAGGCGGCGGTCACTATATCTGGATGGTCAAAGAAAATCAGCCGAGTTTGCTAGGCGACATCGCCGCGCTGGTTGCTATCGAAGAAGGCCAGACAGCGCTCAAGCCAATGGCCAATGATTTCCGTTCGGCGGTGAGCACGGATAAAGAACCTGGTCGGGTAGAGCAATGGAATCACCAGCTTGAGTCATCAAGAGGTCGATGCGGCAGACTTGTTGGCCGGTCGGCGACAGCATTGGCAGATAGAAAACGGGCTGCACTACCGGCGCGATAAGAGGATGCGAGAAGACGATTGCCGATTGCGGACCGGGCAAGCGGTACAAGCGATGGCGGTGATCAATAATCTGGTGATTGGCTCGGTGTTGCGGCAAGGGCAGAGAAACTTGCCCGATGCGAGAAGACATTACAATGCTCGCCCGCTTAAGGCGCTCAATCTGATCTTGCGTCGCTGAGTCGACTTTGCAATCGCCCTGGTGAGGTTAGACTACGCGTTGACAGCGGTCGCCGGCATTGGTAAGCTAACAAGCTTGAAAGCGATTCGATTTATTTATCGAATCATATCTATAGACTAAACCGCTCCCGTAGGAATCAAGAGTGGCAATGACGGCTTCGATCAGGCCAACGGGAGGCATCGCAAAACCCTTAGGAGTTTTCGGAGGTATTGAGTGGCAAGAGTACAGGTTCACGATAACGAGAGTATTGAAAGCGCCATCCGCCGCTTTAAGCGCGCCGTCGCTCGCGAAGGCATCATCACGGACACCAAAAAGCACGCCTTTTATCTGAAACCGGGCGAGCGTCGCCGCCTCAAATCACAGGTCGCGCGCCGCCGCGCTCGCAAGAGCATGCGCAAACGCACCACCAGCAACGATGAGTAAAGCCGTTCTCCGTTGTCAGTTCTGAGTTTTCAGCAGGCGATACTCACCTCTTCCCCAACTGAAAACTGATAACTGGCAACTGAACGCTGCCTACTGATCCGGCGCGGCACGCAAGCGGTGCAGCGCCTCTTGCATCTGGGTTCGCGTCTCTTCCTCACGCTCACTGGTTACGGCCTCGTTGAGCGCGCTCACGGCGCGTTTGTCGCCGATGTCTGCCAGCGCCAGCGCCGCCGCCAGCTTCACCGTCCGGGTTTCGTCTTTGAGCAGCAAGATGAGCGATTCGACGGCGCGCCGGTCGCGCAAAGTGCCAAGCGCGGCGGCTGCCGTCGACCGCACGTCGGGCGCGGGCTCTCTCAGCAAAGGCAATAAGGACGGCACCGCTCGCTCGTCTTTCAACGCGCCAAGCCCCATCGCCGCTGCCGAGCAGACGCTTGTATTCGGGTCTTTCAAGGCCGCCATCAAAGGCTCGACCGCCCGCTTATCGTTCAACTGGCCGAGCACGCGCGCCGCCGCGCTACGCACGAAGGCGATTTCATCTTTCAACAGGCCGATGAGCGGCTCGACGGCACGTTTGTCCGGCAATCCGCCAAGCGCGTTGGCTGCCGCAGCGCGCACTTCCGAATCCGCGTCTTTGAGCATCGCCATCAATGGCTCAAGGCTGCGCGGGTCTTCCATCTCGGCCAGCTTATCTATAGCATCGTGCCGGTCGGCTGCCGACGCACTCTTCAAACGCTGCACCTGCTGCGCGAATTCGTCGGGCTTTTGTCTGGATGAAGCGGAATAGCAAGGCGCGCTAAATAACCCCACAGGCGCAAGCGCCAGGCCTAAGCCGCAGACTGCAATCATGATCTTCCGCTTCATAAGGATTGGCCATTGACCTTGTGTCATGAATCTTCAGCCATTTGCCAGGAGCAATCCCAAGCAATCAAGGCAAACAACCGATGACCAATGACAAAGACCAGATCAGTTTGATCATCGAGACAAACAAATTAATTGCCAGCGCGATGACCAGGGCGACGAGCAGATAAACCGGCCCGCTGAGGGCGACGATGGCCCACTCTTCGACCTGGCATCGAAAAGTAAACAAAAATACAAAGAGCAAAATCGCCAGCGCCGCCGCCGGCAATCGTCCAGGCCGCCCCCAGGATGAGCAACAGGCTTGCGGCCAGGATGATTAAGTTCGCCGTCAGCCGCAAACCAGCCAGTCGCGCCACCAGCCTTCAAGTCAGATTACTGGCCGAACATCCCGCCCAGTTTGTCGCCCAGGCCGCCCGGCAGCTTGCCCAGCAGCGAGGACGCTTGCTCTGGATGATCCTTCAAGAAACCCAGCACCGTGTCCACCGACTGCTCGGCTTTTGCTTGATCCAAACCTACTTTCGACACCAGCAAAGATACCAGTTGTTCTTTCATTGTCTCCCCTTAAAAAAATTAAGCCGCGTCCTAGCGCGATTCTATGATTTCACTTAAACCAACTCGCTCAGAAAGCTGTGGCCTGCCGGCAATCGCAGGCCGAAGTTTTCGGCAATCGTCTGGCCGATGTCGGCCAGCGATGCCCGTGTGCCTAAATCGACTCCGACCCTGGCGTGCCGGCCCCAGGCCAGCACCGGCACGTATTCACGCGTATGGTCGGTCGAGATGTCGCCCGGATCGCAACCGTGATCCGCCGTAATCATCAGCAGATCGTCATCTCTCATGGCCTGTTGAATTTCCGGCAGCCGCGCATCGAATTCTTCAAGCGCGCGGGCGTAGCCTTCGACATCGTTGCGATGGCCGTAGAGCATGTCAAAGTCAACCAGGTTTGTAAAGATCAAGCCGCGCGGCGTCGTCTGTAGGGCGCGCAACGTCTGCTCGACGCTCGCCTGATTATTGCCGGCTTTCAATTCTTCGGTCGTGCCGCGATGGCAAAAAATGGAACCGATCTTACCTACCGCCGCAACCGCCATGTCCGCCGCTTTCAAGCGGTCGAGCAAGGTGTCGGCGGGCGGATTAATCGCATAATCCTGGCGCGCTTCGGTGCGGCGAAAATTACCCGGCGTGCCGATGAACGGGCGCGCGATGACCCGCCCGACCTCATCTTCGCCGGTCAACTGTCGGCGAGCAATCCGGCACCACTGGTAAAGCTGTTCGAGCGGCACGACAGCTTCGTGCGCGGCGATTTGAAAAACACTGTCGGCTGAGGTGTAAACAATCGGGCGGCCCGTCTGCACATGCGCTTCGCCCAACTCCTTGATGATCTCGGTTCCCGACGCCGGTTTGTTGCCGAGCACCTGGCGACCAATGGCGCGCTCGAACGGTTCGATGATACGCGCTGGAAAGCCGTGTGGATAAGTAGGGAATGGCCGGGCGGTGATGAGACCGCTCATCTCCCAATGGCCGGTCGTCGTATCCTTGCCGCGCGACGCCGTGGCAGCGCGACCATAAATACCTGAGGGATGGGCAACCGGGGCGACCGGCAGCCTGCGGATATTGCCAAGCCCCATGGCTTGTAGATTCGGGATGCGCACTTCGCGCGAAGCGAGCGTGTGGCCGAGCGTGTCAGCACCCTGGTCGCCGTAATCCGCCGCATCGGGCATCTCGCCGATGCCGACGCTATCGAGCACGAGCAACACGATGCGATTGAAAACTTTCTCAACCATCCATCATCTCCTGCCTGCGATTCTAAGCCCTATGGTGCAGAAAGGCAAAAGGCAAAAGCTGAGGTCGGCTCTCTTCGCCACTCGCTTTACGGCTTACGGCCTGCGGTTTTATCGATTCGCGCCCGGACGAGTCGCGTCACGGCGGCGTATAGCTCATCCAGCGCGGCGCGGCGCTCCCGCGAGTCGGCAAAGCCAATGGCGGCGAGCACCAGTTCATCGAGACGGCGGCGGTCGGCGCGCTTCACTTCTTCAAAGACCGAGGCAACCGGTCTGTGAGCTATCTTACACAAAGCGGTTTCGAGACGGCGTTGCAGGATCAAGGGAATCCGTCGCGGGTCGGGAATCATCAGTTGGGCGGCAATGGCGACATCAATATCGGCAATGGCCTGCGCGCCGGTCATCTGCCGGCAGGTGACTTCCGCGTAGTAGCGCGCCCAGGTCGAGTTGAGCAGCGCCGCCACCAGCAGCTTCGAGACGCCGCGACGCGGATAGATGCCATAGAGTTTCTTATCTTCAAAAACTCCGGCGCGATTGACGGCGATCAGCCAGCGCTCGCCGACCTTTGATGGAAAGATGAGCGGCGCGGGCCGTTGCCGCCGGGTCACTTGATACCACACATCGCGCGCCGCGCAGCTTGGCCGCAAATGGTAGCCGGCGCGTTCGCCGCTGCGAATATAGGCAAGCGCCCGCGTGCCGCCCAGTTCATCGCGGGCCAGCGCGCAATTGAAAAACAGGCGGCGCGATTCGATGCGCGTCAGCCAGATTGCCGGAATCTCTTTCAGCGAAAATATCACGGGCGCGAGAAAGCGCGCTTCTACATGGTGGCGCGCCCCTGCCGCGCCACGGACTTCGATCAGCAGATCGTTTGTAGGATTAGCCACAATTTTCGGCTGCCGCCTGGTGGTTGCCGATAAGCTCTGCGGGGTCGCAACGCGAGTGCCGACCGGCTTGAGGTAAAAGAATTCATTCGCCCCGGTTGTCAGCCCGCGCTGCACACGGGCGACGTCGGTCAAAGTCAGCAGCGTGCCCTTCAGGCTTTGCGCCTGGCTTTTTGCTTCTTGCCTTTTGCCTTTTGCCTTTGACTTTCCGGTTGCTGGCCGGCTGGGGCTTTGCAGATAGAAAAATTCGTTCGCGCCGGTCTTCACACCGAAGCGGACTTGCGCCAGTTCCGATAAACGGAGCAGGCGCGCGCCGCCGCGTTCGAGGATGCGAAAGAAAACATCATCGGCGCGCAGGTACTTGCCCCAGCCGGGCGCGGCGGCGGCGGCGGTCGAACGGCCATTACCATGGCTACTGGCGCGCCGAGATAAGCCGGCAGATGGCATACGGCGCAAGCCGTTGGCTGGTGCTACATCAGAGTTCATCAGCGCCGCTTGATTGACGACGCGGAGGCGATAGGCAGCGCGGGCCAACGACGTTTCAGCGCGCTCAATGGCGCGAGCAAAGGCTATGGTCGCCGCCGCGCCTTTCTTTTTTTCGTTCACAATCTCGCACAGCGGTTTGGCTAATTGAACAAAGCGAATGAGGCTGGCGGCGCGCTGCGCGGCGTCCGGCTGGCGTTCAAGCACAGTGATGCTGGTATTGACCGAAGCGTCAGCGAAAAAGCTCTCCGCCGTCGATTCAATCACCGCAATGACGCGGAAGTTGTTCAGCAGAAACCCGCGCAACGCAGCGCCGTAACCGGCGTCGAGCCAACTGCTCGCCGTCAGAAACACCAGCCTGCCGCCGGTTCTCAGGAAACGAATCGCCCGCGCGAAAAAGTAAACGTAAATATCCGAGCGGCCAGACCAGCGCGGCCAATCAACCTCCATCGCGCATTGCTGGTCTTGCAGTAGACGACGCTCGATGCGGCGCTTGTCGCGCGTCCCCATCACCTCCTGGCGAATGTAAGGCGGATTACCAATGACCGCGTCGAAGGCTTCAGGCAGCATCATGGATTCATTCAATCGCGCTCCCGGTTCGACATCGAAGAAATCGGCCAACGCCACCTGCGCGCCAGTCTCTGCCGCAAGGCTTGCGGCTGACGCCGAGCGGTCAATGCCGAAGACCTGGCGGGCAGACTGTACAGACGGCGTGGGGAGCGCAAACCGGCGTTTGATGTTGAGGGCTTCGGCGAGCAAGCGCCCGTCGCCGCAGGCCGGATCGAAAATCAAATCCGCCGCCGCGCGCACCGCAAACGCCGCCAGCAGCCGCGCCACCTCGTCCGGCGTGTAGTGTTGGCCGTAGCGATGCCGTTCGTCTCTTGCTTTCGCCATCAGTTGAGCGCATCCCTGGGCGCGCGCCTTCGCTTCACCGTCACCGATCAATCTTGCTGCGGCGCGCTCGCCTATCTACAATCATCTTGTGCGGTCTGTTGACCGGCACAAAGATGTCGGCTGAGTGTAGCAACAGAAAACCTGATGATGAAAGACGCAATCCTTGATGAGCTAGGGCAACCGTCCTTCGTGCCCCACCCGGCATTGAAGAACGGCCACGCGCAGACGCTTGCCGGGGCGCTCATCCGGCGACGCTTCAAGCTGACGGCTGAAAACCGCGAAGAGCGGCTCTTTGACATTGCGCCGGGCGTGCAAGTGCTCGGCTACTGTTCGTGGCAATCGGATCGCACGGCTCATCCGACGCTCGTGCTGGCGCATGGCATGGAAGGCTCGACCGAATCGCGTTACATGCTTGGAACCGCAGAAAAGGCTCTGGCAGCCGGTTTCAATGTTATACGCATGAACGTTCGCAACTGCGGCGGCACCGAGCACCTTTCGCCGACGCTTTATCACGCAGGGCTGACGGACGATCTCAAACAGATCATCAAGGAGTTGGGCGAGCGCGATGGCTTACGAGAAATCTACCTCGCAGGCTTTTCGCTGGGCGGCAACATGGTGTTAAAGCTGGCGGGCGAATATGGCAGCGATGCGCCGCCACAGTTGAGCGGCGTCATTGCCGTGTCGCCTTCCATAGACCTGGCCATCTGCGCCGACGCCATCGAGTTGCGCTCGAATGTGATCTATCATTTCAAATTCATTACCAGCCTGCGCAACCGTCTGCGCCGCAAAGCGCGATTGTTCCCCGACCGCTACGACGCCTCGCGGCTGCGCGGCATCTGGACGATTCGCCAGTTCGACGATCTGATCACCGCGCCACACATGGGTTTTCAAAACGTCGCGCACTATTACGAGCGCGCCAGTTCCCTGCCCTTCATCAAACAGATCACCGTGCCGACCTTGATCGTCCACGCCAAAGACGATCCCTTCATCCCCTTCGCGCAATTCGAGCGCGAAGAAGTCACCGCCAATCCCAACGTCGCGCTGATTGCGCCCGATCACGGCGGCCACGTCGGCTTCATCTCTGCGGGCGGCGAAGGCGAAAGCCGTTTCTGGGCCGAGACGATGATTGTCGAATTCGTCCGGCTGATCAACAAGGCTCACTAAACAACCCTGTAGTAAACAACCGCGTAGTTCTGGCGTAAGCGGATGTGGGAAAACGCTATCCCACAAGCGAACAGGAAGCAGGGGTCGGGGGCCGGGGGCCAGGGGTCAGTAGAGACTGCTTTCGGGCGAATCAACGGTCATCGCTTCATCAATCTATTCCAAGTCAACTTCTGTAAAACCGCGAGTTAATCAACTCTAACGACGGCTTTGCGCGCCTCGATCTGCCCGGCCCCCGGCCCCCGGCCTCCGGCCCCTAACGGCTTGGCACGCTGCTTGGCTAAGGCTTACGGAGTTTTGCGAACAAGCCATGATGACGAATCTAGCCACAAGTGAAGAAGCGCGGCCCTGGCGGGCCTTGATCGCCGACGATCAGCCCGACGTGCTCGAAGCCTTGCGCCTGCTGCTGAAAGGCGAAGGCTTTCAAACCGACGCCGTGATGTCGCCGGCTGAAGTGATCGAAGCGTTGCGAGCGCGCGATTACGATCTGCTGTTGATGGATTTGAATTATGCCCGCGACACGACCTCAGGGCAGGAAGGGCTCGACCTGTTGAACGCCGTGCGGGCGCTCGACGACACGCTGCCCATCGTCGTGATGACCGCCTGGGGCAGCATCGAGTTGACTGTCGAAGCCATGCGGCGCGGCGTCCGCGATTTCGTCCTCAAGCCCTGGGAAAACGCCAAGCTCGTCGGCACCCTGCGGGCGCAGATCGAAGCCGGTCGCGCCCTGCGCCACAAAGAACACCTCAAGACCGAGCGCCGCTTGATCGCGCAGATCGTCCTGGAAGCTAACGATCAGCGCACCATGCTTGAAATGATTGCCGGGCGCATCCATCAGGCGCTCGACCGCACGGCGGCCATCTTCACGCGCGCGCCGCGCGAACACGCCTTCACGCGCGCCGCCGCCGCAGGCGAGCCGGAAGCGCTGGCGCAACTGACGCGCATGGCCAATCGCGAATGGCCTTTTGACGCCGTCAATCCATCGAGCCAATCAATCGTTGCATTCGATGAAGCGCGGTCTGCGTATTCACCTACTGAACCGCCCGCTTTGATCGTGCCCGTCAAAGTCAAAAATCAAATTGCCGGGTTGCTCGGCGTCATCGGCAAGCGCACCGGCGACGGTTTCGATGCCGACGACATGAAATTCCTCGATGTTGCGGCTGAGCAGATCGCTTCAGGCATTAGTAGTTTTCACCTCAAAAGCCAGGAGCGCGAGTTGGCCGAAGCGCGATTGATTCAGGAACGGTTGCTGCCGAAAACCATCCCGCAAATCGAAGGGTGCGAGATGGCCGCCGCGTGGCGACCGGCGCGCACGGTCTCCGGCGATTACTTCGACGTGCTGAAGTTTGACGACAACCGCGCGGCGGTTTGCATCGCCGATGTCAGCGGCAAGGGGATGCCGGCGGCCTTGCTGATGTCGAACGTGCAGGCGGCGGTCAAAGCCTTCGCCGCAAGCGACGTCGCGCCCGCGACGATGTGCGCTAAATTAAATCGCGTCGCCTGCGGCAATATCGCCGATGACCGCTTCATCACGTTCTTTTATGGATTGCTCGACACCACTCGCAAAACCTTTGCTTACGCCAATGCCAGTCATTGTCCGCCGATGCTGGTGCGCGCCGGTGGTGAGGTGCTGCGCCTTGACGCCGGCGGCTTGATGCTCGGCCCGTTTCCCGACGGCCAGTTCGAGGAGGGCGAAATCCAGTTGCAGCCGGGCGACCGTCTGCTGCTCTTTACGGATGGCATCACGGAAGCCAATAACGACTGCGAAGAAGAGTTCGACGAAGCGCGCCTGATTGCTTTATTGACTGCCAATCGCGGGCTCACCGCCGCGCGCTTGCAGGAAGTCATGATGGAAAACGTGACGGAGTTCTGCGCCGGCGATTTTCATGATGACGCAACCTTGATGGTGTTGAGCTTCGATTAGAAAACACGGAGCAGGCAGAGAGGGAGATGAAACCACAGATGAACACCGATCAACACCGATCATAGGCAAACGGCCAAAAGCCTCCTTTCTTTTTTATCCGTGTTCATCCGTGTTCATTCGTGGTTCCGTTCCTCTCTCGGCCTTGAGCCACTGGCCGATCAGGAGAATCGCCATGCTGACCATCTGGCAAGATCTCAAGTACGCTGTGCGCATCCTTCGCGCCCGGCTCGGTTTTGCTTTCGCGGCGATCATGTCGCTGGCGCTCGGTATCGGTGCCAGCACGATCATCTTTTCGATTGTCGATGGCGTGCTGCTGCGCCCGCTTCCCTACCCTGACCCTGAGCGCCTCGTGCAGATCAAAGAGTTGAGCGCGCGCAGCACACAGATGCCTGTCACCGAGCCAAACTTCCTCGACGTACACAGCGGCAATCACACGCTTGAAGCGCTCGCGCAGTATGCCGGCGGTGTAATGACGGTTACAGGCGGCGCAGAGCCTGTGCGCGCCGGCACCTATGCGGTCTCTGAAGATTTCTTCAAGGCGTTCAGCCTACAGCCGATCATCGGGCGCGTCTTTGCTGCCGAAGAAATCAAGTCGGGCGGCGTCGCCGTCGTCAGCTACGGATTCTGGCAGCGGCTGCTGGGCGCGAACACCGATTTGAGCAGCGCGCGGCTCAACATCCTCGATCAGAGTTTTGCGATCATCGGCGTAATGCCGTCGGGCTTCCAGTTTCCGAGCGATGCAGAGGTCTGGATACCGAGCGGCATCTTCCCACCCAACACCTCGCGCACGGCGCACAACTGGGAAGTGATTGGCCGCTTGCGCACCGACGCCTCGCTCGAACAATCGCGCGCCGATGTCAGCAGCATCGCCCGCCAATTCAAGGCACAGTTCGGCGATGAAGTCGACGCGGTCGATATGACGCTCGTGCCGCTGCGCGATTATCTGGTCGGCAGCGCCAAACCTGTATTGTTGGTGATGCTGGCGGCGGTGGGCCTGTTGTTGCTGATCGCCTGCGCCAACGTCGCCAATATGCTGCTGGCGCAGGCCACCGGACGACAGAAAGAATTCGCCATACGTCGGGCGCTCGGCGCGAGCCGCTTCCGCCTGGCGCAGCAATTTGTCACCGAAAGCGCTCTGCTGGCATTTGCCGCAAGCGGCGTCGGCGTGATGCTGGCGGTCTGGGGCACGGACGCGCTCCTGAGCTTGAACCACGATGCCCTGCCGCGCGCCGCCGGAGTTGCCGTCAACGCCAGAGCCCTGGGGTTTACGCTGGCCATCGCTTTTGTAGTTGCCATCACGGTTGGCCTGGTGCCGGTACTGCGGTTTTCGGGCGATGATTTGCACACCGGCTTGAAAGAATCGGGGCGCAGTTCGTCAGCGCACGCCGCGACCAATCGCCTGCGCAGCGCGCTGGTCGTCGCGCAGGTGGGGTTGACGCTGGTTTTGCTGACCGGCGCGGGCTTGCTCGGCAAGAGCTTCATGCGCGTCTTGCAGATTGATCCGGGCTTTCGTGCGGAAAACGCCGTGGCGATGGACATCTCGCTGCAAGCCGCTGACAAGCAGCAAGTGGCGCAGTTTCACGAGCGCTTGCTCGAACGCATCAACCAGATTCCCGGCGTCAGCGCCGCCGGCGGCATCAGCAACCTGCCGATGACCGGCGGCGGCCCCGACGGGACTTTTTTAATTACCAACAGCGCCGACCCGACTGAGGCCCAGATCGCAGCGAAGGATTTCAAATATTACATGGCGCTCAAGCAGAACCCGGCGACACGCCCCGGACATGCCGAATACCGCGTGGCGAGCGCCGGTTACTTTGCGGCGATGAGCATCCCGCTCGTCAGCGGGCGCACATTCGATCAGACGGACACGCCCAAGTCCGCGCACGTCGCGGTCATCAGCCAGTCGCTCGCCCGGCAATACTTCGCGGATGAAGACCCCATCGGCCATCGCATACAGTTCGGCAACATGGATGGCGACCTGCACACCTTGCACATCGTCGGCGTCGTCGGCGACGTGCGCGAATACGGGCTTGCGGCAGCCGCCCGCCCGATGCTTTATGCAGATTACTTGCAGCGTCCGGGCAAGGCGGGAGATTTCACCATCGTAGCGCGCAGCAACGCGACTCCGGCAACCCTGATTCCCAGTATGCGCAGCGCCGTCGAGGAACTGAGCCGCGACGTGCCGATGGAGTTTCGCACCGTGGCGCAAATCTTTTCATCATCGCTCAGCGAGCGCCGTTTCAATCTGGTGATCCTCGGCGTCTTTGCGGTGGTCGCCTTGTTGTTGGCGGCGACCGGCATCTATGGCGTGATGAGTTACGTGGTGACGCAGCGCACGCAGGAGATCGGCATACGCATGGCGCTGGGCGCAACGGTTGCAGACATTCTGAAGATGACGCTCTTGCGAGGGTTCAAGCTGGTGGCGGCGGGGCTGGCCCTCGGCATGGCCGGCGCGCTGGCGCTGACGCGATTGTTATCGAGCTTACTTTTCAGCATCAGCGCGACTGACCCGCTGACCTTTGCGGTGGTAGGAATCGTCCTGGCTGCCGTGGCGCTGGTCGCCTGCTACATCCCTGCACGCCGCGCAACGAAGGTCGATCCGATGATCGCTTTACGTTATGAATAGCGAAGGCAGGCCCGCCATTGGTGGGAAGGCAAAAGGCAAAAGGCAAAAATGATTTGCCTTGCGGCTATGCCGATAAGCTATCAAAGGCGGTGACGCATCCGCCACTTTTGCCTTTTGGTTTTTGCCTTTTGGTTTTTGCCTTTTGGTTTTTGCCTTTTGCCTTTTGCCTTGCGGCACAGCCGCCGGCCTTTCACCGGAGATGACAGATGGAAACGTTATTACAAGATTTGCGTTACGGCATACGGATGCTCATCAAGCGTCCGGGTTTTACTTTTGTTGCGGTCATCGCGTTGGCTTTAGGCATTGGTGCCAACACTGCCATCTTCAGCGTCATCAACGCCGTGTTGTTGCGCCCGCTGCCGTTTGCCGAACCTGAACGGCTGGTCAATCTCTGGGAAACCAGGCCGCAGCGCGGCATCATGCAAAACCCGGCGTCTTATCCGGACTTCGCTGACTGGCGCGATCAAACCGATGTCTTCGAGCGCGCCGCTGCGTTTGACTCCGAAGGCTTCACGCTCACGGGCGATGACAATCCGGCGCTGCTAGAGGGCGTAGTGGTCTCGGCAGACCTCTTTCCGCTGCTCGGCGCGCAGGCGGCGACGGGGCGCGTCTTTACCCCCGAAGACGATAAAAACGGCGCACCGCTCACGGTCATCCTCAGCCACAAGTTATGGAAGCAACGTTACAATGCCGATCCGAACCTCATCGGCAGCAGCGTGACGCTCAACAGCAAGAGCTACACGGTGATTGGCGTTATGCCCGAAGGTTTTCAGTTCCCTGTGCAGAACGATCCTGTCGAGTTGTGGACGACTTATGCCAACGCGCTGACGCCGACCGACGGCCCGACCATCGCCGATCAGCGCGGCGCGCACTTTCTTCAGGTCATTGCGCGGCTCAAGCCCAATGTATCGATTGAACAGGCGCGCGCTGCTATGGCGACGATTGGCGCGCGGCTCAGCGAGAAGTACCCGGACACCAATACCGACTGGGGCGCGACCGCTAATCCGACGCACGAAGACCTGGTCGGCGACGTGCGCCCCGCCTTGTGGATCTTGATGGGCGCGGTCATCTGCGTGTTGCTGATCGCCTGTACTAATGTTGCGAGTCTGCTGCTGGCGCGCGCGACGACGCGGCATAAGGAGATGGCGATTCGCGCGGCGCTCGGTGCCAGCCGCATGCGCGTCATCCGCCAGTTGCTGACGGAAAGCGTGGTGCTGGCCATAGCCGGCGGCACGCTCGGCTTGCTCATTGCGCTGTGGGGCACGGACGCGCTGGTGGCCGCCAGCGGCAACGAGTTGCCGCGCGCTGCGCAGATCGGCCTGGATCTGCGCGTCCTCGGCTTTACACTGCTGATATCGATTCTCACCGGCGTGCTGTTCGGATTAGTGCCGGCGATCCATTCGTCAAAGACCGACCTGAACGAATCGTTGAAAGAAGGCGGGCGCGGCACCAGCGAAGGCGTGCGCCGTAATTTCTTGCGCAATGTGCTGGTCACTGCCGAAGTCGCAATCGCCGTCGTTTTACTGATCGGCGCTGGCTTGCTGATTCAAAGCCTGTGGCGGTTGCAGGGCGTCAATACCGGCATCAATACGCACAACGTCATCACCTTCAATCTTGGCGTGCCGGAAGTAAAGTACAATCCCGAAAAGCAGTCTGAATTTTATCGCCAGTTGCAGGCGCGGCTGGCGGCGCTGCCGGGCGTCGAGGCGGCCAGCGCCGTGATGCCGCTGCCGCTCAGCAACTCCAGCATGTCGATCTCGTTTGAGATTGACGGCCAACCCCTGCCGCCCGGCCAGCACCCGTCATCGGCCTACCGCACGGTCAGTCTCGATTACTTCCGTGCGCTGGGCATCGGGCTGGTCAAGGGGCGTGCCTTCAATGAGCACGACGGCTATAATGCGCCCGCCGTCATCATCATCAACGAAGCCTACGCCGAGCGCTTCTTCCCAGGCGAAGACCCCATAGGTAAGCGCATACGTCCGGGCATATCGGTTGAGACGGGCAAAAAGCCGTGGCGCGAAGTCATCGGCGTCGTTAGTAATGTTCGATACAGAGGGCTGCGCAAAGAGTTCACGCCGGAATATTACGTACCGGAATCGCAGATGCCGCTGGATTCGATGACCCTGGTGGTGAAGACGGCCAGCGACCCGCACAGCGTCGTCAGCGCCGTGCGCGAAGAAGTCCACAACATGGACAAAGACGTGCCGCTCTACAACATTCAAACGATGGATGAATATCTGTCGGCAGCCGTCGCGCAGCCGCGCTTGATTACCCTGCTGCTGATGATCTTTGCCGGGCTGGCGCTCTTGCTGACGGCCATTGGCTTATACGGCGTGATGAGTTATTCGGTGGCGCAGCGCACCCACGAGATCGGCATACGCATGGCGCTGGGCGCTAGTTCGGCGAACGTGCTGCGGCTGGTCGTCGGTCAAGGCATGACGGTCGCCGGTTTAGGTGTCGGCATCGGTCTGGGCATCGCCTTATTAGCCACACGGGTGATGGCGAGTTTGCTGTTCGGCATCGGCGCTAAAGATCCGCTGACCTTTGCGGCCATCGCGCTGATCATCGCAGGAGTGGCTCTGGCAGCCTGTTTGGTGCCTGCGCGCCGCGCCACGCGGGTCGATCCGATGGTCGCTTTACGCTATGAATAAGAGGCAAGAGGTTAGAGGTTAGCGGTTAGCCCCGGAAGTCAGCAGCAGATGATTGCCGCCACTTTTCTTCTGAGGCTAACCGCTAACCTCTAACCTCTAGCCTCTCCTGGAGGTTGAGATGTATTCGCTTTGGCAAGACTTGCGCTACGGCATCCGAATGATTGGCAAAACGCCTGGCTTCACGGCGATTGCGGTGCTGTCGCTGGCCTTGGGCATCGGCGCGAACACGGCGCTGTTCAGCGTCGTCGATGCGATGCTGTTGAAGAAGCTGCCGGTCAAGGAACCGGAACGGCTGGTGCTGTTTGAAGCGCGCTGGGGGAGTAACTTCAGCCCCGGCAGTTATAGCGGCAGCAACCGGCGCGACCCGGCTTCGGGGGCGGTCGTCGGCACCTCTTTCCCTATGCAAAGTTTTACGCGCTTGCGCGAACAGGAGAGCGCCCTGTCAGAGATCTTCGCTTTTGGCGGGGTCAATCTGAATGTGAACGCCGAAGGGCGGGCCGATGCCGCAAGCGGGCAAGCCGTGTCGGGCAATTATTATGAAGGGCTCGGCGTGCCGCCGCTCGTCGGTCGCCTGATTAATGACGAAGACGATCAGGCAGGCGCAAGCCCGGTCGCCGTCATCAGCTATCGTTACTGGCAGCAGCGCTTTGGCGGCGACCCGGCGATTGTCAATAAACAGATCAACCTCAACAACCTGGCGTTCACCGTTATAGGGGTTACCCCGCAGGGCTTTGAAGGAACCATGCAGATCGGCTCGTCGCAGGATGTGTCGATCCCTGTGGCCTGGGAGCCGCAGATCAATCCCGAACGCTCGCGGATGAAGGGGGCGGTGTGGTGGCTGCGCTTGATGGGCCGCCTGAAGCCTGGCGCTACAGCCGAGCAGGCGCGAGCGGAGCTTGAAACCGTGTTTCAGCAATCGGCCCTTGAACATCGCACAGCTTATCAAGCGCTGATGCAGGCGCAGGGCCGCCCGGCGGCAAAACCGCTGGCGGCGGAAGATTATCCGCACCTCAATCTGATCTCCGGCAGCCAGGGCGAAATGAATGCGCGGCGATACTACGCGCCGTCGCTCTACTTACTGATGGGCGTCGTCGGTCTGGTGTTGCTGGTGGCATGCGCGAATGTAGCGAATCTGTTGTTAGCGCGGGCCTCGTCGCGGCAGAAAGAGATTGCCGTGCGCCTGGCGCTGGGCGCGAGCCGCCGCCGCTTGATTCGCCAATTGCTCACCGAAAGCGTCTTGCTGGCACTGATCGGCGGCGCGCTCGGCGTCCTGCTGGCGTTGTGGATTAAAGATGGGCTGCTGGCGGTAGGCGACTGGGGCAGCGCGGATATGAAGGCGCTAAATCCGGCGCTCGACCTGCGCGTGCTCGGCTTTACTTTGGGACTATCGTTGTTGACCGGCATACTCTTCGGCATGGCACCCGCCTGGCGCTCGACGCGGATTGATTTAACGCCGACGCTCAAAGACGGCGGTCGGAGTTCGAGCGTTGCTTCGCGTTCGTGGTTGAGCAAATCGCTGACCGTCGCCCAGGTGGCGGTCTCGTTGCTGTTGTTGATCGGCGCGGGATTGCTGCTGCGCACGCTGGTCAACTTGCAAAAAGTGGAAGCCGGGTTCAATCAACAGAACCTGCTGCTGGTCAATCTCGATCCGGGCCTGATCGGCTACAAGAACGAACGACTGGTCAATCTCTACAAGGAATTGTCCGAGCGCCTTGAAGGGGTGCCCGGCGTACATGCAGTCACCTTTTCGCGTGTGCCGTTGCTTTCACAGAGCATGAGCAGCCGGGGAGTTTATTTACCGGGAGCGACGGCTTCGGCGGATGGCGAAGTCCAAACGAACGGCACGACCTACCTGCATAACGTGCGCGAAAATTTTCTGGAAGCGATGCAGATCCCGTTGCTCTCTGGCCGCAGCCTGACGGCACAGGATGATCAACGCGCGCCGAAGGTCGCGGTGGTAAATCAAACCTTTGCCCGACAGTTCTTCCCCGACGCTGACCCAATCGGCAAGCGCTTCAGCTTCGATTTTCAAAAGCCCGCAGATATCGAGATCATCGGCCTCGCCAGAGATGCGAAATACGCCACCCAGCGCGACGAAATTCCGCCGACGGTCTACCTTCCCTGGTTGCAGGAATTGCGCAACGTCAGTTCGGTGACCTTTGAAGTGCGTACCACTGGCGACCCCGTGGCGGCGGTTGCTGCCATTCGCCAGGCGGTGAGCGATGTCGATAGCAACCTGCCGCTCAACGATATCAAGACACAGGTTCAGCAATCCGAGCAGACGCTTGCGCAGGAACGGCTGTTCGCCAAATTGCTGACGCTTTTCGGGCTGCTGGCGCAGCAACTGGCCGCTATCGGGCTGTACGGCGTGTTGGCCTATAGCGTGTCACAACGCACACATGAAATCGGCATACGCATGGCGCTCGGCGCAAAACCAACGAATGTGTTGATGATGATCCTGCGACAAGGGATGGGGTTGACGCTCGTCGGCATCGCGCTGGGGATAGTCAGCGCCTATGTGTTGACGAAGTACCTGGAGAGTCTGACGAATATGCTGTACGGGGTACGCGCGACCGACCCGCTGACCTTTGCGGTGGTCGCCGGGTTATTGACGCTGGTGGCGCTCGTGGCTTGTTACATCCCTGCGCGCCGCGCCACGCGGGTCGATCCGATGGTGGCGCTCCGTTACGAGTAAGGCAACCGGCAAAACGGGATGGCCCGGTCGCAATCGTAATAAAATGTTCAAAGCGATGATTCATTCGCAACCTTTGACGCCTGCCTTTCACTAACCAGGACGGGAGATAAAGAAATGGAAAGTTTGCTCAAAGATGTTCGCTACGGCGTGCGCATGTTGACTCGCAATCCCGCCTTCACGGTGGTCGCCCTGCTCGCCCTGGCGCTCGGCATTGGCGCTAATGCGGCGATCTTCAGCGTCGTCAATGCGGTGCTGCTCCGTCCGCTGCCCTATACTGAGCCCGACCGCTTGATGATGATCCGCGAAACCAAGCTGCCGCAATTCCCCGAATTTTCGGTCTCGCCCGGCAACTTTCTCGATTGGCAAAAGCAGAACAGCGTCTTCGAGCAGCTTGTGGCGATTCAGGGTTCGGCTTTTAACCTGATTGACGTGGGCGAGCCGGAGCGTTTGCGAGGCCAGCGCGTCACCGATGGCTTCCTGGAGATGCTTGGCGCGCAGCCCGCCCTCGGTCGCGGCTTTATGTCTGAAGAGGATCAGCCCGGCCACAACTTCGTGGTGATTCTCAGTCATGGCCTGTGGCAGCGGCGCTTTGGCGGCGCTGCCGATGTCTTGAACCGTTCGATCACGCTCGACGGCCAGAGCTACACGATCATCGGCGTGATGCCGGCGACTTTTCGTTTCGGAGGCGGCGACACAGAGTTGTGGACGCCGGCGGCTTTCACGGCTCAGCAAGCGCAGCAACATGGCTCGCATTATCTGCAAGCCATCGGGCGGCTCAAACCCGGCGTCACCGTCGAGCAAGCCCGTACAGAGATGAGCGCCATTGCCGACCGCCTGGCCGAACAATACCCGGACGCCAATGCCGGCTGGAATGTCAAGATCACGCCGCTGTTGGAGTACGCCGTCCGCAGCATCAAGCTGGCCTTGCTGGTGCTGTTAGGAGCGGTCGTCTTTGTGCTGTTGATCGCCTGCGCCAACGTCGCCAACCTGCTGCTGGCGCGCGCCGCTTCCAGGCAAAAGGAGATCGCCGTTCGCACGGCGCTCGGCGCTTCGCGGTGGCGCATCGTTCGCCAGTTGCTCACCGAAAGCGTGCTGTTGGCGCTGGTCGGCGGCGTCCTTGGCCTGTTGCTCGCCATCTGGGGAAAGGGCCTCTTGCTGTCGCTTGCGCCCGAAGACCTGCCGCGCGTGCGCGACGCTTCGCTTGACGGCTGGGTGCTCGCCTTCACTGCCGGAATCACGTTGCTGACCGGCCTCATCTTCGGGCTGGTACCGGCCTTGCAAGCATCCAGGCCGAACCTCAACGAGACATTGAAAGACGCCGGGCGCGGCTCGACCGAAGGCGGGCGGCGTCACTTCATTCGCAGCGTGCTGGTCGTCTTCGAAGTGGCGACGGCGCTGGTGCTGCTGGTTGGGGCCGGGTTGATGATCAAGAGCTTTCTGCGCCTGCAAAACGTTGATCCGGGATTTAATCCCAACAACGCCCTGATGGTGAAGCTGTCGCTGCCACAGAAGAAGTATTCGACGCCAGATCAACGAGCCGCTTTCTACAAGCAATTGCTTGAGAAGGTCGCAATGCTACCCGGCGTCCAGGCCGCCGGCGCAGCCTGTGTCGTGCCGTTAAGCGGCGACGATTTCGTGCTCGGCTTCGACATCCAGGGGCGACCGCCTGATGCGCCTGGCACCGAGCCAAGTACGAACTACTACGCAGTGACGCCGGACTACTTCACGGCCATGGGGATTCCGTTGCGGCGTGGCCGCTTGTTTACCGAGCAGGATACGAAAGATGCGCCGCGCGTCGCCATCATCAGTGAGGCGATGGCAAAGCAGTTCTTCCCCGACGAAGACCCCATAGGCAAGCGCATTCACGTCACCAATGGGCCAGTCGTCTATCGCGAGATCGTCGGCATCGTCGGCAATGTGAAGCAATATGGCCTGGATGAGAAAACGCCGGTTGAAACCTACGAGCCATTCGCGCAACAGCCTGTCTCTTTCATGTCGCTGGTCGTGCGGACGACGGGCGACCCGACGGCGCTGAGCGGCGCGATTCGCGGCGAGGTCTTAAGCCTTGATAAAGAGCAGCCGGTTTCAAGCATCCGAACGCTCGATCAATTGATTTCGACTTCGATAGCCCAGCAGCGGTTTGCCATGTTGCTGCTTGGCGTCTTCGCCGTCGTCGCCATGGTGTTGGCAGCGGTCGGCATCTACGGCGTGATGAGCTATTCGGTCACCCAGCGCACCCACGAGATCGGCATCAGAATGGCTCTGGGAGCCAGTTCCACGAACGTGCTGCGGCTGGTGGTCGGGCACGGAATGCGGTTGACGCTGATCGGCATAGGGCTTGGCCTGATCCTGGCTTTCCTGCTGACCCGCTTGATGGCGACATTGCTATTCGACGTGAGCGCTACCGATCTGACGACCTTCGCAGTCTTTTCCGTATCGCTAACCGCCATCGCCCTGGTCGCCTGCCTGGTGCCGGCACGCCGCGCTCTCAAAGTCGACCCGATGGTCGCGCTACGCTATGAATAGCGAAGGCAGGCCCGCCATTGGTGGGAAGGCAAAAGGCAAAAATGATTTGCCTTGCGGCTATGCCGATAAGCTATCAAATGCGGTGACGCATCCGCCACTTTTGCCTTTTGGTTTTTGCCTTTTGCCTTTTGCCTTGCGGCACAGCCGCCGGCCTTTCACTGGAGGTGACACATGGATGGGTTGCTGCAAGACATACGCTATGGCGTGCGGGTTCTGCTGAAGGGCCGCACGGTGACTTTCGTGGCCGTCATGGCGCTGGCTTTGGGGATCGGCGCGAACACGGCGATTTTCAGCGTCGTCAACGCGCTGCTCTTTCGTAGCCTGCCTTACAAAAATGCTGACCGCCTGGCGATGATCTGGGAGACCAATCCAGATGTGCAGATCGGCGTCGATCTGCTGCCGGTGTCGATTGCCGCTTTCGACGACTGGCGCAAGCAGGGCGAATCGTTTGACGCCGTCTCCATCCTGGATTCGCAGCGTTATGCCTTCACCGGCGCGGGTGTCCCCGAACGCGTTGCCGGCGTCACCACATCGGCCTGCTTCTTCGATTTAATGGGCACGACGCCGATTCTCGGTCGCACCTATACGGATGCCGAAGACCGGCCCGGCGCTAATCGCGTCGCCGTCATCAGCTACGCTCTGTGGCAAAGCCGTTTCGGCGGCGACAAGGAAGTCTGTGGCCGTTCCATGCAACTCGACGGCGACAATTACACAATCATCGGCGTCATGCCGCAAGGCTTTCAGTTCCCGCGAGCGACTGACTTGCCGTCGTACTTTCAGCTTCCGGCACAGGCCGAGTTGTGGACGCCTGTGGGCCTCACCGATAAACAACTGGCGAATCGTGATAGCCACAACAAAGCGGTCATCGCGCGGCTCAAGCCCGGCGTCACCCAGGCGCAGGCGCAGGCGGAGATCGACGCCATCACCAGCCACGCCGCCGAGCAGTATGAATCCGCCAGAGGCTTTCATGGGCGCGTCTTGCCCTTGAAAGAACAACTCGTCGGCAATCTGCGTGTCCTGTTGTTGATCCTGCTAGGCGCGGTCGGCCTCGTCTTGTTGATTGCCTGCGCCAACGTCGCCAACCTGCTACTGGCGCGCGCCGCCTCGCGCCAGAAAGAGATGGCCGTGCGCACGGCGATGGGTGCCAGCCGCGCTCGCCTGGTGCGCCAGTTGTTGACCGAGAGCCTGCTGCTGGCGGCGCTCGGCGGCAGCCTCGCCGTGCTGCTGGCGATCTGGGGCATCGATCTGTTGCTGGCGATCAGCCCGGCGAGCATTCCACGCAAATATGAGATCACCGTAGACGGCGCGGCGCTGGCCTTCACCTTCATTGTAGCTTTGATTACCGGCGTGCTGTTCGGCCTGGCACCGGCATTTCAGGTGTCGCGCTTCAACCTCAACGAGACGTTGAAGGAAGGCGCGCGCGGCTCGACCGGCAGCCGCAATCGCCTGCGCAGCCTGCTGGTCATCGCCGAAGTCGCTTTGTCACTTGTATTACTAATCAGCGCAGGGCTGCTGATTCGCAGCTTCGCGCGACTCACAAGCATTGATGCCGGATTCAATCCGCAGAAGGTCGCGGCGATGAGTCTTTCGCTGTCGTCGTCGCATTACGACTTCGGCGACAAGCAGGCGGACTTCTTCAAGCAAGTGCTCGATCACATGAAAGCGATTCCCGGCGCTCAGTCAGTCGGCGCGGTATCGGAGTTGCCCTTGAGCGGCGGCGAAGAGATTGACCAGTTCACGGTCGAAGGCGCACCGGTGCCAAAGACGCTGAACGACACGCCGCTTGCGGATTTTCGTTTCGTCGATGACGGCTACTTCAAAACCATGGAGATTCCCTTTGTCGCGGGGCGTGCCTTCACCGAATACGACAATGCGACCGCGCCGCAAGTCGTCATCATCAACGAGAGCCTGGCGCGCCGTCACTTTAACGGCGAAGACCCGGTAGGCAAACGCCTCAAAGCCGGCAGCCTGGAAGATGACGCGCCGTGGGCGACCATCGTCGGCGTCGTTAAAGACCTCAAACATTCGGGACTCAACGCCGAGGTGCGCCCGCAGCTTTACTTTCCTTATCAACAAAAGCTCTGGGGCCGCCTGGTCATCGTCGCGCGCTCGGCGACCGATGCCGCGAGCCTGTTTGGCGCGATGCGCGACGCCGTCTGGACGGTCGATAAGGATCAGCCCATCACCAGCCTGCGGACGATGACCGATTACCTGAACGATTCGGTATCGCAGCAACGCTTCACCGCCGTGTTGCTTGCGGCCTTCGCGTTGCTGGCGCTGATTCTCGCATCGGTCGGCATCTACGGAGTGATGAGTTACTCGGTGACGCAGCGCACGCACGAACTGGGCATACGCATGGCGCTGGGCGCAAAACGGCAGGACGTTTTTCGGCTGGTGGTCATGGAAGGCATGAAGCTGACGCTCGCGGGTGTGGCGCTTGGCCTGGTAGGGGCGTTGGCGGCGACCCGCCTGATGGCCAGTCTGTTGTTCGGCACCAGCGCCACCGACCCGCTGACCTTCGCGCTGATTTCATTGATTCTGACAGGAGTGGCTCTGGCAGCCTGTTTCGTGCCCGCGCGCCGCGCCACTCGCGTCGACCCGATGGTCGCGTTGCGATATGAATAAGGCAAAAGGCAAAAGGCAAAAATGAATTGCCAGAGCCGCATCGCCATACGGCATTGCTGACGGCAGGGTGCAGGTCGTGACGCATCCGCCACTTTTGCCTTTTGGTTTTTGCCTTTTGCCTTTTGCCTTGCGGCGCAGCCGCCGGCCTTTCACCAGAGGTGACAGATGAACACACTAATGCAAGATGTGCGCTACGGATTGCGAATGTTGACGAAGAAGCCGGGTTTCACGATTGTGGCCGTCATTACATTGGCGCTGGGCATCGGTGCTAACAGCGCCATCTTCTCGGTGGTCAACGGTCTCTTGCTGCACCCGCTGCCGTATCGCAACTCCGAGCGGTTGGCGATCATCTGGACGCACTCGCCAGGCGCTAATGTCGATCAGGATTGGCCGTCGCCTGGACAGTATGCAGCCGTCGTCTCCCGGAATACGGTTTTTGAAGAGATCGCCATCGCCAATGGAAGCAACAGCATTCTTACGGGCCAGGGGGAGCCGGAGCGGCTCGGCGTGGTGCGGGTTTCTTCAAATATGTTCTCGATCCTCGGCGCAAGGCCGGAGTTGGGGCGCATCTTTCTGCCTGAAGAAGACGCTGGCGGCAACCCAACGACGGTCATCCTCAGCTATGGGCTATGGCAACAGCGCTTCGGCGGTGATCCGAATGTGCTTGGCCAGACGCTGAGGCTCAATGGCAGGAACTACACGGTCGTCGGCATCATGCCGGCGGACTTTGCGCTCGGCTACGAAGTGATGCCGACGGTGGCGACTGTGCAGCAGGCCGATCTGCTGTTGCCGCTGCCGTTGAATGCCAAGGACTTCAACAATCATGGCGATGAAAATTACAATATGCTGGCGCGGCTCAAACCGGGCGTCTCCCAGGCGCAGGCGCAAGCCGAGTTGGATGCGGTCGCCCAAGGGCTTGAGCAGCAGCACCCGGAAGATTATCCGGCCAGCCGCCGCTTTCGCTTCAGCGTCCGTCCGTTGCTCGAACAGGTGGTCGGCGACATCCGCCCGACGCTGCTCGTGCTATTAGGCGCAGTCGGCTGCGTGCTGCTGATCGCCTGCGCCAACGTCGCCAACTTGCTATTGGCGCGGGCGGCGACCCGCGAAAAGGAGATGGCGATTCGCACTGCCCTGGGCGCGGGCCGCTGGCGTATGGTGCGCCAGCTTCTGACCGAGAGCGTCTTGCTGGCTATACTGGGCGGCGCGCTCGGCCTGCTGATCGCCATCTGGAGCCTCGACGGGCTGCGCTGGCTCAATCCCGGCAACATCCCGCGCCTGCATAATATCACCATCGATGGCCGCGTGCTGGCGTTCACTTTTGCTGCCGCCCTGCTCACAGGCATTCTCTTCGGATTGGCTCCGGCGCTGCGAGCTTCACAAGTCGACCTGAACGAGACGCTCAAAGAAGGCGGGCGCAGCCTGGTCGCCAGCGGCAATCATCGCTTGCGAAACCTGCTGGTCATCGCCGAGATCGCATTGTCATTAATCTTACTGATCTGCGCAGGCTTGCTGATCCGCAGCTTTATGCGTGTGCAGCAGGTCGAGCCGGGATTTACGGCGCAAAATGTTCTTTCGCTGCGCCTGTCGGTGATCGGCACCGCGTATGTGGAAGAGTCGCGCCGCATGATGTTTTATCGGCAACTGTGGGAGCGCATACGGCGTTTGCCGGGCGTCGAATCCGTCGGCGGCGCGTCGGTGTTGCCGTTGAGCGGCGGCATCGGCTGGGGCGGCATCACGATTGAAGGCTATGACCCCGCCGCCTCCGGTCAGGATGCGATCCAGGCCGACCAGCGCATCGCCAGCGTCGGTTATTTTGAAACCATGAAGATTCCGCTCATCAGCGGACGCTTCTTCAACGAGCAGGATAAGAAAGATTCGATGCAGGTGGCGATCATTGATGAGAACATGGCGCGCACCTACTGGCCCGGCACCGATGCGAATAACAAGCGCTTCAAGCGCGGCGGCGTTGGTTCCGATGAGCCATGGCTCACGGTCGTCGGCGTGGTGGCGAACGTCAAACACTACGCCCTGGACATCAATTCCCGCGTCGCCTTTTATACGCCGCACGAACAAGAACCTGACCCTACTATGTACGTAACCGTGCGCACGGCTGGCGATCCCCGCAGCCTGGCTGCTGCGGTGACCGACGAAGCGCGGGCGATGGATGCGAATGTGACGGTTTACGATGTCAAGACGATGGAGCAGCGACTTTCCGAGTCCCTGGCGCGGCGGCGTTTTGCGATGCTCGCCCTGGGTCTGTTTGCCGTCGTCGCCATGCTGTTGGCGGCAATCGGCATCTACGGCGTGATGAGTTATACGGTGACCCAACGCACACGCGAGATCGGCATACGCATGGCGCTGGGCGCGCCAACCCGCGACGTGCTCAAGTTGATCGTCGGGCAAGGCATGTTGCTGGCAGGCATCGGCGTCGGGCTGGGCCTTGCCGGAGCGCTGGCGGCGACCCGCTTGATGGCCAGTCTGCTGTTCGGCACCAGCGCCACCGACCCGCTGACCTTCGTGCTGATTTCATTAATTCTGGCAGGAGTGGCTCTGGCAGCCTGTTTCGTGCCCGCACGCCGCGCCACCCGCGTCGACCCGATGGTCGCGCTACGTTATGAATAAGAGGCTAGAGGCTAGAGTCAGAAGCAAAGCTATGGCGGTAATCGTCTCCGGCGCTAACCGCCAGCCCCTAGCCCCTCTTTGGAGGTACATCATGCAAACATTTCTGCAAGACTTGCGCTACGGCGCACGAATGCTGTTGAACAAACCTGGCTTCGCCGTCGTCGCGATCATCACGCTGGCGCTTGGCATCGGTGCCAACACCGCCATCTTCTCGGTGGTCAACGCCGTGCTCTGGCAACCGTTGCCTTATCGCGAGCCGGGCAAGCTGGTGCGCGTCTACACAGAGTTCCCGACCATGGATCTCAAAAAGTTCTGGATGTCGGTTCCCGAATTCATGGACATACACAACGAAGCGCAGTCGTGGGAAAGCATCGGTGCCTGGTCGACGAGCGGCGTCAATGTGGCGACGACCAGCGAACCGATTCGCGTCACCTCGGCGTTGGTGACGCGCGGGCTGATTGAGGCGCTCGGCGTGCAGCCGGCGATGGGCCGCAACTTCACCGAAGAAGAAGACCGCAAGGGCGGGCCGCGCACCGCCTTGATCGCTGATGGCTTATGGCGCAGCGCCTTCGGCGGCGACTCAGGGATCATCGGCAAAGAGATTCAAATCAACGCCCAGCCCTATACGGTGATCGGCGTCATGCCGCGCAGTTTCAATTTTCCCGCCGGCAGCAATGACCCGGCGCAAGTCTGGATCTCTTTCCAGTTCGATCCGGCCAATCCGGGCAGTCGCGGCGGACATTATCTTTACGTCATCGGCAGGCTGAAGCCCGGCGTCACCATCAATCAAGCGCGTTCGGAAATGACCTCGATGATGGCCGGTTGGAAAAGCGAGAATCGCGCCATGCATCTTTTGAATCCAGACCGGCACCCTGTACTGATGGTGCCGCTGCACGAAGATGTCGTCGGCGCTTCGCGGCCCGCCGTGCTCATGCTCTTTGGCGCGGTCTTCTTTGTATTATTAATCGCATGCGTCAACGTCGCCAACCTGCTGCTGGCGCGGGCAGAGGCGCGGCGGCGCGAATTCGCTATCCGCCTGGCATTGGGCGCAGGTCGGCAAAGATTGCTGCGGCAGTTCCTCGCCGAAGGTCTGGTGCTTGTCTTACTGGGTGCGGCTGCCGGATTGTTGATGGGCAAAGTGGGGCTCAGCCTGGTGATCGCCGCCGCCCCCGACAGCGTGCCGCGCACCAGCGAAATCAGCATCAACCTGCCGGTGCTGGCCTTCACGCTGGGGCTGTCGATTTTGTCTGTAATTATATTCGCAATGGCACCGATGGTGCAGATGCGCGAGCGCGACCTGGCAACCTGGCTGCACGCTTCCGGGCAGCGCACATCGGGCGGCGGCGGGCACCGCTTGCGCAAGACGCTGGTGATTGCCGAGATCGCTCTGGCGGTGGTGCCGATGATCGGTTCAGGGTTGATGGTTCGCGCCTTCTGGAAACTTCGCCAGGTCGATCTGGGATTCGAGCCGCGCGGCGTCGTCGCCTTCAACCTGGCGCTGCCGACAAGCCGCTATCAGAACCCTGACCTTTTGCACTTCGCAGAGAATCTCGAAACCAAGCTCACGGCGCTGCCGGGAGTCCGTTCGGCAGCCATTGCCGGCGAATTGCCGCCCATCAGGCCGATAGATGCCAACGACACAGACATCGAAGATTATCAATCAACGCCGGACGGCCCTGCCGAGAACGTCGATTTCTGGAATATCGTCGGCAACGATTACTTCAAGACCATGAAGATTCGCATGATTGAGGGGCGAACCTTTGAACCTATGGATCTGGCCGATAAGGCGCAGCCGGTGGTCGTCATCAATCAGGCCATGGCGCGACGGTTCTGGCAGACCAGCCCCATCGGACGGCGCATCGATCCCGGTTTCAACAAGCCGCCGACCTGGTTCACTGTCGTCGGCATCGTCGAAGACACCAAGAACCTCGGCACCGATAAGCCGGCGGGCACCGAACTCTATTTCCTTGAACATCAGACGCTGCAATTTGGCGTCAACAACGTTATGAGCTTCGTCGTTCGCACCGACGGCAGCCCAAGCACCACCATGTCGAACATCCGTTCGGCGGTCGCCGAAATGGATCCGAGCGTCCCCATCTACGGCATGCAGACGATGGGCGATGTGGTCGGCGATTCGCTGGTCAAGCCGCGCTTCCTGTCGCTGTTGCTCGGCGCGTTTTCGGTGATTGCGATTTCGCTTGCCGCCATCGGCATCTATGGCGTCATGGCCTACACAGTGGCGCAGCGCACGCAGGAGATCGGCCTGCGTGTGGCGCTTGGCGCGACCACCGGCAATGTCCTGGCGATGGTGCTCGGTCAGGGATTGAAGATGACGGTGATCGGCCTGGCGACGGGCTTGACCGGAGCCTTCTTCCTGACCAGCGTGATGGCCAGCCTGTTGTTCGAAGTCAGCCCCACCGATCCGCTGACGTTTGCGATTGTCGGCATAGGGCTTACCGCCGTTGGCCTGTTTGCCTGTTTCGTGCCGGCGCGGCGCGCCGCCAGGGTTGATCCAATGGTCGCTCTGCGCTACGAGTGAAACAGTTGCCAGTTGCCGGTTGTCAGTATTCAGAAGGAAGATCGTTTTCAAGAGATAGGAGTTTGAAAACTCAGGAGCGCAAAGCCCTGACATCCTTTTATATTCTGAAAACTGACAACCGGCAACTGGCAACTATCTTATAGGAGGAGAGTAATGCTGTTAACCATCTGCATGATGTTTCTGGCGCTTTCGCCATTCGCTTCCACAGACGAATGGTCGAAGAGTTATGAGGTACAGAGCACGCCTAAGCTGCACGTTGAAACCGGCGACGCGCACATACACGTTACGACCGGCGACGGCAAAACCGTGGCGGCGCATGTCACCACCGAAGGGTGGAAAATCGGCGGCGATGGCATCAACATCATCGAGCATCAAACCGGCGATCAGGTCGATATCGAAGTGCGCTTCCCGCACCACACGTTTCAAATGGGTTGGAACCATCGGCGCGTTGATATTGAAGTCAAAGTGCCGCGTGATACCAATCTGGATCTGCATACCGGCGACGGCAACGTTGAGGTGCAAGGTGTACGCGGGACAATCAGCTTGCGCAGCGGCGACGGCAAACTCAATCTGTCGGAGTTAGAAGGAACGCTGCACGCCGAGACCGGCGACGGCAATATCGATATGCGCAATGTGCGCGGCGACCTCACCTTGCACACCGGCGACGGGCGCATTGAGGTGACCGGCATAGACGGTTCTTTACGGGCCGAAACCGGCGACGGTCGCATTCGCGTCAACGGACGTTTCGATCTGCTCGATGTCAAAACCGGCGACGGCGGCATTGAAGCAATGGCGCTTGGCGGCTCGAAGCTGGATGGCGACTGGCGGCTGAGCACAGGCGACGGCGATTTGACTTTGCGCGTACCGGCAACGATTGCCGCCGATGTCGAGTTGCACACCAGCGACGGGCACATCGATCTACAGATGCCGGTCACGGTGATGGGCCGCACAGGGACACGAGAGCTTCACGGACGCCTCAATGGCGGCGGCAAACGGCTCTCATTGAGCACCAGCGACGGCTCGATTCGATTAGAGCAGCTCTAAGATTCAGCCCGATGAATCGGGCTTTCCCGCAGGGCAGATAGGCCAGCCGTTTGACGGCTGGTAGACGAGTTCGCTTGATTTCTCAGCAGGGCTTTAGCCGCCATCATCTAAATGGCTAAAGCCAGATGAGAGAAGCACGCTGAAGCGCGCTCAGCGAATCGCTGGCGGATGGCCAACCAGCGCTAAAAGCGCTGGCCTAGATGCCCTTCGGGAAAGGCTGCTGAAGCAGCCTGACCGACTATCGCTTAACTTGTTGAAGCAGCCTGACTGATCATCGCTTCACTTCATGCCATCGCTTAACTTGTTGAAGCAGCCTGATTGATCATTGCTCAACTTGCTGAAGCAGCCTGATTGATCATTGCTTAACTTGCTGAAGCAGCTTGACTGATCATCGCTTAACTTGCTGAAGCAGCCTGATTGATCATCGCTTAACTTCATGCCATTGCCCCGTCGGGGCGAAGTGTCAACATTGCTCTCCTACGGAGCTTGAAATTTCAAATCTCGCTCTAAGAAGGCAAGAGGCAAAAGGCAAAAATGAGTTACCCGACCGCACTGCCGACGATCTGGCAAACGCGGTGACTCGTCCGTACTTTTGCCTTTTGCTTTTTGCCTTTTGCTTTTTGTCTTCCACAGGCTTTCCGCTTTTGGGAAGCGGCAATCCCGCAATCGGACAAAGGCCCGCCGCAACGCCTCCCTGGTCGTTGTAGCAACCCGCATCCTTTCAGCATGTTATCCTCTACTGATTTACGGCACGCCGGTTGAACATCGGTTCTGGATCGAATCTTCAATCAACTCACCGTCAGGAGGCCATCGGATGACGACGCTCTGGCAGGATTTGCGCTATGCCATACGAATGTTGTTGAAGAGTCCTAACTATACAGCGGTAGCCATTCTGGCGCTGGCTTTAGGCATCGGCGCGAACACCGCCATCTTCAGCGTCGTCAATGGGCTATTGCTCAGACCGCTGCCTTACATCGATTCCGAGCGCCTGGTGATGATCGAATCGGGAAACCGCCAAGCCGGCCCGCAAGCCTTCGGCGGCGCTTCGCCCGCAGACTTCTGGGACTGGCAGCAGCAGAGTGAAGTCTTCGAGCAACTCGTCGGCGTCTCTGGCGGCGGCTTCAGTCTGACGGGCGTCGAAAACCCTGAGACCTTTCCCGGCGCTCGCGTGTCGACAAACTACTTTGACGCGCTGCACGCGCCGCCATTGCTGGGCCGCACGTTTCAACAGGAAGACGGCTTCGTCAAAGCCGGCGATACCATCATCCTCAGCTATCGTCTCTGGCAGGAGCGCTTCGGCGGCGACCCGAATGTAATCAACACCACGCTCGGCGATACCGGCACTATGGTCATCGGCGTGATGCCGCCGGATTTCAAATATCCGGGCTATGCGCAGGTCTGGATTCCGCTGTCGCGTGATTCGGGCGAGATGCGCAATCGCGCCAATCGCTACTTCGGGGTGCTCGGATTGCTCAAGCCTGGCCAGACCATAGAGACCGCGCAATCGGAGTTGCAAACCATCGCCAGCCGCCTCGAAGCACAATACCCGGATACCAACAAAGACCTCGCCATACAATTGACGCGGTTCCGCGAATGGCTGGTGCGCGACATGAAGACCTCGCTGTGGATTTTGATGGGCGCGGTGGCGCTGATTCTGCTGATTGCCTGCGCCAATGTCGCCAACCTGTTGCTGGCGCGCGCCGCCTCGCGGCGCAAAGAACTGGCGATTCGCCGGGCGCTGGGGGCGAGCCGCTGGCGGGTGATGCAGCAATTGCTCGCCGAGAGCATCTTGATTGCGCTGATTGGCGGCGCTGCCGGGATGCTGCTGGCTTTATGGGGCGTCGATGCTTTGATGGCGCTGTTGCCCGAAAGGTGGGGCGACCTGAAGATGCAGAGCAAGGTTGGTCTTGACGCGACGGTCTTGACCTTCACGTTCGCCACGACGCTGGCGACCGGCATTGCGCTCGGCCTGATACCGGCGTGGCAGGCATCGCGGCCCGATGTCAATGAATGGCTGAAAGAAGCCGGGCGCGGCTCGGAAGGGACACGCCACCAGCGCGCCCGCAATGTATTCGTGATTACTGAAATCGCCCTCGCCCTGATGGTGCTGATTTGCGCCGGGTTATTGATGAACAGCTTCCTGCGCCTGCGGCAGAACGATCTCGGATTCAACCCGCGCGGCTTGATGAGCATGGGCTTTTCCGTGCCCTTCAATCGTTACCCGAATGATGCGGCGCGAGCGCGTTTCATCAAGCAGGTGGTTGACGAGGTCGCGGCGACGCCGGGCGTCGATGCGGTCGCCGCGACCAGCGGCAATGTTTTTCCCTTTCTCAATTTCAACTTCCAGATCGAAGGCAAGCCGTTGCCCGCCGAGCCCACCGCCCTGTATGACGCGATCAGTCCGAATTACTTTCGCGTCATCGGCGCAAGGTTGCTGGCGGGCCGCCAGTTCAGCGATACCGACGACGGGCGCGCGCCCGCCGTCGCCATGATCAACGAATCGCTACAGCGGCAATACTTCAACGATACGGAGCCGCTCGGCCAGCGCATCACGATTAACTTTTTGGGCGAGCGCCAGACGCGCGAAATCGTCGGCGTCGTCCGCGACATCAACCAGGGCGAAGCCGGCAAGGTTTTGCCGCAGATCTATGTCTCCTATCAGCAGCAGCCGTGGCTGGCAGCGTCGTTGCTGGTGCGCGGTTCGGGCGATCCGGTCAGCACGCGGAAAGCCGTGCAGACGGCCATCTGGGCGGTCGATAAAACCCAGCCGGCGAGCCGTGCCGAACTGGCAGAAACCGTCCTCACCAATGCGCTCGGCGAGCCGCGATTGTATACCCTGCTGCTCGGCAGCTTTGCCGCCCTGGCGCTGGTGTTGGCCTCTGTCGGCATCTACGGCGTGATGAGTTACGTGGTGGCTCAGCGCACCCGCGAGATCGGCATACGCATGGCCTTGGGCGCAAGCCCCGCCAGGGTACTGGCCATGGTCGTTCGTCAGGGCATGAAGCTCATCGTAACCGGCATTACATTTGGTTTACTCGGAGCTTTCGCCTTGACGCGATTGTTAGCCAGCCTCTTGTTTCACATCAGCGCCACCGATCCGCTGACCTATACGGCAGTGGTCATGCTGCTGGCACTGGTGGCGCTCGTGGCTTGCTACATTCCGGCGCGACGCGCCACCCGCGTCGATCCGATGATCGCTTTACGTTATGAATAGCGAAGGCAGGCCCACCATTGGTGGGAAGGCAAGAGGCAAAAGGCAAAAGGCAAAAATGATTTGCCTTGCGGCTATGCCGATAAGCTATCAAATGCGGTGACGCAGCCGCCACTTTTGCCTTTTGGTTTTTGCCTTTTGCCTTTTGCCTTGCGGCGCAGCCGCCGGCCTTTCACCGGAGATGACAGATGAACACACTAATGCAAGACCTGCGCTACGGCGCGCGCATGCTGCGGAAGCGACCCGGCTTTACTTTTGTAGCTGTCGCTACACTAGCGCTGGGCATTGGTGCCAACACCGCCATCTTCAGCATCGTTTACGGCGTCTTGTTGCGGCCTCTGCCATTCGCCCAACAGGATCGCCTGATGGTCGCCTGGAAAACTGACACCACCGCCGCCAGTCCGTTTGTCGAATTGTCGGTCGCTGAATTCAAAGACTGGCAGGCCCAGAGCCAGAGCTTTGACAGCCTCGCGGCGATGCCGACTACGGCTTACGGTTACGGCTATGTGATGACCGGCGGCGACGAGGCGGTGCAGCTTGAAAGCTCTAGAGCATCGGGCAGTTTCTTCTCACTGCTGGGCGCGCAGCCGGCGCTTGGCCGAATCTTCGATGACAACGACGATCAGGTGAATGCGCCGAAAGTCGCGGTGTTGAGCGACCGTCTGTGGCGTGAACGATTCAGCGCCGACCCGCAGATCATCAATCAAACCATCACGCTGACCGGGCAGAGCTTTACAGTCATCGGCGTAATGCCGCCGGAATTCGAGTTTCCCAAAGGCGTAGACCTGTGGGTGCCTTTGACGGCAACCATGAATCGGCGTGCGGTTGAAAATCGCGGCGCTGTCTTCTTGCAGGCCGTGGGCCGATTGAAAGCCGGTGTGACCAGAGAGCAAGCCGAAGCCGAATTGAATACCGTCATCGCCCGCATTGCCGACGAGCACAGGGAAACTGCCGCCGAAGGTCATCGCGCCGTGATCACGCCGCTGGCGACGCATCTTTTCGGCAACGCCCGCACGGCGCTCTGGTTACTGTTTGCCGCCACAGGCTTGTTGTTGCTGATCGCTGCGGCCAACATCGCTAATCTGCTACTGGCGCGTGCCAGCGCGCGGCGCAGAGAATTCGCTGTGCGTGCCGCGCTCGGCGCTAATCGCTGGCAAATCATTCGTCAATTGTTGACCGAGAGCCTTGTGCTTGCAGCCTGTGGCGGCGTGCTCGGTGTGCTGCTGGCCAGTTGGCTGGTTGATCTGCTGGTTCGTGTAGCGCCCGCCGATGTGCCGCGCATCAATGAAGTTCATCTCAATCTGCCGGCGCTCGCCTTCAGTGCCGTAGTCACGCTGTCGGCAAGCGTGCTCTTCGGTTTGATGCCGGCGCTCGCCGCTTCAAAACTCAACCTCAACGAAGCGCTCAATGAAGGCAGTCTCAAATTGTCCGGCGCTCGCTCCGGCAAGCGCTTGCGCAGTGCGCTGATTGTCGCCGAAGTCGCCATCACGATTGTGTTGCTGGCGGGCGCGACGCTCATCCTGCGCAGCTTTGTGAATCTGAGCCGGGTCGATCTCGGCTTTGAGCCGCACAACCTACTGACCATGCAATTGCGGCTGACCGGCGCGCGCTACGCACAACCGGCGGCGCGGCGCGAATTCTTTCGCCAACTGGTCGACCGCCTCGAAGCGCAGCCCGGCGTCACGGCAGCCAGCGGCGTCTTGATTCGCCCGCTTGAAGGCCCCGTCGGCTGGGAGATGGATTACGCCCTCGAAGGTCAATCGACGGACGAAGCGCAGCGCAACACGGTGGCGAATTTCGAGGTCATCACGCCGCATTATTTCCGCACCTTCAACATCCCCCTCAAAGCCGGACGTGAATTCGTTGAGCAGGACAAGGTCGATGCAGACCCTGTGGTCATCATCAATCAGACCATGGCCGAGCAATTCTTCGGGTCGGCGGCTGACGCGATTGGCAAGCGCATCAAGTTTGACCCGGCGGCGGCGGATGAACACTGGCGCACGATTGTCGCGGTCGCGGGCGATGTGCGTTATCGCGAATTACAGGAGATTCGCCGGGACATTTACGTGCCGCAAGCGCAGAGTACGGTCAACCTCAATCACTTTGCCCTGCGCACGGCGACTGCGGCAGCGGCCTTTCTGCCAATCGTTCGTCGTGAGGTTGCCGCGCTGGATGCCAGTCAAGCCGTTGCCAGCGTCGCCACGATGGAGCAACTGGTGGCCACGAATCTGGCGCGTCCGCGATTCAGCGCCGTGTTGTTGAACTGGCTGTCGGGGCTGGCGGTGTTGCTGGCCGGGGTCGGCATTTATGGCGTGGTGGCTTATTCAGTCGCGCAGCGCACCGGCGAACTCGGCATACGCCTGGCGCTTGGGGCGCAGAGAAAAGATATTTTGCGGCTGGTCATCAAGGAAGGCATGCAGATGGCGCTGGCCGGCGTTGGCCTCGGCTTGATCGCCGCATCATTAATGACGCGGCTGATGAACAGCCTGTTGTTTGGCGTCAGCGCCAACGATCCGCTGACCTTTGTGGTGATTGCCCTGTTGCTCGCCGCCATCGCGTTGCTGGCTTGCTACCTGCCGGCGCGGCGCGCGGCCCGCGTCGATCCGATGGTCGCGCTGCGCTATTAGAATAGCAAAGGCTAAAAGCAGGCCCGCCTGCGGTGGGAGGCTAAAGGCAAAAATGATTTGCCTTGCTGTCTTGTTGATGAGCGATGGCAACGCCGTGATGCATCAACCACTTTTGCCTTTTGGTTTTTGCCTTTTGCCTTTTGCCTTGCGGCGCAGCCGCCGGCCTTTTACTGGAGGTTCGTGATGAACACGTTATTGCAAGATTTGCGCTACGGCGCGCGTATGCTGCTGAAGGCTCCGGGTTTTGCTTTTGTAGCCGTCATCACATTAGCCCTGGGGATCGGCGCGAACACCGCCATCTTCTCGGTGGTCAATGCCGTGCTGCTGCGTCCTTTGCCATTTATGAACCCGGATCGTCTGATGACGGTTTGGGAAAATAATCTGCAACAAGGGCAGGATCGCCAGGCGGTCGGCGGCGCGAACTTTACCGACTGGAAGAAACAGAATCAGGGATTTGAATCGCTCGCGGCTTACTTCAACTGGAACTACAACCTGACAGGGGGCGATGAACCGCAGCGCCTGCATGCAGAGGTGGTCTCTGGTGAATTTTTTCAAACGCTCGGCGTCCAAGCGGCGGCGGGCCGCACACTGACTCCCGAAGATGACCGGGAAGGCAAAGACGACGTTATCGTCTTGAGCCATGCGCTCTGGCAAAGCCGATTCGGCGCAAGCCGCGAGATCATCGGGCAAACCGTCATGCTCAATGGCCGGGGCCACACCGTCGTTGGCGTGATGCCGTCGAGCTTCAGTTACCCTGACGAACGAGTTGAAATCTGGCGACCCATGGCGATGTCTGCCGAGCAGGCGCAGAACCGTCAGGGCAAATGGTTGAGCGTCATCGGGCGATTGAAAAGCGGCGTGTCAATCGCCCAAGCCAGCGCCGAGATGAGCGCCATTGCGCGCCAGCTTGAGCAACAGTACCCGGATGCCAATGCCGGCTGGGGCGTGCAGGTGTTGCCGCTGCATGAAGCGATTGTCGGCAAGGTCAGCAGCTTTTTGCTCATCCTGCTGGGTGCGGTTGGCTTTGTGTTGCTGATTGCCTGCGCCAATATCGCGAATCTGCTGATGGCACGCGCCAGCGCGCGACAGAAAGAGATCGCCATTCGCGCGGCGCTCGGCGCTAGTCGCCGGCGACTGGTCAGCCAGTTCCTGACCGAAAGTTTGTTGCTGGCGGTGATGGGCAGCGCGCTCGGCTTGTTAATTGCGCTCTGGGGCAGCGACGCGCTGATCGCCTTCAGTCCGGGCAACATTCCGCGCCTCAAAGAAGCGGCCATCGATGGCCGCGTGCTCGGCTTTACCCTATTGCTCGCTTTGCTGACGACGCTGATCTTTGGCCTGGCACCGGCCTGGCAAGCTTCAAAGCCCGATCTCAATGAAGCGCTCAAAGAAGAAGGCCGGGGCGCGTCTGGGAATTCAGGCCGCCGGCTTCGCAGCCTGCTGGTCGTCGCTGAAGTCGCGGTCAGCGTCGTCTTGCTGGTCGGCGCAGGCTTGATGATCAAGAGCTTCATCCAGTTGCAGAGCGTCAAGGCCGGCTTCGATCCGCACAACCTGTTGACCATGGAGATCACCCTGCCGCCAGCCCGTTACGGTCAAAATCAACAGCAGATCGCCTTCTTTCAACAAGCCCTCGAACGCATCAAAACGCTGCCCGGCGTGCAAGCGGCGGGCGCTGTGCAAGACTTGCCTTTCAGGTTCAACGAAATGAGCTTCCCGGTGACGCTCGAAGGCCCTGCCGCGCAACCTGAGGCGCAGCGACCGAAAGCCGTCTACCGCGCCGTGACCGACGATTACTTCCGCACGCTGGGAATCCCGCTTCTCGAAGGCCGCTGGTTTAGCGCACAAGACGATCAGCAAAGCCTGCCGGTCGTCATCATCAATCAAGCGATGGCCCGTCACTTCTGGCCCGACCAGGAGCCGCTCGGCAAGCGCCTGCGCTTCGGCGAGCCCGCCGACCCTGTCTACACAATTGTCGGCGTCGTCGGCGACATCAAGCACATGGGCCTGGACGCCGATGAAGGCGCAGTCATGTATCAGCCGCACGCGCAGAAGCGATTCGCCTGGCTGCGCTGGATGACCCTCGTCGTGCGTACAAGCGAGGAGCCGTCGAGCCTGGCCGCAGCGGTGCGCAGCCGCATACAGGAGACCGACCCGGATCAGCCGGTTTATAACGTCGCGACCATGGAGCAGTTGCTGACGAAATCAATCGCTCAACCGCGCTTTTCGATGCTCTTGCTCGGCGTTTTCGCCCTGCTGGCGCTCAACCTCACGGCCATCGGCGTCTATGGGGTGGTGTCGTACACGGTGGCTCAACGCACACGTGAAATCGGCATACGCATGGCGCTCGGCGCGCAGATGCGCGATGTCTTGCGGCTGGTGATCGGCGAGGGCCTGAAGCTGGTTTTGATCGGTGTCGCAATCGGGCTGGCTGGCGCTGGCGCGCTCAGCCACGTGATAAAGAGTTTGTTGTTCGGGGTGAGCGCCACCGATCCGGCAATCTTTGCCATCATCTCGATACTGCTCACCGGCGTGGCGCTGGCGGCTTGCTACCTGCCGGCGAGACGCGCCGCCCGCGTCGATCCAATGGCGGCGCTACGATATGAATAAGGCAAAAGGCAAGAGGCAAAAGGCAAAAATGATTTGCCAGAGCCGCATCGCCATACGGCATTGCTGACGGCAGAGTGAATGCCGTGACGCATCCGCCACTTTTGCCTTTTGGTTTTTGCCTTTTGCCTTTTGCCTTTCACTTGGAGGTTCATGATGAACACCTTATTGCAAGACCTGCGCTACAGTTTGCGAATGCTGTTGAAACGGCCCGGCTTTACATTAGTAGCCGTCATTACATTGGCGCTCGGCATCGGCGCGAACACCGCCATCTTCTCGGTGGTCAACGCCGTGCTGCTCAACCCCATGCCTTATCGCGCGCCGGATCAATTGGTGCAGTTCTGGGAGAGCAACCCGCTGAAGAACTGGACGCAGAATGTCATTGCGCCCGCCAATCTCTTCGACTGGCAGAAGCAGAACCAGTCTTTTGAAGAGATCGCCGCTTACGTCGGATCGGACAAAAAAGGGCCGGGCATCGCCGGGCTGCAACTGACCGGCGACGGCGAGCCGGAGCGCGTGCAAGCATTATTCGTCACCGGCAATATCTTTTCCGTGCTCGGCACGGACGCGATGCTTGGGCGGACGCTGCGCGAAGAAGAGACCTGGGAGGGCAAGCACACAGTCATCGTGCTGAGTTACGGTTTGTGGCAGAGACGTTTCGGCAGCGATCCCAATATCGTCGGCCAGACGATTGCGCTCAACGGCAGAAACCGCGAAGTCGTCGGCGTCATGCCGCCAGGTTTTTATTTCCCTTCCAAAGAGATCGAGATGTGGGTGCCGATGGGCTGGAATCACGAGCAGATCGCCAGCGTCCGCCGTCCGCATTTCCTGCGCGCCGTGGGCCGCCTGAAAACCGGCGTGACGCTCGATCAAGCCAGGGCCGAGATGACCGCCATCGCCGGGCAACTCGAACAACAATATCCCGACACCAACACGCAGATGGGCGTCGGCCTTGGGCCGCTCAAAGAATGGATCGTCTCCGACACGCGACTGCCGCTGATTGTCTTTTTGGTCGCCGTCGCCTTTGTATTATTAATCGCATGTGCCAATGTCGCCAACCTCTTGCTGGCGCGCGCCGCGACGCGCACTCGTGAAGTCGCCATTCGCACGGCGCTGGGGGCGCGGCGCTCGCGCATCGTCAAGCAACTGCTGACCGAGAGTCTCGTACTGGCGGTGGCTGGCGGCGCGCTCGGTTTGCTGCTGGCGCTGTGGTGCAGAGACCTGCTGGTGACGTTCAGTCCCGGCGACATCCCCAGGTTGGACGAAGCGCGGCTCGACTGGCGCGTGCTCGGCTTCGCCCTCGGCATCACGCTGCTGACGACCTTGCTGTTCGGGCTGGTGCCGGCCTTGCAAAGCTCGAAGCCCGACCTGATGTCAACCCTCAAAGAAGGTGGGCAGAAAGGCGGCTCGGCGGGCGGTCGCGTGCGCAACACGCTGGTTGTCGCCGAAGTCGCATTGGCGCTGGTGCTGGTGATCGGTGCCGGCCTGATGATCCGCAGTTTCCTGCGGCTGCAACAGGTTGATCCGGGATTCAACCCGAACAACCTGTTGATGCTCAGCATCTCGCTGCCCGGCGCGCGCTACCCGGAAGACAGCCAGGCGACGGCGTTCTTCGAGCAAGCCGAGCAGCGCATACGCAATCTGCCGGGCGTCGAGGCCGTCGGGTCGACGACGAAGCCGGCGCTGACAGGTTACCGGTGGACCGGCGACATGACGATTGAAGGCCGTTCGCCCGAAGACTACGTCAGAGAAGTACGTCACAAAGAGATCACCCCCGATTACTTCCGGGCGATGGGCATTCAATTGATCAGCGGCAGATTCTTCGATTCATCGGATCACGACAAGAGCCTGCCGACGATTATCGTCAACGAAGCGCTGGCACGCCGATCCTTCGCAGGCGAAGACCCCATCGGCAAGCGGCTGACGTTCAACAAGCCTACCCAAAAGCCTACCTGGCAGACGATCATCGGCGTCGTCCGCAATGAAAAGCAGGACAGCCTGAGCGCCGAGCCGAAACCGGAGATTTATCAATCTTATTTGCAGAACGCCAACAACGAGATGACCTTCATCGTGCGCACGGCAGGCGATCCACGGTCGCTTGCTGCTGCGGTGCGCGACGAGATTCGCGCCCTCGATAAAGACCTGCCGCCTTTCAATATCAAGACGATGAACGACCTGATGTATGAATCGCTGGCGCGCGAGCGTTTCACGACGCTGCTGCTGACGATCTTTGCAGGGCTGGCGCTGGTGCTGGCCTCAGTCGGCATCTACGGCGTGATGAGTTATGCGGTCACCCAACGGACGCACGAGATCGGTATACGCATGGCGCTGGGGGCGCAGACGCGCGACATCTTCAGGCAGGTCGTCGGGCAAGCCTTGCGACTTGCGGGCCTTGGCGTGGCGCTCGGCCTGGCAGCGGCCTTCGCTTTGACGCGCTTGATGGCGAGCCTGCTTTACGCCGTCAGCACGACCGATCCGCTGACCTTTGCCTTGATCGCCATCTTGCTTTCGGGCGTGGCGCTGCTCGCAAGCTACATCCCCGCACGGCGGGCGATGAAAGTCGATCCGATGATTGCTCTGCGCTACGAATAGGAGAACTTATGCAGACACTCTGGCACGATATGCGTTACGGTTTCCGCATGCTGGGCAAACGGCCCGGCTTCACTTTAGTAGCCGTTATTACACTGGCGCTGGGCATCGGCGCGAACACCGCCATCTTCAGCATGGTCAACGCCTTGCTCTTCAACCCGCTGCCTTTCCCCAAGGTCGACCGGCTGGTGGCCATGTGGGAAAAGGTTCCCAGCCAGGGCGTCGAGCGCAACGAAACCGCCATCGCCAACTACCTCGACTGGCAGGCGCAGAACCAGTCGTTCGAAGAGGTGGCGCTCTACAGTTGGTGGAACGCGAATCTTTCAGGCATCGACCCGCCTGAGCGCGTGCAGGGTTATGTGGTCACGACCAACTTGCTCGACACCTTGAAGGTGCGACCGGCGCTGGGACGCGGCTTTATGCCCGAAGAAGCAGAGCCCGGCAAAGATCACGTCATCATCCTGAGCTACGGGCTGTGGCAGCGGCGCTTCGGCGGCGATCCGGGGATCATCAATCAAACGCTCCCGGTCAACGGCATCCCGCGCACGGTCATCGGCGTGATGCCCGAAGACTTCCATTTCCCCAAAGGCGTCGATGTGTTAGCGCCTTATGCATTGACGCCGCAACAGGCGCGCAGCCGGGGCAGTCACGGCAGTCTCACCATCGCCCGCTTGAAAGACGGCGTAACGCTTCAGCAGGCGCAGGCCGACATGGACGCGATTGCCGCGCGCCTCGAACAACAATATCCGCAAACCAACACCGGGCGCGGCGTCGCGGTTTACACGCTGTTGGACGACACCGTGCGGCTCTATCGTTTAGCGCTGCTGGTGTCGGTGCTGGCCGTCAGTTTTGTATTGTTAATCGCATGCGCCAACGTCGCCAACTTGACGATGGCGCGCGCCGCCGACCGCACCAAAGAGATTGCCGTGCGCCTGGCGTTGGGCGCGAGCCGCTGGCGCATCATGCGGCAGTTGTTGACCGAAAGTGTCATTCTGGCAATACTGGGCGGCGCTGCCGGCATTCTGCTGGCGCTGTGGGGAACCGATACGCTGAAAGCCGCCATGCCCGGCGACACGGTGCGCTATATCATCGGCTGGAAAAACATCAGCATTAACGTTGCCGTGCTCGCCTACACGATGGGGCTATCACTGCTGGTCGGCATCCTCTTCGGATTCGTGCCGGCCTTGCAAGCCTCGAAGCCGGACTTGAATGAGACGCTCAAAGAAGGCGGCGGCAAGGCGACGGCGAGCGGCCATCACCGGCTGCGCAGCGTACTGGTGGTTGCCGAAGTCGTGCTGTCGCTGGTGCTGTTGATCGGCGCAGGGTTGATGATGAAAAGTTTCTGGCAAATCCTCAAAACCAATCCCGGCTTCAACGGTGATAACGTCCTCACCATGAGCATGACGCTGCCGCGCGCCAAGTACCCGGACGAGGTGCAGCAGTTGAACTTTTATCAACAGTTGAATCAGCAAGTCGCGGCGCTCCCCGGCATCGAAGCGGTGGCGATGGTGAATTATATTCCGCTCGGCGGCGCTAACTCGTCCGACTCGTTTCTCGTCGAAGGCGTGCCCGACCCGCCGCCCGGCCAGGAGTTCATCGGGCGTTATCGCGTTTGTACGCCAGATTACTTTAAGACGATAGGCATCACCCTGCTCAACGGGCGCGGCTTCAGCGAACAGGACACCGCCAAGGCGCAACCGGTCGCCATCATCAATGAGACGATGGCACGCCAGTATTGGCCCAACGGCGATGCCATCGGCAAACGTTTTCGGCTGTATGGGCCGATTGCCACAAGTCCATGGCGCGTCGTCGTCGGCATCATTCGAGACGTTAAGCACGAGTTGAACCTGGCCGTAACCCCGGAATTCTACTTCCCGCTGGCGCAAGATGCGTGGGCAACCATGGTGCTGGTGGCCCACACCTCAGCCGAGCCGCTGGCAATGGCTCAGGCCATCCGCGCCGAAGTTCAGAAGGTTGACAAAGACCAGCCGGTATTCGACATCCAGACCATGCAACAGGTGCGCTCGCAAGCGATGATGGGCTTCAGCTTTACCGGGGCGCTGCTGTCGACCTTTGCCGGCATCGCTTTATTGCTCGCGGCAGTCGGCATCTACGGCGTGATGAGTTATGCGGTCACCCAGCGGACGCACGAGATCGGCATACGTATGGCGCTGGGGGCGCGGTCTACCGATGTCTTGAAGATGGTCATAGGCCACGGCATGAAGCTGACGGCTATCGGATTGGCCGCCGGTTCGCTCGGCGCGTGGTTCTTGATGAAGGCGATGGCCAGCCTGTTGTTTGAAGTCTCGGCAAACGATTTAACCATCTTCATCGGCGTGCCGTTCATCCTGACGGCGGTGGCGTTTGCGGCCTGCTACATCCCTGCGCGCCGCGCCACTCGCGTCGATCCGATGGTCGCGCTGCGCTACGAGTAAGCGCACCGCAAAGCTAAAGCGCGGCGGTCTGAACGGTGAGTCGATGTTCGTTCCCGACGAGAGCCGGTCGCGCGGTTTCGCATGGGTTTCCTTCTCCTAAGGGAACAGTCGCTTGAGCCACCGCAGGGTCTTCGTTGATTCCTGCGGTGTTTTTTTTGTCGGCCTCTCGGTCGGCGGCGAGGGCGTTTGTTGCTTGATGAGCCGCTGCCGTCGTTCATCGGCAATCTGGATTTGACCGGCCTGATCCCTGCCGCTCGCCATCTAAATCAGACGGCATAAGAAGGGGACAAAAGGATTGGCCACCGCAGACACCAAGGCACAGAGAAAATCATAAATCCTCTTGGGCTTCTCAATATTTTCCTCTGTGTCTTTGTGCCTCTGTGGCCAATCCTTTGTTCTAATCTCGTAAGTTTCGATTTAGATCAAGGCTCGTAAATTAGCCGAAACGGATCTCGCCCTGCGGCTTATTGCTCGTTCGGTTTCGGGATCAATGATTCCCACGACCGAACAACCCCGCCAGAAATTTTTCCGCACGGAATCCGCTAACCTCTCTACCCTCAACGTATGGTTGCAGAGTTGACGAAGGCACAGGGTTTGATCACTAGACCCAGAACTATTAGTGTGTTGCGGCAATTGAAATCATTCTGGAGATGTTCCATATGCAAATGCTCTCGCAAGACCTGCGCTATGGAGCGCGAATGTTACTCAAGAAGCCCGGCTTCACTTTAGTAGCTGTCATTACATTAGCCCTCGGCATCGGCGCGAACACCGCCATCTTCTCGGTGGTCAACGCCGTGCTGCTGCGCGCCCTGCCTTACCATAATCCGCAGCAGATCGCCCTGTTGTTCGCCACCGACACCCAGGGCGAACGCGATGTCATTTCGCCCGCCGAAGCGCAGGACTTTGCGGCGCAACTCACGACCTTTGACGACCTGGCCGCCATGCAGACGCAGAGCGTCAACCTGACCGGCCTGGATCAGCCCGAACGTGTGCGCGGCGCTTATGTGACCGCAAATTTCTTCGAGGTGTTCAACCTCTCGCCGATCATCGGGCGGACGTTTGCGCGCGGCGAAGATCAACCGGGCACCGAGCGCGTCGTCGTCGTCAACGAGGGATTCTGGCAGCGCCACTTGAACTCCGACGCCGATCTAACCGGCAAAAAAGTCATCCTCAATGGCGAGCCCTACAGCGTCATCGGCGTCGTCACCAGCGCCTTTCAACATCCTATGGATAGAGAAGTCGAAGTCTGGATGACGACGCAGCGTTTTCCCGGCTATGCGCCGCAACGCGCCTCGCGTTTTCTCTTCGGCATCGGCCACCTCAAGCCAGGCGTGACGCTTGAACAGGCGCAGGCCGAAATCAGAACCATCGCCGCGCAGATGGCGCAGGCTTATCCGAACGAGAATGTCGGACGCAGCGCCCAGGCCGAGTTCCTGGGAGAATTGATGGTGAGCGGCATACGCCCGATTCTGCTGTTGCTGTTTGCGGCGGTCGGCTGCATTCTGCTGATCGCCTGCGCCAACCTCGCCAACCTGACGCTGGCACGCGGCGCGGCGCGGCTCAAGGAGTTCGCCTTGCGCGCCGCGCTCGGTGCCAGCCGCTTCCGTCTCGTGCGCCAGTTGCTCACCGAAACGACGCTGCTGGCCTTGCTGGGCGGCGGCCTGGGATTGTTGATCGCCACCTGGGGAATCGATGGATTGCTGGCGGTTAATCCCGGCGTCTTGCCGCCGGATGCCGTGCACTTGGACACGCGCGTCTTGTTGTTCACGCTTGGCGCATCGGTGTTGACGGGCATCATCTTCGGCCTCGCCCCGGCGCTGCAACTGTCGCGCATCGATCTGCACACGGCGCTTAAAGAAGGCGGGCGGGCCGGCGGCGAAGGCGGCGGCGCACGGCGTGCGCGCAGCATCTTTGTCGTCGTACAGGTCGCGCTTTCGCTGGTGCTGCTGGTCTTCGGCGCGCTGCTCATCAAGAGCTTTTACAAGTTGCTTCAGGTTGATCCGGGCTTCAAGCCTGCTAACCTGCTGACGTTTGAATATCGCCTGCCGCGCAACAAGTACACCAAAGCCGACGAGCAATGGCAGTTCCATCGTCAGGTCGTCGAGCGGCTTCAGGAACTGCCCGGCGTCACCTCCGCCGCGCTGGTTCGCGGCCTGCCGTTCAGCGGCAACGGCCAATCGGTTCGCATTGCCTTGCCCGACCGCGAAGCGCCGCCCAAAGGCCAGGAGCCGCTAGTGATGTGGAACACGGCGACGCCGAATTACTTCGAGACCATCGGCATTCCCTTCATCAAAGGCCGCCTCTTCGACAGTCGCGATCAACTCAACACGCCTACCGTGCTGCTCATCAATCAGACGATGGCACGCCGCTTCTGGCCCGATCAAGACCCCATAGGCAAACAGATCAACCTGTTCGAAGACAGCAAGCTCGGCACCATCGTCGGCATCGTCGGCGACGCCCGACACTACTATCTGACCGAAGAGCAGCAGCCGCAGGTTTACGACTGCTACAACCAGTTTCCGGGCTTCTTCGCCACGGTCGTCGTGCACACGAACGTCGAGCCCATGAGCCTGGCGCAGTCGGTGCGCGAAGCTGTGTGGAAAGTCGACAAGGATCAGCCGATGTGGAAGATGCGCAGCCAAGAATATCTGCTGACGCGCAGCGTTGCCGACAAGCGTTTCCTGATGCTGCTGATGGGCATCTTCGCGGCGCTGGCGCTGACGATCACCGCTGTCGGCTTATATGGTGTTGTAAGTTACACAGTTGGTCGGCGCACTCAAGAGATCGGCATACGCATGGCGTTGGGGGCGCGGACGCGCGACATCCTGGTGATGATCTTGCGTCAGGGCATGCGCATGGTGCTGATCGGCGTCGCCGTCGGCCTTGGGGCGGCCTTCGCCTTGACGCGCTTGACGGCGAGCCTGTTTTACGGCACCAGCGCCAGCGACCCGTTGAGCTTCATCGCCATTCCCTTGCTGCTGGCAAGTGTGGCGCTGGCGGCCTGCTACATCCCTGCGCGCCGCGCCACCCGCGTCGACCCGATGGTTGCTTTACGTTATGAATAGCGAAGGCAGGCCCGCCATTGATGGGAAGGCAAAAGGCAAAAGGCAAAAATGATTTGCCTTGCGGCTATGCCGATAAGCTATCAAAGGCGGTGACGCATCCGCCACTTTTGCCTTTTGCCTTGCGGCGCAGCCGCCGGCCTTTCACTGGAGGTGACAGATGAACACGTTGCTGCAAGACTTGCGTTATGGCGTACGAATGCTGCGAAAGCAGCCCGGCTTCACGTTAGTAGCCGTCATTACATTGATGCTGGGGATTGGCGCGAACACCGCCATCTTCTCGGTGGTCAATGCCGTGCTGCTCAGACCCTTGCCCTACCGCGATGCCGACCGCATCGCCGTCATTCAGGAGATCAGCAAAGAGGGTAAGCGAGTTCAGGTGACGCCGGCAAACTTCGTCGATTGGCGCAGCCAGAACACCGTCTTTCAACACCTGGCAGCCATCCTTGAGCGCACCGCGAACCTCGCCGGCACAGACGAATCCGAACGCATCAAGCTCGCCATGACCTCGGCCAACTTCTTTGACGTTTTCGGTGTGCAGCCCGAACGCGGGCGCTTGTTTATGGCCGAAGACGAGCAGGCCGGTCACCCGGCGATTGTCGTCATCAGTCATGGGTTGTGGCAGCGGCGCTTCGGCGGCGACCCGGAGATCGTCAGCCGCAGCATCACGCTCGACGGCAAAAGCTACACCGTCGCCGGCATTGCCCCGGCAGGCTTTCAATATCCCGGCAAGACCGATGCCTGGGTGCCGCCGTTCAAACTCGTGCCGACGCTCAGTGAATCGATGGACGTGGCGCGGGCTCGCGGCTTCGGCTTTTTGAGCACCGTCGGGTTGCTCAAGCCGGGCGTTTCGCTGGCCGAAGCCAGAGCCGAAATCGAAACCATCATAGTGCGCCTGCGCGAGCAGTATCCCGAAACCAATAACAATCGTTTCGACCGCGTCGATACGCTGCACACGCACCTGGTCGGCGACACCAGCACGGTGTTATGGCTCTTGTTGGGCGCTGTCGGTTTTGTATTGCTGATCGCCTGCGCCAACGTGGCGAATCTCATGCTGGTGCGCGCCACCTCAAGACAGAAAGAGATCGCCATCCGCACGGCGCTCGGCGCTTCCAGGCTGCGCATCATCCGGCAATTGCTCACCGAGAGCGTCATCCTGGCGATGGCCGGCGGCGCTTTCGGTATGCTGTTGGCGCTGTGGGGCGTTGATCTGCTGACCCGGCTGCTGCCGAAAGATTTCCCGCGACTCGACAGCATCAATCTGGACTTCACGGTTCTCGGCTTCACGCTTTTTGTATCTTTGATTACAGGTATGGTTTTCGGCTTCGCGCCGGCCTGGCAGGTCTCAAGAATCGATGTGCAGGAATCGCTGAAAGACACGGCGCGCGGCTCGACAGGCACTCGCAACCGCCTGCGCAACCTCTTCGTGGTCGCCGAAGTCGCGCTGTCGCTGGTGCTGCTGGTCATCGCAGGGCTGCTGTTTCGCAGCTTCATCGAACTACAGGCGGTCAACACCGGATTCAATGCGCAACAGGTGTTGACCATGCGTTTGAGCCCGTCGGGGACGAACTTTCGCGAAGATGCGCAGTACGTCGCTTTTTATAAGCAGGTGGAAGAACGGCTGCGGACGCTTGCCGGCGTCGAAGCGGTCGGCGCTATCAATACGCTGCCGCTCGACAAGGGGCCGACCTTCGCTTTCCGAGTTGAAGGCCGTGCGCCGCTTCCCATCGATCAGTGGCCCGCCGCGAATTATCGCAACGTCAGCCCCGAATACTTTCGCGTCTTGAACATTCCTATCCTTCAAGGGCGCGGCTTTGACGACCGGGATACGGCCTCTGCGCCGTTCGTTGTGCTCATCAATCAAGCCATCGCCGAGCAGAGTTTCGCCGGCGAAAATCCGGTCGGCAAACGCCTCAACTTCGGCGGCGTCGATAGCAAGAACCAGCCGATCTGGTCTGAGATTGTCGGCGTCGTCGCCAATGTGCGCAGCCTGGAGTTGCAGGAAGCGCCGGTGCCGGAGGTTTACACGGCGGCGCAGCAAGATGCTTTCGGCAGCATGTCTTTCGTTCTGCGCACGACCGTAGAGCCGACGGGGCTCGCGGCAGCCATGCGCCAGACGGTGCAGGAGATTGACAAGGCGCAGCCGGTCTCTGACATTCGCACGATGGAAAACATTGTTGGCGAGGCGGTCACGCAGCCGCGTTTCACTCTCATCCTGCTGGGCATCTTCGGCGGCATCGCGCTGCTTTTATCGGCGTCGGGAATCTACGGCGTCATGGCTTATAGCGTCTCGCAGAGGACGCACGAAATCGGCATACGCATGGCGTTGGGAGCGCGGGCCGGCGATGTCTTGCGATTGGTGATGGGGCAAGGCTTGCGATTGATCGGCATCGGCATCAGTTGCGGATTGCTGGCGTCGTTGCTGCTCACACGTTACCTCTCCAGTCTGTTGTTCGGCATCAGCGCGACCGATGCGCTGACCTTCACCGTCGTCGCCCTGTTTCTGGCAGGAGTGGCTCTGGTGGCTTGTTTCGTGCCCGCGCGCCGCGCCGCGCGTGTCGATCCGATGGTCGCGCTCAGATACGAATAGGAAAAGATCATGAATTCATTACTGCAAGACTTGCGCTACGGCGGGCGAATGCTCAGGAGGCGGCCCGGATTTACAGTTGTAGCCATCGTCACATTGGCGCTCGGCATCGGCGCGAACACGACGATCTTCAGCTTCGTCAATGGCATCCTGCTGCGCTCGCTGCCCTACCCGCAGCCTGAGCGGTTAGTGCTGCTTGATGAAACCGCGCCGAAGCTCGGCATGGCCTCGATGGGCGTGTCGTTTCCGAATTTTCTGGACTGGCGCGAGCGGAATCGCGTTTTCGAAGATATTGCGACTTACACCAGTTCGAGCGTTTCGCTGAGCGGCAGCGGGGAACCGGAACAGCTAAGGGGCGCAGCCATCTCGCAGGGGCTGCTTGAAATTCTGCGCATCGCGCCGATCCTGGGCCGGACGTTCACGGCAGAAGAAGATCGCCCGAATCAGGAAATGGTCGTCCTGCTCAGTTATGGCCTGTGGCAGCGGCGCTTCGGCGGCGACGCTAATCGAGTTGGTCAGACCATCACGCTCAACGCGCATCCGTTCACCGTCATCGGCGTGATGCCGCCTGACTTCCGTTTCCCGGAGCAGGCAGAGTACTGGGTGCCGCTTGCCCTCGATACGAAGATGTATACGCGCACCGATCACGGTCTGGAGGCGGTTGCGCGGTTGAAAGATGGCGTGAGCCTTGAGCAAGCACGCGCCGAGATGAATGACATCGCCGGGCGCATCGAGCAAGAGAACCCGATCACCAACGAAGGACTGGGCGTCAGCGTCACAGGCATGCACGATGCTCTGGCGGGAGATTATCGCCAGGCGTTGCTGATCCTGCTCTGCGTCGTCGGCGGCGTGCTGGCTGTAGCCTGCGCCAACATCGCCAACCTGATGCTGGTGCGCGCCACGACGCGACAGAAAGAGATGGCCATCCGCGCCGCACTTGGCGCGAGCCGCTGGCGCATCGCCCGCCAACTGTTGACCGAGAGCGTGCTGATTGGCGCGGCAGGCGGGGCGCTTGGTTTGCTGCTGGCGGTGTGGGGTCTTGATTTGCTGCTGGCGGCAATTCCCATCAAGCTGCCCTTCTGGATGAAGTTCGGACTTGATCTCCGCGTACTCGGCTTCACATCCGGCGTTGCGTTATTGACCGGGCTCGGCTTTGGCGTCCTGCCGGCGCTGCAAGCTTCAAAACCTAATTTAAATGAGACGCTCAAGGAAGGTGGCCGCAGCGTTCTCGGCGCGGGCCGCCAGCGTTCACGCAACCTGCTGGTGGTCGTGGAAATCGCCCTCTCGCTGGTGCTGCTGGTCGGCGCAGGGCTGATGATGCGCAGCTTCGTCAGATTGCAACAGGTCAACTCCGGGATGAATCCCGCGAATGTTCTGACCTTGAGGATCAATCTGCCTTCTAGTAAATATCCCGAAGGGGCGAAGCGCGACAGCTATTATCGACAGTTGATGGAGCGCGTCAGAGCGCTGCCCGGAGTTCAGGCAGCCGGGGCCATCAGAACATTGCCGCTGAGCGGTAATCTGTGGGGCCGCAGCCTGACCGTCGAGGGCTTCCCGGTTCTGCCAGTCGGACAAGCACAGGCAGTCCAGCACAATGTAATTACACCGGGTTACTTTCGCGCCCTCGGCATACCGCTTCTTGAAGGCCGTGATTTCACCGACGCCGACACCAGCGACACCCCAAAGGTGACGATCATCGATGAGCGGTTAGCGCGCCAATACTGGCCAGGTGAAAGCCCGCTTGGGCATCGCGTCCGCTTTGGGCCGCCGGAAGATAACGAGCCCTGGCATACGATTGTTGGCGTCGTCGGCGCGGTGCGGCACGAGCGCCTCGACGCTGAGACCAGACAGAGCGTTTATCTGCCGCACTCGGAGGTCTCTGTCACCACCATGACGCTTACCGTGCGCGCCACGGCAAATCCTCAAAACCTGACCAGCGCAGTGACCGGCGAGGTTCGCGCCTTAGACCCAGACTTGCCGGTCACCAAAGTGATGACTATGCAAGAAGTCATTGCCCAGTCCGTATGGCAAGCGCGCCTTTATACGATCCTGTTCGGCGTCTTCGCGATTGTCGCCCTGTTGCTGGCATCGGTCGGCATTTACGGCGTGATGGCTTACACGGTGACGATTCGCACGCATGAGATTGGCCTGCGAGTGGCGCTGGGCGCGCAATCCAGTAATGTGTTGCGACTGATCGTTGGGCAAGGGATGAAACTCGCGCTGGCGGGCGTGATCGTCGGCTTGGCCGGGGCGTTCGCCTTGACGCGGCTGATGGCGAGCCTGCTTTATGGCACGAGCCCCAGTGATCCGCTGACCTTCCTGGTCATCGCGTTGCTGCTCACAGGGGTGACGCTGGTGGCCTGTTACATCCCTGCGCGCCGCGCCACCCGTGTCGATCCGATGGTGGCGCTCAGGTACGAATAGGAGGAGATCATGAATTCATTGCTGCAAGACTTGCGCTATGGAATGCGAATGCTGCGGAAGCGGCCCGGTTTTACATTTGTAGCCATCATCACACTGGCGCTCGGCATTGGCGCGAACACCGCCATCTTCAGCGTCGTTGATGCGGTCTTGTTGCGCCCGTTGCCTTACCCGCAAGCCGAGCGCCTGGTTTTCCTGTGGTCGACGATGATCGGCCAGGGAGTGCCGACCTCTGGCAGCGCCCTGCCGGATTACCGCGAATGGCGCGACCGCAACGACAGCCTCGAAGGCTTAGGTGGTTTTTATTACGGCGACTTCAACCTCTCTTCGAGCGGCAGCGAGCCGGAGCGCGTGCAGGGCGCTTACATCACGTCGAACCTTTTCGATGTCTTGAAAGTCTCGCCCGCCGTCGGACGTTTGTTGACGCCCGACGAAGATCAATATGGGCGGCATCGCGTCGTCCTGCTCAGTTACGGCCTGTGGCAGCGGCGCTTCGGCGGCGACCCCGGCGTCATCTCCCGCGAGATCAAGATCGGCGGCGCAGGCTACACGGTTGTCGGGGTGATGCCGAAGGGCTTGCCGTTCTTCGACAACCTGCCCGAAGTGGAATTGTGGACGCCCATCGCTTTCGCACCCGGCGACAACTTCGACACACGCAACAATCACTTCGTGAATCTCGTCGGGCGGTTGAAACCGGGCGTGACCGCTCAGCAGGCGCAGGATGAGATGAGCGTCATCGCCCATCAGATCGAAGAAGCTTATCCAGAGAACCAGGGCATCGGCGCGTTGATCGTGCCGGTACAGGAACAACTCACGGGCGATTCACGCGCCGCGCTGTGGGTGCTGTTGGGCGCGGTGGCTTTCGTGTTGCTGGTGGCTTGCGTCAACGTCGCCAACCTGATGTTGGCGCGGGCGGCGGCGCGCGAGCGCGAGATGGCGATTCGCGCCAGCCTGGGTGCCAGCCGTGCGCGGATCGTTCGTCAGATGGTGATCGAATGTTTGCCGTTCAGCCTGACGGGCGCGGGTCTCGGCGTGTTGCTGGCGCTCTGGGGCATTGACCTGCTGTCGGCGCTGCTGCCGAATTCATTACCGCGCTACAACCAGATCAGCGTCAACGGGCGCGTGCTCGGCTTCACGCTGGCGGTGGCGCTGTTCACCGTGCTGCTGGCGGGATTGTTACCGGCATTACAAACCGTCAAAGTCGACGTGCAGGCGGCGCTCAATGAAGGCGGGCGCAGCGGCGCAGGCGGCAGCCGCCAGGGAAGGTTGCGGCGTCTGCTGGTGATCGTCGAAGTCGCCCTGGCGCTGGTGTTGCTGGTCGGCGCGGGCTTGATGGTGCGCAGTTTCATCAAGCTGCGGCAGGTAGATGTCGGCTTCAATGCGCGCAACGTCCTGACCATGCGAATCTCGCTGCCCGATGCGAAGTACCCGGTTCCCACCAGCGCCAACGATCCGCGCAATCCGCCCGGATTGGTTTTTTATGATCAACTGCTGGCGCGCGTCCAAGCGTTGCCCGGCGTCAACGCCGCAAGCGTGAGCACCGTCCTGCCGCTGGGCGCGGGATCAGAATGGGGTAAGCTGCTAAGCATCGAAGGCCGCCCCGCGCCGTCTTCGATTGATCAGGTTCCGGGCGTGCGTTTTGCGCTGATTAGTTCAGATTACTTTCGCACGCTCGGCATCGGTGTGCATCAAGGCCGCTCGTTTACGGCGCAAGACGACGAGAATGCGCCACCCGTTGCCATCATCAACGAGACCCTGGCACACCGCTTCTTCGCCGACCAAGACCCGGTCGGCAAGACCATCTGGATGGGGCCGCCCGACAACCTGCTGCCGCCCGAAGCACGGACGCCAGAGAATCGCCCTCTCCGCCGCTTGATTGTCGGCGTCGTCGCCGATGTCAAAGGCGGCAGCCTGAATCAGCCGCCGTTCTCGTATGTCTACGCGCCGCTGCACCAGTATCGCCGCGAAGGTTATGGCAACACGTTGAGACTCGCCGTGCAGACCGAAGGCCAGCCGGAAGCGTTTGCCGGGCCGATCCGCGAACAAGTGCAGGCGCTCGACGCCGATCAGCCGGTTAGTAATGTTCGTAACATTAACGAACTGGTCAATCGGGTGCTCTCAGAGGCGAAATTCAGCATGCTGCTGCTCGGCTTATTTGCGGGCGTCGGTTTAGTGCTGGCTGCCGTAGGCATTTATGGGGTGATGAGTTATGCGGTGACGCAGCGCACGCACGAGATCGGCGTGCGCATGGCGTTGGGTGCCGGGCGCGGCGATGTGCTGCGCATGGTCATCAGGCAAGGCATGCTGTTGGCGACGGTTGGCGTTGCCGTCGGCGTCGTCGGGGCGTGGATCTTGACGCGATGGATGGCGAGCATGTTGTTCGGCACGAGCGCCACTGATCTACTAACCTTTGCGCTGATCGCCCTGTTGCTCATGCTAGTGGCGCTCTTGGCCTGCTGGATACCGGCGCGACGCGCCACCCGCGTCGATCCGATGGTCGCTTTACGCTATGAATAGCGAAGGCAGGCCCACTATTGGTGGGAAGGCAAAAGGCAAAAGGCAAAAGGCAAAAATGATTTGCCAGAGCCGCATCGCCATACGGCATTGCTGACGGCAGGGTGCAGGTCGTGACGCATCCGCCACTTTTGCCTTTTGGTTTTTGCCTTTTGCCTTTTGCCTTGCGGCGCAGCCGCCCGCCTTTCACTGGAGATGACAGATGAACACGTTACTGCAAGATGTGCGCTACGGTTTGCGCGCTTTGTTGAATAAACCGGCATTTAGTTTGATTGCGATTATCACGCTGGCGCTCGGCATTGGCGCGAATACCGCCATCTTCAGCGTCATCAACACCGTGTTGTTGAAGACTCTGCCGTACAAAGACGGCGACCGTCTGGTGGCGGTCTGGGACAAGTTGAAGCACGTCGATCAAGTCGAGTTGTCGCCCAACGAGTTTGCAGACTTTCGCGAGCGCAGCCATACATTCACGCAACTGGCGGCATCCGAACGCACCAATCTGAATTTGACCGGCAACGGCGAACCCGTGCGCCTCGAAGGCCAGGCGGTGACGGCGAATCTGTTTCCGATGCTCGGCGTCGCGCCGCTGTTGGGACGAACCTTTACGGATGACGAAGATCGCGCGAGCGCGCGGGTTGCCGTGTTAAGTTATGGCTTATGGCAAAACCAGTTCGGCGGCAAGCCGGATGTCACCGGCAAAACCATACGGCTCGACGGCAAGACCTATGAAGTGATCGGCGTCATGCCGAGCGCCTTCCAATTCCCACCGCCGGTGACGAGCTACAGGCAGAGTGAAATCTGGGTGCCGCGCGCTCTTGAAATCGAAACCCGCCGCGATGCTCATAACCTGTTTACCATCGGCCAACTGAGCCCCGGTGCGACGTTTGCCCAGGCGCGCGCCGACATGGACGGCATCAGTCGGCAGCGCCAGCAGGAAGATTCGCGCCGCGAGGGCGGCATCAATCTGGTGCCCTTGCAGGCGCAGATCGGGCGCGGGTTGCGGCCCTCGCTGCTCATGTTGGCCGGGGCCGTCGGCTTTGTATTATTAATCGCATGTGCCAATGTCGCTAACCTGCTGCTCGCCTCGGCGTCGGCGCGGCAGAAAGAGATGGCCTTGCGTCTGGCGCTCGGCGCTTCGCGGTGGCGCATCGTTCGCCAGTTGCTGACGGAAAGCCTGCTGCTGTCGTTGCTTGGCGGCGGCGGCGGTTTGCTGTTAGCGGCTTGGGGCACTGAAGCCATTCGCGTGCTCGGTGCCGACCAGATTCCGCGAGCCGAACAGGTTAGCGTTGATGGCCTGGCGCTCGGCTTCACGCTGCTGCTGGCGCTTCTGACCGGAGCCATCTTCGGGCTTGCGCCGGCCCTGCAAGCATCGCGCATCGATCTGAACCGCACGCTCAAAGAGGGCGGCAGAAGTGGCAGCGCCGCCGGGCGGCAACGGCTGCGCAGCGCGCTGGTGATTGCTGAAGTCGCGCTGTCGCTGGTGCTGCTGGTCGGCGCTGGATTGCTGATTAAAAGTTTCTGGCGTTTGCTGAATGTTGATCCGGGGTTCAACCCGCAACAGTTGCTGTCGGTCGAACTGTCGCTCGCGAGCGAGCGCTATGGCGAAGAATCGCAACGCGCCGCATTTTATCAGCAACTGCTGGAGCGCCTCGCGACCTTGCCGGGCGTCGAAGCAGCGGCGATTGTCAATCACCCGCCATTTTCGGGGCGTCGCGGCATAGACGCTTTCAAGATCGAAGGCCGGCCCGCGCCGCAAAGCTTTGACGATTTGCCGCTCGCCGATGCACGCGTTATCAGTCCGGGTTATTTCCAGATGATGAGCATACCGCTGCTCGAAGGCCGCGCCTTCACCGCCGCCGACGCCAGGCCGTCGCCGCAAACCGTCATCGTCAACCAGGCGTTCGCCGAACGTTACTGGCCCGGAGAAAATCCGCTGGGGCGGCGTTTGAGCAATGAGGATGAATGGATGACGGTCGTTGGTGTGGTCGGCGACATACGGCAGTCGGGATTAGATCAGGAGGCCGCGCCACACGTTTACGCGCCTTATCTGCAAACTTCTCTGCGCCGCTCAGGGGTGCTGTTGCGCACCTCGGTTGAGCCCTTGAGTCTGGTGGCGGCGGTTCGCGCTCAAGTGAATGCCATTGACCCGGAGCAGCCGATATACAACATTCACACGATGGAAGAGTTGATTGCCGGTTCGATGTCCGGGCGGCGGCTCAATCTGCTGCTGCTGGCGGTGTTTGCCTTTACGGCGCTGGCGCTCGCCGGCGTCGGGATATATGGGGTGATCTCGTATTCCGTGACCCAACGCACGCAAGAGATCGGTATACGCATGGCGCTTGGCGCACAGCCCGCTGATGTCCTGAAGATGATCGTCAAACAGGGAATGATTCCCGTGGTGATCGGCATGTGTGCAGGCATCGGCGGCGCGTTGGCCTTAACTCGTGTGATGGCCAGCCTGCTGTTCGGCACCAGCGCCACTGACCCCTTGACCTTCGCACTGATTTCATTGATTCTGACAGGAGTGGCTCTGGCAGCCTGTTTCGTGCCCGCACGCCGCGCGACAAAGGTCGACCCGATGGTCGCTTTACGCTATGAATAGCGAAGGCAGGCCCACCATTGGTGGGAAGGCAAAAGGCAAAAGGCAAAAATGATTTGCCAGAGCCGCATCGCCATACGGCATTGCTGACGGCAGGATGCAGGTCGTGACGCATCCGCCACTTTTGCCTTTTGGTTTTTGCCTTTTGCCTTGCGGCGCAGCCGCCGGCCTTTCACCGGAGGTGACCGATGAACACGTTACTGCAAGACCTGCGCTACGGCGCACGAATGCTGCTGAAGCAGCCCGGCTTCGCATTAGTAGCGGTTATTACACTGGCGCTCGGCATCGGCGCGAACACCGCCATCTTCTCGGTGGTCAACGCGGTGCTGCTGCGTGCCTTGCCATTTCCTCATTCCGAGCGGCTGGCCGTTTTGTTTGAAGCGACTAAAGAAGTGCCACAACTGGGCGTCGCTTATCCGAACTACCTCGACTGGCAAGCGCGGCAAACCGTCTTTGAGAGCCTGGCGGCGGAGATGCCGGCGGGCGGCATATTCACTGGCGACGGCGAGCCGGTGCGCATTACCGGGCGATGGGTGACGGCCAGTTTCTTTCCGACGCTCGGCGTCGGGCCGCACATTGGGCGCTTCTTTAATGAAGCCGAAGACCGCCCCGAAGCCGAGCGCGTCATGGTCATCGGCTATGGCTTATGGCAGCGGCGTTACGGCGGCGAAGAAACCGTCATCGGCAGGACGGTTCGCTACAACAGCGAAAGCTGGACGGTTATCGGCGTGCTGCCTGCGAACTTTGACTTCTACGGCACAGCGAATCCGAATAATGACTTCTTCATACCGATGGGACGGCTGATCAGTTTGGAGTATATGGGGGATCGCGATGCCCACATCACCTGGGTCACGGCGCGATTAAAATCCGGCGTGACGCTTGAGCGCGCCGATGCCGAGATGCAAACAATTGCCGCGCAGTTAGCCGAACAGTATCCCGTGTCGAACGCCGGCAATCATGTGACGTTGCGTTCGTTCCTTGAAAATTATGTCGGCGAGACGCGGCCCGCGCTGTTGATCATCATGGCCGCTGTCGCATTCGTACTGTTGATCGCCTGTGTGAACGTTGCCAATCTGCTGCTGGCGCGGGCGGCGGCGCGGCAAAAAGAGATTGCCGTGCGCCTGGCCATGGGCGCGGGGCGCTGGCGCATCATCAGGCAATTGCTGACCGAAAGCCTTCTGCTTGCGAGCCTGGGCGGCGGGCTTGGTTTGCTGCTGGCCGCCTGGGGCATTGAATTGCTTCTGAAATTCGATCTCGACAGCCTGCCGCGAACCGAAGAGATCTCGATTGATCCGCGCGTGCTCGGCTTCACCTTGTTTGTAACCTTGCTTACCGGAATTATTTTTGGCCTCGTGCCGGCGTTGCAAACCACCAAAGTTGATTTGCAGAATGCCTTGAAGGCAGGCAGCCGCTCGGCGTCAGGCAGCAAGGGCAGCCGGCAATTGCGCAGCGCCCTGGTGATTGCCGAAATCGCTCTAACGCTCGTCTTGCTGATCAGCGCCGGCCTGTTGCTGATCAGCTTCAATCGGCTGATGCAGGTGGACACCGGCTTTGACCCGCATAATGTGCTGACCATACGGCTGCGCTTGCCCGACATCAAGTACCGTGAAGCGGTGCAGACGACCGGCTTTCTCAAAGCGGTCATGAATCGAGTCGGCTCACTGCCCGGCGTCGAGCAGGTCAGCGTCACGACCGGCTTGCCGCTGCCCCGCCTCAGCCACGAACTGGGCTACTGGATCGAAGGCCAGCCGGAACCGAAACTACCGGAAGATTGGCCGGTCGCAACCCGGCGGGACGTGAGCGAAACCTATCACCAAACGCTCGGCATACGGTTGCTCGCCGGGCGGCGGTTCACCGAGCATGACACCGCCGAAGCGCCGCTGGTCGTGCTGGTCGACAACGATTTCGTTTCCCGGCATTTCCCTGATAGCTCACCGGACAAGGTGATCGGCAAACGGCTGCGGTTCGGTGGCGACACGGAGCCCTGGCGCGAAATCGTTGGCGTCGTGCGCCACATCAGGCAAGATGGCCTGGACAGAGAAGGCCGCGTCGCCATCTATCGCCCCTGGCTGCAAATGAATCCGAAGTGGCTGGCGGAATTCACCCGCGTGATGGATTTAGTAGTCAAGACCACAGTTGAGCCGGAAAGCCTGGTCGCGGCGATCCGGCGCGAGGTTCAGACAATAGACAAAGACCAGCCGCTGGCTAATGTCGCAACCCTTGAGGCGCTGATGGACGAACCGTTAGCGCCGCGCCGCTTCAGCCTGCTGCTGCTCGGCCTGTTCGCGCTCGTCGCCTTGTTGCTGGCGATAATCGGCATCTATGGTGTGATGAGCTACGCGGTGGTGCAGCGCACACGCGAGATCGGCATACGCATGGCGTTGGGTGCCGCATCAAGCGACATCTTCAAACAGATCGTCGGCCACGCGTTGCGGTTGACCTCAGCAGGAATCATGATCGGCTTGTTTGCCGCCGCTTTGTTGACCCGGCTGATGGCCAGCCTGCTTTATAACGTGAGCGCCATCCACCTGCCGACCTTTCTGTTGACGGCCTTGTTGCTTGCGTGTGTAGCATTGCTGGCGAGTTACCTGCCAGCGCGCCGCGCCGCCCGTGTCGATCCGATGGTGGCGCTCAGATATGAATGATAGTGGTCGGCGGTCAGTGGTCAGTGATCAGAAACCGCGATTCAAGTTAAACTATCCATTTGAACCGCACATGATCGAATGCTCTTTCTACTGACCACTGGCCACTGACCACTGATTCACCGGAGGTGAATTATGCAAACGCTCTGGCAAGACCTGCGTTACAGCCTGCGAATGCTGCGAAAGCGGCCCGGCTTTACTTTAGTAGCTGTCGCTACATTGGCGCTGAGCATCGGCGCGAACAGCGCGGTATTCAGCGTCGTCAATGCCGTGTTGCTCAGTCCGCTGCCTTATCCGAACTCCGAGCAACTCACCATGATCTGGGGCAAGTTGCCGGCTCATGGGCTGAATCAACTCAACGCCTCGCCGCCGGAATTCGTTGATTACCGCGACCGCAATCAGGCGTTTGCCGCCGTCGCCGTCTATGCCTCGATGGGGCGCAATCTGACAGGCGCAGGCGAGCCGGAACGCATCAATGTGACATTTGTTACCGCCAGCTTCTTTGCGGTGCTCGACACGCCTCCCTGGCGCGGGCGGGGCTTTCTCGATGAAGAAGACCGGCCCGGTCACGACCAGGTCGTCTTACTCAGCTACGGTCTCTGGCAGCGCCAGTTCGGCGGCGATGAGCAGATCATCGGACGCAGCATCATGCTCGACGGCAAGAGCCACACGGTCGTCGGCGTGATGGGCGCAGGCTTTCAATTTCCCGACGCCGAGACGCAACTCTGGAAGCCTATGGCGTTTGCCGCCGACAACCTCAGCGACGATAGCCGGGGCTCGCATTACCTCGGCCTGATTGCCCGCATGAAACCCGGCGTCACGCTCGCACAGGCGCAAGCCGACCTCGACGCCATTGCCACCCAGATGCAACAAGAACATCCGAACCACTATGAAGCGGACAGCGGCTGGGGCGTAAGCGTCGTCAGTTTACGCGAGCAACTGGTTGGCGATGTCCGCCTGACGCTGCTCGTCTTGCTCGGCGCGGTCGGCTTCGTCCTGGCCGTCGCCTGCGCCAACGTCGCCAATCTGTTGCTCGCTCGCGCCGCCACGCGGCAGCGCGAAATTGCCATCCGCGTGGCGCTGGGCGCGAGCCGCTGGCGCATCATCCGCCAGTTGCTCGCCGAAAGCCTGTTGCTCGCCATGACTGGCGGCGCTATGGGCCTGCTGCTCGCCCTGTGGGGCAAAGATCTGCTGGTCTCGTTGAACCCTGCCAGTCTTCCCTTCGTCAACGAAGTCCGCGTTGATGGAAAAGTGATGGGCTTTACATTTGCCGTCTCGGTGTTGACGGCGCTGCTGTTCGGCATTGCCCCGGCGCTGCAAGCATCGAAACTCAATCTCAGCCAGTCGCTCAAAGAGAGCGGCAGCAAGGCAACCGACAGCCGAAGCCGCTACCATTTGCGCGGCTGGTTAGTCGTTACCGAAGTGGCGCTGGCGATGATCCTGGCTGTAGGCGCAGGCTTGATGATCAAGAGCCTCTATCGCCTCAAGCAGGTTGATCCGGGGTTCGAGCCGGCGAATCTCTTGACCATGCGCTTGTCACTTCCGCAGGCAAAGTATCCTGCGCCACAACAACAGCGCGCCTTCTTCGATCAACTCGTTGACCGAATGGCCCGCCTGCCGGATGTTCAATCCGCAGGGTTGGTGAACTTTCTGCCGCTCAGCGGCAGCGGCAACCGGCGCAATATCTCGGTCGAAGGCAAGCCCGAAAACCCCATCAACGTCGAGTTTCGCATAAGTAATCCTGACTACTTTCGCGCGATGGGCATTCAATTGCGCAAGGGGCGTCTCTTCGATGAGCACGACCGCGAAAACTCGACCTACGTTGCGGTGGTCAACGAAACCTTCCTGCGCGTCTTTCTGCCTGACGAAGAGCCGCTCGGCAAGCGCATCAAAATGGGCGGCATGGATTCGCCGTTTCGCTGGCTCAGCATCGCCGGCGTCGTCAAAGACCTGAAGCATCGCGGGCTCGACGCCCAGACGCGCCCTGAAATGTATATCCCATATCTGCAACCGCCGCTGGCGGACTGGAACATCCAGTCCATGTTTCTCGTTGTCCGAACTGAGAATGAACCGCAACGCTTGATTGCTTCTGTGCCCGGTATTGTTCAAGAAATAGATCGACAGCAACCCGTCTACGCCATTTCGACTATGCAGCAATTACTCAACCAATCGACCGCCGCGCGCCGTTTCAACATGTTGTTGATGACGATCTTTGCGGGGCTGGCGCTGGCGCTGGCGGCGGTTGGCATCTACGGCGTGATGGCGCAGGCGGCGGGCGGGCGCACACGCGAGATCGGCATACGCATGGCGCTGGGCGCACGGCCCGGCGATGTGCTCAGGTTGATTATCGGTCAGGGTCTAAAGCTGACGATCATCGGTGTGGGAATTGGCCTTGCGAGCGCGTTGGCACTCGCAAGGCTGATCGACAGTCTGCTGTTCGGCACGAGCGCCAGCGATCCGCTGACGTTCGCCGGCGTGGCTTTACTATTGACCATTGTGGCGCTGGCGGCCTGCTACATCCCGGCCCGCCGCGCCACCCGTGTCGATCCGATGATCGCACTCAGATACGAATAGCAGTGGTCAGTAGAAAAAGCAGTCGATCATGCGCGATTCAAATTGGTGGTTCAACTTGAATCGCGTTTTCTGACCACTGACCATTGACCGCTGCTCCACCGGAGGTGAAAGATGCAAACCATCATACTCGACCTGCGTTACAGTTTGCGCATGCTACGGAAGCGGCCCGGTTTTGTTTTTGTAGCCGTCATTACGCTGGCGCTCGGCATCGGCGCGAACGCGGCGATCTTCAGTCTGGTCAACGAGGCGCTCCTGCGCCCGCTGCCGGTTGCGGAGCCTGAGCAGGTCGTGTCGCTCAACAACGTCTCAGATCACCGGATGTTCCCGACGTTTTCTTATCCCAACTATAAAGATTTTCGTGACCGCAACGAGGTCTTTTCCGGCCTCATCGGCTACACCTTCTCGCCCTTGAGCCTCAGCCATGATGGCATCAACGAACGGCTGTGGGGGTACGTGGTCACGGGCAATTACTTCGAGGTGCTGGGCATCAATGCGGTGCTGGGCCGGGTGATTACCCCCGACGATGATCAGTTGCCGGGCGCGCATCCGGTCAGTGTGATTAGTTACAAATGCTGGCAGCGGCGCTTCGGCGGCGATACCACGATCATCGGTAAAAGCGTGATCGTCAATGGCCGCAGCTATACGATCATCGGCGTCGCGCCGCCAGGCTTTGATGGCACGGAGGTCGTCGCCGCGCCGGAGATGTGGTTCCCTGTGGCGATGCAGTCGCAGATCATCATCGGCAGCAATTGGCTGGAGGCGCGCGGCAGAGAAAACCTCTTCGTTCAAGGACGGCTGAGGCCCGGCGTCAACGAGGCGCAGGCGCAGACCGCCATCAACGCCATTGCCTTGCAACTCGAACGCGAGTTTCCCGGCATCAACGAGGGCAAAAACGTCATGCTGTCATCTCCCGGTATGACGCGCGGCCTCATGCGCGGCCCGGTGGTCGGGTTCACAGGCGTGTTGATGATGATGGTCGGGCTGGTTCTATTGCTGGCCTGCACCAATCTGGCGAATCTGTTGTTAGCCCGCGCCAACGAACGGCGCAGGGAAGTGGCGGTGCGCCTGGCGCTCGGCGCTTCGCGGTGGCGGCTCGTCCGGCAACTGCTCACCGAAAGCCTGCTGCTGGCGCTGGCCGGCGGCGCTCTAGGCTTGCTGCTCGCCCTGTGGCTGGCGGATCTGGCGGTCAAGCTTCAGCCTCCCGTAGACGTGCCGCTGGCCCTCGACCTGCACATAGATATTCGCGTGCTCATCTTCACCGGCCTGGTAACGCTGGCGACCGGTGTGCTGTTCGGTTTGTTGCCTGCATTACAATCGACGAAGACCGATCTGGTGGCGACCCTGAAAGACGAGTTTGCCGCCAGCGGCCATCGGCGCTCGTGGCTGAAGAACAGCCTGATCGTTTTTCAGGTGGCTTTGTCGCTGGTGCTGTTGGTCGGCGGCGGGTTGATGCTGCGCAGTTTACAAAGGACGCAGATGATTGATCTCGGCTTTGATCCGCATAACGCCGTTTCATTGTCGTTCGACCTGCGATTGCAAGGCTACGATGAAGCGCGCGGCAAAGAATTTCAAAAACGCCTGCTGGAGCGTGTGCGCGCCCTGCCCGGCGTGCAGTCGGCAGGCATCGCCGACATGATTCCCGTCGATCTGCATTTTTCAAGAGAATCGATCTACATCGAAGGGCAAGCGCCGACGCGTGACACGACCGCGCCGCGCGCCCTGACCAGTCGCATCAGCCCCGGTTATTTCTCGGCCATAAGCACGCCGCTTGTCCGGGGGCGCGAGTTTGCCGAGCAGGATGATGACCAGTCGACGCCGGTGGTGATCGTCAACGAAACCTTCGCGCGCCGCTTCTGGCCGGACGAAGACCCCATCGGCAAACGCTTCTCTGCCGACAGTCCCGATTCACCGAAAGTGCAGGTCATCGGCGTCGCCCGCGACGGCAAATATGCCGGGCTGCAAGAAGACCCGAAGCCTTTCGTCTATCACACAGGGTTGCAATCCTACTCCGGCGCGACCAGTCTGATCATTCGCGCCGCCACTGATCCGCAACAGGCGCTGGCCGCCGCTCGCCGCGAGATTCAACAACTCGATGCACACCTGCCAATATCGAGCGCCCAGACGCTCGACGAGCATTTGAGTTTGCCGCTGTTGCCGGCGCGCCTTGCGGCATCCGTGTTGGGCAGTTTCGGCGTGCTGGCGCTGGTGCTCGCCGCCATCGGCGTCTACGGCGTGATGGCTTACACCATATCGAGGCGCACGCGCGAGATCGGCATACGCATGGCGCTGGGGGCGCAGCGAGCCGACATCTTGACGCTGGTGATCAGCCAGGGCGTATGGCTGACGCTCACCGGCGTCGGCATTGGCCTGGCGGCGTCGTTTGCGGTGACGCGCTTGATGAAAAGCCTGCTGTTCGGCACCAGCGCCACCGACCCAGCGACCTTTGCCGGTGTGGCTTTACTATTGACCACCGTGGCGCTGGCGGCCTGCTACATCCCTGCGCGCCGCGCCACCCGTGTCGATCCGATGATCGCGCTCAGATACGAATAACCCTGCGCAGGAGGCAGCAAGCATCAGGCAGTGAGAAAGGCCCTTGATTCCCTGCCCTTCAGCTTGCAGGCTCGACCTGAAGGTGTTTTTTTTGCCTTCGACCTCCGGCCTCCTGCGTAGTGATTCACTGGAGGTGAGCTATGCAAACCCTGCTGCAAGACCTGCGTTACAGCCTGCGCCTGCTGTTGAAGCGGCCCGGTTTTACTTTAGTAGCCGTCATTACATTGGCCCTTGGCATCGGTGCCAACACGGCGATCTTCAGCCTGGTCAACACGGTGCTGTTGCGGCCATTTCCGGTGGCGCATCCCAACGAACTGTATGCGCTGTCGGCGACCGGCAAGAACGATTCGTTACTGGCTTTCTCGTATCTCGATTTTATTGATTATCGCGACCGCAATGACGCGCTCGCGGGCATCTTCGCGACGCGCATTGCGCCCATGAGTTTGAGCCGCGATGGCAACAACGAGCGCGTCTGGGGCTATCTGGTTTCGGGCAATTACTTCGAGGTGCTCGGCGTCGGCGCTTTTCAAGGCCGCATATTCACCGCCGATGAAGACCGCGCCCGGCTGGCTGCGCCGGTAGCGGTGTTGAGCTATGGCTGCTGGCAGCGGCGCTTCGGCGCTGACCCTGAGATCGTCGGCCAGGACGTGCTCATCAACGGCCATTCGTTCAAAGTAATCGGCATTACACCTAAAGGCTTCAGCGGCACCGAGATGATCTATACGCCGGATATCTGGGTGCCGATGATGATGCAGGAGTGGATCGAGCCGGGCAACCCGTGGCTCGACAGTCGCAGCACACATAATATCTTTACCACCGGGCGGCTCAAGCCCGGCGTGACGCCGCAGCAGGCGGAAGCCTCGCTCAACGTCCTGGCCGCGCAACTCGGCAAAGAATATCCGGACACCAACGAGGGCGTGACCATTCAACTGATGCCGCCCGGCTTCATCCTGCCGAGCATTCGCGGGGCGTTTGTAAGTTTCACCACCATTTTGATGGCGACCGTGGCGCTGGTTCTGCTGATCGCCTGCACCAATCTGGCGAGTTTGTTGCTGGCGCGCGCCACCGAACGGCGGCGCGAGATCGCCATCCGCCTGGCGATTGGCGCAAACCGCGTGCGGCTCGTCCGCCAGTTGCTAACCGAAAGCGCGCTGCTGGCCTTGATGGGCGGCGCGCTCGGCCTGCTGCTGGCCATCTGGATCATCGATCTGGTCGTCGCCTTCAAGCCGCCGCTCGACGTGCCGGTGACCCTTGAACTGCACGTCGACTGGCGCGTGCTCGCCTTTTCGCTGTTTGTATCTTTGGTTACAGGGATCGTTTTCGGCCTGGTGCCGGCGTTGCAGGCGACCAACCCCGATCTGGTGCCGGCGCTCAAGGAAGCGTCGTTGCAGACCGGGGCGCGGCGTTCGCTTTTGCGCAGCATCCTGGTCGTCGTGCAGATCGCCTTGTCGCTCGTTTTGCTGATCGCTGCAGGGCTGGTGCTGCGCTCGCTCGGACATCTGCAAACCATGAATCCCGGCTTCGAGGTCGACCACGGACTGAAGATGTCCTTTGACATCGGCCTGCAAGGCTACGACCAGGCGCGCGGTCAGCAGTTCTATCGCCAGTTGATCGAGCGCGTCGAAAGCGTGCCCGGCGTGCGCTCGGCATCGTTCACCAGTCTCTTTCCCCTGAGCGTCAACTATTCGAGCAACAACATCTATGTCGAAGGGCAAGCGCCGGTGCGCGGCGCGGATGTGCCGAACGCCATGGTCGCTTCCGTCGGATTGAAGTATTGCGAGACCATGGGCATTCCCATTTTAGCGGGACGCGATTTCAACGACAGCGACAAAGAGAAATCCACGCCGGTTGCCGTCGTCAACGAAGCCTTCGCGCATCGCTTCTACCCGGAGGCGCACTCGCTCGACGAAGTCATCGGCAAGCGTTTCAGCTTCAGCAGCCTTGAGGGGCCGTTCCTGCAAATCGCCGGCATCACACGTGACGGCAAGTACTGGACCATCGGCGAAGCTCCGCAGCCGTTCGTCTATTCGCCGTTGCAACAATCCTATAGCTCGTCGACGACCTTTATGGTGCGTACCAATGGCGATCCGCAGGCGCTCATCGGCGCGATCCGCGCCCGTATAGCCGAGCTTGACGCGACGCTGCCGGTTTATGACGTGAAGACATTTGCCGAGCACCTCAGCTTTTCGCTGTTTCCGGTGCGCATTGTGGCGGCGCTGCTGGCAAGCTTCGGGCTGCTGGCGCTGTTGCTTGCGGGCGTCGGCATCTACGGCGTGACGGCTTATGCGGTCAGCCAGCGGACGCGCGAGATCGGCATACGCATGGCGCTGGGCGCTGGGCGCGGCGCTATCCTCAAGCTGATGCTGAGTCATGGGTTGAAGCTCTCTTCAATCGGTCTGGGCATCGGCCTGGCGGTGGCCTTTGCGCTGACACGGTTGATGGAAGCGGTGCTCTACGGCGTCAGCGCCACCGACGCCATAACCTTCAGCCTGATTTCCCTGCTGCTCGCAGGAGTGGCTCTGGTAGCCTGTTTCGTGCCCGCGCGCCGTGCGACGAAGGTTGATCCGATGATCGCCCTGCGCTACGAATAACCATCTAACGAGTCTATCGAGTCCGCATGGTTCGCAGTGTCTGAGCCGCCACTCTCTTTGACTCGATAGACTTTCTTTATGGAGGAAACAATGCGAAGCAAACTTTTACGATTGACGATGCTGATGATGGTGTCGATATGGCTGATGCCCGCAGGTCTGCTGGCCGCTGCGAACCTAACGGCCAACGGCCAGGCGAGCAATCCGGATGAGCAAAAATATGCCGGCACCTGGGTCGGTTCCTATGTGACGAATGAAGGAGTGACCGAGCGGCTCTCCTACGTTTTGCGCAAAGACGAGAAGGGGCAGTGGCATGGCACGGTGAAGTTTACCAATCAAGACGGCGAGCAAACCGCCGAGTTCCAGTCGTTGCAGATCGTCGATGGCAAGATGAAAGCCAAGATCAATGCCCCGGATGCCGAAGTCACCCTCGAAGGGCAATTTCAGGGAGACCATATGGAAGGCAGCTACACGGTTTCGCCTCAAGGCTCAACGGACATCGTCGAAAAGGGAACCTGGAAAGTCAGCCGCAGCACGGCGGCCAAGTCGGGAGAGTGACCGCCTGCTGCCTGGCGCAGCATGTTGAACGGCGAGCAAGCCGGCAAACTGGTATTGCCGCAAGGGCCGGATGACAAGCATAAGTCAACCGGCCCTCTCATTACCTCCCTGCTGAAACATGCTATCGTGTCGCCGTCCTCCGCGATCAGCGCATTCCCAACTCGCCGGCATTCCTTGACCGCACCGGGCTGGCGCTATCCGCCTTTGGGAATGGCCAATCCCATAATTGAACATCAGTCGCGGCGCGGCCCCTGCCCGCACAGCCAGAGCTTAACTAATCAAAGGCTTTAACATGCCTGCGGTTGTGGCACACGGCTTGGCTTAAGAGATGGATTTTTATTAACTCGTCTCGGTCAGGGGAAGCCTTATGAAAGCACCGATACAGGATTTGCGTTATGGCCTGAGAATGCTGCGGAAGCGGCCCGGCTTCACGCTGGTCGCGCTGCTGGCGTGCTACATCCCGGCGCGCGGCGCTATGAATAGCAGTGGCCACTGACCGCTGCTCCACCGGAGGTGAAAGATGAACTCCTTATGGCAAGACTTGCGCTATAGCCTGCGGATGCTCCTGAAGCGCCCTGGGTTTACGATTGTGGCATTGATTACATTAGCTCTGGGCATTGGCGCGAACACGGCGGTCTTCTCGGTCGTCAATGCGGTGCTGTTGCGTCCGCTTCCCTTGCCGCATTCCGAGCAACTGATCTATGTGTGGGAGGCATCGCGCTCTGACCCGGCTGACCAGGGCCCGGTCTCGCCGCACAACTTCACCGACGAGCGCAACCGGAATCAGAGCTTTGCGGCGCAATTCGCTTTCCGTTATACGAGCCTGGCGCTGACCGGCGACGGGCTGCCGGAATCGCTGGCTGCCGTCGAAGCATCCGCAGATTTCGGGCGCGTGGTGGCCATCACGCCGGCGCTCGGCAGAAGCTTTAGCGCGGATGAAGATCAACCGGGCAACAACCGCGTCGCCGTCATCAGCGACGGTTTATGGAAGCGGCGGTTCGGCGCACAGGCGCAGGTCATCGGCCAGAGCGTGCAACTCAATGGCGAGGCGCACACCATCATCGGCGTGATGCCGGCGGGCTTCAACTTTCCGAGCCCCGACATCGAAGTCTGGAAGCCGCTGGCGCTTGACCTGTCAAAGTACCAGCGCGGCACCCACTTTTTGCAAAGCCTGGCGCGGCTCAAAGACGGCGTGACCTTTGCGCAGGCGCAAGCCGATCTGCTGGCGGTCGGCGAGCAGCTTGAGCAGGAGTATCCGGTTGACAATAACGATGTGATGTTTAAGCCCGTGTTGTTGCGTACCGAAATGGTCGGCGAAATCGAAAAGCCGCTATTGTTTCTGTTCGGCGCGGTCGTGCTGGTGCTGCTGATCGCCTGCGTCAACGTCGCCAATCTGGTGCTCGGACGGGCGACGGCGCGCTGGAAAGAGATTGCCTTGCGCAGCGCCCTCGGCGCATCGCGCTGGAGCCTGATTCGCCTGCTCTTGACCGAAAGCGTCATGCTTGCGGTGCTCGGCGGCGCGCTCGGCCTGATGCTGGCGGCTTACGGCATTGAGGCGCTGATGAAGATCAACCCCGATGCCATTCCCCTCGGCCATCAGGTCACCATAGATGGCTTTGTAATCGTCTTTACATTCGCTGTGTCACTGGCAACCGGCGTGTTGTTCGGGCTGGTGCCGGCGTGGCAGGCGACGGGAACCGATTTGAACCGGGCGCTGCGCGAAGACAGCCGCACGGCGACCGGCGCGGGGCGCTTGAAGTTGATTCGCAGCGGCCTGGTCGTCGCGGAGATCGGTTTGTCGCTGGTGCTGCTGGCGGTCGCGGGATTGTTGTTGCAGAGTTTCTGGAAGCTGCTGCACGTCAATCCCGGCTTTCGCCCTGAAAACGTCGTCACCTGTTCAATCAATTTGCCGTCCGTCAAATATCCCAGCGACTGGCAACAGGCAGACTTCTTCCGCCGCACGCTCGACCAGGCGCGAGCGCTGCCTGGCGTCGAAGCCGCAGGGTTTGCTACCAGCCTGCCGTTCAGCGGCTCGCGCGGCTCAAGCTCTTTCAGCATTGACGATCATCCAACGCCGCGCGGCGCTGACAGCCCGGCGGCTGACCGGCATCAGGTTGCGCCGGGCTATTTTCAGGCGATAGGCATTCCGCTGCTCGAAGGCCGCGATTTTTCTGATACCGACGACCGCTCGCATCCGGGTGTGGTCGTCATCAACGAGACCGCCGCCAAACGCTTCTGGCCCGATGAAAGCCCGATTGGCAAGCACCTGACCATCGGCATGCCGCAAGAGGTGAAACTTTACGGCAAGGCGGTGTCGCGTGAAATCATCGGCATCGTCGGCAATGTCAAGCACCAGGAGTTGAAAGCCGATTTCCAGCCGGAACTCTATATTCCCATGCTGCAACTGCCGTCCTCAGGCATGACGCTGGTCGTGCGCGGCCAGTCGGCTGCCGAAAGTTTGATCAACGGCATGCGCAGCGCCGTGCTGTCGGTCGATAAAGATCAACCGATACGCCGCGCCCAATTGCTGCAAACGGCGATTGACCGCTCGCTGGCGGCGCGGCGATTCGTGACCATGTTGCTGATGCTGTTTGCAGGGATCGCGCTGTTGTTGGCAGGCATAGGCATCTATGGCGTGATGAGTTATACGGTAGCGCAACGCACGCACGAGATCGGCATACGCCTGGCGCTCGGCGCACAAACCGGCGACGTGTTGCGGATGGTGGTCGGGCAAGGCATGCGACTGGCGGTGATCGGCCTGGCGCTTGGCCTGTTTGCGGCGATGATCATGACGCGCTTGATGCAATTCCTGCTGTTCAACGTCAGCGCCTCTGATCCCATAACGTTTGCGGCCATCGCCTTGCTGCTGGCCGGCGTGGCCTTGTTAGCCTGCTATCTGCCGGCGCGGCGGGCGACCAAAGTCGATCCGCTGGTGGCGCTGCGTTATGAATAACCAGGGCAGGCCCACCATTGGTGGGAAGGCAAAAGGCAAAAGGCAAAAATAATTTGCCAGAGCCAAATCGCCATACGGCATTGCTGACGGCAGGGCGAAGGTCGTGACGCACCAGCCACTTTTGCCTTTTGCCTTTTGCCTTGCGGCGCAGCCGCCGGCTTTTCACCGGAGGTGACAGATGAACAGGTTATTGCAAGACATACGATATGGCGCTCGCAGGCTACTGAAGCGGCGCGGCTTCACCTTGATTGCCGTGCTGACGCTGGCTTTAGGCATCGGCGCTAACACGACAATCTTCAGCGTCGTCAACTCCGTGCTCTTACGGCCCTTGCCATACCGTGATTCCGAGCGCCTGGTCATGGTATGGCAAACCTTCCTTAAGAAAGGCTGGCCGCAGGTGCCTGTCACCACGCTTGACTTCGCTGACATCAAGGCGCAAAGCCGCAGCTTCGACGAAATGGCCACGGCCTTTCTTGATAAAGAAGATTACAGTTTGACGGGCGCAGGCGATGCCGAGCAGGTGTCCGGCATGGCCATCTCTGCGAATATGTTTGACCTGCTCGGCGCTCGTCCGGCTCTGGGCCGCAACTTCCTCGGTGATGAAGACACCGTCGGCCACGACCGTGTTGTGGTGATCAGTCATGGGCTATGGCAGCGCAAGTTTGGCGGCGAGCCGCAAGTCATCGGCAAGACCATCAATCTCGACAGCCAACTCTATACGATCATCGGCGTCATGCCGGCGGGCTTTGAGTTTCCGCCGCCGGTCAGTCGCGGCATGCTCAACGTGTCGGCGAGCCGCGATCTCTGGGTGCCGCTGGTCATCACGCGCCCGAATCGTGACAGCCATTCGCTTGCGGTGATTGCGCGCCTGAAACCGGAGGTCACCGTGGCGCAGGCGGATGCTGAAATTGCAACCATCGCCCGGCAACTCGAACAACAATACCCGGCGACCAACAGCGACACAGGGACTTCGCTATCGTCCCTGCATGAGCAGGTGGTGCAGAACGTCCGCCCTGCGCTCTGGCTGTTGTTTGGCGCAGTCGGCTTCGTGTTGCTGATCGCCTGCGCCAACATTGCCAGCCTGCTGTTGACGCGCGCGACCGCGCAACGGCGAGAGATGGCCGTGCGTGCGGCTCTGGGAGCCAATCGTAGCGATTTGCTGCGGCAGTTGCTGGTTGAAACTTTGCTGCTGGCGCTGGCCGGCGGCGGCCTCGGCTTGCTCGCGGCGCTCTGGGGAATTGATTTGCTGCGCGCCTTGAATCCGGGCAAGCTGCCGCGCCTGGCGGAAGTCGCGGTTGACTTCCGCGTCTTTGCGTTCACCGCGCTGATGTCGTTACTGACCGGCCTGCTGTTCGGGTTAGCCCCGGCGCTGCACGCCTCGCGTGTAAATCTCAGCGAGTGCCTGAAACTGAACGCGCGCGGGCTTGCGGGTGCAGCCTCTGGCCGGCTGCGCAGCCTGCTGGTGATCAGCGAAGTGGCGCTGGCGCTGGTGCTGCTGGCGGGCGCTGGGCTATTGATTCGTAGCTTCAACCACCTGATGAACGTTGATCCGGGATTCAGTCCGCACAACCTGCTGACCGCCGGCATTCGTTTGCCCGGCCTGCGCTATGCGAACGACGAGCAGGTCGCCGCCTTCAATCAACAACTCGTCGAGCGCGTCGCCCAGCTTCCCGGCGTCGTCTCGGTGGGCACGGTGAATTCGCTGCCGATCACCGGCTTCCAGGCGGCAACCGGAATTTATATCGAAGGCCGGCCCGCCGCGACTTCCATCTCGGAGTTGCCGCTGGTCAATCAACGCGTCGTCAGCCCCGGCTATTTCCAGACCATGGGCATTCGCCTGATCAAAGGCCGTGTCTTTACCGACCTGGATCGCCGCGACACCATGCGTGTCGTGTTGATCAACGAGACGCTGGCTGAGCGTTATTTCGCCGGCGAAGAGGCCATCGGCAAACGCATCAAGATTGATAGCCAGGAAGCGCCCTGGAGCCAGATTGTCGGCGTCGTTGGTGATGTGCGGCACGCAGGCTTGACGCAGCAGATCGAGCCGGAGACCTACGTGCCCTATACGCAGGATAGCTGGGGAGTAATGGCTTTAGTGGTACGCACTACAAACGATCCTGCGAGCCTGGCGGCTGCCGTGCGCGCCCAGGTCTGGACGATTGACAAGGAGCAGCCGGTCTTCAGCGTCAAGACGATGGACGAGATTCTCGCTACATCGCTGGCGGCTGAGCGCTTCAATCTGATCTTGCTGGGGAGTTTCGCGGCCATCGCTTTGTTGATGGCGACGATGGGCATTTATGGCGTCAGCGCCTACACGGTCAGCCAGCGCACGCAGGAGATCGGCATACGCATGGCCTTGGGGGCGCAGCCCGGCAATGTGTTGAAACTAATTTTGTATTGGGCGATGCGGCTGATATTGATCGGCGTCGCCTGTGGCTTGGCAGCCGCTTTCGCCTTGACGCGCTTGATGGAGAGCCTGTTGTTCGGCACCAGCGCCACCGACCCGGCGACCTTCGCAATGGTTTCATTGCTCCTGGCAGGAGTGGCTCTGGGAGCCTGTTTCGTGCCCGCGCGCCGCGCCACCCGTGTCGATCCGCTGGTGGCTTTGAGATATGAATAGTGGGCAGTAAGCGGTAGGCAGTAGACGGTGGGAAATAAGCCGCGAACCAATCAATGCGTTATTTCACGCCATCAATTTGCAGTGCCGGTTGTCGCACTTTATACGAACCGCCTACTGCCTATCGCCTACTGCTTACTGGGAGAGAATGATGAACACGTTATGGCAAGACTTGCGTTATGGGGCTCGGATGTTAGTGAAGAATCCTACATTCACGGCTGTAGCGATTGTTGCGCTGGCGCTCGGCATCGGTGCCAACAGCGCTATCTTCAGCGTCGTCAATTCACTGTTGCTGCGCCCGTTGCCGCTCAATGATCCCGACCGGCTGGTTCAGGTTTGGGACGCAGACCTCAAGCTGGGGCGCAGTGACATGCCGGCGTCTTATCCCAACTTTGCGGACTGGCGAGATCAAAATCATGTCTTCGAACAAACGGTTGCCTACGCTGACTGGTCATTCAATCTCACAGGCACGGGCGAGGCTGAGCGAATTCGCAGCGCCCTGGTTTCGCCGGCTTTCTTTTCCACGCTTGGCGTTCGTGCGGTTGCGGGCCGGGTCTTTTTGCCCGAAGAAGATCACGCGGGCAAAGATTTCGTTGCCGTAATCGGCCAGCGATTATGGCAGCGCCGCTTCAGCGCCGACCCTGGCATCGTCGGCACGGCGATTGACCTCAATGGCGAAAGCTATACAGTGGTCGGCGTCATCGCGCCGGTCGCCGCCCTTCCCGGTATGTCAGATGAGACCGAATTATGGGTGCCGGTCTCTCATGGTTTCGGCGTCACGGAGCGCCGCGCCCATTACCTCAACGTGATTGCGCGGCTGAAGCCGGAGGTCACACGCGAGCAGGCGCAGGCCGATATGGATGCTCTGACCGGCGCGCTTGCCTTACAGTACCCGGACGCCAATAGGGATCGCGGCGTCAGGCTCGTTCCCTTGCAAGAACAGATCATCGGTGATTTCCGGCTGGCGTTGCTGGTGCTGCTCGGCGCGGTCGTCGCCGTGCTGCTGATCGCTTCAGCCAACGTCGCCAACATGCTGATGGCGCGCGCCGCCAGCCGGCAGCGCGAGATTGCCATACGCACAGCGCTCGGCGCTTCGCGCTGGCGGCTCATCCGGCAGTTGCTGACAGAGAGTCTGCTGCTGGCGTTTATAGGCGGCGGGCTCGGCTTGCTGCTGGCGCTCTGGGGCATTGACCTGCTGGTTTCGTTCAGCCCTGCCGACCTGCCGCGCGTTAAAGAAGTCGCGATAGATGGCCGCGTGCTCGGCTTTACGCTGGCAGTCTCGATGCTGACCGGCCTGGTCTTCGGTTTTGCGCCGGCACTGCAAGCTTCGCGGCCCAATCTCAGCGAGGCGCTCAAAGAGAGCGGTCGCAGCGCCACGGGCGGGGCGGCTCGCCGGCGTGCGCGCAGTGTGCTGGTGGTCGCAGAGATCGCGCTGGCGCTGGTGCTGCTGGTCGGCGCAGGACTATTGATGCGCAGCTTCCTCAAGCTGCAATCGGTCAATCCCGGTTTCAATCCCGAAAACGTGCTGACCATGCAAGTCGATTTGAGCGGGCCGAATTTTCAACGGGCGGCACCGGTCATCGCCTTTCACGATCATCTTCTTGAGCGCATCAAAACGCTGCCCGGCGTGCAGTCTGTCGCCACGCGGTCGTTTGTGCCCATCGCGACTGACTCATCGTTTGCGTATGTGATCTTTGCCGTCGAAGGCCGCCTGCCCGATCCCGCCAAACACTCGGCGGCCTTCTATAACGCTGTCAGTTCGGACTTTTTCGCGACGATGGAGATCCCTCTGTTGAAGGGGCGGGCGTTTGATGAACACGACGTGCGCAAGGCGCAGAACGTCGTCATCATCAACGAGACGCTGGCGCGTCGCTTCTTTGCCGACGAAGATCCTATCGGCAAACGCATCACACTGAATGACACGAATCCCAAAGAGGAAGAGTGGACGACGATTGTCGGCGTCGTCAAAGATACCAAGCCGCGCGCCCTGGATAGCGACGCGGTCGCCGAACTGTACATGCCGTTCGCTCAACAACCCGAACCCTTCATGTCGCTGATGATTCGCACGACGGGCAAGCCGGAAGCCATGGCCGCCGCCGTGCGCAGCGAGATTCAAACGCTCGACAAAGATCAGCCGCTTTATAGCATACGCACGCTGGCCAGCGTGCTGGCAGAATCGGTGGCAACGCCGCGCTTTCGCACCTTCCTGCTCGGCGTGTTTGCCGCCGTCGCTTTAATCCTGGCGGTCGTCGGCATCTACGGCGTGATCAGTTATTCGGTAACCCAGCGCACGCAGGAGATCGGCATACGCATGGCCTTGGGAGCGCAGACCAGCGATGTGTTAAAGCTCGTCGTCCGTCATGGCATGGGGCTCACGCTGGCCGGCATCGCCATAGGTTTGGCGGCCAGCTTCGCGTTGACACGGGTGATGGCGGGCCTGCTGTTCGGCGTCAGCGCGACTGATCCATTGACCTTCGCCGTCATCGCCTTGATGTTGACAGGAGTGGCGCTGGCCGCCTGCGCCGTGCCGGCACGCCGCGCCGTGCGTGTCGACCCGATGGTGGCGTTGCGTTATGAATAGCGAGGGCAGGCCCACCAATGGTGGGAAGGCAAAAGGCAAAAGGCAAAAATAAATTGCTTTGCCGTCATGCCAGCAAGATTATTTATGCAGTGATTCATTCGCAATTTTTGCCTTTTGCCTTTTGCCTTTTGCCTTTTGCCTTGCGGCGCAGCCGCCGGCTTTTCATCGGAGGTGACAGATGGATACATTGTGGCAAGACTTACGTTACGGCTTTCGTACGCTGATAAAAAATCCCGGCTTCACGGCGGTGGCGGTGCTGACGCTGGCGCTCGGACTAGGGGTGAACACAGCGATCTTCTCGCTCACCGATCAGATTCTTTTACGTCTGCTGCCGGTTGAAAAACCCGAAGAGTTGGTGGTGTTACGCACGCCCGGCCCCAAGCAGGGGCGCATCTGGAGCGATGGCGATTCAGATACGTCATTCTCTTATCCCATGTACAAAGAACTGCGGGATAAGAACAATATCTTCGCAGGGCTGCTGGCGCGCTTCGCCGTGCCGTTGAGCGTTGCCAGCGACGGACAGACCGAGCGCGCCAATGGCGAACTGGTATCGGGGAATTATTTTGCCGTGCTCGGCGTTCGCCCGGTGCTGGGGCGCGTCTTCACAGATGACGATGATCGTACGCCCGGCGCTAGTCCAATTGTCGTTTTGAGCCATGGCTACTGGACGCGCCGCTTCGGCGCTAACCCCGACGTGTTGAATAAGACGCTGGTCGTCAACGGCACAGGGATGACGGTGGTCGGCGTGGCGCGGCCCGGCTTCAACGGCGTGCAGGTAGGGCAACTGCCAGACATCTTCATCCCCATGACGATGAAAGCCCAGATGACGCCGAACTCGGATGGGCTGAACGATCATAAAAATTTCTGGCTGGCCATCATCGGCAGGTTGCAACCCGGTCTGTCGCGCCAGCAGGCCGAAGCCGCCTTCAGCCCCATCTATAGCCAGATCCTTCAAGAAGAGTTGCCGCTGATGAGCAAGTGGTCGGCGGAGATGCAGCAACGTTTTCTCGACAAAAAGATGCTGCTGGATGCGGGCGGGCGCGGCAGACAGATTCTCCAGCATGATACAGCGCAACCGCTTCTGGTGTTGATGGGCATGGTGATCCTGGTGCTGCTGATCGCCTGCGCCAACGTCGCCAATCTGCTGATGGCGCGCGGCGCGGCGCGGCAGCGCGAAATTGCTATTCGCATGGCGGTCGGCGCGGGGCGCTTCAGACTGGTGCGCCAGTTTCTCGTCGAAAGCCTGCTGCTCTCTTTGATCGGCGGCGTCGTCGGACTGCTGGTTGCCGCCTGGACGATCAGCGGGCTGGTCGCGGCCATCCCTGCGAGCATGGGGGCGATGGGCCTTTCGCCGCAGCTTGATCTTCGCCTGCTGGTATTCAACTTTGCGCTCGCGGTTATCACCGGCCTCCTCTTCGGCTTATTGCCGGCCTTCAAAGCAACCCGTCTGAATCTCGAAAGCACGCTGCGCGAGCAAGGATCGAGCGTCTCCGGGAGCCACGCGCAAGTGCGCTTTCGCAAGGGGCTGGTGGTTTCACAGATCATCTTGACGACCGTGCTGCTGGTCGGCGCAGGATTGTTTGCCAAGAGCCTCAGCAATCTGCAACGGCTCAACCTCGGGCTGCGCCCCGATCAACTCATCACTTTTTCAATCGCTCCTGAATTGAACGGCTATAAACCGCAACAGACCATCGCTTTGTTTGATCAATTGCATCAGAGCCTGGCGGCGCAGCCGGGCGTTGACGCGCTCACCGAGGCCGAGATTCCGATCTTCACCGATAGTAATTCAAGTTCCAACATCACCATCGAGGGATACCAGCCGCAGGACGAAGAAGAGATGAATGTTTATCAGAACTACATCGGGCCAAACTACTTCTCGACGCTGGGCACCCCGCTCATCAAGGGCCGCGAGTTTACGCTTTCGGATGCGGCAACGAGTCCGAAGGTCGCCATCATCAACGAAAGCATGGCCGAGCGCTTCTTCGCCGGGCGCGAACCGCTCGGCGCGCACCTGGCTTTCAGAGGCGGCGACAAAATCAAACCCGATATAGAGATCGTCGGCGTCGTCAAAGACAGCAAACATAGCTCCGTCCGCGAAAAGAGCAGGCCGTTCGCCTATATTCCCTACGGGCAGAGGACGTCGATTGGCAGCATTACGTTTTACGTCAAGACCAAACAGGCGGCTGATGTCATGGCAACGACGCTGCGACACGAAGTCCAGCGCCTCGACCCGAACCTGCCGATCTATGACCTGAAGACGCTGGAACAGCAGATCGATGAATCATTGTTTGCCGACAAGTTCCTGACGACGCTGTCGCTGAGTTTCGCATTGCTGGCGGCGCTGCTGGCGGTCGTCGGGCTGTATGGCGTGATGGCCTACACCGTGACCCGGCGCACCCGCGAGATCGGCATACGCATGGCGCTGGGCGCGACGCGCGGCAATGTCTCCTGGCTGATCCTGCGCGAAGTCGTGGTGCTGGCGCTCGTCGGGTTGATCGCCGGTTTGCCCGCCGCTTATGGCCTGGGCCGGCTGACCGAATCGCTGTTATTCGGCGTCACGGCGAGCGACCCGCTGGTCTTTGTCGGCGCTGGCCTGCTGTTGAGCGTGGCGACGATTGTCGGCGGCTACCTGCCGGCCCGCAAAGCCGCCGGCATCGATCCGTTGACGGCGCTGCGCTACGAATGAAGGGGCTAGAGGCTAGAGACTAGAGGCTAGTCTCAGAAGAAGGGCTGGCGGCGACAACCGCCTCATAGTGACTGCCGCCGCTAACCCCAAGCCTCTAATCTCTAGCCTCTCTTTAGGGGGTATATGCAGACACTCTGGCAAGACCTGCGCTACGGCGCGCGCATGTTCACGAAAAAGCCGAGCTTCACAATTGTAGCCGTCATCACACTGGCGCTCGGCGTCGGCGCGAATACCGCCATCTTCAGCATGGTCAATTCCCTGCTGCTGCGGCCCTTGCCATTTAAGCAGCCCGAACGACTGGTGCGCGTCACTGCTGACTTCACCAAACGCAATGTCCAGGATGTCGGCGCGACGGTGCCGGAATTATTCGATTATCGAGATCGCGCCGGCATCTTCGAAGAGGTCTCTGGAATCTATCCGATCAACGTCAATCTGACTGAAGTCGATGAGCCGGAGCGCATTGAAGCCCAGTTGGTCAGCCCAAATTATTTTTCTATTCTCGGCGTCGATGCGGCGCTCGGTCGCACCTTCCAGGCGGATGATTATCAGCCGGGAATAACCGAAATCGTCGTCATCAGCGATGGCTTGTGGAAGCGGCGCTTCGGCGGCGATGCCAATATTTTGGGCAAGAAGATTCGCCTCGATAACGATCTCTTCACGATTGTCGGCGTCATGCCGCAGGGATTTCATCATCCGGGGCGCGGCTTGCAGGGTGAAGCGGAGATCTGGGCACCGACCGGCTACGCTGCCACGCCTTTTCAAGCGCCGGCGCGCGGCTTCTACATTTTGAGCGGCGTCCTGGGGCGATTGAAACCTGGCATCTCTATTGAAGCGGCGCAAGCCCGTTTGAATGTGGTTGCCGAAGATTTGAAGAATGAATTTCCGAACGACTTTCCCGAAAACCGTGGCTGGACGCCGCGCCTCATTGCTTTGCAGGATGATCTGGTCGGCAACGTGCGCCCGGCGCTGTTGATCCTGCTCGCGGCAGTCGCTTTTGTATTATTAATTGCTTGCGCCAACGTCGCCAATCTGCTGCTGGCGCGCGCCTCTGTGCGGCAACGTGAATTCGCCATTCGCGCGGCGATGGGTGCCAGCCGTGGGCGCTTGATTCGCCAGTTGCTGACCGAAAGCGCCTTGCTTTCAATAGGCGGCGGCTTGCTTGGACTCCTGCTGACGCTCTGGAGCATCGACGGGTTAGTTCTGCTGCTGCCTGCAAGCCTGCCGCCCATGGCGCATATCGCGGTTGATGCGCGAGTGCTGCTGTTCACTATGCTGGTGTCGCTTGCGACCGGCTTCATCTTCGGGGTAGCGCCGGCCTTTCAAGCCACCGCCATCAAAATGGAGATGCTGAAAGATGCGGCGCGCGGCTCAACCGCCGGGGCGCGCGCCAATCGCCTGCGCAGTCTGCTGGTAGTTTCGGAGTTCGCTCTGGCGCTGATTCTGCTGATTGGCGCAGGTCTGTTGATGCGCAGTTTCTGGCGATTGCAATCGGTCAATCCGGGCTTCAATCCGACCAACGTGTTGACGGCGCGCTTCTGGATGCCGCAGCCCAATGATCCGCCGACCGGCCCTTACTTCAAGCATTCACAGCGGCTGCCATTTTATCGCCAGGTCTTGCAGCGCGTGCTGGCTTTACCGGGGGTTGAGGAAGCCGGATGGGTCAATCGTTTGCCGCTCGGCGGGCAGAACGCCAATCAAGGATTTTTGATCGAAGGCCGCCCGCTGGATACGGCTGATATTTCCATCAGCGATCCTTTCACGGCCAGCCCCGGATATTTCAAAGCTATGCAGATTCCGCTGGTGCGTGGCCGCTATTTCGACGATCACGACGATGAGAACGCGCCGGGCGTGCTGTTGATCAGCGAGAATTTCGCCAAGCGCTTTTTTGCTGACGAAGATCCGATTGGCAAACGCATACGGCCAGGCAACCGCAACTCAACCGCGCCGTGGCTGACGATTGTCGGCATCCTTCGCGATGTCAAGACGACCGGTCTGGATAGCGATAATGCGCCGCAGATGTATCGCTGCACATGGCAAGTATCGGGGCTGCAATTCGCGCTCGTCGTGCGCGGCGCTTTCCAGCCGGCAGCGCTCGGCCCGGCGATTCGTGACCAGGTACGGGCGGTCGATTCCAACATGCCGATCTTTGGCGTCAGCCCGATGACCGAGGTCATGGCTTCGACCCTGGCGCAGCGGCGCTTTGCCATGCTGTTGCTGGGAATGTTCGCGGCGGTCGCGCTCCTCTTATCATCTATAGGCATCTACGCGGTGATGGCTTATGTCGTCCAGCAGCGCACCAACGAAGTCGGCATACGCATGGCGCTGGGCGCGCAAGCCGGCGATGTGTTGCGACTGATCGTCAAGCAGGGCATGACCCTGGTTTTGTGGGGCGTCGGCGTCGGCCTGGCAGCCGCCTTTTTATTGACGCGCTTGACCGCCAGTTTGTTGTTCAACACGAGCGCCACTGATCCATTGACTTTCCTGGGCATCTCGCTGCTGCTCATCGGCATTGCGCTGCTGGCCATCTGTATTCCGGCCCGACGCGCAACCAAGGTCGATCCGATCATCGCGCTCAGATACGAATAACCGTCCAGGGAGTCGGGAAGAGGTGAGTGATGAACACGTTATGGCAAGACCTGCGCTACGGCGCGCGCATGCTAATGAAAAAGCCTGGGTTTACGATTGTAGCCATCATCACACTGGCGCTTGGCACAGGAGTGAACACGGCGATCTTCAGCCTGGTCAATGCCGTGTTGCTCAAGCCATTGCCATTCCATGAGCCGGAGCGGCTGGTGATGTTGTGGGAAGAGGCGTCGGCCATCGGCTTCCCGCGCGACGACGTTGCGGCAGCGAACTTCGTTGATTGGAAAGCGCAGCAGTCAACTTTTGACGACCTGGCGACGCTGGATTGGCGGAACTTCGATCTCACGGGCGACGGCGAACCGCTGAAGGTTACGGCTTACGGCGTGACTGCCAATCTCTTTCCGCTGCTCGGCGTTCAACCGACGCTTGGCCGCAACTTTTCAGATGAAGAAGACCGTCCCGGAGCGGCCAAAGTCACTATCCTCAGTTACGGCTTGTGGCAGCGGCGTTACGGCGGCGAGCCGGGCATCGTTGGTCGTGACATACAACTCAACGGCGAGAAATACACCGTCGTCGGGGTGATGCCGGCAGGCTTTCAGTTTTTGCAAAGCTACATCGGCCTCTGGGTGCCGGCGGCCTTCACCGTCGAGCAACTCGCCGACCGTGATAATCATTACTTAACTGTCGTCGCGCGAATCAAGCGCGGCGTGACCTTTGAACAGGCGCAAGCAGACATTGCGGCGATCACCGAGCGCATCGCCCGCGATTATCCGCAGGATGCCACAGGTCTGGCTTCGGTCATCGTGCCGCTACGCGAACAACTGACCGGCAAGGTTCGCCAACCGCTGCTGGTGCTGCTGGTGGCCGTCGGCTTTGTATTGTTAATCGCCTGCGCCAACATCGCCAGCCTGTTGCTGTCGCGCGCCGCCGCGCGCCGCAAAGAGATCGCCGTGCGCACGGCGCTCGGAGCCAGCCGCGCCCGCATCCTTCGACAGTTGCTCACCGAAAGCGTCTTGCTTGCCGGCGCGGGCGGCGCGGGCGGTTTACTGGTCGCGATGTGGAGTTTCACATTGCTAAAGCAATTGATCCCCGAAGGCATGTTGTTGTCCGCCAGTTTGAAGATCGATCTGCCGGTGCTGGCTTACGCGATGGTGATTGCCTTGCTCACCGGCATCATCTTCGGGTTAGTTCCAGCATTACAGGCGTCGAAGATTGACTTGAATCAGGCATTGAAACAGGGCGGCAGTCGCACAAGCATGTCAGCCGGCGGCAGCCGTTTGCGCGGCGCTTTCGTCGTCGCTGAAGTGGCGCTGGCGCTGGTGCTGCTGGCAGGCGCTGGGCTATTGATCCGCACCGTCTTCAATCTGCGCGGTCAATACGCGGTCTTTCAGCCGGAAAAATTGTTAACCTTGCGGACAGCCCTCGCCAATTACAAATATGGTGAACATTACAAACGTGTCGCTTTCTATGATGAGGTGCTCGAACGCATGCAGGCGCTGCCGGGTGTTGTTGCCGCCGGCTATACCACCTCGGTGCCTCTGACATGGAAGGGCGGCGCTAACGGCTTCGCCATCGAAGGCCGCCAGCCGCAACCCGGCGGCTTTTGGAACGCCATCCACCGGCAGGTCAGCGCCGGTTATTTTCAAACCATGGGCATCGCGCTCAGGCAGGGACGTTACTTCGACAACGGCGACAACAAACAAGCTCTGCCGGTGGTCATCATCAACGAGACCATGGCGCGTCAGTTCTGGCCGGATGAAGAGGCCCTCGGCAAGCGCTTCAAGCTAGGGGTGGCGAATGCCCCGTGGGTGACGATTGTCGGCGTCGTCGCCGATGTTCGGCAGATGGGCATGGACGCGCCGGTGAAAGCCGAGATGTATTTTCCTTATCGGCAAATCGCTTCGCACTTCTGGTACGCGCCGCGCGATCTGGTGATTCGCACGACGGGCGATCCCATGAGCCTTGTGGGTGCCGTGCGCCAGGAGATTCACACTGTTGATCAGGATCAGCCGATTGCCAACATCATCACGATGGAGGACATGTTGACCGAAGAGACCGGCTCGCGCCGTCTGGGGATGATCTTGCTGTCGGCCTATGCAGGGCTGGCTTTGCTGCTGGCGTCGTTAGGAATTTACGGCGTGCTTTCCTACTTCGTCGCGCAACAGACGCCGGAGATCGGCGTGCGTATGGCGCTGGGCGCGCGTCCCGGCGACATCCTACGGTTGGTGCTCAGAAAAGGCATGACCATGGCATTGCTCGGCATCGGCACGGGCTTGTTCGGAGCGCTGGCGCTGACGCGCTTGATGGCGAGCTTGTTGTTCGGCGTCAGCGCCACCGATCCAATCACTTTTGTAGCGATTGCTTTGCTGCTCGCCCTGGTCGCCTTGCTGGCCTGTTACCTGCCGGCGCGGCGGGCGACGCGCGTCGATCCGATGGTCGCGCTGCGTTATGAATAACCAAGGCAAAAGGCAAAAACCAAAAGGCAAAAGGTGCGGACAGATTGCCACACTTGAAAGCTCATTGGCATTGCGGCGAGGTCATTCATTTTTGCCTTTTGCTTTTCATTGGAGGTTGATATGCACACACTCTGGCAAGACCTGCGTTACGGCGTGCGGATGCTGGGCAAGAATCCCGGTTTCACGATCATTGCGGTGTTGGCGTTGACGCTGGGGATCGGCGCGAACACCGCCATCTTCAGCCTGGTCGATGAAGCCCTGGTGCGCCCCTTACCGGTGCCGCACCCTGAGCAATTGATCCTGCTTTCTATGGCCAATCAACGAGGCTTCACGACCGGCTTTGCTTATCCTGATTACGTTGACTACCGCGACCGCAACGAGGTCTTCTCCGGCCTGATTGGTTATTCACAACTGGCCTTGAGCCTCAGCGTCAACGACCAGAGCGAGCGCATAGATGGCATGGTGGTAACCGGCAACTTTTTTTCCGTGCTCGGCGTTGACCCGGCGCGCGGTCGCGCCTTCTCACCCGAAGAAGATCAGACGCCCAATACGCATCCGGTCGCGGTCATCAGCTATGGCTGCTGGCAACGCCGCTTTGGCGCTGACCCGAAGCTGATCGGCCAAACCATCAGCTTGAATGGCTATCCGTTCACGGTCATCGGGATTGCGCCCGCCGAGTTCAGCGGCACGGTGCGCGGCTACGCGCCGGAAGTCTATCTGCCGATCATGATGATCGCCCAGGCGCAGCCGGCGTGGGATAACAATCCGCTCACCTCGCGCGGCTTCTATTGGTTGAGCATGATGGGGCGATTGCAACCCGGCGCGACTCGGCAACAGGCAGAAGCCGCGATGACGGCGCTCAACGAACAAATTCATGCGGGGATGCCGGCGACAGGTTTCTTTGCCGAATCTCATCCGGTGCTCAAAGATGGCCGCCAGGGCGATACAGACATGTTGAGCGACCTGTCATTCCCGCTGAAGTTGTTGATGGCGGTCGTCGGCCTGGTGCTGCTGATCGCCTGCGCCAACGTCGCTAACCTGCTGCTTGGGCGGGCGGCGGCGCGGCAAAAAGAGATCGCCGTGCGGCTGGCGGTTGGCGCGAGCCGCTGGCGGTTGATTCGCCAATTGCTCACCGAGAGTTTGTTGCTATCTGTGATCAGCGGCGCGAGCGGTCTGATGCTGGCGTTATGGTTGACGGATCTGCTGGCGGCCTATGCGCCGCCGAGCAATTCCAGCAACCTGGCGCTCGACGCCAAACTCAATCTTCGCGTGCTCGGCTTCACCTTGTTGTTGTCGCTGTTGACTTCGCTGATCTTCGGCCTGGCACCAGCCTTGAGCGCATCCAAACCCGATCTGGTGGGGATGTTGAAAAACGAATCCGGCGCGGGCGGCGCGGCGCGGCGTTTCAGCCTGAAAAATTTCCTGGTCGTCGCGCAGGTAGGCTTATCGCTTGTGGTGCTGATCAGCGCCGGCCTCTGCCTGAAGAGTTTGCACAATCTCAACGCCATCGACACAGGCTTCGACACCGCGAAGCTGTTTGTGATGTCGGTCGATCTGGGATCAGGCGGCTATAACGAAGCGCGTGGCCGGGCGTTTTATTCGCAACTGACGGAGCGCGTGGCGGCGCTGCCGGCGGTCGAGTCGGTCAGCCTGGCGACGACTGTGCCGCTCGGCAAAGGCACCATGATCCGTTTCATCGAAAAGCTTGAAGGCTATCAGGCGCAACCTGACGAAAAGCTGACGATTAGCTTCAACATCGTCAGCGAAGATTATTTCCGCACCATGGGCGTGCAGTTGTTGGCAGGCCGCGATTTCGGCCCGCGAGACAACTCCACCGCGCCGAAAGTCGCCATCATCAATGAAGCGATGGCCCAGAGGTACTGGCCCGACTCCAATCCCATCGGCAAGCACATCGACCTGGGACGTGGCCGAAAAACCGCCGCGCAATCGATGGAAATCATCGGCATCGCCAAAAACAGCAAGTATCGTGAGTTGACTGAAGAAACCGAGCCGGTCTTCTACCAACCATTGCAGCAGTGGTATACGCCCGACATGGCTTTGCATGTGCGCACGGCAGGCGAGGCCAATGCGTTGATCGCCATGGTGCGCCGCGAAGTGCAAGCGCTGGATGCAAACTTGCCGGTATTCAATGTCAAAACTCTGGCCGAGCAAAAGAGCCGGGCGCTTTACAGCGAGCGCATGGTGGCGACGCTGCTGACTGCCTTCGGGCTGCTGGCGCTGGGGCTTGCGGCGCTGGGCATCTACGGCGTGATGGCTTATTCGGTCAGCCGCCGCACACGCGAAATCGGTCTACGCATGGCGCTCGGCGCTGAAAGGCGCGATGTGCTCTCATTGATTCTGCGACAGGGCATGGCGCTCATCCTCATAGGGGTCGCGTGCGGTCTTGTCGGGGCGTTTGCGGCGACTCGATGGCTAGCGAGTTTCCTTTATGGTGTGAGCGCAACCGATTGGACAACCTTTGCGCTGATCGCCTTGCTGCTCGCCTTGGTCGCCTTGCTGGCCTGTTACCTGCCGGCGCGGCGAGCGACGCGCGTCGATCCGATGGTCGCTTTGAGATACGAATAGGATTCAGGGTTTAAATCAGTTTTCAATTGAATGTACGGGATCGTGATGATTCACCGCAGAGACACAGAGAACACAGAGGAGGCGCAGAGATCGTCTAGATGCGCCAGGCTCTGCGCTTCCGCCGCGTGCGAAGCACATCTCCAGCCATCTTGAGTTCTCTGCGTCTCTGCGGTGAATCGCTGAATCATCAGGTGACTCGCGGGTCGCGAGTTCTCCCTGAATCCTGAATCCTAAATCCTGCCCAGGAGATTTGCTCATGGAAACTTTCTTTCAAGACATTCGCTATGGCGTCAGGATGCTGCGCAAGAGCCCGATGGTGACGCTGGTGGCGGTCGTTTCGCTGGCGCTCGGCATCAGCGCCAACACGGTGATCTTCAGCGTCGTCAACGCCATTCTTTTGAAGTCGCTTCCCTATCACGAGCCGGAGCGCATCGTCCTGGTGTGGGGCAACACGCCCGCCGAAGGCAAGGATCGCAATCAGGTTTCGGCTACTGATGTTGACGATTGGCGGCAGCAGAATTCGGTTTTTGAAGAGGTCACGACCTACGGCGGCTGGAGCGCCACGCTGTTGGGCACGGCTGAGCCTGAAATCATCTATGGCACACAGGTCGGCGATGGTTACTTCTCAATGATGAAAGCCGCACCGCTGCTCGGTCGCGCCTTCCTGCCTGAAGAACAGGAGGACGGCAAAGATCAGGTCATCGTTCTCAGCTATGGCCTGTGGCAGCGAAGCTTCGGCGGCGACCCTGCGATCATCGGCCAGAAGATCAATCTCAGCGGCAGGCCGCACACGGTTGTCGGCGTGATGCCCGCAGATTTTCAGCCGCTGCCGACCAGCCTGGTTGAGCCGCGCGCTGAACTCTATAGACCCGTAGCCGAGCCGCGCGACGAGAACGAACGCTCGTCGCGTCACCTGCGCGCCATCGCTCGCCTCAAGCCGGGCGTGACGCTTTCCGAGGCGCAGGCGGAGATGAATGTCATCGCCAGCCGCCTCGAACAACAGCACCCCCGCGACAATACCGGCTATGGCGTGCGGCTGGTGAGCTTGCCCGAAGACACCGTCGGCGGACTGCGCGCCACGCTGCTGACGCTGTTCGGAGCCGTCGCCTTCGTGCTGTTGATCGCCTGCGCCAACGTCGGCAACCTGCTGATGGTGCGCGCCACGGCACGCCAGAAAGAGATCGCCATTCGCCGCGCCCTGGGAGCCTCGCGCCTCAGACTGGCGCGTCAGTTCCTGACTGAAAGCGTGATGCTGGCCATCATCGGCGGCGGGCTTGGATTGTTGCTGGCGCTCTGGGGCACGAGCCTGGTCGAATCGATTGGCTCGAAAGTCACGCCGCTGCTCGCCAGCATCAAGATCGATTCGCGTGTGCTCGGCTTCACGTTTGTCGTGGCGATTCTGACCGGCCTCGTCTTCGGACTCGCGCCGGCCTTGCAGTCCGCTAATCCCGACCTCAACGAAACGCTGAAAGAAGGGGGCCGCAGTTCGGGCGCAAGCGCCAGCCGCAATCGCCTGCGCAGCGCCCTGGTCATGGGCGAAGTGGCGATGGCGCTGGTGCTGTTGATCTCGGCAGGCTTGCTGATTAAGAGCGTGATGCGCTTGCGCGATGTCAATCCCGGCTTCAACTCTGAAAACCAGTTGACGATGGGGCTGGTGCTGCCGCGCGCGAAATATCCACAGTCCTCGCAATGGCTGGCTTTTTACGATCAACTCAGCGAGCGCCTCGAAGCGCTGCCGGGAGTCCAGTCGGTGGGCTTCACGACCGTGCTGCCGTTCAGCGGCAATTTCGATGGTCGCGGCCTCGCCGTCGAAGATCATCCGAAGCCGCGCGGCGAAGAGATCAGCGTTGACCTTTACGTCACCACGCCGGGCTACCTGCAAACCATGGCGATTCGGCTTTTGCAAGGCCGCATGTTCGCCGCACCGGATACCGAGACAATGCCTTTAGTCGCGCTCATCAACGAGACCATGGCCAGAGAGTTATGGCCCGACCAGGAGCCGATTGGCAAGCGCATCAAGTTCCCCGGCTCAGAGAAGAATCCGCAGCCCTGGCGCACGATCATCGGCGTCGTCGGCGATGTCAAGCATTACGGGTTGGATAAGAAAGAGCCTATGCAAATCTACCTTCCCGAATCACAGTATCCCAGACCCTATTCAACGCTCATCGTGCACACCTCATCTGACCCGAAAGCCATGATCGCCGCCGTGCGCAGCGAGATCCTCGCGCTGGACAAAGACCAGGCGGTTTACAACATCGTCACGATGGAACAACTGCTCGCCGATTCGATCTCGCTGCGGCGGTTCTCCATGCTGTTGCTGATGATCTTCGCCGGCGTGGCGTTGATGCTCGCAGGCGTCGGCATCTACGGCGTGATTTCCTATTCGGTCACCCAGCGAACCCACGAGCTTGGCGTGCGTATGGCGCTGGGTGCCAGCCGCCGGGACATCATCCGCCTGGTCGTCGGCCAGGGGATGACGATGACGCTCGCCGGCGTCGCCATCGGCCTGGTCGCCACGTTCGCGCTGACGCGAGTAATGGAAAGCCTGCTGTTCGGGGTGAGCGCGACTGACCCGGCAACCTTTATCATCATCGCCGTCACATTGACCTGTGTGGCTCTGGGAGCCTGTTTCGTGCCCGCGCGCCGCGCTACGAAGGTCGATCCCATGGTGGCGCTGCGCTACGAATAGCAGCGATCACTGACCACTGTTTCACTGGAGGTATCGAATGGAATCTCTCTTTCAAGACCTGCGCTACGGCTTGCGCTTGCTGCTGAAGAAGCCCAGTTTTACTTTTGTTGCCGTCATTACACTGGCTTTAGGTATCGGCGCGAACACCGCTATCTTCTCGGTCGTCAATGGCGTGCTCATCAAGCCGCTGCCTTATCCTGAACCTGAGCGGCTGGTGACGATTCGAGGGAACCAATCGGTGCTTGATCTGGATGACATCAAAGCGCAGAGCCAGACGATTGAATCCTTCGGCGGCGCGGTCGTGCAGGCGCTCGATTATACGGGCGAAGCCGAGCCCATACAGGTGCAGGCGGCGCTTTGTAATGCCGACCTCTTTGACGTAGTGGGGGCGCGACCGCTGCTGGGGCGCGTCATCTCGGCGACAGAAGACGCCCGTGGCGGCGAGCGCGTCGTCGTGCTCAGTCATGCTTTCTGGCAGCGCCATTTCGGCGGCGAGGCAAATGTGCTCGGCAAATCCATGCCGTTGAGCGGCAATAGCTACACCGTCATCGGCGTGCTGCCGGCGGATTTTCACATGCCGCGCGAACAGCCTGACCTCTGGGCATCTGTGCGCGCCGCCAACCCGGTGGCCGCGCAGTTTCGCGGCGTCCATTTCCTGCGCACCTATCTGCGCTTGAAAGCCGGCGTGACGATCAATGAAGCGCAATCCGAAATGGCGAGCATAGACCAGCGGCTCGCCGAAGCCTACCCGGACGAGAACAAGGATCGCCACAGGGTCTTGATTCCGCTGCACGAATTTCTGGTGGGCGACATACGCCTGCCCTTGCTGATTCTGTTCGGGGCGGTCGGCTTTGTGCTGTTGATCGCCTGCACGAACTTTGCCAATTTACTGCTGGCTCGCGCGGCGTCGCGGCAGCGTGAGATGGTCATTCGCGCGGCGCTCGGCGCACGCCGCTTTCGGCTGATTCGCCAGATGATTGTCGAAAGCGTGATGCTGGCGGTGATGGGCGGCGCGCTCGGCGTCGTGCTGGCGATGTGGGGCGTCGATTTGCTGGTGGCGCTCAGGCCCGCTAACCTGCCGCGCCTCGCCGCCATCGGCATAGATGGACGCGTGCTGATTTTCACTTTGTTGCTTTCATTACTAACCGGCGTGGTCTTCGGATTGATACCGGCATGGAGTGCTGCCAAAGTCAACGTCAGCGAAGCCTTGAAAGAAGGCAGCCGCGCTTCTACGGCAAGCTTCACGCGGCATCCCTTGCGTAGCGCCCTGGTTGTAGCAGAGATCGCTTTAGTGATGGTGCCACTGGTCGGCGCAGGGTTGTTGATTAAGAGCTTTGCTTTGTTGCGCGCCGTTGATCCCGGATTCAAACCCGAAGGCGTCCTGACTATGCGCATCGAGTTGCCCGAAGCGCGCTACAAAGAGATTGCCAAACAGTCGCAATTCCGGCTCAGGCTGCTTGATAACTTGAACGCGCAGCCCGGCGCGCAGGCGGCCTTGATCAGCGAATTGCCGATGACGGATTACCGTCTGACGCACAACTTCGTTATCGCAGGCCGCCCGCCGTTAGCTGTCGGCGACGAGCCTGATGTCGAGACTCGCAGCGTCAGTCGCACGTACTTTCAGGCCATGAAGATTCCGCTCCTCGGCGGACGCGACTTCGCGCCTGAGGATAACGAGAACGTGCCGATGGTCGCCGTCGTCAACGAAAGCTTCGTGCGCGAACACTTCCCTGATGAGAGTCCCATCGGCGCGCGCATCCAGTGGGCCAGGGGGTCGCGAGATCAATGGATGACGATCATCGGCGTCACCAGCGATGTCCGTCAGTCGTCGCTTGCCGAAGCCGCCGAGCCGACGGTCTTCACGTTATATGAGCAGCAAGATCAGCCGTGGAAGCGCTGGATGTTCGTCGTCGTTCGCAGCCAGGACGAACCGGGCCAGCTAGCTCGCCGGGTGCAGGAACAAGTCTGGGCGATTGATAAACAGTTGCCGGTGACCAGCATTCAGTTGATGAGCGACGTGGTGGCGTCGTCCGTCAGCAGCCAGCGATTCAATCTGGTGTTGCTCGGATTGTTCGCGGCGGTGGCGCTGGGGCTTGCGGCAATCGGCATTTACGGTGTGATGAGCTATACTGTCACGCAGCGCACGCACGAAATCGGCGTGCGCATGGCGCTGGGGGCCAGCGCGGCGGACGTGCTCAAGATGGTTGTCCGCCAGGGCATGACGCTTGCCGCTATAGGCGTTGCCACGGGGCTTGCCCTGGCTTTCGCCTTGACGCGTTTGATGACGAGTTTGCTGTTTGGCACGAGCGCCACCGACCCGCTGACCTTCGTTGCCATCTCTCTGGTTCTTACAGGAGTGGCTCTGGGAGCTTGCTTTGTGCCCGCGCGACGAGCAACGCGAGTTGATCCGATGGTCGCGCTCAGATACGAATAACTGTGGAGGACATGTATGATGCGTAAAGCTACGACACTTGCGGTTCTGGGAATCGCCTTGATTCTCGGATTGACCAGCCTGGCAGGGGCACAGGATTCCAAGCCCGCACCGCCGACCATCGTCGCCTTTGGCAGCGACTCGGTGGAGCGCGGCACCACCCGCGTCGGCTTCTGGAATACGAAAAAGGATCATGGCGTCGGCCAGTTCGCGATTGATTACGGACGCCCGGTCTGGAAGAAAGATTACGAAGACACGGCGAAGTTCGACGCCATGACGAAAGGCCACGTCTATCGCCTGGGGAGCAACTTCTGGACGACGCTCGATAGCGATATGCCTTTGAACATCGCCGGCACGACGATTCCTGCGGGCCTGTGGTATTTGGGCTTGCAGCGTTCGGCAGACGGCGCGATGTGGAGCCTGGTGTTCATTGACCCGATGAAAGCCCGCGCCGATCACATAGACGCTTCGGAGATCAATCGCGCGCCGGTCGCCTACAAAGCCGTGATGACGACGGAGTCAGCGACGGAGATGAAAGACAAGCTGACGATTGACCTGGTGTTTCAAAAAGCCACCCCGAAAGATGTGACGCTGCGCATCGGCTGGGGCAAATTGCTGTTAAGCGCCCCGGTTCAAGTCTCGGTTCCATCTGCCGACTAAAGCAGTTTTCAATTGGACTAAGCCTCAATCATGAAGGGGCGGGCGTCTGCGGCTCGTCCCTTCATTTCACTCGCCACTACCGCCTATGCCTCATCGTGATAGTAGACATCGCAAATCAACTGAATCTCGTCATCCGTGATGCGGTTTTTAAGCACCATCTTCAGTAGAAAGGCCAGAAGCGCCCCATTACCCATTTGAGCAATTATCTGTATAGCAGCGGCGACATCTCCATGAAAAGGAATCGGCAGATCAGCCGCACTCTTCGACTGCTTGAACAGAAATCCTATCGTCTCTTTCTCGTCGTCTGATGGTTCCATAAAGGGCGGACATGGTAAACTCACAAACTCAAGGTGAACAGGTCTCGAAACACTTTAGTGTACTCGGCAGACCTGAACACCGCCTCATTTATACTGCTAATTAGAAGATTTATCAAGTTAAAATTCACGCTCTCATCAGGAGGTGGCTTCTGATGGGGCGCGGAAGCAGAACACAACCAAAAAGGTTGAAAGACAAGCTGAAAGCGATTCGCTCGCAGAGGGGTATTACTCAGCAGGAAATGGTAAACCTGCTCAGATCGCATGCGCGGAATGAGTTTGTTGATTCGGGCTACATTTCCCAGTTTGAGAACGGGAAGCGCGAGCCAAGCTTGCCAGTCTTATTGGCCTACTCGAAACTGACCAGACTTTCCATCAATGTTTTGGTTGATGATGAATTAGATTTGCCCAAAAGTTACAAGTCCACCTGAAACCGTGTAGTGGTAAAAAAGGTGAGTAGGTCTCGAAACACTTTGGTGTACTCGGCAGACCTGACCAGCAAGCCATGTTTGCCCCATATTAGGGGCAATGTCAAGCGAAATAATGTCTCATCGGGAGGTAGGGCCTGATGGGACGTGCGCGCCGATACCAACCAACGTACCTAGCAGATAAACTCAAAGAGATTCGGATAAGGCTTGATCTGTCACAGACACAAATGGCAGAGAAATTAGGCAACGCAAAGCCTATCCCGCGTCGGGGTCACATTGCCGAGTTTGAATCTGGTAAAAGAGAGCCATCGGTGTCTGTCTTATTACAGTATGCACGGGTGGCTGGTGTAATTGTGGATGTGTTGATTGATGATGAATTGGATTTACCCAAACGCTTGCCAGCAACAACGGCGAGAGAATCACGGAAGCGAAACTAAGACACTACTGAATAAAAAAAGGTGAAGGCATTTCTTTATAACGTGCGGGCATTTCAAAGAAATGATCTGACCTTATAATGAAATGGGTTTACATTATAAAGAAAAGTATGCCCATTTCTTTATAATGGATAGATCTTATAAAGAAATAGGTTGACCTTATAGAAAAAGATCGATCCATTATAAAGAAAAGCTCTCATTTTATAGAGAAATGTCTGTACATTATAAAGAAATATCTTCATCTTATAGAGAAATGCCTGTACGTTATAGAGAAAAATGAGCACGTTATAAAGAAATGCCTTCACCTTTCTTTGTTTTGCCTTCACATTTCAAAGCAATGCCCGTCTAAAAAAAAGTAGCTTGCACAACTTTTCATCACATTGGGCCATTTTTGTCGTCTGTTAGGGATAGGGGGTAAAAATGTACCCTCGCGCAACCGTTTCTGCGCAGGGCTAGATCGGCCCGCGCCATCAACTCACCGCCCCTTAGGGCAATTCTGACATTCAAAAAGGAGGAGCATCTATGGGTAGAGCAAGACGAGTTTCGCCAGTGCTTGATAAAGCACAAGTCCGTTTAGCCAGCATCACAAACATTGATCCGGCGCTTGATCTCGGCAACGGCCTGACGTTAGCCGCTTTCAACGCCAGTGTGACCAGCCTTCAGACCAGCCTGGCCGAATACAATCAGGCGCTGGCAGCGGTTGACGAAAAGTTAAACGCCGTCGTTGCCGCCGAAAAGGTGTCGAGCGACCTGTCGGAAAGAATGCTGGCAGGCGTAGCGGCGCGCTTCGGCAAAGACAGCACGCAGTACGAACAGGCCGGCGGCATACGCAAAAGCGAGCGCAAGCCTCGCACTCGCAAGACCAAAACACTGCCCGCCAAGCCTTGAATTGACAGACGGGCGTGTCCGGCAATCCGTGTTTCAGGCACAAAAGGGGTAAAGAACGCCCGTCGCTTCATGCAAGCTCCGCAGGAACGCAATGTTGACATGGCGCTTCTGACGGAGCTTGTTTTTCTTTGCCGCACATTTCTACAACCATTTCACTCGAACGGGATTGAGCATTCCAACAATCGTTAGGTGATTCGTTGCTGCGGTTGCATATTGCTCAAGCCGCCGCGTAGATGTATGATTGCGCACCTCATATCTATAGCGTTGATTACCGGGTAAGCAATGACGCTCCGACCGAAAACTTTCACGGAAAGAGTGAGCCGATGTCTCATCACCTTTCTGGCCATTTCCCTATGCCCGCTGCTCCCCGTCTACGGATTTGCACAAGAACAGTCTGATCAAGTAAATAAGCTGATTGGGCAATTGAAATCTCGGAATCCTGATGATCGTAGCAAAGCAGCATTTAATTTAGGAGAAATTGGGGTAAAAGCGAAAGGTGCTATACCAGCTTTGATCGAGACTCTCAGAAACGATGTTATTGTTCCTGTTCGTAGCAGCGCAATTTCTGCTTTAGTATGGTTCGGGGCAGAAGCGAAAAATGCTGTACCTGCTCTGATTGAGACTTTAAAAACCGATAATAATTCTTCTGTTCGCGGCCACGCAGCATTTGCTTTGGGTCAAATCCGGGCGGGAGCGAAAGATGCTGTACCTGCTCTAATCGAGATACTCAAAAGAAATGGCAATTCTTTTATTCGTAGCAACGCAGCAAGAGATGACAACTCTTTTGTTCGTAGCAACGCGGCATCGGCTTTAGGACAATTTGGAGCAGAAGCGAAAGACGCTGTGCCTACGCTGATCGAGACTCTCAAAAACGATGATAATTCCTCTGTTCGTAGTAGCGCCGCATCTGCTTTGGGCCAGATCGGAGCGGAAGCGAAAGAGGCTGTACCCGTTCTGATCAAAACTCTCAAAAACGATGATTTCCCTTTAGTTCGTAGCAGCGCAGCATTTGCTTTAGGACAATTGGGGGCGGAAGCAAAAGATATTGTACCGGCTCTGATCGAGGCCCTCAAAGATGTTGACCCTTTAGTTCGCAGCAGCCCAGCATTTGCTTTAGGACAGGTTGGAGCAGAAGCAAAAGAGGCTGTACCCGCTCTGATCGAGGCCCTCAAAGATGTTGACCCGGATACCCGTCGCCGTGCCGCAGGTGCTTTGGCTCAAATAAGTAGAGGGCTATATGACGTCAAAGACACGGAAATGCTTCCTGAACTGAAGAAAGCATACGAATCTTTGAAAGATCATTCCGAACGAGAGGCGAGGGGACAGGCTGCTGAGGTCAAACGAACCATAGACTACTTCGAGTCGCTCTGGTGGGTCGGGTTGAGAGAGAAAATATGGCTGTGGATGATTGATCATCCAGCCATTAGCGGAATCATCGCATCCTACTTGTTCCTGCTTATCTTCTGGTCGTCAATCTTCTGGGTGCGCCCGCTGTGGCTGCTGCCAGTTAGCGCCTTCGTCAGTCAGTACGAGCCTAGAATCAAAACCCAAAATATGGAGATCGGCCTGCCATTGCGGCATCTCCTGCTCATCAGCCTGTTTCACCATCGCAAGCGCGTGCTCGACCACTGGGTGCGGAAACATCTTGCAACCGCCCGCGAGAACTTTGCGAACAGACAAACCGTCAAGGAACGTAAGACCTACGTGCAGACGCCCGCAATGATGAGCGAGCAAACCTGTGACAGCCTTTCTCCCGCACTGATGCAGCCGATGTTCGACAAGCCGAAATCCACTCTATTGATTTCCGGGGAAGGCGGCGCGGGAAAAACCAGTCTCGCTTGCCAAATGGCCGTATGGGCGATGGCGGACGAACCAGAGCAACGCCTCTGCAAGAGTCATCGAATACTGCCGGTGCTGATTGAAGGCAACCTGGAGCCGCAAGCCGCCGACAAGAACGCTTTCCTTGAATCTATTCGCGGACAACTCAGGGAATTGGTCGGAATGCCGGATGCGATTCCCGAAGAACTCCTGTCGCAGTTGTTACGCAAGCGCCGCGTGCTGGTGGTGGTTGATAGCCTCTCTGAGATGGATGAGACGATGCGACGAAGCGTCATGCCGGCACAGGCTGACTTTCCGGTGGCGGCCTTGATCGTCACGTCACGCATTGATGACGACCTGGGCGGCGCGGCCAAAACCATCATCAAGCCTCTCCGATTGAACAAAGTCCGCCTCTCATCTTTCATGGATCGTTACCTTGAGCAGCGCGGTAAGCAATTCGAGACGGACGAAGAATTGTTCGAGAGTTGCCGCAACCTCTCGCGGCTCATCGGCGACCGCGACATCACCGCGCTAATTGCCAAAATGTATGCGGAACTAAAGATCGCTTCCAAAGAGCAGCCGTCAGATTTCGACCTTCCGCACAACCTGCCGGACTTGATGCAAGGCTATGCCAGCATCATCAATGAAAGCGTGAAAGCCGAGAGGAAAGATACTCGCACCATACTGCGGGTGGCAAAAGCGGTCGCCTGGGAATGCCTCAGGAAAATCTTTCGCCCCGCTGCTGCAAAGCGGGATAACGTGTTAAAGGCGTTGAAAAAAGAGCCTGACGCGGAAGCCATGCTCGACTATCTCGAAAAGCGGTTGCAACTGATTCAAACCACCGGGGCGGGCCACGAGGCGATTCGTTTCTCGCTCGACCCGCTGGCCGAATATCTCGCCAGTTTGCATCTCATTGAACACTACGGTAACAGCGTCTCGCGATGGCGGGAAGTCCTCGACCTGATCAAAGCCCAAATGGAAGCGCCTGAACTCATCGAAGGATTTCTGCGGGCTTTGCTCGATTGCTGCGAGCATCACGGCAAAGAGCATGGCGTTCCCCAATCGGCTATCGAAGAGATCAATCACATCCTCAATCCCGCTCCCGCGCCGGTCGTTTTAGCAAGTTAAAGCCTGCCGCTTGTGTGGCCTCATCTCCTGTAGCTCGATCCAGCCTGGAACAAATCGCGCGCGGCGGTGTCTAAACCAAGCGGAAAAGCTTCGCCTCACTTGTCGCGTTTTTTTGGAATCATCACGGCGAATGCCGCTTATGTCTCACAACTTTCTCACCGCAGGCTCACGCATTGCTGGCGGCGCGCGGCGTAGAATCGAGCCCACGTCAAGTGGGAGGAAGCCGCATGCGCGAAGACCAGCAAGCAACAACTCACAGCCCGACGGCGCTGCTCGACAACCAGCGTTTTTACTGGGGCGCGCAAGTGCTGTTGCTCGCGCCGACTGCGGTGCTCTGGGCGGCGGTGACCATCTATTATGCGCGGCATTCGTCCGTGCTGCTCAAGCTCATCTTTGCAAATCCCTATCTGACCTTGCTAGGGACGATTGGCTTTCCGCTGGCGGCGGCGACCTTGAGCACGCTGCACCTGCTCACCGGCAGAAACAAAAACGAAGTCGACTGGTCATTGAGCATCGGCATCATCTTTCTGGTGATCTGCTCGGTGGCTATCGTCTTACGGCAGATGGCTTGAGCCTACCTCGATAAAAGAGGCGCATTTCGCTATATTCTCAAACAGCAGACACAACGACCCGCTGGACTTTCGGAGAATATGCGTTATGCAAACCATTGAAGAATTGCGCGACCTGCTGAGCTACAACGAATGGGCAAACCGCCGCACCATCGTCGCGCTGAAAGCCTCAGCCAGCCCACCGGCGAAAGCCCTGCGCGCCCTGACGCACCTGCTGATTGCCGAACAGACCTGGCTACAGCGATTTCAGACGGCGCAGGATTCGACCGGCTTCAATTTCTGGCCTGATGCTTCATTGCAACAATGCGAAGCGCTGGCAGATGAAATGGCGCGCTCCTACAAAGCCTTCGTCAGCAGTTTGACGGAGGCCGGCCTGGACGCTGTCGCCACCTACAAGAACAGCAAGGGCACGGAGTACCAGACTGCCTTCCGCGATATGCTGATGCATGTCGTGATGCATTCAGCCTATCATCGTGGACAGGTGGCAATGGCGATCCGCGCCGAAAATGGTGAGCCCGCCAACACCGATTACATAGGCTTCGTGCGCGAAAGGCGACCGTGAGGTGGTGCGACAGCGCCGGCTAACCTTTCTGCGGCACGTAAGGCTTCTTGACGTGCTGCGACGCCTGCTTGTGCGAATTGTAAACATTATTACGCTTCAGAACGATTTCGTACTCGGCCAGGGCTTCGTCGCGCTTGCCCAGTACATCCAGCGATTGGCCGGCTCCGAGATGCGCCAGTGAGATCAAATCCGCATCCGCCTTCGGCCAGCGCGTCACCGCGTTGTATCTTTCAATCGCCGCCTGATGATCGCCGCGCGCCGCCAGCGCGCCGCCCCACTGATAGTTGAGCAGGTCGGTTGCCTGAGCAGCGATGCGCCCGTCTTTGAGCAGGTCAGTATAAACCCGGCTGCCTTCGTCTGCGCGGTTCAGGCGGTAGAGCATGGTCGCGCGCTCGATGCCGAACAGGTAATTGCGCGGATACTTCGCGGCAAGCTGGCTGATCACTTCGAGCGCGCGTTCCGGCTGACCCTCTTTGGTGTAGATGCCGATGAGCAAGACGCGCGCATCATCGGCGGCATATTTGCCTTTTTGGGTCACCAGTTCGAGATGCTCGATGCCTTTCTTCTTCGAGCCTTTGAGGCCGGCGACGCGCGCCAGCATGCGCCAGCCGAACGGTAGGCTGTCGATGACGTACTCGTACAGCCCTATGCTCATGTAAGCATCAACATAATCGGGGTCGGCTTTGAGCACCTTCTTTTGAATCGCTATCGAATCGTTGGCGTCGCCCATGGCGCGCACGAAGCTGCGCTTGACGGTGGTGTCGTATCCGGCGCGCAGGCCGTAAGCCGACGCTTGATAGTAGAGCGCTTCGGCGTCTTTCGGGTGGCTACGCAAACGCGCCTGCGTCGTGGCGAGCGCCTGTTTGATCAACTCGCTGAACTGGCGGTCGACCTTCGGGTCGACTTTGTCTTCATCCTTATCCTGTTCGTAAAACGAGCCGCCGGTGTAAGTCGAGGTCGTCAGCCTGCGGCTCTGGTTCAACAGTTCGAGCCACAGGTTGTTGGCCAGATAAACGTAGCCGGCAGGATGATCGGGCGCGAGCCTGGTCATTTGCTGATAACGCTCGCGTGCCGTCGAGTAATCCATGTTATAAAGCGCGTCATTGCCTTCCTGTCGCATGCGGTCAAAGGCAGCGCCATCGCCGGGCGCGTCTGCCGCCGGTTTCGCCGTCGCGTCTGCCGCCGGTTGTGCCAGGCCGTTGGGCGCAAGCAGGACGAGCGATAAAAGTAGTATCGGTACTGCACGCATCATTGAATCTCCTTACTCAAACGTGACAAGTGACAGGTGACAAGATGAAAGAAGCCAGGACGAATGCCTTGCCGGCAACGCTCAGCGCGGTGACGGCAACACGCATGCAGCATTTTCTAGTCACTGGTCTCTTGTCTCTTCCGTTGATTTGCGGCGAGCACATCAAGGGACAATCAGAGTCAGCGCGTCGGGCACGACTTCAAAAGTCATCGGCAGCGGGCCGATGACTTCGCCGTCGGCTTCGACCCAGGGCGCGTGAGAAGAATTGGCTTCGACGCGACGGCCTTTGATCATCGTCGCGCCGCTGGTTTCGGGCTTGCCGCGCATGCAGGCCGAGAGCGCTCGCAGGTAAGCCAGATTACTTTTCTGCGGCGGTAGAATGTAAACCTCAAAGAGCGGCTCGTCGAGCCGAGCGTTCGGCGTGATCGTCATTCTGCCGCCGTAGCCTTTGCCTTTGCCGATGATGGCAAAAGTGCTCTCAAATCTTTGCCCGTCCACCGTGATCGTGAAGCGCTCGGCAGACCAGGTGAACAGATGCTTCACGCCGGTCACCCAATAAGCCAACTCGCCGGCGTGTCGCTTCAATTTTTTATTGACGCTGCGGGCAATCGAAGCGTCGAGGCCGATGCCGGCCATCATGACGAAATAGCGGTGTAGGGGCCGGGGGCCGGGGGCCGGGGGCCGGTTCGCCGCGAATAGATTGCTTTCGGCACTTTCATTGAACGGCAACGATGTTGCAACAACGGACGATTCCATTTGTTGATCCCCAGCCCCCGGCCCCCGGCCCCCGGCCCCCACTGCAAGGCCGAGGGCGATGCGCCGGGTCTTTCCTGTGGCAATCACTTCAGCAAGGCGCTCGATGGCAAACGGCATGGCGAGATCGCGAGCCACGACATTCGAGGTGCCGCCGGGCCAGACGGCGAGCGCCGCGCGGCTACAGGCCATGGCCTGAATCACTTCGTTGAGCGTGCCGTCGCCGCCATAGCTGATGATCATCTCGACGCCGTCGCTGACCGCCTGGCGTGCCAATCGCGTCGCATCATCCGGCCCGGCGGTGGCGTGCGCTTGTGCAGCAATTCGCCGCGCCGCAAGCAAATCGGTCATGTGCCGCGCGTCTTCAGCACGGCGTCCGGCCCGCCCCGACATCGGATTGTAGATGATCACGGCTCGCTGTTGCGGCATGGCGCTTCCTGTATGTGTGAGTGCAACTCAGGTGCCGTTCGAATTGCGCTGCAAGTATTGTAAGAGCGCGCTTGCAAGCCCAGCAAGCAGGCGCGCGGTGCAGCGATTCGCCGACAATTGGCGCGAGATGCTGTCATTGCGGCGGCGGTGAATCGCTCTTGGTGAGACCTTTGAATCGGCAGTCGACCGATGATGCTTGCAAGTGGCTTGCTGAATTTTATAAGGAAATTACGATTTGCCTCCTCGGTTGGCGGAGGCGGCGAGGCTGGCGATCACGATGACCAGCTCGGCAATCTCAACCGGCTTGGGAATGTGCATCTGAAAGCCCGCAGCCAGGGCGCGCAGGCGATCTTCGCTTCTGGCGAAGGCCGTCAGCGCAGCCGCAGGAATGCGCCCGCCGCGCTCAGGCGGCAGGGCGCGGACTTTTCTCAGCAGCGTATAGCCGTCTTCACCCGGCATGCCAATATCCGATATGAGAACATCGGGCTGCCACTGCTCAAGCAGCGCCAGCGCCTCGCTTGATGAGACGCAGGCTCTGACTTCGGCACCGTGCTGAGTCAGCAAGGCGGTGAGCAGTTCGCGCGTATCGGCTTCGTCGTCAACAATCATCAGCCGCAGTCCGTTGAGCGCAATCCCGTCAGCAAGCAGCGCCGCCGGTTGGCTGCCATCGGCCATCTCGTCTCCGCTCATCTCTGCGTCGATGGCTCTGACCGGCAGCGTCACCGTAAAGGTAGCGCCGCAGCCTCTGCCGTCACTACGCGCGTGCACGCTGCCGCCGTGCAGTTCGACGAGGTGACGCACGAGCGCCAACCCCAGGCCGAGACCACCCTGTTTGCGCACGCTGGAGCTATCGGCCTGACGAAACCGCTCGAAGATATAAGGCAAGAAGTCAGCATTGATGCCTTCGCCGTTATCGCTGACGCTGATTTCGATTTGCGAATCCCTGCGCCTCATCATCAATTCGACGCGCCCGTCACGGGGAGTGAACTTGACGGCGTTCGACAGCAGATTCCAGACGACTTGCTGCAAGCGGTCGGCATCGCCGCTGACCAGCGCTTTGCCGGCGTCGAAAGCGGCGCTGAGTTGAATCGACTTGGCTTGCGCCGCCGGGCGCATCGCATCGATAGCCGCCTCAATCGTCTGGCGCAAGGCCACCGGGCGAACCTCAAGCCGCAACTTGCCGGTGATGATGCGTGACATATCTAACAAATCATCGATGAGTTGCGCCTGCATCCTGGCATTGCGCTCGATGGCCTCGATGGCGTGCGCCGTTTCGTTTGCGCCGAACCGGCTGGTGCGCAGCAATTGCGCCCAGCCGAGTATGGCGTTGAGCGGCGTGCGCAGTTCATGCGAAGTAAGGGCGACAAATTCATCTTTCGAGCGACTGGCGGCTTCAGCCTGAGCGCGCGCCGCGCGTTCGCTGTCAAGCAAGCGGGCGCGTTCGTGTTCGGCGCGATGGCGCTCGGTAATATCGCGGAAGATCAGCACTGCGCCGAGGAGCTTTCCATCAACGCCAAGGATCGGCGCGCCGCTGTCGTCAATCGGCATCTCGACGCCGCTTCTGGCGATCAAGATCGTGTGATTGGCAAGTCCGACGATGCGGCCTTCTTTGATGGCTCGCAGCGCCGGATTATCGACGGCTTGCCGCGTCTGTTCGTTGATAATAGAAAAGACCTGTGCGAGCGGCTGCCCTTCGGTTTCCATCTGCGTCCAGCCGGTGAGCGCTTCAGCAACCGGATTGATGAACTGGATATGGCCGTTCATATCCGTCGCGATGACGCCGTCGCCGATGCTTGAAAGCGTCACGCGCAGCCACTCGCGTTGCTGATGCAACAACTCGGCGGCGCGGCGGCGTCCCGCAAGATCGCGAATGATGATATAAGCGACCACGAACAGCAGCCCGCAACCAATCAGGCTGGCCAGTGAAAAGGTGAGAATGGCATCGCGGCTGCTGGTATGCGATTCGGCGTCGCGAATCTTCAACAGAGCGTTTTCTTCATCCTCCATCTCGGCGACCAACTGGCGCAGAGCATCCATTCGCACCTTGCCACGGCCCGCCGCAAAATGCTGTTGCAGTTTGTCGGTGTCGCCACTGCGTTTTAGCGCCACTCCCTGTTTGAGAAAATCGAGCCGCTCGGCAACCAATCGCTTAAGGACAGGCAAGCGATCTTGCTGATCCGGGTTGTCTGCGGTTAATTGCTCGACCCTCTGTAGGTGACCATCAATCTGCTCAAGGGCCGTCTGATAGGGTGCGAGGTAGCTCTCCTTGCCGGTGATGACATAACCCCGCTGCCCGGTTTCGGCGTCTTTGACAAGCGACAGCGTGGTTTCAAGTTCGGTGAGCACCTCGTGCGAGTGCGTCACCCACTGGTTATTGTCGATCAATCGGCGCGTCGCTCGATAGGAGATCAAGGCGTTGATCACCAGAACCGCCAGGACGACAGCGATGCCGACGGCGAGCTTTTTTTCAGTTGACCATTTCATCCCGATTATCCGCAGATTGACAGTTGTGGTTCGCTGCCCGCTGAATGTTCCGCTTACTGAGCCGCCTTTCGTTCAGCCGCATATTGCAAGGGCCTCATTATAGCAAATCGCCATGACCGACCAATGCCAAATGAAGACCGAGACGCTTGATCGTCCAGGCGTTATGAGAGTGTCGAGGTTAAAGCGGATTGCAAATGAGTATAGTTTTTGCCACAAAGACACCAAGGCACGAAGAATCACCATCTCCTTTGTGTTTCTTGGTGTCTTTGTGTCTTTGTGGCAATTTCTTTAGCTAAACTGATCTGAAACCGCTATAGATGGACTGCAAGCGGTCAGATTGCACTGCCTGGCTGATTCATTTGAAAGCCGCTGCCATGATCAAATAAAGCGGCAAGCTCATGGCTTCTTCGTAGCGTTCGGCATTTTTTATGGCGAAGGCGGCGGGCGGCAAAGGTTCACAGAGTTGCGCCACTTGCAGGCCCGCCGATTGCAGCGCCGCGAAGTAATCGCCGAGGGTGTGATGAAAACAATCGAGGCGATGGCCTGCGTGATCTACATTACCGAAGCCGAGCCAGGGCGTTTCAATGCTGCGCTGCGCCGCGCCGAAATATCGCGCCGGCCATTGCGCTCTCGCCTCCCAATTGTCCAGGCTGGCGTCCTGGCTATGCTGAAACGGGAAACGCGCCGTGTTCATCGGGTGCAAGACGCTGGCAATCAAGCGTCCTTCGGAGCGCATCACGCGGGCGATCTCGCGCATCGCGCTTTTGAGATCTTCGACATAGTGCAAGGCGGTCGCCGTCAAAACCAGATCGAACTGCGCACTCGAAAACGGCAGGGGCCTACTGATGTCGGCGACCAGCAACTCCAGCGCCGCCCCGCGCGCGCGGTCTCGCGCCAGACCGAGCATCGTCGCTGAAAGATCAACGCCCACGACTCGCGCGCCGCGCGCCGCCAGCCTGGTCGCGTAAACTCCCGATCCGCAACCCAGATCAAGGGCGCTCGTGTTAGACAGATCGCCGAGCAGGGATTCAATCACCGGGCGTTCGATGTTTTCCGAGAAGGAATCTTCGCTTGACGTGAAGCGGTCAAAGGCCGCGCCGCATGCATCCCAGCTTGTCTTCGAGTCAAAGGCCATAGGTCGGTCATCAGTGGTCAGTGGTCAATGGTCGGTGGTCGGTGGTCGGTGGTCAGAATAGAAAAGCTCGTTGGCGCTTTGTACTTTTGCTTTTCTTCTGAACTTCTATTTCCTGTTTCTGACCACCGACCATTATTTTGTTACTCCAATTGATAATTCGGCGCTTCCTTGGTGATGATGACATCGTGGACGTGGCTTTCGCGCAGGCCCGCCGAAGTTACGCGCATGAAGTGTGCGCGCTCCTGCATCTCGGCAATCGTGCGACAGCCGCAGTAGCCCATGCCGGAGCGCAGCCCGCCGACGAGTTGGTGCACGAGCGACGCCAGCGGCCCTTTGTGCGGCACGCGGCCTTCGATGCCTTCGGGCACCAGTTTGGATTGCGCCTCGTTCGCCTGGCCGTAGCGATCTTTGCTGCCTTCCTTCATTGCGCCGAGCGATCCCATGCCGCGATAAGTTTTGAACGAACGGCCTTGATAGAGAATGACCTCGCCGGGGCTTTCGTCTGTGCCGGCAAACAGCGAACCGATCATCACCGAATCGGCACCGGCGGCAATCGCCTTGGCGACATCGCCGGAGTACTTAATGCCGCCATCGGCAATAACCGGCACACCCGAGCCGCGCGCCGCCCGCGCCGTCTCCATGATGGCGGTGATCTGCGGCACGCCCGCGCCGCTGACGACGCGCGTCGTGCAGTTGTGAACCGCTACACGATTGGCAATGTATGTGTGATCTTCAGCGACTTCGAGATTGAAGACTTCGAGTTCTTGATCCACTTCTTCGTCAACTGAAATCACCGAAGCATAGAGGTAATCTTCGTCACTGAAGACATCTTGCTTGCTAGTGATAGATGCCGCATTGTACTTGATGCCGAGTTCAGGAAATTCGGCTGCGAATCGCCCGCACTGCGCGCCGCTGATGCGCACGTGGTAGGTTGTAGCCCAGTTCGTATGCTTGCTCTGGTAACTTTGAATCGACGGTAAGTAGCCCAGGCGCATGAAGACTTCGGCAATCTGATGCGCAAGATGTGGTGACGCGGTTTTGTAGGCAATCCGGCGCGGATTCTTCAGGCAGCCATCGCCGCGCAACGCCCCAATGAGCAATTGGCGCAAGCATTCAGCTGTTTGATTGAGAAGATATTCCGGCAGCCGTTTATTGCGTGCGCCCGCCGGAATAATAGTTTCAAAGAAGCGCGCAATGGCGTGATTGTTGACGCGCACTTCGAGCGCATGACGTGGTGTTTCATTAGCTGTCGTGCCACGATAGCCGAAGATTGTATCCACCAGTCGGCTCGCATCTTCAACATAAGTGCGTTCGTGAGCGCCAAACGCAAAGCGCGCCTGCCGGTTATTCGCTTTGCCAGCGTTGTAGCCTTCGGCGATGTAATAGCCGATCAAGCGCATCAACTCACCGTCAAGCGCGATGAAACGATTTAACTTCACTGGCTGCATGAATCGTATGTAGCCAACGCTGTCGAGGTAAGCGTTGACGCGCTCTCCGAGCGCATCATTCACGCGGCGCTTGTAGGCTGTGATCGTCCCAATGACTCGTTTAGTCGTACCGAAGCGCGCCGCAAGTGCGCTATGGTTTTCGCTATTGAAATTGCGACTCGGCTTGTTCGCCCAGACGCTCATCTCGTCTGAGTGATAATGCGGCACGATCTGCCCCATATCGAAGACATGTGCTTCAACTTCATACTTGCGTTTCGGAATGGCGAGCACATCCTGCGGCTTGAGTTGATCGGCGCGCACCCAGCGCAATCCGCTGTTGTATTTTTTCGTCGAGAAGAAATACTTTGAGCCATTCTTAGCTCTCACCCTATCCGGTGCATCGAAGGTAACTGCCAGCAGTTCATGATTCGGCGTCAGGTGTAGTTTGTCGGGACAGCCGGCGACGTTGAGCCCCATCATCGAGCCACGATAGGCACGACGATAAGTCTTCGTCACTGGCCTGACGCGGCCAAGATGCGTAACCACCAGATCACCGACCTGTACATCAGCAATGCGCTTAACACTGCTGTCATTCATTAGAATCAAGGCATCTTCACGCAGGCAGATACTGCCGGGGCCCATTCCTGTCTTGATCGCATCGACGCCGGCGAGGATCAAATCCTTGGCGGCGTCAGCCGTAGCGATGTTGCCGGCGATGATGTCGAGTTCGGGAAAGCGGCTTTTGACTTTCTTGATGGCGAGGATGACGCCTTCGGTGTGGCCGTGCGCCGTGTCGATCACCAGCGCGTCAACGCGGGCGCGAATCAATTCTTCGGCGCGCTCCAGGTAATCGCCGGTCGCGCCGATGGCTGCCGCAACCCGTAGGCGACCGAGATCGTCTTTTGCGGCCAACGGATATTTAATGGCTTTCTGAATATCTTTGACGGTGATCAGCCCTTTGAGCCGGTAGTTCTCATCAACCACCAGCAGCTTTTCGACGCGATGACGCTGCAAGATCGCTTTTGCCTCGTTGAGCGTCGTGCCCACAGGCACCGTGATGAGATTATCTTTGGTCATCACTTCGCTGATCGGCAGATCAAGCCGCGTCTCAAAACGTAGATCGCGATTTGTAAGAATGCCTACTAAATGACCGTTGGCTTCGACAATCGGCACGCCGGAGATGCGATAGCGATCCATGACATCCATCGCCTCGTTGATGCGGCGGTCGGGGGTCATGGTCACCGGGTCGACGATCATGCCCGATTCACTGCGCTTCACCTTATCGACTTCGTCGCGCTGACGCTCGATGGAGAGATTCTTGTGAACGACGCCGATGCCGCCCTGCTGGGCGATGGCGATGGCCAAGTGCGATTCGGTCACGGTATCCATCGCTGATGAGGAGACGGGGATGTTCATCGGGATGTTGCGCGAAAAGCGCGTTGTGGTATCGGCTTCGGTCGGCAGAATGTCGCTGCGCGCCGGGATGAGCGTTACGTCATCGAACGTCAGGGCTTCTTGGATTTCACCAGCAAGCATAATAAACACCTCGAAGATCGGCGCGGGGTTGAGCGCCTGGTTAATAATCTGCTCTCACCTGTTGAGATCGGTGATGCACAAGATGTCGTTGCTGGTTTTGAAGTCTCCAGCTATGGAATGTAGCAAAGCGGGTTGCGTGATGGCAAGTGCGGCGGCTGGCGGTGCGCTAAGCGGTGCAGACGATTTGCCAGGGATAGATCAATAAACCTGTCTGAGCCGAACCGTCGCGGTCGCCGGAAAACTTCGCGTGCGGATTATCAGCGGATTATCAAAGGACGCCCTATCAGGGCGACTCCTCCAAAACGAATCGCCATTGCGTTAATTATTCCAAGTTGCTACCTTTGGAGATTCTTTATCGCGTGTTGCTGGCAACCTGGCCGCGTCGCGCGATGGGAAATCAATTATTTGTCAAAGGAGCCCCGCAAATGCGATGGTCTAAGTTGTTTGTTCCAACCTTGCGCGAAGACCCGGCGGATGCCGAGGTCACAAGCCACCGCTGGCTGGTGCGCGCAGGTTTCATCCGCCAGCTCACGGCAGGCGTCTATTCGCTGTTGCCGATTGGCCAGCGCGTGCGTTTGAAAGTTATTGACATCATCCGCGAAGAGATGAACCGCATCGGCGCTCAGGAGTTTTTGTTGCCTGCATTACATCCGGCGGAAGTCTGGAAAGAATCAGGCCGCTGGGAAATCATGGGCGACAATATGTTTCGATTGCGCGACCGCAAACATACAGAGATGTGTCTCGGCATGACGCACGAAGAGGTTTTTACCACCATCGCCCGCCACGCCATCAGTTCTTACCGCCAGTTGCCGCAGGTCTGGTATCAGATCCAGACCAAGTTCCGCGATGAAGCGCGCCCGAAGTCGGGCCTGCTGCGCGTCCGCGAATTCACCATGAAGGACGCTTATTCGTTCGACGTGGATCGGGCAGGGCTCGATCAAGCCTTTCAAGACGAGTACGACGCTTACTGCCGCATCTTCACGCGCTGCGGCTTGCAGTTCACCCCCGTAGAAGCCAGTTCCGGGGCGATGGGCGGCAGCCAATCGACAGAATTCATGGTGCGCACCCAGGCCGGCGAAGATCGCATCGTCGTCTGCGAATCGTGCGGCTATGCGGCCAACATCGAGAAAGCCACCTCGCGCCTTGCAGCCATTGCCGACGGTCAAGGGCCGCCGGAGCCTGAAGAGTTTCCGACGCCCGGCGTGCGCACGATTGACGACCTGACGAGCTTTCCGGGCGGTGCCGCAGCCGACCGGCAGATTAAAACGCTCGTCTATATGCTCGATGAGCAACTGGCGCTCGTGCTGATGCGCGGCGACCACGAGTTGAACGAAACCAAGTTGCAAGATGCGACCGGCGCGCTGGGCGTCCGGCCCGCGCACCCTGAGGAAATCCGCCAGGCTCTGGGCGCTTCAGCCGGCAGCCTCGGCGCTGTCAATGTAATGCGCGCCACACATCCGCAGGTGACGCGGATTGTCGCCGACGACGCCTTGCGTGGCCGCCAAAATATGACGACCGGCGCGAATAAAGACGATCATCACTTGCGCGGCGTGGCAATTGACCGCGACATCCATGTGGACGGCTGGGCTTCTTTGCGCACGGTCGAGACCGGCGAAGGTTGTCCCAATTGCGAAGGCGCGCTCGAAGTCTTCAAGGCGGTCGAGATCGGCCACATCTTCAAGCTCGGCACGAAGTATAGCGAGAGCATGGGCGCACATGTGCTGACGGCGGAGGCGAAAGAGGTGCCGATAGTGATGGGCAGTTATGGCATCGGCGTCGAGCGCGTGATGGTGGCGGCGGTCGAGTTGTTCAATGACGAAGCGGGCATCATCTGGCCGGCAGCAATCGCCCCCTTCGAGGTCGTCATTACGCCGGTGAACGTCAGAGAGGCGTCGCTGCTTGCCGCCGCCGAGAAGCTTTACAACGACCTCGTAGCCACAGGTATTGATGTCTTGCTTGACGACCGCGACGAGCGCGCCGGCGTCAAGTTCAACGATGCGGATTTGATCGGCGTCCCCTTTCGCGTCACCATCGGCAAGAAGATTAAAGACGGCAAAGTCGAATTGCTGACCCGCGCCACGCGCCAATCAGAAGACCTGGGGATTGAGGCGCTGGTCGAAACGCTGCGCGCCAGGCTCACGGCCAACGCCTGATCGTCAACGATACTTCCAGTTTTCTTCGAGATGAAAAAGGCGAGCGCGGGCTCGCCTTTTTATTTTACTGAGATGAAACCGGGTGGCGCGCTTTGGCGTCAGCATCAACAGATTGCCCGCAGGCATCAATCTTTGCCGAAGATTTTCTTGAAGACTTTGAAGAAGCCGCCCTTCTTTTTATCCTTGTCGTCAGCTTTCTTTTTATCGGCATCCTTCGCCGCATCTTTCGGGTGTTTCGGGTCTTTCTTGGGGTCGGGCGCGGCGGCGGGTTTCGGCGCGGCTTCCGGCTCGCGCGTCTCGCTTACGGTCTTCGTCGGCGGCGCGGGTTCAGTCTTCTTCGGCGCGGGCGCGGGCGCGGCAGCCGCAGGCGACGGCTTGGCAGCATCTTCATCCGTCTGCGCAGCGGCCTTCGGGTTGAGCGCCGGCGTCGTTTCGTTTTCTGTAGTCGATTTTACTTTGTCTTTCTTCCTGGCATTGGCGTCGGCAGGCGGCGCTTCGGCAATGACAATCTCCGGCGGCTGATCACTGGAGGGCGCGGCGGGGTTATCGCCGGCACTGGCCGGGCTGTTTGAATCCGTCGGCTTGCTGGCCGAAGGGGTGACCGGCGATGGCGAGTTTGACGTGGTCGGCAAGGCGCGCGAACGCGGTATCAGAAAAACCGATACGGCAGACAATACCAGCGCGCCGACCAGCAGGCCGATGCCGAGCAGCGACCATGTGCGATGATGCGCCGGCGCGCCTGTGGCCTCGGCTTGACGCGCCAGGCGCGTGCCGTCGAGGTCGCAGAATTTCATATCATCTGCGAAGGTTTCATTGCAGACTGGACATACTTTCATACGACTCCCCGGTTTTCATTGAAGCAGTTCGCTGGGACGGAAGTTTCATTTTACCATCCACCTCCACACACTTCAATCAACCAGCCGGAGCGCATGGGGAAATGAGGGAGTGGAGGAGAAGGGGAGAAAGGGAGAAAGGGAGCGAGGGAAAAGCGAATGGACAACTCTTTGCTGCCCCATTGCTTTGCTCCCCACACCCTTTCTCCCCTTCTCCCCTTCTCCTCATCTTCTCTTCCCCTGCTCAATTAAGCGTCGTACATCGCGGCAATCAGGCAGCCGCGAGCGGTGGCCGTCAGCGGGTCTTCAGCCATGCGAATTTCGCTGATTTCGAGCGGGAAGCCATCGCGTTCGATGGCCTGGCGGAACTTTTCGAGGAAGCCTTTCGGTTTCGCCGTGCCGCCGCTCAGGACAATCGGAATCGCCCGATCAATGCGCGGCATGTTCTTGGTCTCAGCCAATGCCGAACGCAGCGATTCAACCAGCGACAGGATGACATCGTCGTAGTAAACGTGCAGTGCGTTTTCATGTTTGTTGTGCGGCGCGCTTGAAAGATCGAGGCTCTCTTCCTTGATTGTGCGGATGCGGGTTGCCATCTCGCCGGTCACCGCGCCGACACTGCGGTCAATGTAATCGCCGGCTTTGGCGATGCTGAAGGTCATCACAGGGATCGACATGAAGGCCAGGGCGACGTTGCACATGCCGCCGCCGCAACTGATGCCGATGCCGCTGAAGTTCTCTTTCTCAAGCTCGCTGAAGACGACCGCCAGCCCCTCGTTGACGCCTTTGGCGTTGTAGCCCATCTGGTGCAGCAGGTCGCGCAGCATGGCTTCGTGATAGACGAGATCGGTCGAGCCGCCGCCGCGCAAGTTGCCGGGCACGCTGAAGCGCAGGGCTTCGCCGTGCTTGGTCTTCTTCAACAATTGCTGGATGATGGCCTGCATCACCGGCAGGGAATACTCCTCGCTCGCATTGAGCGTACCATCCATCATCGGGCGGCGCACTTCCGTGTTGAAGACATTAGCAAAGCGCGCCGCTTCGTTGCCGAAAATTTGTAGCGAGCCGCCGCCGTTGAGTTGAAAGCTCACCTTGTTCTGCTTGAGGATGTTTTCGGTGAACTTCGAGTAAGGAACCGTGATGAAGGCATTCAACTCGGCTTTCGCTTTGACGTGCGTCGCCGAGCCGCTGGCCAGCACCAGCCGGCTGGTGCCGACATCGAGTCCCAGAGCCGAGCCCTCATTGACTGTGCTTGGGTTATTGGTTTCGTTTGACATGGTAATCGTTCCTCCGGAGATTGGTTCTAGCTGATCGAGTTTGTGGGGCTGCTCGGTGTTCAGGCTCGCAACGACTTTGCGCGTGGCTTTGAGGCGCACGGCCCGGCCTGCCGGAATCGGCACCGGGGACGCGCCTTCTGCCGCCGCAGGCATGAAGCCAACGCGCTTGGGCTTCAAGTGCAAGCGGCCAAGCCCGCGAATGTTAATCTGATGCTCATCGCCCAGGTCGCGCTTGATAATGCCAAGCAGCGCTTCAACGGCGCGCGCCGCTTGCCTCTGCGATAGACCGCTGCGCTGCGCCGCTTCTCGGATGAGTTGAGACTTGTTCATAACTACGGTGACAAGTGACCCGTGACCAGACGATGTGACTCGACGACCTGGCAAGCCCTGACCTGCGCAGCCCTTCTGGTCACTCGTCACTCGTCACTTGTCACTTTCTCCAGTGAGCGTTGTTTCGCGTACAGGCGCTCGTAAACTTCCTGCAAGGCGCGGCGTTTTTCTTCGAGGCTGACGCCGCTCTGCCGCGCCGCGTCGCGCAAGGCGATGTCGGCTTTGTCGAGGCCGGGCCAGTGATGGCCGCCCGCCGAGGCTAAGTAAGCTGCATCATAATTGAACCCCAGCCGCGAAATCGCCGCGACCTCCGTGTCATACTTGTTCGTCAGACCAATTGCCGCGAACGGAAAGCCGGCGACCCAGTCTGTGTGATAACCCATCAACTTGTTCGACGGGTTGACGCTGACCAATCCATGGGTCACGCAATTGGCATCCAGAATTTGATACTTCGAGCGCAGCACGGCGGTGAGTTGGCGCGCTGCATAAATCTGCGTTTCATTGATGCCGTCAGCGCCCACCGCTTTGCCGCGCCGCGACTGGCCTTCAAAGCAGACGCCGATGAAGCTGGCGTTCAGGTTGATATAAAGATTGTGCCCGTCGCTCCACGCCGAATTGCCTGCGTGATTGGCCGTCTGTTCATCGTGCACCAGGCGATAGACGCGCCCGAAACGGTCGATCACATAATTGTACAGCCGGTGCTCGCGGGCGTATTCCAGAAGCGCCTTCGAGTGCGTTTGCAGCGATGCGTTGTACTGCGTATCGAACGGCAACTGGTCGCCTTCGGAAACGTGATAAACGATGCCGAGCGGTTGCGTCAGCCGTTCGTCGTCATCCGTGCCGCGCTCCAGCCGATCAACCGGGAAGCGATAGAACTCGCGTTTTTCGCCCGCCGTCTGGTATTCGGTGAGCACGCGCGCGCCGTTGCTATAAAACTCGTATCCATTGCCCTGCTCGGCGAGCCAGACTTTATCGAGCGTCAATCCGGCTTCCGAGCCGATGTGCGCCACCGCATCGCCGGGGTTGGCGCGGGCGTTGTCGGCAGCCGGCTCCGCCGTCGGGCCTTTGGCTTCGGTCGAGACGAACAAACGGCTGGCGACCTTCATCACTGCGTAACCCAGCCCACCGCCTGCCGCCAGCGCCATCATCAGGCAGGCGGCGTAAACCGCGTAGCGCAGGCGATAGAGCAGCGCCGTCAGGCGCAAAGCGAGCGGCGCGGCTTCTGTAACCGGCAATACTTTTGATAATTCAACGATCAATAAGGCGCGATGTTGCAGCGAACCGACGACCGGCAGTCGGTTGATGAACCTCTCAGGCAGGTCGATCTTCATCGCGCTCTGCAAAAACCGCAACCGCAGAATCGGCGACTTAATGTAGCGCGAATAACGATCAACCAGTTTCGCGTATCTGAGGTTTTGTGGATTTATGTCCTGCATCCTTGCAATCCACACGCTTGCGGCCTGTCATACAGTTGAAGCAACGGCGCATTCGTAAAGCCAGCCGGCAACTTCTGGTTTATCGAGCCAATCGTCCGGTTAAAGAGCCAGGGCGGCAATCACCATTTTTGCTCTTGGCCTTTTGCCTTCCGACCGCAGGTCGATCAGGGCTTGTCATAACCGGTCACCTGCAAATTTTTCAGCGTGACGCCAATGGCACGAGCGCGGCGGCGCGCTTCCGTGGCAAAGCGCTGCGCGTCTTCCGACGTTGCAAACCTGCCGATGCGCACGCGACACCAGATGCCGTGACTGCCGAGATTGGCGCGCACCACATAAGCCGGTATGGCGGCGCTCTTCAAACGCTCAACAAAGCTGTTTGCCTCAGCTTCACTGGGCGAGGCCATGGCTTGCAGCGCATATTTGCCTTGATTATCCGTAGCCTGACTTACGGATGCAAGCGGCGGCGCTTCGTTATTGTTGGCGGTCGCCGCCGACGCGGAGGTCGGGTTGGCGGCTGCCGGCGGCGCTTCAGCCATATGCGGCGGTGCGACGGGCACCGTCAGCGATGGCTGGGCGCTGGCTTCAGACGGGGCTGGCGCGGACGGCGCTTCGCGGCGCGGTTTGATAAATAAGAAGTAAACCGCGACGGCAGCGCTCGCGACAATCAACAAGGCGACGAGCGGCCATTTCAGTTTCGACGCAACCGACGGCTTTTGATTGCTGACCAACAGCGGCCATTCGTTTTGCGAGTATTCCCACGCCGGCAGCGGATCTTCCCAGGGGTCGGCAGGCGGCGCGGCTGCTGCGGTGGCGGCTTCTTCGGCAATCAGGCCATGCAAGTCTGTATCGCCAGCCGGCGCAGAGGCTGGCGCGGCGCGGCTCTCAAGCGCCGGCATGGCGGCAGCGGCGCGCAGGTCGCTGGCGGCTGCGGCCTCAATCGTTTCCATTTCAGCATCGCTGCCGAGGCGCTCCGAAAGCGCAGGCGGCGCGATGGCAGGTGCAGACGGCGGCGCTTTGACGGTCGTGCGTATCTCGTCATTTTCATATTGATCAGGGACAATGAAAACTTCAGGTACGAGTGGATGGATGTTGTGAACGAAAGCGCGCTGATTAGTTTCGGCAGGCGCGTTCATCGCCGGGCGAGCGTCGAAGTGATCAGCGGCGGCTTCGTCCATCAGCGCGTCGGCTGCGCCCAAGCCTGCGGCAGGGGCAAACGACACATCATCGAAATCGGCATCAAGCGCCAGCGGTGCGATGATGGTTGCCGGTTGCGCTGCCGCCCCGGCCAACGATACCGCATAATCGGGTTGGACGAGGCCGGCGCGCGGCAGAATCGGGTCGAGCATCGCGCGACAGTCACGACACAGCCGCGTCAACGTCGCGTCCTCACCGGCCACCGGGTGCCGGCAGAGCGGGCAAATTTGAGTTCGCGTTTCAACTTGCATAACCTACCTGCTGGTTCGTCAACCTTGATCGACCGCCGATAAAATCTTCAAGGGTCAATGGCCGAGCGTAAAGTGATGCAGATCACATTACGTGATTAGTGCCTGATGATTTGGGGCTATTTCAACGTGGGGCGAACGCCTGAACGATAGCGATTATCACACAGCGATGGGGGCAATACAAGGGTTTATTTATTGAGCGATACCGTCCCTCGAACGGGGTATGGTTCGCACCGAAACGCGTCAAGCGCGCATCTCTTCTTTGGCCTTCAGCGTGCTGATGTAAGCTTCGATCTCCTCGCGGTCTTCATCATCGAGGTTGAGGAATTCAACGCCTAGTCCAGTACCTTTGCGCGCGTAACAAACCCGCGACACGGCGATGACGCGATGGCGATTTGGCAGTTCGAAGCGCACGACCATGCGCGTGCCGACGCGAATCGGTTCTTCGGTCGTGATGAACATGCCGCCAAGGCTGATGTTGGCCATGTTGCGGCGCACGCGCGACGGGCCGCTGCTGCTGTTGGTCAATTCATACTCGACTTGCGCAGTGATCGGGGCGCGCTCGAATCGCCGGCGCTCCAGTTGCGCGGAACTCTTCATAACCCTCCTTTGCTGCGCCCTTTATGCGCTTTGCAATTCATGGACACAGGATTTGGATGCAGACTTGTAAACGGCTAAAAGCGGCTCTTGCCGGCGCGGTCGGGGCAGCCCTGGTCATCACCTAGCCCCCGGCGATCCGCGACCGACAAGACGAACAATACCACAGATGAACACCGTGCGGCTACGCCGCGCCCTTCGGGAAGGCAAAAGGCAGGAGACAAAAGGCACAAGGCAAAAGTGGCGGATGAATCATGGCGCTTCCCCTCTCGTCGGCAAAGCGGCAAGGCGATTCATTTTTGCCTCTTGCCTCTTGCCTTTTGCCTTTTGCCTTCCGACCGCAGGTCGGCACGTCTTTTGACGGGCGGCGCGCGTCTTAACAAAGTGGCGGATTATTGACTGCGATTGGCGGTTATGTGAGAATCGGAGGGCGGTCTAAGCGCCTTTCCTGATCCAGTCCTGATTTTGAGAGCGCGGGATTACGAAGCGTTGCGAACAGTTTCCTGTTCTGCGCGCCCGCGCCGGCATTGTCCGAACAATAGCGCGTCAATCATCGGCCCCGGAGCGCATTATGAGCGGCAGACAAATCGGCAATTATCGGATCACCGAATACATCGGCGGCGGCGGCTTCGGCTCGGTCTTCAAAGCCGAAGATACGACGCAGCCCGGACGCATTGTCGCCATCAAAGAGTTGCACAAAAAGCACACGCGCAATGCCGTCATCAAACAGCGCTTCTTTCAGGAAGCGGTGGCCATGGCGCGACTCGATCATCCGAACCTGCCGCGCCTGTTCACCTTCGGCGAAGACAACGGCTGTTATTACCTGGTGATGGAGTTCATCTCCGGGCGCGTGCTCGCCGACGAACTGCGTCAGAACGGCCCGATGACCGCTGCGCTGGCCGCTTCCATGCTTGCGCAGATGCTCGAAGCCGTCAGCTATGCGCACCGCAACGGCATCATTCACCGCGACCTCAAGCCCGACAACATCATTCTCATTGACGACGGCGGCGCGCTGCGCGTCAAGGTACTCGACTTTGGCATCGCCCGCCTGGTCGGCGGCGAAAGCCTGACGCTGGCCGGCGAAGGTTTCGGCACGCCGGCTTATATGTCGCCCGAAAGAATGTGGGGCAATACCAGCGACGACCCACGCATAGACATCTATGCCATCGGCATCATTCTTTTCGAGATGCTGGCGGGCCGCGCGCCGTTCCAATCGGGCGCAAGCGATCCGGTCATCTACTGGTCGGAGATGCGTAGCCTGCATGAAAGCACGCCGCTGCCGAGCTTGGCGGAGCGCGGCGTTCCCGCAGAGCTTGAGCGCATCATCCAGCGCGCCACGGCCAAGCGCACTGAAGACCGTTATGCGTCAGCGGATGAGATGCTCAACGAGCTTAAGCGCGCTATGGGCGAAAACCTCGCCGCGCCGACGACCGGCAACCTGCTGCCCGTGACCGGAACGGCGCGGCTGGCGCTGACGACCGTGCCGAGCGGCGCTGAGGTTTATGTTGACGATACGTTGTGCGGCACATCCGACGCGATTCGCGGCAAGATTCTCATTGAGCCGCTGGCCCCCGGACTGCGCTCGGTCAGGGTATCGAAGGCAGGTTATGCAGATTACAGAATCAGCGTTGCCCTCGAAGCTAATCATCAGACCGACCTGCAAGTCGCCTTAGCGGCGCGGGCGACCGCCGTGTCGCCGCCGGTTGAAGCGACCGCAGCGGGCGGCTTCGGCACAGAGAAGATGGCGGGTTCCGAGACCAGCAAGACGGCGCTGTTCGTGCTCGAAAGCCTGCCGGCGGGCAGCACCGTCTTTCTCGGCTCTGAGGCGATTGCCGCTGCCGGCGAAGACGGGCGCGCAATCGTGCGACTGGCTCCTGGCGCGCACGCTGTCCGCGTTACCGACCCGAACGGCGCGACCGCCATAACCGTAATCAATGTTACAGAAGCAGATCAGGGCGAACTCAAGACGATTGCGCTGCCGGTCGACGTCCAGGCAACGCCAATCTCAAGGCCCGCACTGCCGACGAGCAAATCGGCGTCGGCTTCAACATCGCTTGAATCTGCGGTAACCCCTGCGGCGGTGCCGCTCGCCGCCAGTGCAACATCAACCGCGAAGCCGGCAGCAACCGCCGCGTCCGTCGCGGTTCGCCCGCAAGCCTCGCTTAAGGGCAGGCGCATCGCCTACGCGGTGACGGCGGTTTTATTGATCGGGCTGGCGGCAGGCGCGTTCGCCATCTTTCGCCGCCCGGCGCGCGGTAATGCGCCACCAGACGGGGCACCGATTCAGCAGGCGGTCGTCGCGCCGCCCGCTGCGCCAGACACTACGGCTGCGCCAGACGCTTCGACGGCAAATGCCAATGCCGGCACAGATGTAGCAAAGCCTACAAATGCAAGTCCGCCGCCGCAGACCGAGGATGAACGCGCGGCGCTCCAAAAGCGAGCCGCCGAAGCCGAGCGCAAGCTGAAAGAGGAGCAGCAGAAAGCGGCCAAGAACGAAGCGGCGAAGCCCGCGCCCACGGCGACGGTGGTGACGCCGCCAGCGCCTGCGCCACCGAAACAGACAGAAGCGGAGCCGCCCGTCGCGCAGGGCACCACCTGCGCCGGCGTCTGGGTTTCGACCACGACGGGCGAGCCGGCTGGCGGAGGCTTGCGCGTGATGATAGTTGAAGAGCCAGAGACCGCATCATCGCCCATGTACAACGGGCGCACGAATCCCAAGGGGCGCTGGCGTGCGTGCGGCCTGACGCCGGGTCATCGAATTCGCGTCGTCGTCTTCGGGCCGCGCGGTGCGATGCTTGGCAGCAAGACGCAAGCTCTGAACGCCGGACTCAACATCGTCGCGATACAACTCGACCGCGATCCGGGCACCATGCGGCAATCCGATGCCGGCAATCCGATGCCGATGAGAAGAGGCCCGCGCTGGCGGCGGCCCTGAGCATTTTTTGTAACGATTGAAAAACCTGCGGCAGTTCTGTTAAGCTATGGTTTTGCATCATGCGTGCGATTCGCGTCATGATAACCATCATCGATGCCTGAAGGCATTCACGAAGAAAGGAGTCGAAGCTAATGTCTGTACGAAGAGGATCAGCCCGTGGGGTGCGTTTGACCTGCCCGAAGTGCGCCGTCCCGTTCACCATTGTCGCCTTCCTGTCGCAGGGAATCGAGGCCGCTGATTACTGGAAGACGCGCGCCGCCGAGCACGATTGCGCGGGGCACGTGAAGATGCTTGAAGCCATGCGCAAGTCGGACGGCACGAAGAACCCGTTGAAGGCTTCGAAGGCAGCCGCGCGCGGCAAGAAGTAAGCGCCAGTTATTTCCACAACCGTATTCAACAACCAGGGCCGGAGCGCGAGCATCGGCCCTTTTCTTTTGGAATAAAAGTCACAAAGTCGCGAAGACACCGGGTTTTTGATTTATCCGGTGTCTTCGCGATTCTGTGATAAATATTACGTTTATTTAGTCGCCGGCTTCCGAGCGGCTTTTCAATTGCACAAGCGGGGTCGGCGGCATCTCGGATGGCCAGGCGCTGTTGAAGATCGGGTCGTTGCCATAGTCGCTGGCTGAAACGGTGCCATCGGTGTGGCGACCGGCGTGATACGAACTGCGCACCAGCGGCCCCGATTCAACATAACGAAAGCCCATCTCAAGCGCCTCGGTTTTCAAGTAAGCAAATTCTTCAGGCGAGTAATACTTTTCAATCGGAATGTAGCGCGGCGTCGGCGCGAGGTACTGGCCGACGGTCAGGATGTCGCAGCCGGTCGCCGCCAGGTCGCGAAACACCGCGAGCAATTCATCCACCGTCTCGCCAAGCCCGACCATTAAACTCGACTTCGTGAGCATCGGCCATTCGCCTTTGCGTGTGTGGGCGCGGCGCAGCAATTCCAGCGACTGCTCGTAGCGCGCATCGGGGCGCACGCGCTTGTAGAGTCGCGGCACCGTCTCTGTGTTGTGATTCAACACGTCAGGACGCGCTTCTAGCACCGTATTCAGCGCCGCCTGGTTGCCGCAGAAATCCGGGATCAGCACTTCAACACGTGTGCCCGGATTGAGCCGGCGAATCCAGGCAATCGTCTGTGCGAAATGCTGCGCGCCGCCATCAGGTAATTCGTCGCGATTGACGCTGGTGATGACCGCGTGGCGCACGCCCAAATGCTTGACAGCTTCGCCGACGTGACGCGGTTCATCGGCGTCGAGCGGGCGCGGCTTGCCCTTGGCGACCGCGCAGAAGCCGCAATGCCGCGTGCAGATGTCACCCAAGATCATGAAGGTCGCGGTGCCTTCGCCCCAGCACTCGTAGATGTTCGGGCAGCGCGCCTCCTGGCAGACCGTGTGCAAGCTCAGATCGCTGATCAACTGCTGCACGCGGTCGAACGACGCATCGGCGCGCAATCGCACTTTCAACCATTCAGGTCGCGGCCCGGTCAGTTTCGGTTTCGCCATGTCTTACCTCAAGCCAACTGCATTAAGCTATATTCTGACCGATTTAGAGGCTAGAGGCTAGGGTTAGAGCGGGAAAATGATAAAAGCAGAATGATGAATGATGAATTAGTCAACTAGCCTCCGCCGTTTATCATTCATCATTCATCGTTCATCATTCTGCTTTTAGTCGCCGCTGCCGGCGCGGGCTTTGAGATCTTCTTTGGTGGGTTCAAGGTCATCAAGATTGCCTGCGGCGCGGCCCTTGACGGCGGATTGCACGCGACGGCGGAAAGGATGCGTGACGGCATAGACCCGCGCCGCAAACGCCCGCCAGGCGTGCGTCGCGCCGATGTCGTCGAAGAGTGAGTAGGCCACCGGCGTGACAATCAGCGTTAGTAATAAAGATAACGTTTGCCCGCCGATGACGACGACGGCGATAGCGCGACGTTCATCCGAACCCGGCCCTGTGCCTAAGGCCAGCGGCATCATGCCGGCGACCAAGGCGAGCGTTGTCATGAGAATCGGGCGCAAGCGGTCGCGGTTTGCCTGCATGATGGCCGGCAGCCGCTCCTGACCAGCGCGCCGCAGATTGTTCATGTGATCGATCTGCAAAATGGCGTTCTTCTTGACGACGCCGAACAGCACCAGTATGCCAAGCGCCGAATAGAGATTCAGCGTGTTGCCGGTCGCCCACAAAGACACCAGCGCAAAGGGAATCGCCAGCGGCAGGCTGAGCAAGATGGTCAGCGGATGGACGACGCTCTCGAACTGCGACGCCAGAATCATGTACATGAAAATGATCGATAACAAAAAGGCCCAGATGAATTCGTTGAACGTGCGCTCCAGCTCGCGTCCGCGCCCCGACACACTCGTCGTATAGGCGGCGGGCAGATTCATATTCGCCACTTCCTTGCGCAAGGCTTCGAGTCGATCTGCCAGCGCATAGCCGGGGGCGACCGCGCCGCGCAAACTCACCTGGCGCTGCCGGTCTAGCCGGTCAATGCGCGAAGCCGTGTTGGCCGGGGTGAGCTTCACCAGATTGTCGAGCCGCGCCAGTCCGCCGTCTTGCCGTCCGACATAGAGCCGCGAAATCGCCCCCGGATCATTGCGCGTGCCTTCCGTCAAACGCAACTGCACGTCGTAATCGTCATTGACCGCCGGATCATGAAAACGCGAGACGCGCTGGTCGCCGCCGACCATCAAACGCATCGCCGAAGCAATGTCATCCGTCGACACGCTGAGGTCGGCAGCCCGCGCCCGGTCTATCTCGACGCGCAATTCCGGTTTATCCAACTTCAACGTCGTGTCGGCGTCAATCACGCCAAGCTCAGGGGCTTTCTGGCGCAGGGCTTCAGCATACTTCGCCAACGATTCAAGGTCAGGGCCGCGCAGGTTGAAGTCGATTTCAAAGCCGCCGCCGCCGATATTAAATGACGGTGCGTTGCGCACGTTGCAACGCAGGTCTTTGTACTTGCGCAGCCGCGTGCGAATCTCCTGCATCACATCGCGCTGCGAATAATTGGTCTGAAAGGCTTCGAGCGGGCGACCGTGAATCAGGCCGTGCCACAGGCGGCTGAAGGTAAAGCTGCGCTCTTCAATCGGCAAGATGCGCACATAGGCGCTGCCCTGATTGACGCCGCCGAGAAAGCCGCCGCCGGCGGTTGCCAGCACCACCTCGACGCCGGGCGTTGACCGCAGATCGGCCTCGACGGCTTGCACCGCCTGATTCATCGCGTCAAGGCTCGTGCCTTCGCGCCCTGTGATGTTGACATCGAATTCCGATTCGTCAACATCGCTCGGCAAATAATCCTGCTTGACGACGCCGTACAACGGCCCCGAAGAGAAGATCACCAGCAAGGCCAGCACGGCGATGGCGATGCGATGGCGCATGGCAAATCCCAGCGTCAGCATGTAGAAGCGATCTATGAAGCCGTAAAATCCGCCGCGCGATTTGGCGGCATCGTGACCATGCGAGGCGGCGTCTTCGGTCTTCAGCAAGCGCGCGCTCATCATCGGCGTCAGCGTGAACGACACCAGCAGGCTGACGAGAATCGCCACTGCCGCCGTGATGCCGAACTGATAAAGGAAGCGGCCCGATACGCTCGACATAAACGATACCGGCACGAAGATGACCACCAGGCTGAAGGTCGTCGCCATGACGGCCAGGCCGATCTCCGCAGTCGCGGCGCGCGCCGCCTCAAAGGGCCGCATCTTCTTCTCTTCGACGTGGCGGAAGATGTTTTCCAGAACGACGATGGCATCATCGATCACGATGCCGACCATCAGCACGAGCGCCAGCATGGTCACGCTGTTCAAAGTGAAATTCAGCGCCCGCATCATGCCGAACGAGGCAATCACCGACGCCGGAATCGAGATGCCGGCAATCAGTGTCGAGCGCCAGCTTCGCATGAACGCCAGCACGACCAGACACGCCAGAATGCTGCCGAGGATGAGATGCAGATTGATCTCATGCAGCGCGGCGTAGATGTAACGCGATTGATCGCGGATGACTTCGAGCTTGACATCCGCAGGCATTTGCGGCGCAATGCGCGCCAGCGCGGCTTTGACGCCTTCGATGACTTCGATGGTGTTAGCGCCGGATTGCCGGCGGATCTCCAGGGTCACCGTCGGCACGCCGTTCAAGCGCGCCAGCGAGCGTTGTTCTTTGGTGCCGTCTTCGGCCCAGCCGATGTCGCGGACGCGCACCGCCGCGCCTTTGATAGTAGTGATGACCAGATCACTGAAGCTCTTCGGATCGACGACGCGGCCCATGGTGCGCAGCGATTGCTCGCGCGACCCTGCGGTGACGTTGCCGCCCGGCGCGTCGGCGTTCTGTGCAACGATGGCATTGCGCACGGTAGTGATGGGAATTTGATAAGCCGCCAGCCGGTCAGGATCGACCCAGACGTTGATGGCGCGGCCCAGGCCGCCGACGACATCGACTTCGCCGACGCCTGTCGAACGTTCGAGCTGAATCTTGACAACTTTATCCGCGAGTTCGGTCAACTCGCGCAGTGGCCGATCTGCCGAAAGCGCCACGGTCAGCACCGGCGACGAGTCGTTATTGAATTTGCCGACCACCGGCGGATCGACATCGCGCGGCAGATCGCGAAGCACCGTCGCCACACGGTCGCGCACGTCCTGCGCGGCCACGTCTATCTCACGATTCAGATTGAAAGTGACGATGATAAATGAGGTGCCTTGCCCGGAAATCGAGCGCATTTCCTGAATGCCTTCGACGGTGTTGACGACCTCTTCGATCTTCTGCGAGACCTCGCTCTCAACTTCTTCGGGCGAGGCACCGGGCAAGGTCGTGCGCACGCTCACCGTCGGCAGATCAACCGACGGAAAGCGGTCAACGCCCAGGCGAAAATAACTGGCGGTGCCGACGACGACCAGCGCCAGGATGATCATCGCCGCAAAGACCGGACGCTTGATACAAATTTCTGCGAGCTTCTGCATAAAAGTTCAGTGGCCAGTGATCAGTAGTCAGCGGTCAGTGGTCAGTTATTTTCGCTGACCACTGATCACTGCTACTGACCACTGTTTTACTCTGCTGCTACGTTGACAGGTTGGCCCGACTGAAGATTGCCGGGATTAACGATGACCGTGTCGCCGGTCTTGACGCCGGAGATCACTTCGATCCAGTCGCCCGCACGGCGACCGACGGTGACCGGTTTTTCGAGCGCCTTGCCGTCTTGAATGGTGATGACTTTATCGATGCCGGCGAAGCTGACGACGGCGTTTGCCGGCACAGCCGGGCTGAGGCTGCGGGCATCGGCTACGATGTCGGCGCGCGCAAACGAGCCGGGGCGCAGTCGCCCGTTGTTGCGCACTTCGGCTTCGACGATGAGGATGCGGCTCTGTTCGGTGATGCTTGGGCTGAGGCGCGCGATGATGCCTGTATAAACGTTGGTGTCGCCTTCGACGGTGACCCGCACCTGCTGCCCTTGCTTGACGTTGTGGGCTTCGCGTTCAGGGATTTCGGCGCGCAAACGCAGCGGATCCATGCGCACGAGGTTGACGATAGGCGTGCCGGCAGCGAGGTATTCGCCGACGCTCGTGCGCTTCTCTTGCACGACGCCGTCGAAGGGCGCATAGATGCTCGAATCGGTCAGTTGTTGCCGAGCGATTTCACGCTCCGAGCGCCGCTGCACGACCAGCGCCTGACGATTGCGGATCTCTTCAATGCCGTCCTGATAACGGCTCACCGCGACTTTGTAATCGGCGTCGGCTGCGTCGAGTTGCGCCTGCGCGATCACGCCTTTTTGCAAAAGCGAGCGGGCGCGTTCGAGCTTGAGTTTGGCATCGTCGAGCAGCGCTCGCGCTTGCAGCACGGTCGCGGTATTTTCAGGGACGACCTGTTCATCGGTGCCGTCGGGCGAAAGGCCGACGCGCGCCCGCGCCTGCGCCAGCGCCGCTTCGGCCTGTTGCAAACGCAGGTTGTAATCCTGCTGCTCAAGCTGGGCGATGATCTGACCTTTGCGGACAACGCTGCCGAGATCAACGGCGAGAGTCTGCACACGACCGGGCACTTTGGCGCTGACCGTCGCCTGATCTTGTGCGGCGAGCGTGCCCGAAACCGTGACCGCGCGCTCCATAGGAATTTCGCTGACCTGCGCGGTCTTGACGGCGCGCGGTTCTTGCGCTTCCGGCGCGTTCTTCGCCGATACCGGATAGCCGCTCTTGCACGCGGCATTGCAGAACCCGACGGCGATGAGCGCCAGCGTCGCCGCGAGCTTCGTGAGGGACTGCTTTTTCGTCTCTGCTGATAAAACGAACCACATTGCTGATTACCCGAAGACTTCCTTTAATGATGATCCTGAGCGCGAGTCAAGTGAGCATGATAACGGCTTATCGAATAGCGCAGCAAATCCGTTTTCTGCAAATGGCCGGGCACATGCGTGAATCAATAAACCAGTACGCCAGGCAGCGCCGCGTCGTTACATCACAGATCATCGAAAATGATGAACCAGGAATCAGCCAAAGCCTAGCCGATATTCATCATTCCTTCTGATCAGTGTTCACCTGTGTTTGGCTTTTGCTTGATCTTGGGCGGAGAAAATTTCTGCAATCGTTTCCAGAGAATCGTTATGCTGCCGTCTTCGCTGGCGCGAAGGATGCGAAAGACAATCAATTCGTCGATGCCGCTGTACTCATATGGATGGGGAACGTAGACCGCGCCGCCGCCGGGAGGCACGACCATGCGGCCTTCTTTTTTATAGATCGTCGAGCGCAGCACATAGGTCTGGTTGACGATTGCCGGCAGGTTCGCATTGTAGATACAGTTGCCGGCGTTGAAACCGCGAAAGTTGCGTAGGCTCTGATCGCGCGCCGCCGTCGCTTCCGTGGGCGGCACAAGTTGCGCGAGATAGTCTATGCCGGGCGTCTGCATGGTCAAGGATTCGAGCCTGAGGTCGCCGAGCCGGGCCATCACGCCGAGCGACTGGTGCAGGAACCCGACGATAAGGCGGCCTTCCTGCAAAGTGATCTCTGACCAGGGGCCAAAGGGGTGCTGCTTTTCGGCGAACGAATAAAATGCGCCGCCGCCTCTGATGGGCAGCACTCTGTCTGGATCAAGGTTAGCGGCGACCGTCGTCGTAAACTCGTACTTGCCGCGCGGCAACAGGCGAATCAACCCGGTATGCGCCTGCCGCAGAAACTCGCGGTGCGCCGCCTGGTCTTCAGCCGAGGCGCTGAGCAACTGCTTCTGCGCCTCGGTCAATTTTTTGTTGAAGAATCGGTCGTCCGCCGGCTCGTGCGACGTGCGGCGGTCGCGGTCGGCGGCGCGGCTCAATTCGCCGAGTACGCGAACGCTTTCGCGGCGCGCCGCCTCTTCGCGTCGCCGCGCCGCCTCTTCGTCTGACCCCATGCGTCTTGGAGCCGGCGGCGCAACCTGCGCCGTCACGTTGGCGGCGGACAGCATAAGTAACGCAAGCCACAAAAAAATGATTGAGCAGAGAAGCCGTTTCATGCCGGGCACCCTCGCTTGCCTGCTGAACTCAAGAGCCTAAGATCGTGAGCGCATTATAGCGCGCCAGCGGCGCTATCGGGCAAGTTTTTTTTAGATCAAAATTTCACTCAGGTTTCCAAGCAACCCGCGCGAACCAAATCGAAGGAGAGCTAATTCGCCGAAGATCGAATAAGCCACCGGCGTCACCAGCCTCAATCGGCGTCCGCTTCGAGCGATCTTCCCATTTCTGTTGGTAAGCGCGTATGATCTACCCTGTCATAAGTGCTCAACGTTTTTTATACGTCACGGAGCAGAGCGGTGAAGATCAAGCGTAATGACGAGTGGGATTACGCCGACGCGCTGGGCCACAATCATTTGGTGCGGCGTATCGGACACCGGCTACTCGCCTGTCACCCGCCTTACGTCGTCGGCATCGGCGGCTCGTGGGGCGCGGGCAAGACCAGCTTCCTGCGCAAGCTATGGGCATATCTGGGCGGAGGCGTCGAAGGCGAGAATGGCAAGGTTCAGAGCCTGGATAAAGCCAGGTCGCGATACGACTGGTTTGAAGAGAATCCGAAGGAATTCAGCGACCGCACCGCAGGCAGAGAAGTCAAACTCGTCTGGTTCAGTCCCTGGCAACATCAATTCGAGTCAACTCCGCTGGTCGCCTTGTTACATGAAATTCGCGGCAGCCTTAGCCTTTCCCGAAAAGCGCTGAGCAAAATGGGCAAGGCCGGGCAGATCGCCGCTTATAGTCTGTTCAATTCATTGCCCAAGCTGGGCATGGAAATCGGTACGACAGGATTCAAGGTTAAAGCCGACTCCCAGTTGCCGACGACTAAATCGATTGGCGAACTCAACCAGGCATACGAAGCAGAACACTTCTCTGCCGCGCTGACCTCGCAACGTTTTCGTGATTGCTTCGAGGCCGCCATCGAAGGCGTCGTCGGCGAAGACGGCCTGCTGGTGATCTTCATCGATGATCTTGATCGCTGCGAAGGCGAAGTTGCCTATCGATTGCTTGAAGCGCTCAAGCTCTACCTCAATGCGAAGAATTGCGTCTATGTGCTCGGCATTGACCAGCAGCACCTGGAAATCTCCATCGCGCGGGCGCTGTCGGGTGAAAAAGAGACCTGGCCGCACCGCTCGCTGGCGCGCGATTATCTGAGCAAGATGTTTCAGACGACGTTCCTGCTGCCCGTGCCGCGCAACGCAAACAAGTACATTGATGAGTTGCTCGATCACGACGACGGCAACTTTCACGACCGGCTGCACCAACTGTTCGGCCTCAGGGTGAGAGATTTCACTAACGACGAATGGCCCTTGCTAGTGCGGGCGCTGAACTGGAACCTGCCGCACAATCCGCGCAAGCTCAAATCCTTCATCGCTTCGTGGAAGATCTATCTGGATATGCTGCCTGCGCCCGCCGACGGAGAGGATAAGCTGAATTGGCGGCTGACCCTGATCCTGCAATACCTGGCGCAGTTTGAAGAGCCGCTCTATCGCCGCGTCGAACAGTTCCCGAACTTCTACAATCAGCACCTGCTGCCATTCTGCCAGCGAAAGCTGAAAAAACCGCACCCGCTGTTCGACAGGCTGGAGCTTCCCGACGAGGAGCCGGGCACGCAAGCCGACGCGCCAACGGACAGAGAGGAATCGGGAGGATTCCCTGTGCCCTCGACGACTGAACGCCCGACTACGAGCAATGATTCCAAAAAAGAAGACGACGCCAGGCCGCAACCGGAGCCGCGCTTCTTTTGGATCAGCCGCCTGATCAACGAGTTGGTCACCGAGCAGAAGATGATTAAGATTGAATCGAAAGAAATTCGCAGACACTTGCCGCAATCGATCATTGCCGATTGAGTTATGACGAGCACGCCAAGAAAAAATCTGGCAGGAGATTATGCGCTGACGCTGTCGTGGCGTTACGCCGAGGTCGAACTCCTCGGCCTGCCGAAGCTGAAGGACAGCGGCGTCTTCCGTTTGGAACACATCTACGTGCCCTTGCGATTGTGCCGCGACTGGGCCGACAGATTCGACAAGCAGAAGACTTTGTATGTGCCGAAGGCGTTGCAGGAGCAGCGCCATCTGGTCGTGCTCGGCGATCCGGGCAGCGGCAAATCGACGCTCGTCAAACTGCTCACCTATGCCTTCGGCGAAGCCGGCAGCAACGCCTACAAGCGGGCCTGCGGCGAGTTGATCCCGATTCCGATCATCCTGCGCGATTACAAAACTCGCCAGTGGTGGAACTACGAAGACATGCTGCGCGACTTCATCGCTACGCTTGATGAAGACATTCGCAGTGAGATCACACCCAAATGGCTGCTGGAGCACTTGCGCACAGGGAAAGCGATTTTGTTGATTGATGGCCTGGACGAAGTCGGCCTGCCTGAAGAGCGGCTCCGACTGCGAGACAAAATCATCTTCCCGCTGCTAAAAGGATCGGTTGGCAGCTACGCTCTTTTGACCAGCCGGATCGTCGGCTATGAAGAAGTCTCTTTTGATTTAGCGCCCAAAGTGTTTGTCGAAGTGGCTAATAAAAAGGCGACTAAAAATGTGCCGCCTGGCACTTCGGTGCGCTTCGTGCCGGCCAGCCGTTTTTACGTCGCGCCGTTCGATGATGAAGAGATCGCCCAGTTCATCACGCGCTGGTATCAACTGCGCGAGAGCTTGCCTGACAAACAGCGCCAGGGAGTCGAGTCGCTCATGGGCGCGTTGAACCAGAACGACCGCGTCAAACGGCTGGCCCACAACCCGCAGTTGCTGACGCTAATCGCCCTGATTCATCGTGTGACAGCCAACCTGCCGTCCGGGCGTGTCGAACTTTACGACAAGATTGTCGAAGCTTACCTGGAAACCATTCAGGTCTACCGCAAGCTGGGCACGCCTGCCAAGCTGGACGAGATGAAGCGCTGGTTGGCCAAGGTCGGCTGGGAGATGCAGGTGCGGCGCGAGGAAGAGATCAAGAAACCCGATGGCAAACAAACAGACGACTTGCTGGTGTCGCGCGAAGAAGTCAGAGGCTGGTTGATTGAAGCGATTGCCAAGGAACGCGGAGAGAGCGGAGCGCCGGAACTGGCCGATTATTTTCTTGATTACGTAGCCAGGCGCAGCGGTCTGCTCGTCCCGCGCGGGCCGGAAGAGTTTTCCTTCGCCCACCTGACTTTTCAGGAATATTTCGCCGCCTTCGAGTTGCGTGGCCGGGTACGCCGCTTCGACGATTTGGCCAAGACCTGCGCCGAACTGGTAGCCAAACGCTACTGGCATGAAACGCTCAACGTGCTATTCGAGATGCTGACCGAATTTCACGGCGCGTGCGATGATCTGTTTGACTTCATGACAAAGCAGGCCGCCGATCAGGATAGCGCGGCGGAGTTCTTCTCCGCTCTCTTGCTCGATGAACAGAGCGGGCTGAGTGTCGTCAACCAGCAAGAGGCCGCTCGATTCGCGCTCGCTCGTGCCTGCGACCATCTCAACGAGTCGATCATCAAGAATCTACATCAGCTTGCGCCTTCACCGTTCGTACAATGGGTCGCAGAGTGGCTAATCCAACAACTGCAAACCGCGCCCCCGGAGGCACTGGGACGCGATTTCTTTATTGTAGGAGACAAGCTGCTGCTGGAAGGATACTGGGCTCAATTGGTGCAGCACACAATCGCCCAGCGCGGCCATCTGGGTTGGAGCATTGATCAGGTTGCCGGCATGACTCTGATTGGCAGCGGATCAGAAGAGGTGGTGGCATGGGCGGGTAGCCGTTTGCCTCTTCATTACTGGCTCGCGCCTCTCTACTCTTGGGCGGGGCGATCAGTTAACCTTCTCGAACTTAACCTCACGCCAACGCTCAACGCCCACGTTCTCTCGCCGCGACACTTGCTACTGGCACAGGTAGGCTTAACACTGGCTACGGACAACTCACAAATTATCCGTCTTGTAGTTTTAGGTTTGTCTCTGGATCGGTCTCTGGCTCGGTATCTGAACCGGTCTCTGGATCGATATCTGGATCGGTATCTGAATCGGTCTCTGGATCGGTCTCTGGCTCGGTCTCTGGCTCGGTATCTGATTCGGTATCTGGATCGGTATCTGGATCGATCTCTGATTCGGTATCTGGATCGGTATCTGGATCGGTATCTGGATCTGGCTCTGTATCTAAGCGCCACGATTTCATCGCCACGCTTAGAACAGACAGAAGAAAATGGCGATGCGCTCATCTCTGCTGGTGTCGATGCTGAATGGCTGGCCTTTCAACCTGATCGCGAGGAAGAGCGGGCCGCAACCGTCGAACGACTACGCGAGTTTCTGTCAGCCGACGACGATTGGACGCGGCTCCAGGCGATCAACTGCCTGATCACGCTCAACGCCGGCACGCCGGAATTGTGCGCGCAACGCAATCGGCTGCTCGACTGGGCGATGCAAGAACCCGATAAGTTTACCTTCCCTGACGCTCTGCACGAGGTCACGCAGAGCCAGGGTTTCATTACGCAAGAATTCCCCGAAGCCATCCGCATCATCTTCCTGCACGAGCCGGGCGACCCGCTGCTGAAGCCGGAATGGTTCGATCCAAGCAGTGAAGAATCGCGATTCTTTCTCTCGCCGCCGCGCGAGTTCTTTGCGCTTGCCGCCGAAGTGCTCGACCCGGAAGGTAAGACCGGATTGGCAAAGTGGCGGAAGTCGTAAACGGTAGACCTCCAGAAAAGGGCAGATTGGCTTTAGAGAGATTCAGGGACTGTCAATGCCGTTGGGAGAACGCTTTCTACTAACGGGAGAAGGCATTCTACCAACGGGAGAGAGTGTTCTATTAATGAGAGCGCGCGTTCTCCCAACGAAAGGAAACACGCTCCCAAAAGGAGAATGTCTTCTTCCATTAGTAGAAAGCGTTCTCCTAAAAGGGAAAGACGTTCTACTAAAGAAAAAAGACGCTCTCTTAAAAAGAGAAGGCATTCTACTAAAGGGAGAATGCCTTCTACTAATGGAAGAAGACATTCTACTAATGAAAAAAGACGTTCTACCAACGGAAGAAGACGTTCTACTAATAGGAGACGAGCTTCTCTAAGAGCGGGTTTTGAAACGGCGGACTGCAACCCGCGAAGCGGGTGTCAGCATAAAGCCCAGTGCTGAGGCACTGGGAATCAAGGTGAATCGTTCCTCTTAAGCCCGCGTAGCGGGCGACAGGTTCTCTAAGCTGCCGCCCGTTGCACGGGCTAGAGGCGTCGGTCTGCGGCGATAACCCAGCGCTGACGCACCGGGCTTTATGCTGTCTTCTGCTATGCAGGCTACTGCCGAAACTGTGATGTATTCACAAACACGCTCTAAACAAATAATCGTTTCACCGCAGCAGGAAAGTGAAGAAGCGGGCTGCCGCCATCTTCACACGGGTCAGCCGCGCCCGCGCGCTCTGAAAGACACGGCGTTCTTCCAATTCCCCGAAGATCGAATAAGCCACCGGCGTCACCAGCAAGGTCAGCAACAAACATAGGCTCTGCCCGCCGATGATCGTCACGGCGATGGCCGAGCGCTGCGCCGAGCCTGCGCCGATGCCGATGGCCGTCGGAATCAAGCCCGCGACTATCGACAGCGTCGTCATCAAGATGGGCCGCAAGCGCACGTGATTGGCTCGCAAGATCGCTTCGCGCAACTCGACGCCTTCCGAGCGCAGCTTGTTGGTGTAGTCCACCTGAAGAATGCCGTTCTTTTTGACGATGCCCAGCAGCAGCAAGACGCCCAACGCGCTCCACAAATTGAGCGTGCGGCCCGTCAGCCACAACGAAGCGAGCGCAAACGGAATCGATAGCGGCAGACTCAGCATGATCGTGAACGGATGCAGGAAGCTTTCAAACTGCGCCGCCAGCACCATGTACATGAAGATCGACGCCAGCAGAAAGGCGAGGATGAGATTGGTCGTCGTCTCGTCCAACACTTTCACCGAGCCGAGAAAGCGATAAGAAAAACCCGCCGGCAGGCCGACGCCCTTGATGATGTCCGTAGTCGTGTGCGCCGCTTGATCGAGCGGAAAATCGGGCGCGTTGTTGGCATTCACGGTCACTTGAAACTGGCGGTTGAAACGCTCGATGCGCGACGGCCCAAGCCCTTTCTCGATGACCGCGATGTTGTCGAGCCGCACCTGTCCGACTTTCGCCGAGGGAATCATCAACCGCGCCAGCACCTCGCGGTCTCTCTGTTGTTCGGGCAATAACTGCATGGTCACGTCGTACTGCTCGTCGCCTTCTTTGTAGACCGAGATTTGATCTTCGCCACTGATCATCAAGCGCACAGCGGTTGCGACATCCGCCGCGCGCACGCCGAGATCCGAAGCGCGCTGACGATCAATCTTCACCTGAAGCTCAGGATTGTTGAGACTCAAGCTGGCTTCGACATCGAGCAGCCCCGGCACCTGATGCATCCCGGCGGCGATTTGCTTGGATAACTCAGCCGCTTTTTGAAAGTCCGGGCCGAGAATCAGCGCGCGAATCGGAAAGTAAGTTTCGCCACCACCGAGCGCCGACGGGATGATCACCTTGCTGCGCAGATTTCTATATTCGCCACAAATCCGCCGCAGCTTCGCCGCGACATCCAGGTTGGTCGCTTTGCGCTGTGATACATCGACCAGGCGCACGTAGATGTGATTGTGACTCGACAGCCCTTCGTGGATGAAGGGATTGACGAACTCGACTTCGGGAACCTCCTGTTTGAACCTATCGGCAATCTCCACCGCCATTTTCGAGGTGCCTCCAATCGACGTGCCTTCGGGCCAGTTCATCGACACGGTCAACTCGCTCTGGTCGTCGGGCGGAATCCAGTCGCGCCCGACCATAGCGTTCAGCGGAAAGGTCAAGGCGAAGGTCGCCAGCGCAATGCCGATGACCACCGCGCGATGATTGAGCGACCACTGAAGCATCCGCCCATAAAGGCGATCAATCCAGGCGAAGAAGTGCGAATCTTTCGAGGTGTGGCCGGGCGCGGCTTCGGTGGCGCTGGTTACATTTTCCGCCGCGCCGGTTTCTGCCGCATCGCTTGCCGCCTGCTTGGCTTTGCCGCGCCGCAGGCGCAGCATACGCGAACTGAGCATCGGCGTCAGCGTGAAGCTGACGAGCATCGATACCATGATCGAAAAGGCCATCGTCCAGCCGAATTGATTGACGTAGCGCCGCGCATAGCCATTCATGAAAGCAATCGGCACAAAGATAATCACCAGCGAAATCGTCGTCGCGATGACCGCCAGGGTGATCTCTTTGGTCGCAACGATAGCCGCCTGCTTGGGCTCGAACTGTTTCTCTTCGATGTAGCGCACGATGTTTTCGAGCACGACAATGGCATCATCGATGACGATGCCGACGGCCAGCGTCAACGCCAGCAGCGTCATGTTGTTCAAGGTGAAATCCATCGCTTTGAGCAGCGTAAAGGTGGCGATGATCGACGTCGGAATCGCTACTGCGGCGATGAGCACCGAGCGAAAGCTGCGAATGAAGAACAACACGACGAGGCTCGCCAGCAAACTGCCGAACAAAAGATGCTCTTCGAGCGAGGCGACCGAGGCGTTGATGAAGTCGGATTGATCGCGGATGATGCGTGTGGTGACGCCCGCAGGCAGCGACTTTTGAATCTCGGCCAATTTCTTCTTGACGGCGCTGATGATCTTGACGGTGTTGGTGCCCGATTGTCTTTGCACGTCGAGGGTCACGCCCTGCTTGCCGTCGATCATGTTCCAGGTCGTCGGCTCGGCGAAGCTGTCTTCGACGCGGCCAACGTCATTGACGCGAATGGGAGCGCCGTCGACATTGGTGACGATGATGTCGCCGAACTGGCTGATGGCGTCGATGCGTCCGAGCGTACGCACGCCCATTTCGGATTCGCCGCGAATAATGCGCCCGCCGGGGATTTCGATGTTTTCGTTCTCGATGGCGTGCTGCACCTGATTGATGGTGATGTTATGGGCGTTCAATTTTTCGGCGTCGAGATAAAGGCGAATCTGCCGCACGCGCGCTCCCGTGAGACTGACGGCACCGACGCCGTCAACGGTTTCCAGCACCCGCTTGATCTGTTTGTCGGCAATCTCGCTGGTTTCGCGCAAGCTCTTATCGCCGGCGACCACCAGCGAAATGACCGGATCGGCATCGGGATCGGCCTTTTGAATGATGGGCGGCAGGATGTTGGGCGGCAGTTGGCGAATCGCCCCCGCCACCTTTTCGCGCACGTCCTGGGCGGCGCTTTCGATCTCGCGTTCGAGGACGAACTTGCAAGTGATGCGGGCACTGCCTTCGGTCCCCGTCGAACTCAGTTCATCAAGCCCGCTGATCGTGCTGACGGCTTCTTCGAGCGGCAGGATGACCTGCGTGGTGACTTCTTCGCTGGTCGCGCCGGGCAGCCTGATGTTGATGGTCACGGTCGCCGGGTCGGCTTTCGGGAACAGATCAACGCCGAGGTCGCGGAACGAGAAGACTCCGAGCACGACCAGAAACGTAATCAACATCACGGCAAAAACCGGACGCTTGACGCATAATTCCGCAAGTGACATCAGATCAACTCCACAGAATATCCACGAAGGACACGAAGGACACTAAAAGAAGGACATTAAAAGATGAAGAAGAATCCTTCGTGTTCCTTCGTGTCCTTCGTGGATATTCCTTTGGCATTACTGTACGACTTCGACGGTCGCGCCGTCTTTGAGTTCCTGGCCTTTGGCGGGCAGCGCCAGGCGCTCGCCTTCGCGCAGGCCGTCGGTAATCTCGACCTCATCGCCGGCGCGCTCGCCGAGCTTCACATCTTTCTCTTTCAGCGTGTTGCCTTCGATGACGAAAACTTTGTAAACCCCATAGACGTAAAGCAGCGCATCCTGCGGCACGAACAAGGCGTTGGCAACATTGCTCGACGGAATCGTCGCTTTGACGAAGAAGCCGGGCTTCAGTACATTGTCGTGGTTTTCGATCAAGGCTTCGACTTCAAACGAGCGCGTCTGTTGATCTACGGAAGGATTGATGCGCGTCACCTTGCCCTTGAAGCTGCGATCCGCGTAAGCCTCGACCGTGACCGTGACCTCCTGGCCTTCGTGAACCCACGCGGCCAGCTTTTCAGGCACTTTCAAACGCACCCGCAGCGGGTCTATGTTGACGATGATCATCACCGGCGTTTGCACTTTGAGGTACTGCCCCTGGGTGACGCTGCGCTCTTTGACCTGGCCGGCGAACGGAGCGCGAATCGTCGAATCATTGAGCTTCTTTTGCGCCAACTGGGTGGTGGCGCGCGACCCGGCAAGCTGGGCGCGCATGTTCTCGACCGACTGCATCGCCAGATCGTAAGCGGCGCGCGCCACGTTGTAGCGCGATTCGGCTTCGTCGAGATTCTGGCGCGGCACCAGTCCCTTATCATAAAGCGTCTGGGCGCGGCGATACTTTTGTTCGGCATCGGCAAGGTCGGCGGCGGCGCGCTTGACCTCGGCAGCGGCGCGCACGTCTTTCAAATCGTCGTTATTGTCGTTGATGCCTAAACGCGCCTGCGCCTGGCGCAAGGCGGCGCGCTGTTGTGCGAGCGACAACTCCAACTCGGCGGGCGCGACTTTGACAATTGGCTGACCCGTGGCGACGCGGTCGCCGACATCAACCAGCACGCGCTCGACCCGGCCTTCGACTTCCGAACTCACCGTGACCTCTTCATAGGCGAACAGCGAGCCGACCGACTCGATGTTGCGGCGAATGGGCTTCGGCGCGACGACGAGCGCCCGCGCGGCGATGGGCCTGGCGGCATTGCTGCCGTCGATGGTTTTGCCGGCGGATGACTTTGAACAGGATAGGCTGAAGAGAGCAGCAAAAGTAATTAACGCAACAACCAGGGCGCGGCGCGTATCGAGGCCGGCCAGTCGCGTGGCTGCGGTCTGAGGTCCACGACCGGGCATAAGTTTCCTTTCACAAATGGCTGCGAGTGTGCGAATCGAATCGGCAAAAATAATACATCAGATGGAGGTGATTTGCGAAGTCTTCGTTCTCATCGCCAACCCCTGCACGCTGGGTCTTTCAGATGAGGTAAACCGCCGAACCGTTCCCGGTTGGCGACGCTCGTCATAGCCTCGGCGCGGCGGGTTTGAGTGGCGACGCCCAGGCTTGCGCGCCTTTAACTTTCAGCTTGCGCTTGTAAACTTTATCGCCGCAGGTGGCAAACAGCATGTCAAAGTTCTCGCCGCCGAACGCCAGGTTCGAGACTTTGCCGTTCGGCGTCGGAATGATGCAATTCACACGGCCCGCCTGGTCGCATACCTGTATGCCGGCGCGGGTTGCGACATAGAGCCGTCCGTCGCGGTCTACGCGCATGCCGTCCGCGCCGCTGTCATCATTGCTGTCGGGCACGTGCAGCCAGTAGTAGCGCTGCTTGAATTGCAGCGTGCCGTCCTGCTGAATTTGGTAGCTGTAGACCCAGTGCGAGCGCGAGTCGTCGACGTATAGCAACGTCTGGTCGGGCGACAAGGTGATGCCGTTGCTGTAGCGCAATCCGTTGTCGACGATGCGCTTTTCGCCGCCCGGCTTGATGAGCCAGATCTTGCTCGGATCGTTGTCGCCGGTGCCTGGATTCGTGGCGTAGATGTTACCGTTGCCGGCGACAACCAGGTCATTGCCTCTGAGACCGTCGGCGATAACCCTGAGCTTGCCGGCGTTGTCGTAAGCAACGATTTGCTGGCCGCCTCCAGAGACTGCATAGAGCCGACCGTCCGGGCCGAACGCCTGCCCATCGCCCTTCTTTGAGTCGGCCAGAAACAGGCTCACTTTGCCGTCGAGATCAACTTTGTAAGTTTTGCTACCCGGCACATCGTTGAAGAAGACTTCGCCCTTTTGATTGACCGCCGGGCCTTCGGTAAAGCCGTAGCCTTCCGACACCAGTTGCCAGCCTTCTCCCGGCAGCAGAATCGCGTCGAGCGTGGCGTTCTTCGATTGCCCGGTTTTCACCGGCTGCGGCCAGTCCTTCCAGAGCCAGCGCATGGCGTCGGGAAAGAGGGCCGTGCCGTGATTGCCATTGTGCGCCCCATCGCCCCAGACGTGCTGCACATCGTAGCCCGCGAACACCAGTGCGCGTTCCATCGTCTGGTTTGCCATCCACCAGTCGCCGCCGTAGATGTTGAGGTCTTGCGAACCGTCTTGCAGAAAGATGCGAATGGGCTTCGGTTCATACTTGCGGATGAGCGTCGGATAGTGGTCGCCGCCGCGCAGGCCGACATATGTGCCAATGGCGCTGAAGACGCGGCTGAATGCATCGGGCCGTTCCCAGGCGGCGGTGAAGGCGCAAATCGCGCCGCTCGACGAACCGCCGATGGCGCGGTCATTGGCGTTGTGCGAGATGTGTATGGGCCGCCCGTCCGAACTCTTCCTGGTCTCGACTTCGGGGAGCAGTTCTTCGAGCAGGAAGCGGACGTAAGCGTCACCCAGGCCATCGTATTCGTAGCTGCGGTTGAAGCGATCAAGCGCGGCGTTGGCATCGGCAGCCACCACGCGCCCGTGCATCACAAAGACGCCGATAGTCACCGGCATCTCCTTTTTGTGGATCAGATTGTCAAAGACCGTTGGCGCTTGCCACTGAATGCCATCCTGATTCACATAGAGACACGCCGGCTTGTCAGGGGTGTACTGGGCGGGTATGTAAACCCAGTAGTCGCGCACCGTGCCAGGGAAAATCTTCGAGCGCTCGAAGCTGAACTTGAGCACTTCGCCTTTCGGCACATCGGGTTGAGGCTTGGAGTCCGGCCCTGGCGGGTAATCCTGCTGGGCATGGCTGAAAGTGGCAAAAGCTACAAAGATCAAAACAATGAGCGTGACTCGTGCGGGGATCGTTTTCATAGGGTTTGTTCTGCGTTCATTACACCACGACGGATCGTCGTGTAATGAACATCGCTATTCTCCAGACGGCTGAGTGGTTACGAGAGAATACAAGTTTCACAGTTCGGTGAGGTGTTCGAGTTTCCCTGTGCTGTCGCCGAGGCGTTCCGGCTGCACGCCCATGCGGTCGAGCAGCGTCAGGTAGAGATTTGTCATCGGCGTGCCTTTCTTGTAGACCAGGTGGCGGCCCGGTTTCAGGCTGCCATCGCCGCGCCCCGCCACCAGCACAGGCAGGTCTTCGTGGCTGTGGTGATTGCCGTCGCTCAGCCCGCTGACGTAGACGATCATCGAATGATCGAGCAGTGTGCCGCCGGCTTCCTTCGTCGCTTTGAGCTTCTCCAGAAAGTAGGCGAAGACCTCTGCGTGAAGGCAATTGATCCGCGTGACTCTTTCGATCCATTCCGGGTTATTCCGATGATGCGTGAGCGGATGGTGCGGGTCTGGAACCTCGATCTCCGGGTAGACGCGCATGCTGCCCTCGCGGCCCACCATCAGCGTCGTCACGCGCGTCAGGTCTGCTTGGAAGGCGACCACTTGCAGGTCGAACATCAGCCTGGCGTATTCGGCAAAAGTCATCGGGATGCCGGCAGGCTTCTCAATCGTCGGCTTCACCTCAGGCTCGCCTTTTTCAGCACTCTCAATGCGCTTTTCGATCTCCCTGACCGCATAGAGATATTCATCGATTTTGCGACGGTCAGCCCGGCCAAGACTTTTATTGAGCTTCTCGGTATCGTCACGAACCATGTCGAGGATGCTCTTGCGGTACTCGGCACGCCGGGCGCGCGTTTGTGCGTCGAGGCTATAATCCATCGTGCCAAACAGCCGCTCGAACGCCTGGCGCGGGTTGACCTCCGCCGGCATGGGCGTCGTCGGGCTGCGCCAGGAGATGCTGTTGGTATAAGCGCAACTGTAACCTGAATCGCAATTGCCGACGGTGCGCGAATCCTCGCAGCCGAGTTCGATAGAGGCGAAGCGGGTCTTGGCGGCTAAGGTCTGCGCGGCGATCTGGTCGGCTGAGATGCCGTTCTGTATATCAGCGCCCGCCGTCTTCTTGCAATGAACCCCGGTCAGTATAGCGGCTCCCGCTCTGGCGTGGTCGCCCGCGCCGTCGCCCAGCGCATTGCCGTTGTGATCGTCGAGTCCCGAAAGCACGAAGAGATCTTCGCGGAAGGCTTCCAGCGGTTTGAGGATGCGCGTGAATTCAAACTCGCGGCCTACGGCTTTCGGAGTCCAGTCCTTCATGACGATGCCATTGGGCACATAGACAAAGGCGAGCCGCACAGGAGCCGTGCGACTGGCCTGACGGGCGGCGGCCAACGCCGGCGTCATGGCATCGAGCATCGGCAGCGCAATCGCTGTCCCCATCCCTTTAAGAAACGTTCGTCTCGGTAGATGCTTTTTGGTAATTATCATCGCTCAATCTCTTCTCTGCATTTGAAACGGCAGGCTCTTGACAATTTCCAGCACGAGGCTGGAAAAGCGGTAATTTTCGGCGGCCAACTGATTAGTAATTTTCTTTACAGTCGGTCGGTCGTAGCGCTCAAGGCCGCGCCCCAGAGCGTAGGTTAGCAACTTCTCGGTCAGCCCTGCGGCGAAGGCGTCGCGGTCGGCCCGCAGGATGGCCTTCAACTCCTGCGGCCCTTTAAAGGATCTGCCGTCGGGAAGCGTGCCCGACGGGTCAATGGGAAACTTGCCATCCTGCGTGCGCCACGCGCCGATGGCGTCAAAGTTTTCCAGCCCGAAGCCCAGCGGATCCATGCGCGCGTGGCAGGAAGCGCAGGTGGTATTTTTCCTGTGCTCCTCCAACTGCTCGCGCAGCGAAGCCGACTGGCCGATTTTAGTTTCATCCAGATTCGGCACATCTGGCGGCGGCGGCGGCGGCGGCGCATTCAGGAAGTTCTCTAATATCCACTTGCCGCGCAGAACCGGCGAGGTCCGTGTGGCGTAAGACGAAACCGTCAAGACGCTCGCTTGGGTTAAGACACCGCTACGCTCACTGCCAGTCAAATCGACTTTGCGAAAATCCGGCCCGGTGACGCCGGGGATCTTATAAAGCTGCGCCAGGCGCTCATTCAGGAAAGTGTAATTCCCATCAACAAAGTCGAGGATGCTCAAATCCTGCCGCACGAGATTCTCAAAGAACATCTCGGTCTCGCGGCGCATGGATCTGAGCAAGTAATCATCGAACGCCGGGAAACGCCCTCGGTCTGGTTTGACCGATTCAAGCTTGCGCAATTCGAGCCACTGGCCGCCGAAGTTTTCCACCAGGGCGCGCGACCGTGCGTCTTTCAGCAGGCGCGCGACCTGTGCAGCCAGCACCGCCGGCTGTTTCAATGTCCCCCGGTCGGCGCAGCCGAGCAATTCATCATCCGGCATACTGCTCCAGAGAAAGTAGGAGAGCCGCGCTGCCAGTTCGTGGTCGCTGAGGGGGCGAGCGGCGTCAGCCTCGGCGATGGCGACAGTTTCAGTTTTCGTAGCCGGCAATCCTCGCTCGATGCGGAAGAGGAAATGCGGCGAGACCAGCATGGCTTCAATCGCCTGGACGAGCCCTTCTTCAAAGGAGTCGCCCTGGCGCTGGGCCATAGTAATCAAACTCACAAGTTGCGTGACTTCCTGCGGCGTCACCGGACGGCGATAGGCGCGGTGCGCCAGGCGAGCGACGATCTGGCGCGCACATCCAGCCCGGTGATGGCCGTCGAGATGTCCGCACGCATAGATCAGTTTCAGGCTCGAAGCCAGCGGCCCCTTTGCTTGATTGTAAGGCCCGCCGATTTCAATGGCGCTGATGCGTGCATCATTGGCCGGCACGATCTCTGCGCGACGGGCGTCGAACGCCTTTTTGATCTCGGCAATTCGTTCGGGCGGCAGGTTGGGCGGCGGCTTGAACTCCGGCGGCGGCGGCTTGGGCCGCTTCGACGGGTTTGGCCCTTTATAATCCGCCGGCAAGCCTTCATAAAGCTTGAGGATCGATGCCGCCAGCCAGTGATCGCCGGCGGTGATTGGGGTGCGGAAATCCTGCGCCATGCCCCAGAATTCCTGGCGATCCTGAGCAAATGAAGCGACCCCGTCAGGGTCAAACTGAATGACCTTGGCTTGCTGGCCATCTATCCACAGGCAGATTTGCAGCGGTTCCGACCCGGCTGGCCGAGTCCCGCCGAATAAGATTCGCAGGTTATATTCGCCGTCGACCGGGAAACGATAAGTCACGTGAACGGCATTGGGCAGGCTCAGACCTGTGAGATCGTAATCGAATAAAGGCGTGGGGCGCGGGATGATTCTCTGCCCCGACGCCCGTGGACGCGCCAGCGTCGGTTTCAACAGAGGAGCGCCGAACACAGCCGTGCGCGCCACCTTCTCGGCTGCCGCGAGATACTTTTCCATCAGCACCGGCGAGAGCGACAGCACATCGCCGATGTTGTCGAATCCATAACCGGAATCATCCTGCGGAAAATCATCAGCCGGGCGCAGATCGATGCCCAGCAGGTCGCGCACCGAGTTGTTATATTCATTACGATTCAGTCGACGGGCCGTCACCCGCCCCGGATCAGGTCTGGCGAGTTGATCGGCGCGCTCGAACTGGCTCTCGATAAAGCCGCAGACCTTCTCGACTTCAGTTTTATCGGGACGCGGCAGGTTTTTCGGCGGCATCTCTCCGGCGCGCAGTTTGTGCAAGACCTTTTCCCAGCGGTCGCGGTCTTGCGTGACCGACATTACAGTTTTGTAAGCTTCAAGATCGAGCCCTCCCGATTTAAGCTCGGCGTTATGGCACATCGTGCAGTTCTGCGATAAAAATGGCTGAACCGTTTTACTGAAGGCGTCGCCTTCGTCGGCGATTTGTGCCTGCTGGGCTGGCGGCAGAATCGCCAGGCAGATCAGCGGAAAGGCGAGGATCAGCAAACGCGCCAGATACTTTCTACTCATAAGCTCTTTCTTCCAGTCAATCGCGATGCAGGTCAGCAGGCACCGTTATTATACGCATTCACACAGGTGTGTGAAACTGGCAGAAAGCCGAAAGGCGGCGGCGGGCGATTGACATCGGCCATCGGTCGCTTGCAAAAGCCTCGCTGCGACGGCCTGCGACGGCCTGCTGCGGCGATGGTCGCCGCTCGCCGTTTGCCTTGCAATGAATTTGCCCGACAGCCGTTTGGCCGGCATCGCGGCTATGGAATTTGTTTGGCCTTTGATATATTTCCGTGCCGGACTCGCGCGGATCAGACAGCGAGCCGGTTCAGAAAGAGAGCCGGTTCAGATGTCTCGAAAGAGGTGCCGGAGGACAACTGAGGAGTATGATAGCGGCGAATATTTTTAACGGAGAGGTCAAGCTGATGATTACTATCCGAGCATTCGATGGCGGTGAATTTGCGGCCTATCTGGCGTTGCCTGCGAGCGGTCAGGGGCCGGGCATTGTTCTGGTGCAGGAAATTTTCGGGATCAACGAAGTGATGCGCGACATCGCCGATCATTATGCCGCGCTTGGGTTCGTCGTGCTCTGCCCCGATCTCTTCTGGCGGCAGGAGCCGGGTATCCAGTTGACCGATCAAACAGACGCCGAATGGCAGCGCGCCTTCGAGCTTTATCAGGGGCTTGATGAAGCGAAAGCCGTCGACGATGCGGCGGCGGCGATGAAAGTCTTGCGCGAGCATTCGGCCTGCACGGGCAAGGTCGGGGCCGTCGGGTTTTGCCTTGGCGGCAAGCTCTCGTATTTACTCGCCGTCCGCTACGATCCGGATTGTGCGATAGGTTACTATGGCGTCGGCATTGAAAACGCGCTCGATGAAGCCAGCAATCTGCACAACCCGCTGATGCTGCACATTGCCGGCAAGGATCAGTATTGCTCGCCTGAAGCGCAGGCGAAAATCCATGCGACGCTCGATACGCATCCCCTGGCGACGCTCCACGACTACCCGCAAGAAGATCACGCCTTCGCCCGCATTGGTGGCGCACATTACAATCCGAGCGCGGCTGAATTGGCGAACCTGAGATCGCTGGCCTTCTTTGTGCGCCATCTGATCGGCGCGGCAACTGCGACGCCGGCTTTCTCAGACCTGTGGGACGAACACGTCAAGTACGAGTTCGCCACGCGAAACACCGAAGACACGCTCGCCACGATGGTCGCGGATGCCTACGTCAATCACGTCCCTGTATTGACAGGCGGCGTCGGGCGCGAGCAGTTGCGAGAATTTTATTCCGAGCGTTTTATTCCGCAGATGCCGTCCGATACCAGCATGACGCCGGTGTCGCGCACCGTTGGCCTTGATCGCCTGGTTGACGAGATGGTCTTTGAGTTCACCCACACGATCAAGATGGACTGGATGCTGCCGGGACTTGCGCCTACTGGCAAGCACGTCAAAGTGGCGCTGGTCGTCATCGTGCATTTCCGCGACGGACGGCTGGCGCACGAGCATATCTACTGGGATCAGGCGTCGGTGCTCGCGCAACTTGGCCTGCTTGATTCGGCGACGTTGCCGGTTGCCGGAGCCGAAGCGGCGGAGAAAGTGCTTGATCCGAGCCTGCCTTCGAACCGCTTGATGGCGCGCGGCGATAGCTGATCAAACAGAGTCTTAGCGCGGTTGGCAATTGCGTACACGGGAAGAGCCACCAAGACACGCGGGCACCAAGCTACACTATGCCTTCGTGGGACTTGGTGTCTTTGTGGCTTTGTGGCTCATCGCTATGCCGATCTTTCCCCTACATTGATTCGCAAACTGATCTAGCTTTCGCATGCAGGCCGAGTGCCTACTTATGCAGCTTGTCCTCGGTGCGCGGCGCGGGATTCAGGATAGAGTTATCGCTCATCCAGTCCATCATTCGTTGCGGCCAACCTTTCAAGGTTATCAACTTTGAGCGATACCCCATGTTGAATGCATGACCGCCGCGCGCAAAGATGTGCGCCTCGACGGGAATTTTAGCATCGCGATAGCGTTGCAGCAGTTTCATAATCGGCGGCGAACAGCACTCGTCATCGTTGGCGACGGCGAGAAAAGCCGGCGGCGCATCTTTGGGGATCGCGTCGGGAATGCCGAGCGGCCCCGGATAGATCATCACCACGAAGCTTGGCCGGCAGCTTAGCCGATCAATCGGATCAGCCGCCTGCGCATCGCCTTCGCCTGAAGCGAACGCCACCATCGAGACGACCTCGCCGCCTGCCGAAAAGCCCATCATGCCAATGCGCTCTGGATCGATGTTCCATTCTTTGGCGCGGCTGCGCACCAATCGCATGGCGCGCTGGCCATCTTCGCGGGCGTGCTTCTCGATTGAATAGGGCGAGCCCTCTTCGCGTCCGAGGCGATACTTGAGCGCGAATGCCGCGACGCCAAGGCTCGCCAGGTAGCGGGCCGGTTCGTCGCCTTCGGCATTGAAGACCAGCAGTCGGTGGCCGCCGCCCGGACAGATGACGACCGCCGCGCCGGTGGCCTTCTCTTTCGGCGGCAGATAGACCGTGAGCGTCGGATTATGGATGTTGCGCACCCAATAATCTTTGGCCTCTACGGGCTCATTGCGCCGGCTTTCAAAGCCGGGAGCGCCGCCTGTCCAGAGCGGGATTTCCTGCGGCGCGGGTTGCGCCATTGCTGCTGCCGGGATCAGCAAAATAAAGGCACAGATAGCGAGTCGTCGGTTCATGGCTCAGTTCCTTACGCTCAAGACGTTCCGCAGCGATCAAGCGCGCGAAGGTGGCGCGGTCATCATGCCATAACGGTAAGCGAAGGGCTACCCGTAGCAGTCAAACTGCTTCAGTCAACTTGACCATCTGTGCAGGTCAGAATGATGGCGATCAATTCTGCACAAGCAGAGCTATCGACTTTATTTTGCAATCTCAACCGGAAACGCCTCTGGCTTGCCAATTGCTCAAGTGCTGGCTGCTGGCGCTTGATCTCATATTAATGAGAACAGATGGTATATGAAAAAGAACTCCCTGATACGTTCAACCTCATTCTTGATCTCCTTCGCTCTGATCGCACCAATCTTATTCTACGGCGTCAGGGTCTCGCGCGCGGATCAAGCCGACCGGCCAGTGGGACTCGCATCGCGCGCGCCGTCGCCGATCATTGATGGCGCTGCCAGATTCAAGAGCAGGAAACTCTCGCCTGAACTAGAGCGCGCGGCGATGCAGCCGATGACGCAAGAAGCCCGGATTAGAACCATCGTACAGGTCAGAGATCCGCAAAGCCAAGATCTCAAACAATTGCTCAGACGTTTAGGCGTTCGCGTCCACAAGCAGATAAATCGCCTTCAAATGCTCGACGCCGAATTGCCCGCAGCGGCGCTAAGGGAGTTGGCCGAGAGCGGCGATATCCAATTCATCTCGTCGAATCAGAGCGTCGCGGCGCTCGGCCATTTGACGACCACCACCGGCGCTGATGCCGTTCGCACACAGACTGATGCCAACGGCAGGCGCTACACGCTGAATGGCAGAGGCATCGGCATTGCCATTCTCGATTCCGGCCTCGACAGCAACCACAAAGCATTCAAAGATGATAATCGGATTCTAGCGAGCGTCGATTTTACCGGCGAGAGGCGCACGGATGATCCTTACGGCCACGGCACGCACGTCGCCGGGCTGGCGGCGGCTGACAATGACCCGACCCACAATGCCTATGGCGGCATTGCGCCCGGCGCGAACTTGATCAACCTGAGAGTGCTCGATTCAACTGGCGTCGGCTCGGTCTCAGGCGTCCTGAGAGCGCTCAATTGGGTCTTGTCGAATCGCACACGTTATAACATTCGTGTAGTCAACCTGAGTCTCGGCACGCCCGCCGTGACCTCTTACATGAATGACCCGATCTGCATCGCCGTGCGCCAACTGGTGGATGCCGGCATCGTCGTCGTCGCGGCGGCGGGCAATGATGGCAAGGATGAGACGGGGCAGGCAATCTATGGGCGCATTCACTCTCCGGGCATTGAGCCTTCGGCGATCACTATTGGTTGCGCCAACAGCATGGGAACCAATTCACGCGCCGATGATGTCCTGGCGACTTATAGCTCACGCGGGCCGACACGCAGCTACTGGACGGACGACGACGGCGTTAATCATTACGACAACCTGGTGAAGCCCGATCTGGTCGCGCCCGGCAACAAGGTGATTCAGGCCGAAGCAGAAGGTAATTATCTGGTCGCTACCTACCCGCAACTTGAAACCAATATCTACCATCAGGACAACATGCGGGAGATGTACCTGAGCGGCACCTCTATGGCCAGTCCGCAAGTTGCCGGGGCGGCGGCCTTGCTGTTGCAGGCGAACTCGACGCTGACGCCGAATCTGGTCAAAGCCATCCTCATGTACACGGCGCAACCGCTGGCCGGCTACAACCTCTTCGAGCAGGGGGCCGGCGAACTCAACATCGAAGGCGCGGTGCGGTTGGCCAAAGCCGTGCGCAGCGACTTGAATGCTCAGACGCCGCTGGGAAGTCCGCTGCTCAGTGTCACGACGCCGCCGCTGCCTGTAACGACGATTGCCTTAACGACCTTCACCTGGTCGCAGGGGATCATCGGTAATTATAGCTACATGACGGGCGTCGACCTGATAACCCAATATCAGCTCATCTTCGCTCAGGGACACTTGCTGGCCAACGGCATTCTGTTCAGCAACGGCCTCCTGCTGGCGAATGCGGCACAGGTGACCGATGGCGTTCTGGTCGGCGACACGATCCTCACGAGCAATGGCTATGCGCTCGGTAACGGCTCTGCCTTCCTCGACACTGCCTTGTTGCTCGGCAACGGGACGCTGCTGCCCGAAGGCCACATGCTCTCCAATGGGGTTATCCTGGGCGACGGCCACATGATAGCTAACACGACTTACCAATCGCTCTCGGTTCTGGTGAACGGCGATGACACGCCGTATATGAAGTAGCCAAGAAGATGCCCCGGCTCCTGCACGGCTGGCAACCTCCGCCTGACTTTTTCATCACTAGAGGAAATCGACCGCGACCATGTCACGGTCAAATACGTCGGCGAAGTGCGGCGTGAGGACGCCGGCGACTTCGCGCAAATCCAGGGCTCGGCCTGTGAGACGGGCGAGCGAAGTCACGCCTTTGTCGGTAATGCCGCAGGGCACGATCATGCGAAAGTAGGCCAGGTCAGTGTTGACGTTGAGCGCAAATCCGTGGCTGGTAATCCAGCGCGCGATGCGCACGCCAATCGCCGCGACCTTTTCGTTGCCGACCCACACGCCCGTCAATCCCTTGATGCGTTCGCCTTTGATGCCGTATTCGCCAATCGTGCGAATCAAGACTTCTTCGATGTCGCGCACGTAACGGTGCACATCGCAGCGATCCGGCTTGAGGTTGATCATCGGATAGCCGACCAGTTGGCCTGGCCCGTGATAGGTCACATCGCCGCCACGCCCCGTCTCGTGAACCTCGATTGAATGGGCTTGCAGTTGCTGGTCGTCGGCGAGAATGTTCGAGGCGTCGGCTCCGCGTCCGAGCGTGAAAACGTGCGGGTGTTCGAGCAGCAGCAACTGTTCGCTGCCAACGCCTGCGCGCAAGCGCTCGACGGCGCGCTCCTGCAAACACAGCCCATCGGTATAGGCCGTTAGCCCCAGCCAGCGGGCTTCGCACAGGCGGGGGCCGGGGGCCGGGGGCCGGGGGCCGGTAATAGACGACTGATACTCTTTTGTCACATTGATTACTTTTTACTCCAGGACTCGACAGCCAAACTTATCTCATCATCCATCACCGACCACTGGCCACCGGCTTATGACTTATAATCCGCCGCTTCGATACGGTCGCGGACGATGGCGAGAAACTGTTCGGCCACCGCGCCGTCAATGATGCGATGGTCGTAGCTCAAGGTCAGCAAGCCGATCTGGCGAATAGCGATGGCGTCGTTGATGACGACGGGCCGCTTCTTGATGCCGCCGACGCCGATAATCGCCACCTGCGGCTGATTGATAATCGGCAAGCCCATCAAGCCGCCGAAGACGCCGGGATTGGTGATCGTAAAGGTGCCGCCCTGCACTTCGTCGGGCTTGAGCTTCTTGTTGCGGGCGCGGTCGCCGAGATCGTTGACGGCGCGCGCCAGGCCGAGCAGCGATTTTTCGTCGGCATTGCGAACCACCGGCACGATCAATCCCCAATCCAGCGCCACCGCCACGCCGATGTTGATGTCCTGCTTGTAGACCACCTGATCGCCCCACACAGACGAATTAATGATGGGCCATTTCTTGATGCCTTCGATCACCGCCTTGATGACGAACGGCAGAAAGGTCAGCTTGACGCCGTCACGTTCGAGGTAGTCGCCTTTGAGTTGATCGCGCAACTTCGCGGTTGCGGTGTAATCCACTTCGATGACCGAATAGACGTGCGCCGAGACGCGGTGGCTTTCAATCATGCGCTCGGCGATCTTGCGGCGCATGATCGACATCGGCTCGATCTGCACGCGGTCGCCATCGGCGAACGGCGGCGGGCCGACTTCCGCAGGCATCGCCGCAGGAACGCTGAGCGGTTGCGGCGCACGCACGGGTGCGGCGGGAGCCTGCGGCGCAGCGGGCGGCGTCGCCATGGCCGGTGCCGCCGGTTGTGCTGCTGGCGGCGCAGCAGGCGCAACGGCGCGGTTTTCGATGTAGCTTAAAATATCGTTCTTCGTCACCCGCCCGCTGATGCCTGTGCCTTGAATTCGCGAGATGTCAACGTCCTTCTCTTCGGCAATCTTGCGGACAAGCGGCGACGAACGCAGGCGGCGCAACTCATCTACAGAATCCGCCGCCGCCGTCTCAGGCTGCGGCGTTGCGCCTGGCTGAGCGACGGGCGGTTGATCGTCGTGGCGCGGCGCGGCAGGAGCCTCGGATTGCGCATCAGCCGCCGGCTTCGACTGCGCCGGCGGCGCGGCTTGTACGGTTGGCGCAGCCGGTGCCGATGCAGCCGGTGCCGACGCAGCGGGCGCATCCTCCGGCTTGGGCGCAGTCGCCACGGGTTGCGCGCCTGCGCCGTTGATCACCGCGACGACCGTGTTGACGGCAACCGTTTCGCCCTCTTTCACCTTGATCTCGGACAGCACGCCCGATACCGGCGCGGGGATCTCCGCATCAACCTTATCCGTTGAAATTTCAAACAACGGCTCGTCGCGTTTCACCGCATCGCCGACTTGCTTGAGCCAGCGAACAATCGTTCCTTCCGCGATGGATTCGCCCATCTGCGGCATCCTCACTTCTTCAGCCATAGCTCTCCCTTGTGCAGTTGTTAGTTATCAGTTGCTACAGACAAGCTACCGGCAACTGATAACTGCTTAATAAGCTGCCAGCGCGCGCGCGGCTTTCAGCACGTCGTCGACTTGCGGCAGGAAGAATTCTTCGAGCGGCGGCGCGTAGGGCACCGGCGTGTCAATCGATGTAACGCGCATTACAGGCCCGTCGAGATACTCAAACGCCCCTTCGTTGATGATGGCCGTCAGTTCGCCGGCCATGCCGCCGGTGCGCGTCGCTTCATGAAGAATGATCACTTTGCTCGTCTTTTTCACCGATTCGAGAATCGTTTCGCGGTCAATCGGCAGCAGCGTTCTGAGGTCGATCACCTCTGTGTCAATGCCTTCCTGTTCGAGCCGCTCAGCCGCATCGAGCGCCGTGTAGACCATCGCTCCGTAGGTGATGATCGACAGATCGTTGCCGGCGCGGCGCACGGCAGCTTTGCCGATGGGCACGATGTAATCTTCCGCCGGCACTTCCTGTTTGATCTTCGGGTTGCGATACAGCAGCTTGTGCTCGAAGAACAACACAGGGTCTTCGTCGCGGATGGCGGCTTTGATCAGGCCCTTGGCATCGTAAGGCGTCGACGGCTCGACCATCTTGAGGCCGGGCGTGTTGAGAAAGAACGATTCGACGTTCTGCGAATGGAACGGCCCGCCATGGACGCCGCCGCCGCACGGCCCGCGCACCACCATGGGCAAGCCGATGTCCTGGCGATAGCGGCTCTTGGCAGCGTAGTTGGTGATCATATCGAAGGCGCACGAGATGAAGTCGATGAACTGCATCTCGGCTACCGGACGCAGCCCCATCATGGCCGCGCCGCACGCCGCGCCGACGATGGCGCTTTCGGAGATGGGCGTGTCGATGATGCGCTCTTCGCCGAACTTTTCGAGAAAGCCTTCAGTCATCTTGAAGGCACCGCCGTAAGCGCCAACGTCTTCGCCTAAGATGAAGACGCGCTCGTCGCGTTCCATCTCTTCCCAGAGTCCCTGTCGTATTGCTTCCAGTAAGGTGATCGCTGCCATAGTTTGCTTGCTATCCGTTTCAAAAGCGCAGCACGATGCCGCCGCTAATCAAGGCATTGTTCTGGCGCTTCTTGAATAACGTCAGAGTGAATGCCGGCGTGACGGTGTTATAATCGCGCACTTCGCCGCGCAGGCTGATGTGCGGCGCTACTTTCACATCAACCCCGCCGCCGATGCTGTAGGCGATATTAATCTTGGTGTCGCTCGCGGCGGGCTGGCCGTTGATCAGCGTGTCGCTCGGACTGAGCCGCGCGAGACCTACGCCGCCAACCACGTAAGGCGAAACCTTGCCGAGCGGCAACAGCTTCAACTTGATGCCCGGCGTGAAATACAAGGACGAGTAGCTACGCACCGAAAGGACGTTCGACGTAATGATGTTCGTCTTTGGCGTCACCGCCAGCGGAAAGTCGAAATAAAGCGACGCCACGCCGACGGTGAAGAAGCGCGTTGACAGATCCGCTTGCAGCGCGAAACTCGTGTCGGTGTGGGCGTTCGGATCATTGGTGTTCGCGGTCAGCGCGCTGTCGCCGGTCTTCAGCGCGCCGAAGGTCAGCCCCAGTTCGTTCTGCTGCGCGGCAGCCGAAGCCGCACACCATAACAGCACGATGACAATAGCAATCGTTCTTACCCTCATGTTCCTTCTTTCCTGCACAACGGCAAGCGCGGCATCACCCTTCAGCCGTGGTCGGGTCGATCACCTGCTTGACTTCAGAAATCCGATTCGCCGGAAAGCCGCCGCGCGTGGCGTGCTCTCTGACCATCTCTTCGTTCGGCGCAATGTAGACGCAATAAATTTTGTCATCCGTGACATAGCTCTGAACCCACTGGATGGTTGGCCCCAGTTGATTTAACACGCTGCAAGATTGCTGCGAAATGCCTTGCAGTTCGGCGGCGGACAGATTGCCGACGCCGGCAATCTCACGCTCGATCACGTATTTCGGCATAGCGAATCTCCTTTCAAGTCAGCAGCGCAGTGCTTTTGTAGCGAACGCTACTTATTTGCGTTAATGACGTTTGGCTTGCGGTCGTCGCCGTAAACGCCGCCGAGCGCTTCTTCAGGTTGCGGCGGCGGCTGGCTCTCTGTCCATGCCAGGTCTTCGTCCAACAACGCATGGACGCGTTGATTGACGGCGTCGATCTCTTCGGCGGTGGCGACATTGTGTTTCAACAACTGCTTTTCAAAGTTGTCGAGAGGATCGCGCCGCCGCCATTGTTCGAGCAATTCTTTGGCGACATAAGATTGATTGTCGTGCGCCGCGTGACCGCGCAGGCGAAAGGTCTTGGCTTCGACGAGCGTCGGGCCGCCGCCCGCCCGTGCGCGCTCGACGGCGCGGCGGGCCGACGCATACACCGCCAGCACGTCGTTGCCGTCAACGATCTCGGTCGGCATCCCGTAAGCTTTGGCGCGGTCGGCGATGTTCAATACGCGCATCTGTTTGCTGCTCGGCGTCGAGTAAGCAAAGCCATTGTGCTCACCGATGATGACCAGCGGCAGGTTCTGCACCGCCGCGAAGTTTGCCGCTTCGTGAAACGCGCCGGTGCTGGTCGCGCCGTCGCCTATGTAGACCATGCCGACAGTCTTTTTCTTCTGCATGCGCGCCGCCAGCACGACGCCGTTCATGACCGAAACCAGCGTGCCGAGCGGGCTCACGGTGCCGATGAAGCCACGCTCCAGGTCGGTGAGGTGAATGTTCTGATCGCGCCCGTGACTGAGCGACGCCGCGCGCCACAGATACGACGCCATGACTTCGCGCGGACGCGCCCCCATCACCAGTATCGCGCCGAGGTCGCGCGTCAGCGGCGACAGCATATCGTCGTAACTTTTATCGAGCGCGTAAGCCGAGCCGACCGCCGTCGCCTCCTGGCCGAGGCTGCGAAACAAGCCGCCGACGATCTTACCCTGTTTGAGCAGATTCTCCAGCCGGTCTTCCAACGACCGCGTCAGCCGCATGAAATAGAGCAGGTCGAGTTGTTGAATCTTGTCCATTAAGATCTGGAATCTAAATCGAAACTTACGAGATTAGAACAGAGACTGGCCACCGCAGGCACCAAGACACAGAGGAAAATATTGAGAAACCCAAGAGAATTTATGATTTTCTCTGTGTCTTGGTGTCTCTGTGGCCATTTCTTTTGTCCCATTCTTATGCCGTCTGATTTAGGATTCAGTATTCAGGCAGGAGGATTCAGCTTTGCACAAACGTCGCGATCCTTGGCTGCGGATGCGCCGGAGCCTGGGTGCGCCGTTCCGCTGCTGAATCCTGAATCCTGAATCTTGAATCCTGTCTACGCTCCGTGTATGACCATTCCGTGCGCGTCTTCAAAGGCTTCGTGGATGCTTTCGGAGACGGTCGGGTGCGCGTGAATCATGTGGATCATTTCGGCTACCGTGGCTTCCATCTGCAAGGCCGCGCCGCCTTCGACGATCATCTCAGTAGCGCTTGGGCCGATGATGTGCAAGCCGAGCACTTCGTCATAACGCTTATCGCTGACGACTTTCACCAGTCCTTCGGTTGCGCCGACGATCTGTGCTTTCGCCAGAACCGCAATCGAGAATTTGCCGACCTGCACATCGTAACCGCGCTCGCGCGCCTTGGCCTCGGTGAGCCCGATGCTGGCGACTTCGGGACTGCAATAGGTGCAATTCGGTACGTGATCGTAATTGAGTGGGCGCGGCGCTTTGCCGGCAATGGTTTCGACGGCGAGAATGCCCTCAGCCGAGGCGACGTGCGCCAGCCACGGCGTCGGGATGACATCGCCGATGGCGTAGACGTTCGGTTCCGCAGTTCGCATATACGCGTCCACTTTGATGTAGCCGCGCTCCAGCTCGACGCGCGTATTTTCAAGTCCGAGTCCATCCGTGTACGCCCGCCGGCCCGTAGCGACCAGCAGTTTTTCAGCGGTGAATTCCGTGGTTTCGTCGCCGCGTTTGGCGACCAGGCGCACCTGATTGTTTTCAACCGTTGCCGATTGAAAATTGGTGCCGGTGAAAACCTTGATGCCCTGTTTCTTAAATGCCTTGGCAAGCTCGGCGCTGATCTCCTCATCTTCGATGGGCAGCAGTCGCGGCAGCAATTCGATGATCGTCGTGTCGGAACCGAAGCGCGCAAACATCGAAGCGAACTCGACGCCGACCGCGCCCGCGCCCAAGACGATGAGCGACTTCGGAATTTCTTTCAATTCGAGCAGTTCGTCGCTGGTGATGATCTGCGCGCCGTCAATCGGCAGGTTGGGCAACGAACGCGGCACCGACCCCGTCGCGATGATCGTGTTTTTGGTGTGAATGATCTGCGTCGCGCCGTCCGCCGCCGTAACTGTGATCTGACCGGGGCGGTCGATGTGCGCCGTTCCCTTGATCACCTGCACCTTGTTCTTGCGCATCAGGAACTCGACGCCTTTCGAGCCTTTCAAAACGATCTTGCCCTTGTTCTTCTGCGCCTGCTCGAAATCGAGTGTAACATTGCCTACAGTGACGCCGATGCTTTTGGCGTGTTTGAATTCGTCATAAACGTCGGCGGTGTGCAGCAGGGCTTTGGTGGGGATGCAGCCGCGCAGCAGGCAGGTGCCGCCGAGATTTTTATCCTTTTCAATGATGGCCGTGCGCAGTCCCAGTTGGCCTGCGCGTATCGCGGCGACATAGCCGCCCGGCCCTGAGCCGATGATAATAACGTCGAACGTTTCGTTTGCGCTCAATTGGGTGAATGCCTCCTTGACGAGCCTAAGCGGTCAGCTTGCGCTCGATCTACTCCAGCGAAACGCGGATCTCGTCGCCTTCGACCTGAACATCGAACTTCTCGACCTTGGCGATGGGGTTGACGGGCGAAACGCCGCTCGGCAGGCTGAATGTCCAGCCGTGCCAGGGGCACTGCACCGTCAGGTTGTGGCAATCGACGTAGCCTTCGCCAACCGGCCCGCCGCGATGCGGGCAGATGTTGTCAAGCGCGTAGTATTCGCCGTTGACGTTGAACAGGGCGATGGGGCGGCCCGCGACTTCAACGACCATGCCCTGCCCTGAGGCGAGATCCGAGGTCTTCGCCACTTTGATGAATTCCGACATTGCCTTTCCTTTCAAACCATAAACCTCGCTGCCATAGTCTACTTTATGTGATAGCGAGCGACTGACCATCTTAGCAACTCGCTTGCAGGCGTTTCAAGCTGCATGGCCTGAGCGAGCCGCGTCCATTCGACATCGCAGGCAGCAGGCTCAGGTGTAAGTCGAGCCTCGCGTCCTGGCAAGCCAGGAAGGCGGGCTTGCCCCCGCACGCTCTGCCCAAGCAGAAATGGCGGGGACGAGCCCGCCTTCCTGACTGGTAATTTTCAAGGCTCTACTTTCCGGCAATCGGCTATTAGGGACGCACACTGCCGGAGCCTCAAGATGGAATGTTATAGGTGCTTACTTCGGCGGGTCGATCTTGAAGTCGGCGTTGTAATCGAAATAGGTAATCGTCGCCTTCGAGGTTTTGCCCTGGATCTCGGTTTCGGTTTCCATGCGGCGCGGCAGACTGTCGGCGACCGAAATCCAGGCTTTGGCGTGACTGGTCACCGTGGCTGGGCCCATCGCATGGCGCAGGGTGTACTGATAGACGGTCATCGGCTTGCCATCGAGCATGTCAGAGCCGATGAGCTTCACTTCGGCGCTTTTGCGAATCTCGTCGACGATCTTCGGGTCGCGCACGGAAGCGATCATCTGGCTGGCATCAATGGGCAGCTTCTGCCACGCGCCGTTGTTCTGTCGCGTCCAGGCATTGCTGCCGATGATGATCATCTCGTCAGTCTCGCCCGCCATGCGAAAGCGGTCAGGCGCAACGAATTCGATGGTGCGAGCCATCTCCTGATTGTCGAAGGTCGAATCCAGGCGGGCGCGGAACGATTTGGCGCTCAACTGCGCGTTGATCGATTTCGTCAGCCCATCCATGGTCGCCGCCGCGTCGCTCCCACCGCTTGCGGTTGACGAAGAGTTGGCCGATGCCGCGTTGTTGGCATTGCCGGTGTGGTCGCGGTTTGCCGGCGCATGGCAGCCCGCCGCCATAACGACGGTGAAGGTGAGGAAGCAGGCCAGCAGATGATTTGAATGATTCATTACAGAAAGCCTCTCTGGTTAATCAATTGCGTTGTGTGGCGACCTCAGTCCGGCATTTTGTAGCGCCATGAACCGGAGCCCGGTTATTTCGGTGGTTCAATCTTGATGTCGACATTGTAATCGAAATAGCTGGTGCTTGCCTTCAGAGCCATGCCACTAACCTGAGTTTCGAATTCCACACGGCGCGGCAAAAAGTCGGCGGCGACCCATACCTTGTAATGGATGGGGCTGCCCGCACCGAAACCGTCCGGCAAGGTGTATTGATAGACCGTCATCGGCAGGCCGTCGAGCGTGTCGGGCCCGATGAGCATGACATCGGTGCTCTGGCGCACTATATCAACCGCTTTGGGGTTGCGAATCTTCACGATGGACTTATCGTAATCCACCTCAAATTTATGCCAGGGTAGGTTCGGATATTTCCTCCACATGTCTGGGCCGATGCTGATCTGCTCAAAGTCGTCCATAGCGTTCATGTGGAGGCGGTCGGGCGCGACGATATCCGCCGTCTCCCAGGTCATCTTCTCGCCAGCCAACGTTGCGTCCATGCGTATGCGAAAGGATTTTGCGCCAAGCAGCGCGCTCATCGCCTGCACCAGCGCGTCGCGGGCGCGGGCTTCGCTGGTGGACTGCAAAATACGCTTGCCTGTCGACGCATTGCAGCCGATCATCATACCAGCGAAGACGAGCAGGGCAGCGAACCAACAATTTGAATGATTCATTACAAAATCTCCATCCCCTTAAATCAAGCCTTTCAGATAGGCTTGTCGTTCGGTTTCGGGAAATCGCTCAATGGCATAGCGCAGCATGGTGCGCGGCATCCTGCGGTAATGCTCGGCGAGAAACCGGCGCGCTGTATCGCCATCGCGCTTGCCGACTTCTCGCAGCATCCACCCCGTAGCTTTGTGCATCAAGTCTTCTTTATCGGAAAGCAAGCGTTGCGCGAGCGCCAGCGTGTCGCTGAAATCATTTTGCCGGATGAAATAAAACGTCGAGACGATGCTGATGCGCCGCTCCCATAAACTCGTCGAACCGGCGAGACGGTAAAGCGGCTTGCGGCTTTTGTCGAAGAGATACGCGCCGACGACGTGCGGCGCTGAAACATCCACCAGATCCCAGTTGTTGATGAACGCCGTGTGCGCCAGATAAAGCTCGTAGATGCGCTTGCGGGTTGGCGGATCGGCTTTAGCAAAGCGGCGCACGAAGATGAGCAAAGCGACGGCGCGCTCTTCGTGAAACGGCGCGCGCAAGAGCGTGAGGATTTCGTCTTCGGCAAGCAACTGATACTCGCGCGCCAGCCCGCGCATCTCCGCCGCGCTGCTGCCGTAAAAGATGTCGCCTTCGCCGTACTGGCCGGGGCCTGTTTTGAAGTAGCGTTTCGACATCTCCGCTCGCTGCGGGCTGCCGAGGCTTTTTAATTTCATGCGAACTTCTTTAGCAGTCATGGCGCTCTGTTCAGCATCCTCAGTTTGGTAGAACTCGTACAGTGACGGAATACTTGTTGCGGCCTGCAAAGTAAGTTTGGTGACAATTTCAAAACACCGCTTACTTCACTTTTTTCAACACCCAGTGGCCTTCGTCAATACCGACGCTGGCGGGCGGTTTCGGCACGCTGAAGGTAAATGTCTGCTTGCGCTTGTCGTTTTTGACGACGCGTGTTTCGCTGGTGCCGTCGGCGTAATGAATCGTCACGTCCAACGGCATGATGTAGACGCCGTCCGCACGATTCGGTATGGCGTGCGTTTGCTTCTGCTTGATGACCAGGCTGACGATGAAATCATTCATGGTTTCCGCCGGCGAAATCTCCGAGGTTACTTTGTAGACCGGGCGGCCCGGCGCGTAGATCCATTGCTGGAAAAACCAGTCGAGTTTGTCTCCGTAATGTTCTTCACAAACCTGCTGAAAGTCGCTGGTCGATGCATTGCCGAAAGCGAAACGCTGCCGGTAATCCTTTAGCATCGCGAAGAACGTTTCATCGCCCATCAGGTGACGCAGCATATGCAGCGCCCAGGCACCCTTGCGATACACCGCGCCGGTGTCGTCGAACGGATCGTCGAGATGCTCTGCCGTCACTGTGCCGCCAAGCTGCCCGAAAACCGCGCCGTCATCATAACTGCGACTCATCAATTCGCCGGCATCCAGATGCGCGAAACGCTCGGCAAACAAGACCTCCGAATATGTCGCAAAGCCTTCGTTGAGCCAGATGTCGTCCCACGTCCGCATGGTCACGAGATCGCCCCACCATTGGTGCGCCAGTTCGTGCGCAATGATCGAGTGCGCGATGTTGGTCGGCGAACCGACGATGCTTTGGCCTAGACTCGTCAGCGTTTGATGCTCCATGCCGCCGTTCCAGGGGAATTCTGCAATGCCGTACTTTTCGTTGATGAAGGGGTATTCGCCAAACAACGGCGCAAAAATCTCCATCGCCTGTCGCGTCACCGCGAATTTTAGCTCGGCCAGCGCCAGATGCTCCGGATAAACGTAAAATATCAGCGGCATCGTGCGGCCATCCATCGCCGTGTAAGTGTCTTCAAACTTCGCGTAGTTGGTCACGGCAACCGAGATCAGATAAGTCGTCACCGGGTAGTCTTCGCGCCAGAAGTAGGTCGTCGATTGATCCGCGTTGGTCACGGTCTTGGTCAGCACGCCGTTGGATGCGCCGAGATAATTTTGCGGCACTGTGATCTCGACTTCAGAGGTAGCCTTGTCACGCACATCGTCGATGCACGGCCACCACGACGGCGCGGCGTAAGGCTCGCTCAGGTTGGCCATGTTGGTAACCGCGCCCGGCCCATGCCTGACGACGAGCATGCCGTCGCCCTGGCTGTTGTTCTCGACCGCCGTACCATGATAATCGACGGCTATCGTCAACTGGCGACCGGCGGGCAGCGCCTCGGCAAAGTTGAGCGTCAGGCGGTTGTGTTTGCGGCGAATGTTGAAAGCGTTGTTTTCCACATTCACTCGCACCGTCTGAATCTCCAGATTATCAAATGCGTTGATGTTGATTGCCGTTGTCGGCGCGGTCGTCCGGGCTTCAATGCTCACCGTGCCGGCAAAGGTGAGCGCCTCAGGATCCAGGCGAATCTGCAAGCGGTAATGCTCGACATCAATCGTCTGCGGCGCGTCCGTGATGGCTTGCAGCCTGACAAGCGACTTTGCCGGCGGCGCGGCAAGCAGCGCGGGCTCGTGCAGATGCTTTTCGATCCACTGGTGCTCGCGGCGAATTTCGTCGAAGACGGAGTCGCCCGCTTGCGATGACAAAGGCCGCGCCGCAACGACGAACGTCGCGACCAGCAAAAGAACAACCATGATGCGCGCTTGAATCATACGGCTCCTGTATTTGAGTCCAAACGGTGGCGGGTATTATAACACGAGCGTTTCGCCCGCAATGAAGCGGCGGCGGTTGAACCCAGGGCGGTTGAACCCGCAGCTATTCTGTTTTATCTTGCTGGTGCATCGTCACCCCGCAGCGAAAGGAAATCTCATGCTCTGGTCATCTTCGCCGCCGCGCGCGGCTCGCCCGCAGCCAGTGGTACGATTGCTCACACTGGCGCTTCTGCTCCTGCTCATCGTCCCCGCCGCCGGCATCAGTAAGCAAGATCACACACGGCGCAAGCCACTGCTCATCGCCCACAGGGGCGCTTCCGGTTACGCGCCGGAACATACGCTGGCGGCTTACCAGATCGCCATCGAACAAGGAGCCGATTTCGTCGAGCAGGATTTGCAGGTCACGAAAGACGGCGAGTTGATCTGCATGCATGATCCAGAGCTTGGGCGCACGACGAACGTCGCCGAACTCTTTCCTGACCGCGCCACCCTGCGCGACCCGGAAGAGACCGGCAAGCCGCATCGCGGTTATTTTGTAATTGACTTCACGCTCGCTGAAATCAAACGGCTCGACGCCGGCGACTGGTTCAACCGCGCCAATGCCTTTGCAGCGCGCCCGGAATTTGCCGGCCAGCGCGTGCCGACGCTTGCCGAAACCATCGCCTTTGTGGGCACGCGCGCCGGTCTCTACATCGAATTGAAGCACTATGCGTTTTACAAGCGGCTGGGATTCGACACGGCGGCGCAACTTGCGGCGACGCTGAAAGCCAATGGTTATGAGCGCGCCTCTGAACGCATCTTTATTCAATCATTCTTCAAAGAAGCCCTGTTGCGAATGCAGCAACTCGCGCCCGGCTATCGGCGCGTGCAGTTGCTGCCGATGGAAGACAGCGGACGCCAGCAGGATTCACAGAAGATCAGCGCTCAACTGGCTCAAGAAATTGCCGGCTATGCGCAAGGCGCAGGGCCCAACAAGGCAATGCTCAAAGACGCCAACGATGTCGCGACGCTGCACGCTGCGCATCTGCTCATTCATCCCTACACCTTTCGCGGCATGACGCTGGCGGTGGCACGCCGCCCGCTCGACGAAAAGCAGGCCAACGGCGCGAGCGTGCGCGACAACATCATCGCCGACATCCGGCGCTTCCTCGGTTACGGCATCGACGGCGGCTTCACCGATTACCCGCAACTCTGGCAAGAAGCCACGGCGGCTCAGCCGCAAGGCAAAAGGCAAAAGGCAAAAACCAAAAGGCAAAAGTAAGGACACGGCATCAGACTTGAACGCCGGTGCGATGATGAAATCCGGCTTCTACATTTTTGCTTTTTGCCTTGCAGCCTGGCCGTGCAGATAAAAACAGAACGGCAACGCGAGGCCATCCGCCTACTGCCTGCTGAATTCGTGTGCTATGATTTTTGCCGGTAGAGGGCCGATCATGGCACGCAGCAAAAAGTTTCGCCCGACGCGGCGCATTCCAGATACTGAGCGGTCGTTGTTCGAGCAGAAGCTGACGGGCCGTTACACGCGCACGCTCGACCGCACGGACTTGCTCAACCTGGTTCGCGGCGGCGAAGACACTCACCTCGAATTCAAAATCCGCCTGGTCAACGCCGACAAAATTGCCGCCGAAATTGTCGCTATGGCGAATGCCGGCGGCGGCGCGATTATCTTCGGCGTCAACGATCAGCGGCGCGTCGAGGGCCTCGACGATCCCGAACAGGTCGAAGACGAATTGATCGACATCTGCCGTAACCAGATCAAGCCGGCGATCCTGCCGCGCCTCGACAAAGTTGCTTTCGACAACGGCGCGCGCATCGTCGTGCTGCAAGTCGATGACCGGCGCGCGCCTTATCAAACCTCCGAGCATCGCTACTATATACGCATCGGCTCGACCAAGCGCGAAGCCGACGGCGGCGAGATCGCCGCGCTGTTTGCGCGCTCGCGCGTCGCCTCGCTCGAAGATATGCCGATGGTCAGCGCCGCCATTGAAGATGTCGATGAAGCCCTGGTCTGGAGCTACATACGCGATCTGGAAGGCGAAACCTTTCGCGAGCCGGCGGGGTTTCCCACGGTCTCGGCGATGCGCGATCTGCGCCTGGCAGCCGACTACGGTGCCAGCATCGCGCCGACCATGGCCGGTTTCCTGTTGTTTGGCCGCAGCCCGGCGGTCGAGCGGGCACTGTCGCAGAGCCGCCTGACGCTGATGCGTTATTCCGGCGCGAACATCGCTGCGCCGCTCGTCGAGCAAGTCGAATTTGTAGGCAACATCACATCATTGTTTGATCGCGCCGCGCAGTTCATCCGTCGCTATGTTGATCTGTGGGATGCGCGCCCGCCGCGTTCGACGCAGGCCACTGTGGCGGCCTCGGAAGCCGCGCCGGTGCGCCCTCGCGCCAACTACCTGCGCGACGCCGTCATCGAAGCCTTAACCAATCTGCTGGTGCATCGTGACTACGCCATGGCCGCCAGCGCTTCGCGCGTCTTGATCTTCGACGACCGCATGGAGTTCATCAATGCCTGCCGCACCAACGGCACGACGAAGAAATCCGTCGAGTATGGCGCGACCTTGCGCCTGAACCCGCGATTGCATCACGTCTTCACCAGCGAAGCCTACGGCATCGAGCGGGCGCGGCGCGGCATCCCGGCCTTGCGCCGCGCCCACTTCGCCTTCACACGGCGCGAGCCGCGCCTGTCGCTGTTGAACGATGAATTCCGATTGGAGCTTTACGGGATTTGAAACCGTCTGGAAGCCTCACGGTTCGTCGGGCGCATAGTAGCTGTTGCGCCCGTGGACATAGTATTCCGGGTGGTCGCGCACGCTGATTTTAACCTGTCGCGGTTTGCCGTCGCGCGCCGTGTTCGTTGGATAATAGCCGATGACGTAGCGTTGATTGATGTCCTTGAGAATGGTCGCGTAGATCTCTTCGGCCTGCTCAGGCTTTTCCAGATAGGCCATCCAGCCGCCGGTCATCATCGCCACACGCGCCGCTGCCTTCTGACCTTCGAGAAATAGATTCGTCCATAACTTAATTCGGTAAGCGTCGTGGGGGTCGTCCGGGTTAAACGATGTATGCCACCACTCTTGCAGAATTTCGCTGCCGCGCCGGTAAAGCTGTGACTCCGGCAATCCGACCAGGCGTTTGTTGGTCATTACCGAATAGATCGTCGCGCGCGATTTTTTGGCTGCTGCAAAGATGTCGCCGAGGCCGTAATTTTCATGCGGCTTGCCATTATGAAGAAACGTGTACTGCTCGGCATCGGGCTGATCTTTGAAGGCCATGGCTTCGTCGCCATCGGTTTGAAAGATGATGATGGGCCGCCGCTGCGCTTCGCTGATCAATTCTCTGAGCGCCGCAAACAGCGCCGTGAATTGCCAACTGCGGCTGCGCAGAACCGGATCGAAGGCGCGCTTCTCTATACGGTCGAGCGCCGCCGCGAGCTTCGCTTTATCGCGCGTATAGTCACAAACCAGATCGATATCGTCCGTAATAATGGCCATCTCGTCAGCCGCCGTTAGCTGGTTGATGAGCACCTTGGCGGCGCGAATGCTGGTCTCGACGAAAGGCTGCTGACTGCGGCTCCAATCGATCAGCAGGATGATCGAGCGCGGCACAATCGAATCGCTGCCGAGCGCAAAGGTGGCGACATATTGCGGCTGGTCATCTTCGGTCACTACGAAGTCATCTTTGCCGAGCCCCTCGATAACCCGCGTGTGGCTGGCGTCGGTGACCAGTACATCAAAGGTCACCAGCAGGGTTTTCAACTTGATCGAGGCGTCGGCTTCCTGGTGGTCTGCGGGCTTTTTATCCCTGGTTTTTTCAGGCTGTTCGACGGCGGCCTGTTTCGCCTTGTCCCACTTGAGCCGTTTGAGGCTGGAACCGAACTTCTCGCGCTTCGGTTTCTGATCGTCCCGATTCAAAGGGCTCGCAGGAACCGCCGAGAGACAGGCGCTGAGGCCGAGCAACAGGGCAAGCGCGCATCGGCGAGTTGTGTCTTTCATGGCTTACTACCTGGCGAATCAGATAAGCCATTCGGCGGCGGCGAATGGCCGGCTCGTGCAACAACAAAAATTGTATCTATTCGACGCCGCGCAGACAAACGCAATGCCACGCGGGGCGGTTGCGTGCTATCGTTGTCGGCAGTCGGTGATGGATTGCGAAGCGTAGGTGATGGGTGTAATGAGATTTACAATTTCAATTCTCGCTCTCACATCTCTGCTGCTGGCCTCTTGCCATCGCAGCCAGGAACCGCCCGGTGCGCCCGCAACGGCTAAAGGCAATGACGCGGCGGTCACTGTCGCATCGAATCAGCCTTGCGTAAATTTGAATCGCGCGACTGTCGAAGAGTTGATGCAGTTGCCCGGCATCGGCGAGGTGATGAGCCGCCGCATCATCGATTATCGTGAGCATCACGGGCCGTTTCGCCGTCCCGCAGAGATTATCATCGTCGAAGGTTTCAGCGAGAAAAAATATCGCGCTATCGCCGAACTGATCTGCGTCGACCCAGTCAGACATGATGAATGATGAATGATGAGAGGAAACGGAAGTGGGATTATCTATAGAGCGTTTCTGAAAAGTCAGTGAAAGCCCCGAAGGGGCGTAATTCAATAGCCCGGCGCAACGCGCCGGGGAGAAGTCAGGTTAAGCACCCCAGCCCTGAAAGGGCGCAATATCGGAGCCGCCCCTGGGTTATCGCGCCCTTTCAGGGCTTACCCGGTTGCGGCTGCTGATCTTGGGGCGATGCCCCAAGCTATTGAATTATGCCCCTTCGGGGCTTTTCAGAAATGCTCTATAGACCATCCGGCGCAATGCGGCGACGCTTCCTTCTTCTCTTCAGTTCATCATTCATCACTCATCATTCATCATTTTCCTTTTACGCCTGGCGGCGCAGGGCCCAGAGCGAAATGATCGTCACCAGCAGGATGGCGATCAACGCTTCGGCCCAAAAGAATGACACGTAATCGCTGTAGGTGCCGAGCGGCGGCACGCCCGGCTGGCTGTTGCGCATGGCCGGAAAGGCGAACAGCATCGCGCCGTAAAGGCTCATTGCCCCCAACTCGATCTTGCGATTGCCGAGCCAGAATCGCAGCATCATAATCGTCGCCGCCGTCGTCAGGCAGAGCATCAGCACCATCACGAAGGTTGAGAAGAAGACCACGGTCGACGAGCGCGAAATCTTCATATCGATGCTCGTATAACCCAGTTCGCTTTCTTTGTCTTTCTCGGCTTCGAGCTTGAGCCCCGGAATCGAGCCTTCGAACTCGACCGCCATCGCCACTGGTTCGTTGGTGTCAAAGACGCTCGCCTTCGCTGGCGGTTTCGCGGCGCTCGGCTCTTCGTCGCCGGCTTCTTTGGGCTGCTCCGACCGGGTCTCTGCCTTCACCGGTGTCGTCAGGATCATCCACAAATTCGCATCATGCGAATCGAACGGATAATCGCTCGCCTGCCCGTCGAGCGTCAGGGTGGCGTCAATCGGGTTGATGCGCTTGCCCTTTTCAAACTTGTGCTCCTGTTTGCCGGTGGCGCTGTTGATGAATAACGTCATGTCCTCAGCCGGCGAGAATTCATCCTTTGCCAGCGCCCCTTCAGGGTCGAAGCTCAGGCGCACCGCCATGTCGCCTTTGACCGGATCAACCGCAATGACTTTGATCTCTACCTTGAGATAATCTGCGCCGGCAGTCTGTTTGTCGGCGAGGTGAAACGAGCGATTCTCGCCTTCGTGATTATAACCACGCAACACGGTCACGTAAGCGAAAGCCAGTAAGAGAAGCGCGACGACAACAATAACGATTCCCACGATGTTGCGCCCGCCTGCGGGCTGCGCCGGCGGTACTGACGCCTGAGGTGCTGACATATATTTGTCTCCTTGGGTTTGGGGTGAAAGAGGAAAAACCTGATTGTGCGAAATGCTTGCCGAGCGAGTTATACAGAATGCGCGGCGGCTTGTCCAGGCTTTAGGTTGGCGCGCGCCCGCTCGATGCGCCTGATTGTCGTTTGCCTGGGCGTGCGGTAAATTTAGAATTCGCAGTTCAATCGTGAAAGGCAATGCATGAGCAATGAGCTTCCCGTGCTCGCCGAAGTCCGGCGCGGCCCCATCGTCGAATCGTGGCATCACGGCGTCATCGTCATCTGCGACCCTGACGGCAATCTCATTTTGAATTATGGCGACGCCGACCTCATCACCTCGACGCGCTCGACCATCAAGCCCATTCAGGCGCTGCCCCTGATCACCAGCGGCGCGGCAGATCATTATCAACTGACGCCGCGCGAGTTGGCCGTCGCCTGCGCTTCGCACGAAGGCGAAGCGATTCACACCGAAACCGCTGCCGCTATGCTGGCGCGCGTCCATCTGGACGAATCGGCCTTGCGCTGCGGCGCGCACGCGCCTTACGACACAAAAACCGCGCAGCAACTTGAACGCGACGGCCTGCCGTTCACGCAACTGCATAACAACTGTTCGGGCAAGCACGCCGGCATGCTGGTGACCGCCGTGCATCGCGGCCTTGAGATTGAAGATTACTTTGCGCCGACACACGCCATACAGCGCGACATCATCAAGACGCTTGCCCGGCTCGGCGATTTGCAAGAACCCTTACCCACGGCGATTGATGGATGCAGCGCGCCGACCTTCGGCGTGCCGCTGCGCTCATTGGCGGTCGCGGCGGCGCGGCTAGCGAATGCTTGTAGCGATCAGGCATCGCAAGTCGTGCTTGAGCCGGAACTCGCCGCCGCCGCCCGCCGCCTCGTCAACGCCATGATCGCCTATCCGGAAATGATCGGCGGCACCCAGGGCCGCTTCGACACCGACCTGATGCGCGCGGCGCGCGGCAAGCTGATCGCCAAGGTCGGCGCTGAAGCCGTCTATACGGTCAGCGTGCTGCCGTGCGAACGATTCCCGCGCGGCCTCGGCTTGTCGTTTAAGATGGAAGACGGCTCGTATCGCGGCCTGGCCCCAACGGTCGTCGAAACGCTGCTGCAAATCGGCGTGCTCGATGAACTGGAGACGACGCCGTTAATCACTTATTATCGTCCGGTGATTGAAAACCGGCGCGGCCTGCACGTAGGCGAAGTGCGTGCTATCTTCGATCTTAGGTTCAACCGGCAATGAACGACGCCATCCGCTCGCTGTTTCCGGTCACTGAAAAATACGTCTACCTGAACCACGCTGCCGTGTCGCCGCTGTCGACCAGGGTGCGCGAGGCGATGACCCGGCTGCTTGACGACGTGACGCTGAACGGTTCGGCGAATTATTACGACTGGGTTGCGACTTACAAAGGCGCTCGCGCCTCGGCGGCGCGGCTCGTTGGCGCGCGTCCCTGTGAGATTGCTTTCATGCGCAATACCTCCGATGCCATCTCCACGGTCGCCAACGGCCTGGCGTGGCGAGCCGGCGATAACCTCGTCACCACGGGCGTCGAGTTCCCCGCCAACGTCTATCCCTGGATGCGCATCGCCAAACAGCACCAGGTCACGATTAAAAAGGCAGCGGAGCGCGACGGGCGCATCGATGCCGACGAGTTGCTGGCGCTGATTGACGAACGCACACGCCTCGTGACGCTCAGTTGGGTGCAGTTTGCAAGCGGCTTTCGCTCGGACATTCAACATATCGGGCGCTTCTGCCGCGAGCGCGGCGTGCTCTTTTTCGTTGATGCGATTCAAGGGCTGGGCGGATTGCAGATGGATGTTGAACGCGACTCGGTGGATGCGTTTGCCGCCGACGCGCACAAGTATCTGCTCGGCCCCGAAGGTATCGCCGTGATGTATATCTCGGAGCGCGTGGTCGATCAAATTGCGCCGACCGTGGTCGGCTGGACATCGGTCAAGCACTGGGAAGACCACCTCGATTATCAGTTGGATTATCGCGAAGGCGCGCTGCGCTTCGAGTGCGGTACCCTGAACACCGTCGGCATCTACGGCATCAATGCGGCGATTGACCTGTTTTTGGAAGTCGGCCCCGCAGCCATCGAAGCGCACCTGCTCGGCCTGAGCGATTATCTGGCCGGGCGGCTCAGTGATAAAGGTTACAATGTCGTCAGTTCGCGGCGTGCCGGCGAAACTTCGGGCATCGTCTGCTGCACGCACCCGCGTCACACGCCGTCAAGTTTGTATCATGGGTTATTGAAGCAAAACATCGTCACCGCGCCGCGCGTCGGACGGCTGCGGATTTCGGCGCATTTTTATAACACGCGCGACGACATGGAGGCGCTGATCGCGGCGCTGCCGGAGTAGCCTGTTGCACAAGGCGGTTTTGGTTTTATGGAAAATGATTTCCGTTTAGAGGCGGTCTGTAGCCCTGCTAACCAATCGTCAAGGAGGAAAGCCGGTTGAGAAGATGTCTTCTTATCTCGCTGCTGCTGATCACTCAGCTTCTCGCAGTTGCCGCTTCCGCACAACCCTTTGCGCAGAAGACGCGCACGATCATCGTCGATCACGGCGCGCAAGACCCGGCGGTGTCGCCCGATGGCGCACAACTGGCGGTTTCCATTCTCGGTAAAATCTGGCTGCTTCCCGCCCGTGGCGGCAACGCGCAGCAACTCAGCGAAGGCTTCGGCTGGGACACCCATCCGGCATGGTCGCCCGATGGCGGCTTTATCGCTTACGCCCACCAGTTGCCGAGCGGCACGGATTTAATTGTAAGAAATCTTACCACAGGCAACTCGACGGCGATTTATCACTCCGAAGCCGAGATCGGCCAGATCACTTATCACCCGAAGGGCGGCGAGGTCTTCTTTATCGTCGCCCGCTCGCAATACGACGCTCACCTGTTCAAGATTGCCCCAGGCGGCGAGGCCAAACAACTGACGCACGCCGAGAACTGGCACGAGTGGTCGTTCGCGCTCTCGCCCGACGCCAAGGAGGTCATTCTCGATTCGGGACACTATGGCGGCAGCGATCTTTATCGCATTCAACTCGACTCCCAGCAGATGACCCGGCTGACGCGCACGCCGGCGCACGAACACAACGTCGCCTGGAGCCGCGACGGCAAGTCCTGGGCATTCGTGCAAACCGACAACGGCGTTGACCGCGTGATGCTGCAACCGGCGACCGGCGGCGCGGCGCGGGCGATTTATTGGAGCGCGTACGACCAGAAGCAGCTTGCCTTATTGCCCGACGGCCAGGCGGCAGTGCTGTGCGCCGCCAGAAAACTCTATCGCTTGAATCTCGCATCGGGAGAGATTGCGCTTATCCCATTTACGGCGCGCTTCGTTCTGCCGGAACAGGCGAAGGCCGATCTGGTCATCACCAACGCCCGCCTGCTCGACCCCGGCACCAATCGAATCCTGCCGAGCGCCTTCGTGGTCATACGCGACGGGCGCATCAGCGAGATTCATGCGAGCCAGGAAGGCGTAGGACTGCCGGCGGGCGTGCCGGTGTTGGACGCCGCCGGAAAGACCCTGATGCCCGGCCTGATGGACAATCATTATCATTACTGGAGCGCCTTTGACGGCGGCGCTTTGCTGATGCGCGGCGTCACAGAGATACGCGATCCCGGCGTCGCCATCTCGATGAGCATGAATTTCAAAGAAGCCATCGCCCTGGGCCTGCTCGAAGGGCCTGACCTGTACACCTGCGGGCCGCTGATTGACGGGCTGGATGGCTATCACCCTTACGTCGATGTTGAATTGAATCGGCCCGAAGCTGCCGCGCCGCTCGTCCGCGCCTTGAAAGCGCAGGGCGTTGACGCGCTCAAAGTTTATTTCATGCTCGACCCCGATGTGCTGCGGGCGATTATCAAGGAAGCCCGCGCCGTCGGATTGCCGGTGACCGGCCACATCGGCGTGCGCACCAGTTGGCGCGAAGCGATGGAAGCGGGCATCAGTGGCTTTAATCACATTCGCCTCTGGCACGACATATTGCCGCTTGACCGGCAGCCGCAGGGCGACAACGAGAGCCTCGATGCCACCAAGAACATGATTGCCCGCATGCAGGCGAACTGGAACGACATCGATCCGGACGGCCAGGCCGTAGGCGAAATCATCAAACTGATGCTGGCGCATCACATCGGTTTCGATCCGACGCTGGCCATCCAGCGCCTCAATGATTCCGAGCGCAAGCGCTTCGGCATCGAGCAGTTTGCCATCGTCCAGGATAGTTACCGGCGGATGTCGCGGTTCGTCGCCCGTGCCGAAAAGATGGGCGTGCTGCTGCTGGCGGGAACTGACAACGAGAACCTGTTTGAAGAGCTTGACGCTTACGCCGCCGCAGGCATTGCCAATATGGCTATCTTGAAAGCGGCGACGGTCAACGGGGCGACGTGGCTCGGCAAGCAAACCGATTTCGGCAGCATCGAATCGGGCAAGCGCGCCAATCTGATCCTCGTCGACGGCGACCCGCTGAAAGACGTTAAAGAACTGCGCCGCATCAGCGTGGTCATCAAGAACGGTCGCATCGTCTTCAGAAAATAGGCGATTGAACGACGGCGCGTGGCTGGCCTGGCATCAGCCTCGCGCCTAACATCTGAGTTGACTCTGTCGCCCATCAGCGTGAATGAAGACGGGCGCGTTGCGAGCGCGTCGCCCGTGACGGCACGCCACCGTATTGGCACAGCAAAATTCTTGACAGTTCCTGTGCTTCAGGCATACAGTAAGGCGCGTTACTTACAAGCAGGTGCAAATTCCGCTGACGAGAACCTCACCCCTCGTTGGATTGTAGTTAGGCACATCACAAAAGTCTTGGCATTATGCTGCCGCATTGAGCGCTGCTCTGGTTTCTCCATCCGGCGGCCATGCCAACAGCAAAAGGAGAACATTCTATGGCAACAGCGAAGAAAGGCGATGCCAAAGGGGCCGCGAAAAGCGCAGTGCCCTCCCCTGCCCAGAAGAACTTGAAAGTGAGCGCGGGCCGCAATGCCAAATTGGCAGCCATTAACACCGCAGTGAAGCATGCCTTCGGGCAAGCCGGATGTGCGGGATGCCGCTCCGGTTTTGATCGCATCACCTTCCAGGACAAAGTCATCGATAAGGTCAAATAGTTTCGCCGAATACGGCGCAAGGCGCTAGAAGTTGCGCGCCCGGCTTGCCGATGATGCGCATAACCTGGCAGGGGCAAGCAGTGCGAATTGCTTGCCCCTGTTGCGACAAAGGCAACTGACTCGCTTGCGATGCTTCGCTGATGGGAGTTATCCCGGATGAAGGATTTGCCGCCTGTGCCTAAGCTTGGAATCGGCCTGCTCTATCAAGAACAGTTGCTCCCATTTATCGAAAGCCAGCGAGCTTGCTTTGACTTTCTCGAAGTGATCCCTGATCTGTTGTGGGCAGATTTGGGCGACCATCAAAGCCCGCGCTACATCGAGAATTCTCAGGGCATCGACTTGCTACAGCAGTTGCGGGCCGAACTGCCCATCGTGCTTCACAGTATCGGTCTGTCAATCGGCAGCGCCTATCGTTTTGATCGCCAGCACCTGGCGCAAATCGCCCGCTGGCATGAGTGGCTGAAGTTCCCCTGGCACAGCGACCACCTGGCGTTCATCCTGGCCGCGCACGGCGCGGTCGAGATCAATGCCGGAGTCACCTTGCCATTGCCTTATGATCAGGAAACACTTGATCTATTAGCGCCCCGTGTGGCCGCGATTCGCGCTCGCCTGCCGGTGCCTTTCTTGTTAGAAAACAACGTTTATTTTTTTCAATACGCGCAACAGGATTTCGATGAGGCGATCTTTTTGAATCGCTTATGCGACATTAGCGGTTGCCGTCTGCTGCTTGATCTACACAATCTATATACCAACAGCCGTAATCACCACAGCGATGCCTATAGCTTTCTTGACAAGCTGAATCTCGATCATGTCTTGGAGATACACGTTGCCGGCGGCATGGAAGTCGGTGGCTTTTATCAGGATGCGCATTCAGACACCAGCCCGCCGGCGGTCTGGGAGCTTCTTGATCGGGTCTTGCCTGACTGCCGCAATCTCGGCGGCGTCACTTTTGAGTTACTGGGATCGTGGTACGGCGACGTTGGCGAAGATCGACTGGCCGCGCAACTCTGCCGGATGCGAGAACTGTGGCTGCGGCATCAGCCGACGGCGCAGACGGAGGCGCAGTGGTGAGCCAACAATCCTTTCAAGCCACCGTTGCCCGTTTAGTCAGCGATCCTGATTTTCGCGACCGTGTGCAGGCGCAGGGAGAGGCGGCGCTCGACAGCGACCTGACCCCACTTGAGCGGCAACGTGTCCTGTCAATCGTCGCAGACAAGGGGCTCGCTGCGGCTCGAACCCTGCATAAAAGCTTTCGCCTGACGAAAATCTACACCATGCTGCCATTGACTCGTGCGCTGCTTGGGCCTGACCGCCTGGCCAGGGAGATCAGCGCCTTTTGGAAAGCGTCGCCTTGCGTAAGCCACTACTTTTTGGAGGAGTCAATCGCCTTCTGTGATTTTCTGCAAACTCGTCTCGGCGGCGGCTTGCGAATCAAGTATCTGGCGGAGATCGTTGCCTACGAGCGGGCGAATCTCGAACTGCGCCGACCGCGAACCGGCGCGGATGCGCCCGCGCCGCAGGTCGTCAGGTTTGCTCACGATCCTATACCCCTCCTGGAGCAATTGCTCAAAGGCAAACGCCCGCGCGCCATCGCCGCCAGAGCCTGCATCCTCGCAGGCAGCCTCGATCAAGATGGCGACGTTCAGTGGCACATCTCGATAGATGCGGCCTGATGCGGTCATAATCGAAATGTGATTTTAGCTACTCGCACGCATGGAAGTCCCTCGATCCTTTTGATCGCTCAACTGATGGGCCGAACGGCGGTCGTTTTCACCCTCCTATTCCGCCGCTTGCTCAGGCTCGCCGGGCGCGTTGACGCCATGGACTCGCAGTTGAAAACGGCGCTGGCCCTTGCCGATTTGACACTCGGAGGCGGGCTGTTAGAATCATCGCCGCAGACGGTGCGTCATCTGAGAAGTTGTGCCCGATTGCGCAAGCTCATCGCCTTGCGCGACGACGCAGGGGAGGTCAGGGGATTTGTTCAAGGTTGCACTGGTTGGCACACACGGCGTTGGCAAAACCACCGTCGCCTACGAACTCGGCGGCGCTATCAAGCGGCGCGGCTGCACGGTCGAACTGCTCACGGAAATCGCCCGCGAATGCCCGTTCGCGCTCAACGATCAGGCGAGCCGCGAAGCGCATCAATGGATCATCGCACGGCAGGTGCAACTGGAGATTGAAAAACGCCGGCGCGCTGAAGTCTTAATCTGCGACCGCTCGGTGCTCGACAACTTCGCTTATTATGCAAGGCTCTATGGCACCACAGGCCCGGAGGCTGAAGCGCTGCTGGCTTATTGCCACGCCTGGATGAGCACCTATGATCTGCTGGTACGCCTGCCGGCGGTCGCGCCGCTCACCGACGACGGCTTTCGCTCGACCGACGTGCAGTTTCAGCACGAGATTGAAGGCTTGTGCGACGAATTATTCGAGGGCCGCTACGACGCGCAAACCAGTCCCGCCTACATTCGCAGCCTGCTGACGGCCAGCGACATCGCCGGCTACATTCTGGCCAACTGCGACGCACGCACGCATCGGGCGACGCAGATGAAATAGACCAGCACATTGATCAATCAGCCAGATGGTTATCGCCTAAACCAACAGCCGACTTTGCACGGCGACCACGGGCGATTATGATTTCTGCTGGACGATTAACGCAAAGGAGAATATGCATGATTATAACGCGACGCGCGACGTTCGTTTTCGCCGCCTTCATCCTGTTGGCTTTCACCGCCTGCTCGCCGGCCTCAAACAACAACAACAAGGCACCCGGTAACACTGCACCAGACAACACCAATGGAACGAAACGGGTGATTGCTAACCCGGCGAATGCCAACGCCGCGTCGCAATCGAAGCCCGGCACCGGCAGCATCGAGATCGGCTCGCTGCCGGTGGGCGCTGGCATCACGCTGGTTCTAATCGCCGAAGGCGGCATCGGCACGCCGCAGTCCTATGGCCCGACGCCGGCGACGATCAACGACCTGGCACCGGGCAAATATATGATCAATCTGAGTATGAACGGCTATAAACCCTTTCAGCAGGAAGTCGAGGTCAAAGCCGGCGGCACAGTCAGAGTCAAAGCGGCGCTCAAAAAGTAACTTGAATATCAATCCCAGCATTGACAGCCTTCCGATTCGCTGCTAGATTAGCGGCACTCACGGTTTGGCGTATCTTTTCCCCGTTCCATATGCCTGTAATGCTACAGGTGTGAGTGTTCATTGCTACATTGCGCTTTAGGGGAGGACTGTATGAAAAAGTTGGCTTTTCTGATGCGTTTAGCACCGCTGGCTCTGGCGATCTTATTGCTCGGCATCGGCCCATCGTTGTTGGCTGATAGTGGCGCGAATCACCGGGTACGCAACCTGCACTTCGGGGTTTCGGGCGGCAACGTCAAAGACAAAAACACCCGCTTCTGCTGTAGCGGCACGCTCGGTTCGCTCGTCAAGAACAGCAGTGGCACGCAGTACATTCTCAGCAATAACCACGTGCTCGGGCTGGCAGGCAGCGCCACGGTCGGCGACGACATCTCGCAACCGGGCTTGATTGACAATAACTGCGCCATCGCCACCGTCGTCGCGGACTTCACCGTCGCGCCGGCGTTGACAAGCAATGTCGATTGCGCCATCGCGCAATTGCGTCCAGGTCTGATGGACGGCACCGGCTTCATCGAAGACATCGGCACGATCAGCAGCGTCGTCAAAACGCCGTCCGTTGGTTTGTCGGTCGCCAAGAGCGGGCGCACCTCCGGCTTTACGACCGGCTCGATCAGTTCGACCTCGACGACTGTGAGCGTGCGTTACCCGACCTCATGCGGCTCAAACAACGGCCCGGTCCGCACATTCACCAATCAGGTCGTCATTAACAGCACCACCTTCAGTGCCGGCGGCGACAGCGGCTCGCTGATCGTCACCAACAACACTTGCCATCAACCGGTGGCGCTGCTGTTCGCCGGCAGCAGCACATCGACCATCGGCAATCCCATCAGCCTGGTGCTGACGCGGTTGAGCAGTTCGCTGGGCAGCACGGTGAGCTTCGTCGGCAGCACTTGCTCGGCATCAGCGGCAACGATAGAGTCGCTCGGCAACGGCCCCAGCGATGCCAGCGTCGAATTCGCCACGGCAGCGATGCGCGCCCGCGAGCAAGACCTGATGTCGCGCCCAGGCGTTATCGGCGTCGGCGTTAGCCAGGCGGATGGTAATCAGCAGGAAGCCGCCATCCTCGTTTATATCGACTCGACGGCGAAGGTCAAAACCAAGCTTCCCAAGACGATCAGCGGCGTCAAGGTGCAGCGCATCTACTCCGAGCCATTCGTGGCATTTTGATAAAGTCGGCAGCGCGGCAAGGCGCGGCAAGAAACGGAAAAGGCCAGCCAGTCACGGCTGGCTTTTTCAATTTGGCATCATCGCTTGCCGCCGCGAGATGCCCCATCGCCCGCCGCTATCCGTCGCCTGTCCGAAACCATCCCGGCCTTTATAGAGCGTTTCTGAAAAGCCCCGAAGGGGCGTAATTCAATAGCTTGGGGCATCGCCCCAAGATCAGCAGCAGCAACCGGGTAAGCCCTGAAAGGGCGCGATAACCCCAGGGCGGCTCCGATATTGCGCCCTTTCAGGGCTTGCGTGCTTAACCTGACTTCTCCCCGGCGCGTTGCGCCGGGCTATTGAATTACGCCCCTTCGGGGCTTTCACTGACTTTTCAGAAATGCTCTATAAACACACTCCACGAAGGACGTTTCAACCTGTACCGCTTAATGCCATATGGTCGCTCCGCGCCGCGCGCTTAACGAGACGTAATTAAACCAACAATTCAATTGACAAGGCTGCGAGGCGCTGCTATTGTGGGCGAGCCTTCAGATGATCCCATCTCCCACTTCCGCTCAGGAAGATCGCGGGGTCGCGGAAGGCGCTGGGTCGCACGCGTTCGAGGGGATCTCAAGTACAAGCAAGCTGTTTTCTACAAACCAAATTCTAAAACCAAAGGAGCTAAGATGAAGACTCTGTTCCGCCTCTCTCTCGTCATGACGTTGCTTGCCATTCTTGGCTTGACCGGCAACGCCCTTGCTCAGGAAACCCAGTCGGCGCAACACAAAGCGCCTGCCGAAAATGTCGCGCCGGATCAGGATGACGGCGTGATCTTGCCAAAAATCATCCACCGCTCGTTGAACAATATCGGCGCAGACAACAACCGCTTCGAGCACGAAGCCGCGCCGGGCCGGCATAAGTTCTCGACCCTGGCCGTGCCGCAGAATGGCATACAGTACCACGGCGGCCCGGTGATGCTCACGACGAAAACCGTTTACTACATCTGGTACGGCAACTGGAGCGGCAACTCTGCCGTGACGATTTTGACCGATCTGGCTAACAACATCGGCGGCTCGCCGTACTTCAACATCAACAGCACCTATACCAACAGCGCCGGCACGCCGATCACCAATGCAGTCAGCTACGGCGGCAGCACGACCGATAATTACTCGCGCGGCACGCGGCTGTCCGACACGGCGATTCGCAACGTCGTCAGCGATGCCATCACCAGCGGACGCTTGCCGAAGAGTACGAACGGCATCTATTTCGTGCTCACGTCGCAGGACGTGACTGCGACCTCAGGCTTCTGTACGCAATACTGCGGCTGGCACACCCATGCGACCATCAGCGGCAGCGACATCAAGTACGCGTTTGTCGGCAACCCGGCGCGCTGCCTGTCGTCATGCGCCGCGCAAACGACCGGCCCGAACGGCAACGCCGGCGCTGACGGTATGGCGTCAATCGTCTCCCATGAGCTTGAAGAAGCCGTGACCGACCCCGATCTCAATGCCTGGTACGATTCCAGCGGCGAAGAGAACGCCGACAAATGCGCCTGGACATTCGGCACGACCTCAACCGCCAGCAACGGCTCGAAGTATAATATGACGCTCGGCTCGCGCAACTACCTCATCCAGCAGAACTGGGTGAACGCTTCGGGCGGCTTCTGCGCCAAGTCTCACTAACCATCAGCGAGCGTGTGCGACCAGCAGCTAAAGCGAAAGCCACCGGCAAACCTTTGCTGGTGGCTTTCGCTTTGGTAAAGAGAAGTACGTTTGCTACTTTGCCGGCGCGCTGAGCGCGCCATCGAGCAGGGCCTTGAACTCTTCGTAAGTTTTCGCCCCAAGCATCACCTGATTGACCTTCACCACTTCGCCGTTGGCGTCAAGTAGGCCGATCAAGAAGGCTGGCGTGCCGTCAATGCGCAGGCGCTCGGCAGAGGCCAGGCTGCGCGCCACGGCACTGCGATATTTGCCCGACGACAAGCACTCGTCGAAGCGCGCCGCGTCGAGTCCCAGAGCGCCGGCGTGTTGCTTGAGCGCGTCAGCGGCAAGCGCGTTTTGATTGGCGAACAGCCGCTCGTGCATCTCCCAGAACTTGCCCTGTTCGCCGGCACAACGCGACGCCTGCGCCGCCTGCAAAGCCTGCGGGTGTGACGACAGCGGCAGATCGCGGAAGTAGTAACGGATCTTGCCGCTCTTGACGTAGTCGCTATCCAGGCGGGGAAAGACTTCGCGCGAATACTCGCCGCAGAAAGGGCACTGGTAATCCGAATATTCAATGATGGCAACGCGCGCCGCCGGGCTGCCCTTGAACGGCTCGCCGCTGATGGGCAGACTGATCTCCGATGGCGTCTGCGGCGCGGCGGCTTCCTGAAATGATTGCAGAATCTTTTTGATCTCTTGCACCTCTTTGAGGATCTGCTGCTGGCCGGCTTTCAAGTCGTCAATCTGCTGCTGCAAGGTCGCCTCAGTCGGCTTCGGCTTGTCGTTGCGGGCTTGCGCCTGCGCCTGCGGCAGAGACGCCAGGCCGAGCGCCGCCGCAATCAGCAATCTGATTATCTGATTCATCAAGGATCCCTTTCTCGATTTTTACTGGCAGGTGTGCTCGCGCACTGTAGTTATCTTAACAAAAGCGGCAGCGCTTCTCAAACCGACGAGCCAACGGCGGCGACTGCCTGATGTCGCCGGCGAACCCTTATCTTTCAGTGAGAGATCGACGCTCTAACGCTCGATGCCGAACGTCATGGATTGCAGAGTCGTTTGATTCGTCCGGGCATCCTTGACCGTGATCTGAAACTCATAAAGGCCGGGCGGCACGGTATGCAAATCCAACTGCCCGTTGACCGCGACGCCTTTTTTGTCCTGCCCGGCCAGGCGCGCCGCCACCGGCAGCCAGGCGCTCTGAAAGACCGGCTCGCGGCCTCGAAAGACTTGCAATTGCATGGTCAGATCGGCGGCGGTCGTTTGCGCCGACGGCGGATAGATCATCATCTGGTAGATCAAGGCATCGCCGCTGCGGTAGAGCCTGACGCCGCGCTTGACGCGCGGTTCATAGGGCTGCGAGCCGCCTTCGATCACCACATCCGCTTCTCGTGTAGCCGGATAGTTGCCGACCAGCAAACTGCTCGTACGCAAACGCGGCTGGCGCAAATCCGGCACCTCAACCCATAACAATGCGGTGCCGAGGCGCTCGCTGCGGGTTTCAAGCGCGCCGATGCGGATTTGATAGCGGCCCGGCTTGAGGCTGAGGCGTTTGTAATAACGATAACCATTCTGCTGCGCGGCAGCCAGTTGATCGGCTGGCAACTCGGTGTGCAAGTTGTCGGTGAATACTTTCACCGCTTTGCCGCTCATGTCGTGAACCGCAGTGACAATCTCAACATCACCGATGTAATGACCATTACTTTCTTGATAGGTGGGGGCGTCGCCGTCGATGTAGACTTGCAAGGCAAGCTGCAAGTCTTCGCCTTCGCGTTCGAGATAATCGGCGGCGGCAGAAATGCCGAGCGTGGTTACAGGGAGCGGCGCGCCCATTGCTTGAAACAGTTTCTGACGCGGCGTCAGCGTTTCGGCGCTCGCCTTGGCTTTCTCCAGATCCGCCGGGCGATAGCCTTTCTCGCTGCGCACGGTGTAGTCCGGATGATCTTTGATTTGCAGCTTGATGCGCCGCAGCTTCTTCGGATCTTTGTCGCCCTGCATGTAGTAAGCGAGCACGTAAGAGATGCGGTTTTCGTCCAGGACTTTTTGCAGTCGCCCATTGAAGTCGTTGGTATTGATGATCAGTTCGCCGCCGGATTCGAGCGCCAGCCGCCACAAACCGTTCCGCAGTTCGTTGGTCGCTCCGTTCATATAGGAGTTGAGATATTCGCCATGAATGTATGTTGATTTGTCCGCTTCTACCATGACCGATTCGAGGGCTTTGGCGTCGAACGAATAAGTGACGATGCCGGCGCGCGCCGCGCGGCTGATGGTCGGTTGAAGATCGCTTGAGTCAACGTCGCCACCGACGCCAAGCTGCGTGAAGCCTTCGGAAAAGAGCATAATCATGCGCGTGCCGGGCAAATCGGCCAGATGGATGATTGCGCTATCGAGCGTTGCCAGGGTGACGCGGCGACGATGCCCGGCTTCGATCAGAATCGTGTTCATGCGTGGACGCAATTGATCGCGGATGGCTTGCGCTGCTTTCGGATTGCGAAAGAAGTCCGGCATGCCATTGAGGCCGCCCAGCCCTTCTTCAAACTGCACGATTTCCCAGGCCAGTGACAGGGCATCCAGATCGCCGCGCAACACACTGGCGGCGACGTAAGGCGTCAACTGACTATTTCTGCTGTTGGGCGACCATGGCCTGAGAGCATTGATGGCGGCGCGCAATATCTGGCGGTCACGTGTGAACTGGCTAAGCAGGCCGAGGCCGCCGCCGCTGGCGACCACGGCGACCAGGTCTTGCTCGCTCATCTGTTGATCGACGAATCGCTGTAGGGCTTCTTTAACGCGCGCCAGCCGCACTGCATCGATGTGCACCGTATCGACAAAGAGCACGATGCTGCGGCGCGGCGTCTCTGCCCCCGGATCATTGGGTTTGCTTGCAGGCGGCGAGATGGCTGGCCTTCCTTCGATGCGGTCAACCGTAAAGAACTCGACACGCTGCGGCAGGTCGTTCTCCAGCAGCACGAAATCATCCTTCTGGAGATGATCGATCATGCGCCCTTGCTTATCTGTGACGACGGCGCGCACTTGAATCAAATCGGTGCTGAGCCGCAGCGGCTGGTCCTGCTTGCCGGTCGGCGTCGTCGGGCTGCTTTGCGCGCCGGCAATCTCGTGCAGCGCCATGACGGCGGTGATGATCAGCAACATCTGCCTGAACTTCATCTGAGGACAAACCTCCTTTACCTGGCGAGGGGAATCTCAGGCGAACTCGGATATTCGCTGTCGTGATACGGCAGTGACGTGCGCCGCGCCGGCGGCTTGCGTAAAATTAAATCACTTTGCGATTGAGTGTAAGGTAAGCGCAATGATTCACCGCAGAGGCGCAGAGATCGTCTAGATGCGCCAGGCTCTGCGCCTTCTCTGTGTTCTCTGCGTCTCTGCGGTGAATCCTCACAACCCCGTACCTTCAATTGAACACCGATTTAAGTTCAGGAAGAAATCGCGCCGGCGGCCTGCATGAGCGGCAACCTGATGGTGAAGGTTGTCCCCTGCCCTTCGCCCTGGCTTTCAACCTGGATATTGCCGCCATGAAGGTCTACCAGTTGGCGGACGATGGCAAGGCCAAGCCCCAGTCCGCCGGCCCGCTGGTCTGCATGATCGCGCTGGCGGAAGCGCTCAAACACATAGGGCAGAAACTCCGGAGCGATGCCCTTGCCGGTATCGCTCACGATAATCTGCGCCTCCTCGTCTTGCGGCGCGAACACGGCTCTGATGGTGCCGCCGGCAGGCGTAAACTTGATGGCGTTTGAAAACAGATTGTTCAGGACTTGCCGCAGGCGGTCGGGGTCGGCCAGGCAGTTGTCGGCTGACGCGCCAAGCGCCATCTCGATGCGAATCTCCTTTGCCTCTGCCGCAGGCTGCATCGTCGTCACCACCTCCTGAAGCAGAGAGGCCAGATTCACCGGGCGCATATCGAGTTGCAGTTTGCCATTGATGATGCGGGCGGCATCCAGCAGATCATTGATCAGCCTGGCTTGCGCCTGGGCATTGCGATTGATCACGTCAATGGCGCGCGCCTGATCCATATCCTTCGGTTCTTTGCTGAGGATATGCGCCCATCCGAGAATCGCATTCAGTGGCGTGCGCAGTTCGTGCGAGACGATGGCCAGAAACACATCCTTCTCGCGATTGGCGGATTCGGCCTCAGCGCGCGCCGCCTGTTCTTTTTCATTGGCGACGAGCAACTCGCTGGTGCGTTCAGCGACCTTCTTTTCCAGCCCCTCGTTGGCCCTCGCCAGCGCCGCTTTGGCGCGCTGGCTGGCCTCGTTCAGCGAACTGACGAGCAGCGCCACGAGCACGAATTCCGTGACGATGGGCAGATCCGTCCAGGCAAGGCCGATTGAATAAAGCGGCTCGATAAAGAAGTAGTCGAGCGCCAGAATCGACAGGACAATTGTTATCGCAGCGGCGCGCAGGCCGTTCCAGCGGGCACTGATGATCACCGCCGCCAGAAAGAATAAGGTCGGCGTTTCGCGAATCAGCCGTCTCAGCGCAAGGCTCAACAGAATCGCCAGCAACAAAGCGACAACCGAGATGAAGTAGCGTTTCGCAGCAGAGGGCTTAACTTTCATTCTCAACGCCGGCAATCGAAATTCAGGAGAGCAATTTAACTCTAACGGCGTGGCGAGGGTTTGACAATCTTCGGCTGCGGATGAGAATCAGCGATCTTAACCGGCTTTGCACAAAAAAGGGATAGGTTGCACAAAAGACCTATTTATGATTGTAGGCGTACTTTTTCCAAAGCGCCTCTATCTGCACGGCAATATCGTCTTGAACAGACTGGGGCAAATCATAAAATCGCGCAATGAAATCGGGCGTCTGTTTATGCCGCGACGCTGGCGGCGCGTATCCAGCTTTTCTATAAGTCTCATGCAAATCTGCTTTGATAGCTTTGCCGCCAATAGCAAAGTCAAGAAAAATGGTATCTTTTGCTAATTGTAATGGTCACGACGCAGAGATACCATAAGGCAGTACGGCTTGGGTGCGATGCAGATTTTCGCGGAAGCCGGAAAGGCGACTCATTTTTCTGCCGCGTTAGCGGCGCAATGAGTTTAGCCGTGTCCTTCAGGGCACGGATACCGGCACCGGCAGCATCGCGTCGCGTCAGCGACGCTTGAACCCGGCGATTTTCAAGCGTCGCTGACGCGA